>Ga0307517_10003400_pt1 | contig 24771 bp, 13 predicted proteins | sample 23_EM_MG_FD_194515 | JGI IMG/M metagenome (GOLD analysis project Ga0307517, IMG submission 194515) | Populus trichocarpa ectomycorrhiza microbial communities from riparian zone in the Pacific Northwest, United States - 23_EM | ecosystem: Host-associated > Plants > Roots > Unclassified | place... | reverse complement strand
ATATATATATATATATATATATATATATATATATTTGTGTGTGTGTGTGTGTGTGTGTGTGTGTGTGTGTGTGTGTGTGTGTGTGTGTGTGAAATTAAAGCCTTCTATGATTGTAAGTTATAATAAGATCAAGAAGACTAGACCTTTTTTCAATGACTTGTCCCCATTTAGATATAATATCAAGAAGACTAGACCTTTTTTCAATGACTTGTCCCCATTTAGATATAATATCGTGATTATCCATCATCTAACTATTAAAGTGAATTAGTTCAAAGCTTTACTTTATAAAACACACTTTTATGGCTGTTAAATACTATTAATGATTATGTGATTAATATTATGATTGAATATTTTAGTGATGTTTTGCATCTCTCACTTTGATATTTACGATAATCTAAACATTCATGTCTATTTATATGTAAATAGATATATTTAGATCGTGAGTAAATTAAATTTCTACTTTAAGAATTAATAAGTTAACTTATTCAAATTATTTCAATTAACTTTTTGTATATTTTAAAAACACTTTTAATATTACAATGCAAGAATATTCCTCCATTCATTTTAAATATTAAAATTAATTAAGATAATTTACCAGTCATAGAGAGGTTTGTTATGCATCATAAGGTTATTCTAGAATTATCAGTAGTTTTCGACTTGAACTATGGTTGCTTAAGAGAAATATAAGAGTTCAGGTATTGACATGAGCTTTAATAGCTAGCTTTTTTCTAACCTTGTGCTTATCTTTATTTTATAAATGTATTTAAGAGTATTCCAATCGACATCATTAAAATCTTTGAAGTAGTACATGATATCTTTTTTTTATATATTGAAATATGTCATAATTTTCTATACCAAGTACGTAGTAGTTTATTACCCTCTTCATGACATGCCAATACTCGTTACCTGGCTTACTTATAAACCTATTAAGTACTCCAATTGCATAAGAAATGTCAAGTCTAGTATAATCAATTGCATAAAGTCATTCTCAACTTTAGTTCTTTTATTTCTTCTTAACTAAAAAGTTGTATGTTTAAATAAAACATGTAAAGAATGACTAAGTTTTAAAAGAGTATTTTGTCATGTTTTTTTGCCCCCAATAATATAAAAGATGATGAGAATCAACAAGCATTACCATATGATCCTCTAGATTTAACAATTGGGCCAATTACAAGGTTAATGGCCAAGAAGATTAAAGAGGCATTGATTAGACTAATTCACAATATTTGGACCAAGATAAGTATTCAAACTTCAACAAAAGATGAACATACTTTAATTAATGTAACCAAGGAAGTAAACACTAAATTTTCTTGAGCTATGGAGTCTTTCTAGAGCCAAACACAAGACTAACAGACTCTTTTTTCAAGGACACTTTTGGTTGCATGCTTGCATTGAGTTTTGGTCTTTGTTATTTTAATCGTTACAAAACTTAATTTATTTTATTTATGGTCTTATGTTCAGACCATTAAGTTTTTAGGTCTTTGGCACTACAAATACCCTTTTGAAAGAGAGTGTAAAGGTTCTAGATTTTGGTGAATGAAATATATTCGTGTTTGAAAGTATTCTTGTACTTTGGTTCTCTAACGAACTGAATCGACTTATAGAAAAACAATTATCTTCGTGGTGTCATCCTGTACTTCTCATTCACAAATTGTTATTCATTAAGTGGGGGTTTCAGATTCTAATAGTGTTGGTGTTTAGGTTCAAGATAATCTCTGTGTCACACTTCAAAACCTAATTTCTTGGATTTCCAGAAGTTGTATCATTTGTGTGTGGGTTACATGACAGTGTTATCACATGGTTCGCATCATTTGGTATCAAAGATTGGCTTAATTAACTAGATTATATCCTTCTGTTCATTTCGTTTTTTCTCTTGTTCCGTGTCAAACTACTTGTTCCAATCTTTTTCTCTTTAATTTAGTAGCACCATCTTCTTAGTAAAAAAAAAAGAAAAAGAATTATTTCAATTTTTTACTATCTCTCAACATGTTAGTAGCATAAAAGTAAAAGAAAAAGAAAAAAGAAGTCGTTCAAAAGATCAGTTTCAAATTCTGCCATAAAAAACTAAACAATGTGAAATTGGATCAAATCAACTTAGATTTATTTCAAACTTGATATGCTGGTTATTGGAGTCCAAATTGCACTATATATTGAATTTGGGGTTATTTAGACACCTTTTGCTTTAGGTTCCAAATCTGAGTATTAAAGGGGCTGCTTCGTATCTGTTTTGCTTCCATATATGAAAACAACTTGGAATTAAATAAAACTTGATGTTCTATTTATTGGGGGTCCTAATCACGCTATATATTAATTTTAGGGTCATTTGGACATCATTTTCTTTGGGGTCCAGATTCAAGTTCAATCTTGTCATAATGGGTCTTTTTTGTCTCAACTTTTAAAACTTGTTTCATTTTGTTGATTTTGTATCTTTTAGTATACTATCATCATATTTGGGTGTTATTTACATCATTCTTATATGTTTCACATCTATTTCCTTTTTTTTATGTCTTCAAGCCGTCCATATTTTGTATAGATTCACTTGCTACTTACGAGACTATAACCGTATTGTTTTTTGCTTGTTTTCATAATTTTCTTTCTTCTAGAGTCATATTTATTCATTTAGGTTGCACTTCTAAATGGTTCTATTTAGTGTTGACTTTAGTTTCATAAGAGCTGAAAGAAGGTGAGACGAGAGGAAAAAGAAGTAGCAAGGATATTAGAGTGAAAAGCCTGATATTTGAGTGAAACACGAGAGGTATAAGGATATTTTATCACCACTAACCAATTTTTGCATGTACAAACATGTTAGATCAAAGCAGTCCACCAACCCCTCTCGAGGGTGACGTAAAGCTTTAGATTAAAGGCATGTCGTAGATGTTGGCAAATGTGCAAATGGTGTTAGAAGACATAAGTGATAGACTTAAGAAGGTTGAAAAAGTAGGGATGACTCTATTTCTAATAATCATGATGTACGTGGAGTAGGGGCTAAAAGGAGAGTGAACCATGACATTGGAGCTGAAAGGCATACAAAGGTTGATTTTGGTGATTTTAGGGAGGACGATGATGACTTTAGTGATGAAGGTTTTGAGACTGAGATTTTAGGATAGAGAGGGGGGGTTTGGTAGCCTAGAAATCGATTGGATTTTAGGTCTCGAAAAAAAGGCTAATTTGGTGAGAGAAAATCTTCATAACATGGTGAACCATGATGATTTGGATGGGGACTTGGACTCTATTAAACTGAAAATTCCTAATTTTTAAGGTAAAAACAATCTTCGAGGCTTATTTAGAGTTTGAGAGAAAGGTTGATTGGATTTTTCATTTCCATAGCTATTCTGAACAAAAAAAGGTGAATTTGGTGATCATTGAATTTACAGATTACACATTAATATGGTGGGATTAAATTGAGATCAATTAAAGAAGGAATATAGAGCGACTTGTAGAGACATGAAAAGAGATGAAAATCTTGATGAGGAGGTGTATTGTTCATAATCACTATTATAGGGATCTATATCTAAAGTTATAAGGTCTGACTCAAGGTTTAAGACTGTAGATGAATATCACAAGGAGATGAAGATAACAATGATTCAGACTAATGTTGTTGAGGATAAAGAAGCCACCATGGTTGGATTTTTTAATGAGCTGAATAGGGACATTGCTAATGTTGTGGAGTTGTAATATAATATGGAGTTGGAGAATATGGTATATATGGTAACAAAAATGGAGAGACAAATCAAGAGAAAGGGTAGTGTAAGCCCATAGATTAGTTTAACATCTTCTTCATCAATTTGGAGGCTGAATCTAAAGAGAGAGGGGGTTGCCTAACTAATGTCTTTTATGCATGCTAAGACCAAACCACCTAAGGCCAAGAAGGAGATGCCTGTTATTGGGAAAGGTAAAACCAATTCATAACTTATGCTTAATCATGATATAAAATGTTTTAGGTGTTTGAGGAGTGGACACATTGCTTCTCAGTGTCTGAATAAGAGAACAATGATCATGAAGCATGGTGAGATTGAATCTAAGAGTGACAAATCTTATGTTGATGAGATGCCACATTTGAAGGATTGTAGTGATGTGGATATTGTATATCCAGTTAAGAGGAATGTCTTGGTTGTAAAGTGTGTTCTGAATGCACAAGTCAAAGAGGATGATCTAGATCAATAAAGAGAGAATATCTCACACTAGGTGTCACATCCAAAATAAGGTATGTAATATGATAATTGATGGAGGTAGTTGTGCCAATATCACTAGTACTACTTTTATTAGGAAATTGAATTTGAATATTGTGAAGCATCCTAAGTCTTATAGATTGTAGTGTTTGAATGAATGTGGTGAGGTGAAGATCACTAAACAAGTGATGATTTTCTTTGCTATTGGTAGATATCTTTGATGATGTTATGTGTGATGTGGTTTCAGTGCATACTAATCACTTACTTTTCGGGCGTTCATGGTATTTGATGATGTTATATGTGTTTTGGTTCCAATACATATTAGTCACTTACTTTTAGGATGTATATTGTAGTTTGATAAGAGGGTTATTCATGATGGATTTAGAAATAGATACACTATTGTAAAAGATGGTAAAACCATCACTCTTGTATCTCTATCTCCAAAACAAGTGTATGATGATCAATTAGATTTGAAAAAGGGAATGTGAGGTTCGGGAGATTGAAAATTCATGTGAGGACAATGGTGAGAGAAGACCATTTGATTCAACTAATTCTAAATCAATAATTAAAATGGTTGATAGTGGAGGTTAGGAGTGAAAAGAACAAGTATGAGTGATGATCACTGTGTGGAAAAATTAAGGAAACAACCAAATTTCTATGCAAGAGAGGGTCAGATCAAATTTGGATTTTATACTAACAAGCCAATGATTTTACTTGTGTATAAAGAGGCTTACTTTAATGCTAACATTCATGATCATGTTGTTCATAGTGTGGCTATTTCTTTATTGCAGGAGTTTGATGATGTATTTTTTAAAAACATTATTAGTGGATTACCACCATTGAAGGGGATAGAACATCAAATTGAGCTTGTACTTGGAGTTGCAACTCCTAACTAGTCGACGTATAGAAGTAACCCCGAGAAGATAAAGGAGCTTTAAAGACAAGTTGATGAGCTAATGATGAAGGGGTACATTCGTGAGAGTATGAGCCCTTGAGTTGTGTCAGTGTTACTTATGCCTAAGAATGATAGAACATGGAGGATGTGAGTTGATTGTCAAACCATCAACAACATAATGGTAAAGTGTAGACATCATATCCCTAGGCTTGATGACATGCTAGATGAGTTACACAGATCATGTATTCTCTCTAAAATTGATTTGAAAAGTGAGTATCATCAAATTAGGATGAATGAAAACTATATATAAGACTAAACATGATTTGTATAAGTGGTTAATCATGTCGTTTGGACTTACAAATGCACCTAATTCATTTATGAGGATAATGAATCATGTGTTGCGTGCATTTATAAGTAAATTTATGGTTGTCTATTTTGATGATATTCTGATTTATAACAAGAACTTGAATGAACATCTTGATCATTAACGTAATGTGCTTAATATATTGCGTAGTGAAAAATTGTATGTTAATCTTAAGAAGTGTACCTTTTGCATGGAGAAAATTTTGTTTCTTGAATATATTGTAACTGCATAGGGTATTGAGATGGATGAAGACAAGATTAAGGCCATTCGAGATTGGCCTACACCCAAATCTATAACTGAGATAAGAAATTTTCATGGTTTGGCTAGTTTCTATAGGAGGTTTGTTAAGAATTTTAGAACAGTAATTGTACCCCTCACTAAGATCATCAAAAAGTCAGTTGGTTTTAAATAGGGTATTGAACAAGATAATGCATTTAATTTGTTGAAAGAAAAACTTTGTTCGACACCTTTATTAGCTTTACCTAAATTTACGAAAGATTTTAAGATTGAATGTAATGCCCCATGAATAAATATTATAGTTGTTTTAAAACAAAATAAACGACATATTGCTTATTTAAGTGATAAGCTCAATGGTGCAGCATTGAACTACCCTACTTATGATAAAGAGCTTTACGCTTTGTTGAGAATTTTGAAGATGTGACAACATTACTTGTGGCCAAAAGAATTTGTGATTCATTCAGATCATGAAACATTAAAGCATTTGAAAGGACAAGGTAAGCTGAATTAGCAACATGTAAAGTGAGTGGATTTTATTGAAACATTCTCATATATGAATATATACAAGTAAGGTAAGGAAAATATAATGGTTGATGCACTGTTGCGAAGGTATGTTTTTCTATCTACCTTAAATGCTAAGTTGTTAGGATTTAAGTATGTGAAGGAATTATATATGAATGATGGTGATTTTGCTAATGTGTTTCATGATGCATCCATATTATTCAATAGTTTCACCCACATTTAACTAGTGTTTTGCCTTTGTTTTATATATAAAATGTCTTGATATTCTTTGTTTTATGTTTTGAATGCATTTTTGGATGAAAGATGCAAAAAGAAGTAAATTGGAGGTAATTGGCAAATTTGACCTTCAGTTGATGTTTTGTGCATAACGTGAGCTCTAGAGGTCGAACTGAAGTGATTCTAGTGGCATTAAAAATCTAACATCCATACCTTTCTGGAAATCTAAGGCAAGAAAATAAAATAATGAAGAGCATGGAAATCGTACCCTTCAAAGTCAAATCTTACAATCTGCCAATGTTGATCTTCAGCCATTTCGACTTGAATATCTTGAGCTACAGAAGTCCATTGGATGCCAACTCAATTTTTTTGGATTCCTGACTCAAAGACATTCCAACGCTACAAATTTCAGCCCAAAACGATGTCATATGATGGAGACGATTTTTCAAAGATGACAACTCAATTCTACCAGCAAACAGGTTTCGTGAAGAAACGAGTCCTAATTACGTTCCGAAGCATCTAAACCGACATCCAAGTTTTTATTTCATAAATTTAGCTCCTCTAAGTCAAAGTTTGAAGATTTCATGCAAGGCTATTTCTCATTTTTTAGGAAAATAATTATTGAAGTACTTAAATGTAAATTGTCTACTTAAGGGAGGACTATTTTGTAAAATAGAGACTAGGGTTTCATAGGATATAAAAAGAATGAGAGAAGAGAAGGGAGGGCAGCCAGTGAAGAAGAGAAAAACGCTCCCTTCCTCTAAGAAACCTGAAATCATGCATTCCTCCTTCTTTTTTATTAGTTGTTCAACAAACATGCAAGGCTAAACTCTTTTTCTTGGTTGCAAGAACACGAAAACCTTCAGATTTCAAGAACTGTGAGATTTATTTTACCTTTTCTTTTCAGTTTATATGATGAATATGAATGTTCTCCTATGCTTATTTTTCACATGATTGTTTATTTTAATTGCTAGAGCAGACTCTAAGTTATTATTATAGACAATTTATTGCTAAGTTTGATATCAAAACCGGAGTTGTGGTATATGAACTTGTGAAGCAACTGAGTTTAATAATTGTGGCGGATCTATGTTATTAATCTTAGGGAGAACATTTAATCAAATCATACATAGACTGCGGACGGTTATGTTTTCTTGATTAATCAACTTATATAGTTCTTAAGGCTGTCATTGAATTAAATTACTAGTGCGGACACTATGGTTGTTTGATGGTTAGGGTTAGTTATACGGCAGATCCATTAAGTAACCAATGTTAAAAAGAGATAAATATTCAGAATATAAATTGATATCTTGTTTTCATGATCAGTTCTGATTTCCGTAGGTGGATGTTTGCTTGCGACCAAGGTTTGTTCACTTTATAATTTTCTGATTTTATTTACTTTGGCTTGATAGTTTTCTGTTTTCTTTTGCTTTAGCCTAGATAACTTCATAATCCCCCTAGTTGCATATCATACAGCATAAAAATCTGACTGGAACCTTCCTCGTGGGATCGACCCCTTGCTTGCTCTATATTATCTTGTGTGTTGTGTTTTAAGTTAGGGTAATTAATTTGTGCGACCGCGACATCGTAATATTTCATGTATTTGAAAATTCAGCTTTTGGAAAGTTCTATAAGCTTGATGGATACTTGTTTTAAAAAGTAGACTTTGTGTGCCTAATAGTACTATGCATGAATTACTTGTTCGTGAAGCTCGTAAAGGCGGTTTAATGGGTCATTTTGGTGTCGCCAAGACTTTGGATGTATTGTGTGAATATTTTTATTAGCCTAAAATGAAACATGATGTGCAAAACGTGTGTGATAGATTCATTACATGCCAAAAATCTAAGTCTAAGGTCTTCCCGCATGGTTTATATACTCCTTTACTTGTACCTAAAGAACCTTGGTAGATATTTTCATGGACTTTGTTTTAAGTTTACCTAGGTCAAAAAAGGAAGGGACTCTATCTTTGTGGTTGTTGATAGGTTTTCTAATATGATGCATTTTATAACATGTCATAAAACTGATGATGCAAACAACATTGTTGATTTATTCTTTAGAGAGATAGTACAATTTAATAGGGATCCTAGGAAAATAGTTTCAAATCGTGATGTAAAGTTTCTTAGTTACTTTTACAAGGTTTTGAGGGAAAGTCGGGAACTAAGTTGTTGTTTTTTACTACTTGCCATGCATAAACTGATGGTCAAATGAAAGTAGTTAATAGGACTTTAACTACACTTTTATTGTCATTCAAAAGAACCTTAAGAATTAGAAAGACTGGTTACTATTGATTGAGTTTGCTTATAGTCATAGTGTGCATTCTACTACTGATTTCTCACTATTTGAGATTGTTTATGACTTTTAACACATTAACTCCATTAGATTTGATTCATTTACTTGTTGATAAAAGGTTTAGTCTTAATGGTAATAGAAATGCATAAATGATGAAGGCACTCCATGAAAGTGTAAGGCACCATATTGAAAAGAAGAATGACCAATATGAATTCAAGACAAATAAAGGGCATAAATGTTTTTTTTTTCCAACCAAGTGATTAGGTTTGAGTGCATATGCACAATGAGAGGTTTCCGACCCATAGAAAATAAAAATAGCAACCGCGAGGAGATCGGCTTTTCCAAATACTTGAGAAGATTAATGGCAATGCCTACAAAGTAGATCTACCATATGAGTATGGTGTTAGCACTACTTTAAAAGTTTCTGGTCCTCTCTTTGTTTGATGAAGGTGATCGGTACCAACCCACTAATATAAAGGATGGTGATATTCAACAAGCATTATAACATAATCCTCTAGACTTACTAGTTAGACCAATTACAAGGTCAATAGCCACGAAGATTAAAGAGGTATTGACTGGGCTAATTCAAGATATTTGAACCAAGACATGTGTTCAGACTTCAACAAAGGATGAATATACTTTAATTAATGTAATCAAATAAGGAGATAGTAATGACACTTAAATAAAATTTAGAATAAAAAAGGGGGAGACAGTAAGCACGAGATTTTCTTGAGCTATAAAGTCTTTATAGAGCCAAACACTAGGTTGACAGACTCCTTTTTCAAGAACACTTTTGGTTGCATGCTTGCATTGAGTTTTTGGCTTTGTTATTTTAATTGTTATAAAACTTAATTTATTGTATTTGTGGTCTTATATTCAGATCATTAAGTTTTAAGGTATTTTGCACTATAAATACCCTTTTGAAAGGGAGTGTAAGGGTTCCAGACTTTGATGATTGAAATATATGTGTATTTGAGAGTATTCATCTAGTTTGGTTATCTAACAAACTTAATAGACTTATCGAAGAACAACTATCTTCATGATATCATCTTATACTTCTCGTTCGTGAATTGCTATTCGTTGGGTAGGGATTTAGATTCCATTAGTGATGGTTCTTAGGTTCAAGGTAATCTTTGTGTCACACTTTCAAACCTAAATTAGAAATCTTTCAAGTTCACAAATATCAATATGAATTAACTCTAACAATTCAATATTTCTTTTAACATTTTATATGGCCTTTTTAACATTTGGATTAATTTTAAACCACTCATGATTGCCATATATCTATTGTTTATATGACATAAACATGGACACCTGAAATTAATAAAAGAGAACATGTAAATTGAATTAGTAGTTGCATTATTATTTTTAACATTCAATTTAAATAGTCATCATAAGCATAACCTTTACTAATAAAATGTCATTTTTAGTGATCATACTCCATAGTTTGCTTGAAACTAGCTTTATTAATAATAAAACTTGACATCAAATTCTTTCTCGTGATTGATTGATACTTCTTATAAGGAGTTTAATCTTCAAACCAATTTTAGTAATGAAAAACATATAAATTAACACGAGAATCATCCCACCACTGATATATACTTTATATATGTTATTTGTTACCATCATTATAAATGGCTTTTAAGTGGCATTGGCCTATCCTTTAGGCTCACATATTTGAAAATTACAACCTCAAGCAATATGTCCATTCTTGCCACAAATAAAACATTTATTAAAATTTTGGTTAGTTTTTTCTTGGTTCTTATTACCACTTTTATTTTGTGGAGGTTTACCAAAAATTTTCATAGTTTTATTCTTAGGCTTCATTATGTTTTATTAGGGATTCATGTTTTAGGCAAATTATTATTTTTAGAAATTAAATTGACCTTCCTTGTGGTAAGATGTTTAAAGCTCTCTTATGTTATGATTACATCTTGTTTACTAGCCTTTTTCCTATACACGAATGCAAGTAATGAATGCAAGGATGTCACCTTTTACATGTGGTGTATAGTCTTTTAGAACTCCTTCCAAGTTGGTGGTAACTTGTCAATAATTCATAAACAACCAAATAGATCTAATATTGATGCCTTCAGACTAAGCTCTCCAATAATCATTATGAAATCTTGAGCTTAGTTTATGAAAGATTTTATATCCACCATTTGTAAAAAGAAAAAGGTAGTTTGCAATATATTTCTTGGCACTAACCTCTTTAGTATCATATTTATTTTATAATGCTTTTCAAATCTTCTTTATAGATGACTAAGTATTATCATAAAAATTATCCATTAGATAGTTGAGAATATAATAGATATAATTGTACTCATCTTGTTCATTTTTTCCACCTTATTGAGCTATATATTCTTCAATGATTATGTTGTTAGTATTGATCTTTTTTATGGTGTATAATCTTTTAGAACTCCCAAATGGTTGGTAACCTGTTAATAATACCATAAATAACCATGTAAACCCCTGCATAATCATATGGCCAAAGATAGTAACAACACGATGAATAATAGAAACTTGAAATGAAAAGAAATGAATAACTAATGGAAATAATTATGAATAAGATGTGTAATAGAGAGAAAGACCTCCATGGATAAATCTGAAGGTGTTGAAAAAGTTGAAAAAGAATTATAAATTTTGGGTTCAGAATTCATAATATTGGTGAAACCGATAACATGTTATGATGGATAAAAGAATAAGGAAGATGAGAAAATGATCTCAAGGAATTAATATAGTAATAAATAATACACTCTAAGAAAGGATAGTATATAAAAAAAATAAAGAATAATGGTGCAAGCATTGGTTAAAAATCGGTAATGTTACCGTGAAATAGTAATAAGTCCGTAAATGAAATAAATGGTAGAAAGAAAAAATAAATATATTTTAGATAAGAAAATGGTGCCAATGATTTAGTAAAATAATTAATATGATTTATGCAAGTATTGAATAACAGATTTTTAACGAAGAATCACAATCTAACAAGTTATATACTAACATGTAGAACTCTCAATCTGACCATCAAATTAGGCTAAACTTTTATGAGAACACAATCTGACCAGTTATTTTTCCCCTTGAGTTAAAATTTTTGGTCAATCGAAGGTCAGAAAGGTCTTATATTTTACATAAAAAAAAACTAGGAAAAGTGCATATATAATACAAGAAAAAATTAAGTTGTGGCAAAATGGTAAATGAGAGGAAATTTCCCTTATACGAAGGGTTGTCCAACTGAATAGAAGAAAATAAATAGGAAGAGAGGGTTTTGTGTTCTTGATCAAAATTGAGAGAAAATTCACCAAATATTTAAATATTTATAGTTATTTGAGTAAATTTTAGTGAGAAAAACACTTTTAAGAGAGATTGAAAAGGAAGAAATCAAGAAGAAAAAAGGGTGAAGATCTTGGAAAGAGAATAATTGGAAGCTAGAGAGAGAAAGGGAGGAAAATGAAGAAAGCTTGAGTTTCATTTGCATAAAATTTTTGATTAGTTGTAATTAAGAGGTAAGAAACATTGTTTAAGGATTGATTGAAGTTTTTAACAAGTTTTAATGCATGTTGTGTATAAATTACATCATGGAATGTTGAGTTAAGTATGTTGGCTTATTTGTGATGGTGCTTTTAGTTTTAAGTTATGTTCTTAGGCATAAAAAACTAATGGGTAATATGGAAATTATAAAGATTTTAAAAGAAAACCATGCCTCCTCTTGATGCTAGGTTCATCTAAACTTGGTGGGTAGGATTTCAATTGGTTGGTTTGAATTGGTAAGAGAATTGTGTTAAATCATGCTAAATAACATGTTTTGAGATTGGGTGTGAGGTTAATTATATGAAATTTTGAAGAAAGATCCATGACTCTTTTAGTCTAGGTTCGGCCTACACTATATAGGAGAGGGTTGAACTTGTTGCTAAAATTATGTTTCATTGTGTTATATGACATGTTTTAGGATTGTATATGAAGAAAAATGCATGAAATTTTGAAAGGGAACCTTTGGTTCTTTAATCCTTAAAGGGTAGGTTTGACCATTGGATAATTAAAAGGAGAGGATGATTCTTTTGTGTAAAAGTTGTGTGAATAATAATTGAAAATGATTTTGACATAATGAATAATGGATTTGAAATAAAAAGAACAAAAGGGAACCATAACTTATATATGCTTTGGTTTGGCTAAAGTAAAGGTAAGGGGGTTTTGAGTTTGTTGTTTCAATATATCATGAGGGTTGTGTTGAATTGTAATTATGATGTGTTTAAATGAGTTAGTTAAGAAAAACTATGATAAACTTGAATGGAAACTCAAGGAATTAATCCTTGAGGTTTCATCTAAACTAGAGAAGATAGGGGTTGACATGTTAAATTTTGTTTTTGAGTGTTTAGACATATTAAAGTATTTTAGTTGTATTAAAATGGGTTTCAATAATGGAAGACAAAGGGCAACCTAAAGTTACCCATGGAAGGTCATTCATCCAAAAGCCTTTTTAGAAGGAAAGACCAAAACTTGTCTTAAGATTTCTCTTGAAATTAATACTATAGATCAATATGAGTGTGTTTAAATTGAGTTTGAAGGAAAAAAAGAGGTGTATAGTACCTTTTAGACATAGTCAATTACATAAAGGAAAATGACAAGAAACATGTTTTGGTTAGACTAATATCATAGTTGTTGTAACGACCTGAAATTTTCATGTAACTTTCATATTTCTAATCATCATGTCTGAGTATAATGGGGAAAATGTTTTTTTTTTTTGTAATTTGTCTAACAATACATCTCATTATTGATTCTTTAATTTACCAAATTTACTGCAAAGTTTCCCCTATAACTTATACATTTCCTCAGTTCTTTTCTTATCATCTTGAGGAACACAATATCAAATAATTCTATTATAAACACGCAGTAGCCTTCGGTCACCCACCAATACAATTGTTTCTCCATTTGATTCTTTCATATCACTTCTCACAATTCATTTTATATTCTTTCCATTTCTTATTTACTTAAAATATACGTGTGATGGATATACACACACACATACACATAACAAAAGAGAGGCGATAACCAAATGCTAGAAATACAATCATACCATTTAGTATATTTCAAGGTAAAATTATTAACATAATTTTAAGTATTTATAGTACATAAAAATAAATACCTAACAAAATTATAAATAGTGAAACGACACAATCAGTGCTGGCCCACTTCGTGTCATAGACCTGCAATATGTATAGTATTATAAGAGTTATTAGTTATCAAGAAGACTTATGCTTATGATTTTTTTATGAGGGAAAGGAATCATTATGTCAATTAGCACTTTTATCAATCCTACTCAAAACATTCAACTCAAGTTCAATAATACCTCAACTCATATGACAATACTCATGCTCATCATTGCAACTAAAATAACATTACAAATTTAACATCTAGCCATAAAATGCATGTACATGATTTTTCATAAGGAAAGAGAACAATATGTTTATTCATAATTCTTTTAGCATCGATTACATCATATATATATTGAATTACGCACTAGCTGCTATGGTGTCTAAGTTTATATTTATCACTTTTAACATTGCCTTTACGAAGAATTATGTAATACATTCAAATCTAAGGTTGCTGATTATACGTCACCACGTAGCAACTCATTTTCTTAATTTTTGATTCACCAATAAATAATTAATTTTTCATTTTCTTAGTTACCGATTTCCTTGGATACAATCCTTGAAGTAACCATATGTATTAATCCTATGTTTACTCGTCACCGTCACTACTTAACATAATTTGTTTGTAACATTACCATATTTTCTATTTTCTAGGTATCACAACCGTTTGTTACATTATCACCCCATTAACATTTACTTTGACTTTGTAATACATCAAATGATATTATGTCTTAAGTTGCCAATCAACCCCCATTGTCATCTATATTTTTAAGTATCGATTAATGGTCTTACACAATGGTTTTCATTATACAATCGAGGATAGTTTCAATGGTTTCCATTATTTGAAAACAACAACACTGTGGTTTCTACTCATTGGAAACAACAATACAATGGTCTCCATTTAAAATAAAGGCAACCACATGAATTCTTTTTTTATTAGGGACAACGAGGAAGTAACTTTTGTTACCCATAATTTAATTTAAAGAAATTGTCAACTTAAATAGAAGCATAGGGAAAGGAGAATCTAAATCATCATCATATAATTAATCAAATTATACTTTGCTTCCTTGGTCATCATTCTTTTGGGCAACTAAACATCAAAAGTTGTCATATTCATATATATATATTGATAATTAATCGTCCAACTATCAATTTATATATTGTCTTTAGTCACTAATACTGCAGTCATTAAGTATCGTTATTTTCTTATTCTTAGTCACTAATACTGCGGCCACTAAGTATCATTCTTTTCTCATCCTTAGTCGCCGATACTATGGTCACTAAGAATAATTCGGTCATCCCCTTGTGGATGCCAATAATTCTGGCAAACCCATTTAATTGCCAACAAATTCAGCTATTATTATCTTTCTACCGAAACTATCTTTAATATTTTACTCCACATCTTTATACAACCTTATACTGCATTATTTTATTTGAGCTATGTTCAACAAACAACTAATGACATGCATTATGGTTTAGGAATCCTTGTACATATGGGATTCTTCCATGCATAACTATTCATTCCTAACTATGATCAATTTTATATATGATTCTTTAAACATTAATTTTGATTGTGAATAACACATCATACTCTTTATTTCATCGTATTAGTAAACGTTTTCAAATGAGATGGTTCACAACACTCATTATTGATAATCCTAATATGGACCCCATTAATCGGAGTTAACCTCATCCTTTACTCTTGGCTATCCAACATAGATATTATTAGTCAAAGCTAATCTTCAATGCTTATTCTCGGCTATTCAACATGGATTCCATTAGCCAAAGCTAATCTTATCATTCATTCTCGGCTACCTAACATGGATACCATTAGCTGAAGCTAATCTCACTAATCAATCTTGGTTATCCAGTATGAATACCATTAGCTGAAGCTAATCTCATCAATGAATCTCGGCTATCCAATATGGATACCACTAGCCGGAGCTAATTATATCATTTAATCATGGTTATCCAATATGGATATCACTAGCCGAAGCTAATCTTATCAATGAATCCTGGTTATCCAATATGGATACCATTAGCCGAAGTTAATCACATCATTTAATCCCGGTTATCCAAAATAGATACCATTAGCTGAAGCTAATCATATCATTATTCATTACGTTTCATGAGTAATTTTAATCGATTGAAATCGAGTAGTAGCATTATGTATAAATACTTCGAGGATTTAATAATAATTAGTTAAAGGTGGAAACCACCTACCTGCCCCTACCGTAGTGTGTCCTCGCCCAGTCGAAGATCTGATCCTACTCGCGCCTCCTGATACACAAAATGACCATTACTTAGTATATTTTTATTTAGGTAATGTCAAAGACCATTTCAACACATATACCAGAACGCGCATATATTCATTCAAACATCTCCCATGTTTATATAATTGTATAGTGATAATATTGTAACAAGACATTCGTCTCTAATAAGTATTATCATAAACCTTTCTTATACTGAAGCGCCCTTAATCTCTTCATATAAGTCATTGTGGATTGATTGACTAAGTCTGCATTATTTTTCCCTATGAAAATGACATACTCGATTGTATGTAAATGAAGTAGTAAGATTATATAGGGTGCTTGTGTTAATCGTGTTAGATTGAGATCCCATGTTTATGTCTCACCTATGGCCAAATACTCAACATGTTCTAGGGATGAGATTGAACTTGAGCATTGCTTTCCACCCTCTATCAAATGATTAATCTAAAAGGATCATCCAAACCTTAGAAGACTTGTTAAGGATGTGTGTAATTGCAGCTTAGGGGTAATTGGAAAGATCACCTACCACTTATAGAGTTCACCTACAATAACAACTACCAAGCTATAATAGAAATGGTTTCCTATAAGGGCTTGTATAATAGAAGATGTTGAACTCCTGTATGTTGGGATGATGTGAGTGATAGGAATTTGATTAGGTTAGAGTTGATACAAGTTATCATAGAAAAAGTAAAAATTATAAAGGATAGAATGAAGGCAACCCAAGATAGAAAAAAAAAACGTTACACGGATAATAGAATGAGGCCTCTCGAGTTTAATGTTGGAGATTGGGTGTTTCTGAAAGTAGCTCATTGAAAGAACATCATGCGATTTGGTAAAAAGGGAAAGTTAACATCGAGATATATTGGGCACTTTAAAGTTGTAAAGAGAATTAGGCCAGCAACATACAAGTTGGTTTTACCCTCGTATCTAGCTCAGATACATGACGTGTTTCATGTCTCATTGCTTCGAAAGACTGAGGAAGACCCTTCCTGAATGTTGCCATGGTTTCTCTAAAGATTAAAAAGGACTTGATGTTAAAAGTGAAACCTATAAGAATATTGGATCGAAGCGAGAAGGAACTTAGGAATAAAAAGATTCTTATGATAAATATATTGTGGAGAAGCTCCTAAGTTGAAGAAGAGACTTGGAAGAAAGAGTGAGAAAATGTAAACCCCCGATCAAAATTTTACAGTGTTAATAAAACATTAAAAATTTAACTCGATTATAAAATGAGTTAATTGAAAAATAATATTAAATAATTAGAAAGCAAGTTTTATGGAATAAAACTTCTATGTATGGTGTTTTAAAAGTGGACCGAGATAGAGTATCCAGTTAAATAGAAAAAAATACATAAACTATACATGGTGACATTGTTGTAAATATGGATAAAATAGAATATATAAAAATAAAAATCTTGACTTCCTTATGAAGCCATCTAACCAATTATAATAATGAAGAAAAAAAAGGAGGCTTGATCATTTTCTTGATACAAACACATAAAAAGGCTAGATTAAGAGTTCTAAAGAAAGTTTAGAAGTATCAAAGCAAGGAATTTCAAGCTTTGGTTTAGTTTGTAATGCTTGAAAGTAGAGATTTTTGGAGCTAAGCGAAAAAAGTAAAGAGTGAAGAGAAATTGTTTAGTGTTGTTAAAAGGTAAGGAACTCTATTACTATGATTTATCAATATTTTATTATGATTTCAAGCATGGTTGTTAGTGATTGCATTATGTAAAGTTAGGGTTGTATTGATTGATTAGTTAGAATGATGAGTTTGGTTTAATTATGTGTTCTTAATCATTAATAACTAATGGGTAATGTTAATTAATGGAAAAAATTAAAAGCAAACGATGTCCTCCCTTGAAGTTAGAATTGGCCAAGACTAAGAAAAAAAAGAATTGATTTTGTTGATTTAATTGTTATGATAATTGGAATAAATTGCATTCAGTGAAGTGTAAAAATGAGTGGGTAATATGAAATTAACACAAAAATTAAAGAAAATTCATGTCTCTCATTAATGGTAGTTTTAACCAAGTGTTGAAATAAAAAAATTTGGATTGCTTAATTCAAGTTCATGTGGAAATTGTGTTTGATTTCATTATATAACATGTTTTAATTAGGTATGAAAAGATCTGTTTGAAATTGAAAAATGGAACCTTTCATTCCTAAAAGGATGATTTCAACCAAAGTACGCGGAGGAGGTAAATGAGTTGTTGTTTCAAACTTCCATAAGGATTGTGTTGAATTAAACATGTATACAAAAAAATTAAAAAATCAATCCTACTCCGAAACAAATAAAGAATGACAAATTATCCTCGTGAAAAAGATCCTTATACTCCTCATTTATCTTTTTTTTTATTAAAGGCAAAACCATAATTTTAGTGTTATAACCTATATTACAATGTTTTTCCCTCTTTCTTAGATTTTGTAATATTTGAGTAGATAGATCAAGAGAGTGAAGATGGAACAAAAAAATAACAACAACCGATAATCCCACACCTGTTCATCGAACTTAGTGAAAAACCCAAATCCTCCCTCGATCACTGGTTCTGACAATGACGACCAGAAAGTTGTACCAATAATTATAACAACAACAACAACAACAATAAAAAGAGAGTTTGGATTACTTAATTTAAGTTGATGTTAAAATTGTGTTTGATTTCGTTATATAACATGTTTTAAGATGGGGCACGAAGGAATTTGTATGAAATTTTAAAAGGAACCTTTTGCTCCTTAAAAGATGATTTCAGCCAAAGTAAGGGTAAAAAAGAAAATAATTGTTGTTTCAATCTTCCATAAGGATTTTGTTGAATTATATATATAAAATTCAATCATGCCACAAACAAATAAAGAATGACAAATTAACATTATGAAAAGTCTATCTTTTTTATTATAGGCAAAACCATAATTTTAGTGTTATAGCCTACATGACAGTGTTTTTCCCTTTTCCTTTCCTTTATCCTTTGATTTTATAATATTTGAGTAGATAGATTAAGATATTAGAGGCAAAATAAATAACAACAATAATCATAATTCCATATAAATTCAGCGAACTTGGTAAAAAAAACTCAAATTCTCCCTCAATTACTGGTTTAAGCAATGATAGCTGGAAAGCTATACCAACACAACTAGAGAGTTTGAATTTCTTAATTCAAGTTGACTTGAAAAACATGTTTGATTTCATTATATAACATGTTTTAAGATTGAGAATGAAGAATTTTTTATGAAATTTAAAAGAGAATTTTTGGTTTCTAAAAGGATGATTTAAGCCAAATAATAAATACGAGATAAATTTGTTATTGTTTGAAACTTCTATAAAAATTGTGTTGAATTATAAATATATACAAAAAAAAAATTAAAATTCAATCTTGCCTATAACAAATAAAGAATAGCACATTAATATCGTGAAAATATCCTTTTATCCCTCAAGGTTTTTTTTTTTATTATTATTATTATTAAAGGCAAAACCACAATTTTAGTGCTTTATCTTACTTTACAGTGCTCTTTCCATGTTCTTAGATTTTTGTGATATTGTAGTACATAGATCGAGGGAGTGGAGGCAGAACAAAAAAATAATAACAATAATAATGATAATCCCACACCAGTTCACCGAACTTCGTGAAAAACCCAAATCCTCCTTCGACCACTGGTTCCGGCAATGACCGCCGGAAAGCTGTACCAACAATTACAGCAACAGCAACAAGTACAGCTATCCATGTGTTCTTTGAAAGGATCCCTCCTCACTCTGGCAATCCTAACCCTAATCTCTTTCACATATCTCTCTTTCAACTCTCTCCACTCCTCTCCTTCTCCTTCCATCTCCGCGTCTTCCGTTTCTCTCCTGCCAGCGACGGAGACAACGACGAAGACTGTAGTGGTTGATGTTGGCGATGGCGAGAACGATGAGATATCGGATCTGTATCATTCTCCACGTGTATTCAAATTAAATTACGAGGAAATGGAACAGAATTTCAAGATTTATATATATCCAGATGGAGATCCAAACACATTTTATCAAACACCTAGGAAATTGACTGGAAAATACGCTAGCGAAGGGTATTTTTTCCAGAATATAAGAGAAAGCAGGTTTCGAACTCTTGATCCTGATCAAGCCCACCTCTTCTTTATCCCCATCTCCTGCCACAAGATGCGCGGCAAGGTCAGCAATAATTTTGTGTTGCGGTTGCTTTCCTAGTGAGGCAACCCTTTTGTTGATGATGACTACTTGTCTACTTCACTATGTTTGCTATATTATTTTCTCTTGGGACTCTTCTTACTTGCTCAAAATCTAAACTGGCATAACAGAAGTCTTTTCGAATCTTCACTTCTTAAACAAATTGGCATAAATTACTTTGCATTTTTTTGTTGTTCTGATTGATTAAATTCCTTCTGACCTGAAATTCACTCGTCTGTGCAGGGAACTTCTTACGAGAATATGACCGTAATTGTTGAGAATTATGTGGAAAGCTTAATAGCCAAGTATCCCTACTGGAATAGAACTTTGGGTGCAGATCACTTCTTCGTCACCTGTCATGATGTTGGTGTAAGAGCCACTGAAGGAGTCCCATTTCTTATAAAGAATGCAATCAGAGTGGTATGCTCCCCTAGTTATGATGTCGGATTCATTCCACACAAAGATGTTGCTCTTCCTCAGGTCCTTCAGCCATTTGCCCTTCCTGCTGGAGGAAACGATGTAGAGAACAGGTAATAATAATAAATGCCAATTTTTGAATTTTTTTTCTCGCTAAGCTCTATTTTTTAGGATTTGTAAATGCATAATTTTTTCCATTTATTTTGTCTCCATTTTCGTGTAGACTGTGAAGCTTTGTTGCATTTTGTATGAGTATCCATGTCTTGTTTGGATAATAGCAGTCATTTTGATAATGGGCAAGAGTAGAGTTTATCCCTTGTGGATCTTAGTGGGTTTATTCCCCCCACTTTTAACATATTGTCATGGATCGAGGACATCAACAGAATTCTATTTTTTTTAAAGTGGACTCATAATATGAGTCTTTAACCTCTATAATCCTTATTTGTGTTAGTATTTTGTGCTTCCCCGTAATATTAGAGACTCAAATGCTACCTATCTCCGAAGATACACAGAAAAAAATATACAAGCCTAGATGTGTGACTGTTTTATCACTTACCATTAATGAAGGTACTCACTGGAAACTTTGATACTGTGTGTGTCATCAGTAGAATTCTATTTTTTAAAAGTGGACTCATAATTTACATCCTTATTTCTGTGTTAGTATTTTGTGCTTCCCCTTAATATTAGAAGCTCAGATGCTACCTATCACCAAAGATAAGAAGAAAAAAATATACAAGCCTACCTGTTATATCACTTACAATTGATGAAGGTTACATACTGGAAACTTTGATACTGTGTGTGTCGTACATTCAACAGAATTCTATTTTTTTTTAAGTGGACTTATAATATAAATCTTTAACCTCTATAACTTTTACATCCTTATTTCCATGTTAGTATCTTTGTGTGTGCATGCGCATGCTATCAGTTGAGATATGCATATGTGCAGAATGGTGTTAATTATCAGGGTTTTTTAAAAAAAAAAAAAAACTGGATAGGATTTAGCCTTATGTTCATTACTGAACACTAGCATGCTTTACAGGACAACTCTTGGTTTTTGGGCTGGCCATCGAAACTCTAGAATTAGAGTTATACTGGCACGTGTGTGGGAAAATGATACGGAACTAGATATTTCAAGCAACAGAATAAATAGGGCTACTGGACATCTTGTATATCAAAAGAGGTTTTATGGGACTAAATTCTGTATATGCCCCGGTGGCTCTCAGGTTAACAGTGCACGCATAGCTGACTCCATCCATTATGGATGCGTTCCAGGTAAGTGTTACAACTGTTGCAATTTTTTTAATATATAAGAAGGGGATAAACATGTCTCTAACCCAATTTGATGCCTCAGAAATATGAAATTAAAGGTTTCAAATTCTTAAACAAGGTCCCTATCATTAACCCCAACTTAAATACCTAAAGAGTATGGTTAAGCACCTAAAAAGGTAAATAAATAAAAATAAATGAGCACATAAAGGAAATTTGACATTTATTTCTTATTTTAGTCTTACTCATTTTATGCTTGCTCATATTCTCTTGGTATTTAATTTGGGCTTAGCAATCAGGGGCTTGTCCTTGAATTATTCACAAAAAAAAGCTTTTATTATTGTTGTTGTTGTTGTTGTTATAACATGAATAAATCTCTGGAATCCTGAAAATGAAGGACTCATGATTTCCAAGCATGAATAATAGTTTTCTTTTCACTGGTATTGTTTTCAATCTTTTTTATTTAGACTGCACAAGTAGGGCACCACCCTTTGAACTTCTTTGGTACTGCATCCCTTGCAATCCTACATGACCACCTGTTGCTCTAGCATAAAACTAAAAGTCTTAATTCATTCTTCTGGCACTAGTAACACTCTTAACTTGTATTTTCTCAATTGTACGACAGTAAAGGTGGAGTTGCATAATTTCTTGGGATTATTTGTATGATCTTAGATTTTCCGTAGCATGGTTTTAAATCATGGTTTTGGAAGTGTTGAATGGGCCATCGCAGGTGTTATGTAATGGTCACTACTATATCATGTGCAAATTATGTTATAACTTGGTATGTACAAAATATATATCAATGAAATAATATCTAATATGCCAAGGTCAATATTTATATCAATTAATTAATATAAAACTATTGACTACGAATAAATATTTTCAAAAAATATATAAAAAACTAATCTTTATGTGAAGGCTGTTACACTTGTGACAGCTACGACAACAGCTGTTACGGCAGTGATGCTTGCAAAATGTTCTATCACCTTAATGGTTCACTAAAACTCCATTACAAATGGTCTTTATGATACGCTATGGCCATTTTTAAATTCATGCTTCATAGTATTGAAGCTTCCTATAAACTCAAACATTTTTTGTGCAATTTTAACTACTGTTCAAAAAGTGGGTTAAGAGTCATTTTTCTTGAATAGTTTTGTTACTTCTCTTGCAGTAATATTGTCCAACTATTATGACCTGCCATTCAATGACATACTTGATTGGCATAAATTTTCCGTCATACTTAAGGAGCAAGATGTGTATCAGCTCAAGCAAATTCTGAAGGACATACCTGACAATCAATTTGTTTCACTGCATAAGAATTTAATTAAGGTAGATCCTGTTCAATTGTAGCTTGAAACTTAATTCTTTTGGTTAGATTATTGATTTTTGGCTGAGCAACTTTGAAGTCCTCATTAATGATTTGCAATAACTCACAAGAATTTATGTCATGTTTTCTCAGGTACAGAAGCATTTCCAGTGGAATTCACCCCCAATAAAAAATGATGCATTCCATATGGTCATGTATGATCTTTGGCTGCGCCGCCATGTGATAAAATACTAGTTGGTTAAGGGGTGTCATCCCAGTTGTCTTCCGTATATGCTCAAAACTTTTCATGCTAACAACCCAAAGCCTGTACACCATCACATACAAAACCATCCTCCATGCTCCTTTGAGCTAGGGAATTGGAGGACCAAGTGCTTCTTAGGTCCCAATTTTTTTTCGTTTTTTTTGTCCAGCACTGCATCTATTGTATATGTTTCTGATCCATGATCCTCGTTCCACTATGTGGGTCTAGTTTCTTTTTGAATCATTTTGAGGCATAACAGAATTTAACATAGAACTTAAATCAAACCAGTGCAATTTTTATACCTGTTGAAACAGCACATGTGCAAAATCTCAATCTTGCTTGTGCTGCAGCCCTGCTTGCAATAGGTAGAGCAAACATGTTTTCACTGAGCATGCAGCGCTCATGGTAAAACACAATGTTAAAAATTTGGAAACACAATGTTATCCTTTCTGTTTTGAAGGATTGAAGGAAGTTACAGTCGGCTCTTGTTTGTAGCTTGACCAATAGGCTGCATGGAAAAACACACTTGGAAAAGAAACAGGTATCATTTTGGTTCAATGGATTCTGTTTCTTTTAGAGAAACTCTTGCATAAAGCGAAGCGTAGGAGTGGCAATCGTCACTCGCCAGCACCTGACGAGCTTAACAGAACCTTCTCTCGCAACAAGAAGAGTTTGACTTGGGCAAGTTCATGATATGAAGAGCCTTTAGATGAAGAACGCCCCACTAATACAAGTCAAGGAGAGGAAGGACCAATGAAGCCACTGGTCGGTAACCTGAGTAGGAGACACAATAGACTCCAAGATACTTCGGTCAAGCCGTTTGGCAAGCCGAATGGACCTGCATACTGAAAAGTATGACAGGTAAATCTTGACAAGTTGGTCTGCCTTCTCATCCTTTTTTTTCGGCGTGTTTGGGAATGCGGTTGAAACCGCGTTCCTTTAAATTTTAATTTTTTTTGCTAAAAATTATTTTTGTTTTATGTTTTCAAATTGTTTTAATATGTTGATATCAAAAATGATTTTTAAAAAATAAAAAAAAATTATTTTGATGTATTTCTAAGAGAAAACAACTTTGAACTGTTATCGCTATTACAATTCCAAACCGGCCCAAGTATGTTACGTTTAGCGTATTAGCCTTTATTCCTGCTTCTATTTCTATCAGAGGGAATTCTTAATTGTCTATACCCTTGTGGGATTTTAATGATAAAAAGAAATAAGCTATCATAATGATGTGCATCATGAGGATT
>Ga0307517_10003399_pt1 | contig 24771 bp, 22 predicted proteins | sample 23_EM_MG_FD_194515 | JGI IMG/M metagenome (GOLD analysis project Ga0307517, IMG submission 194515) | Populus trichocarpa ectomycorrhiza microbial communities from riparian zone in the Pacific Northwest, United States - 23_EM | ecosystem: Host-associated > Plants > Roots > Unclassified | place... | reverse complement strand
CGAAGGTAGTCTAACTCGCTGGACAGAAGATGGCCAATCCTCTTTTGGTTGGTTCCGTCGAGAATTCAGTATGCAACTGCATCTCGTATTCTGGTCTTCCGGCATTACACGACTTGTCCTCGGGATCATACCTATAGGCATTTTCCCTCGGACTCCATATTTTACCAACTTGTCCTCTGTGGATTCACCCGATCCACTTACTGGGCATAGTTACCTACTTCATACTCTACACGACTTTGTAGGTACGGGTGGACTAACTTTCGTGCAAAACGTCCTGTTACTTTCGACCGACCTTTCCGACCATTTGTCTTCAAGCGTCTGTAACTTTATGCGCCGTTGTCCGATTCACCTGCTTCCACTTGCATAAGGTGCCCGGAGGTCTCCCCTCATATATCCTGCGAACAGGATCCGGTCGGACGGACGGCCGCGACGCATACGGTGTTATAAGATGTGTTCCATCGATAGTGGTCTTTGGTGTTGGGACGCAACTACCCAGGCGGCCAGTGATGACGCGCCGTCCCAACGCCGGGGCTGGAGGGGGGTGTTATCTTTTTTCTTCGAGGTTCGTGTGCGTCAAGGTAGGGTAACTTTGCCTTGTAAATCCTTACGGGGAGTCCGTGCGCCTAACAGATTCCTTGTCGCCAAGATCATCCATCCCTGCGAGTAGGGCTGAAGATCATCAAAGACTAGAAGGCTTATTTGTCTCCGAGCAACCATCCCCCATCCTATCGAGACGAACTCGATGTTCTAGTCCAACTGCCAGCAGTGTGTTGACTTCCTTCGATAGTTCTTTCTTTCTGGAGACTGTCCCAGACTCATATGAAAATACCGACCGTCAAGCTTCCCTGTCTGCATACTCTGTGCTTCCCTCATCGCCACCTTTTAGAAGATCATTCGTACCAATTCCTCCGACACCACTTACCGAAAGTCAAGACACCAGCCCACCCAATACTACCGATAATACTTCGAGTGGGTTGATTCGCGAGCCAGCTACCCGTTCCTTTATCCATTTTCATGGGGCTACCAGTGGAACTGGTTCTGCCCGCCGCTGGAGTTGTTCATATTGTAAGTAAACTCATTTTCCAGGAATAATCACCCTCTTGCCTAAGTCTCTAGGGTTCAGAGAGAGTTAATAAAATCAAAACAGGTACGAAACAATATGTTTCCAATGGAGGGACTGGGAAGCACGCAGGGCATTTGCGCAAGAAACATGCGCGTAAACTTCGGGAATCTTCACATCCAGGAAGCGTTCCTGTGGTTGGAACAAGCCCTCTGACATTGGCTTTTGCTCGTATTAATAGTTCCCGTGAGGATTCGTTCACGAAAGACTCCGCTGACCGGCTATTACTTAATTGGATTATTTACAGCAATCAGCCATTCACTGCAATTGAAGAAGGAGCCTTCCGGGAATTTGTTCAACACATACAGCCAAAATACAATTTACCAAAAACGGGTGACACAATCCGATCCTGGGTTATTAGAAACTATGAAGAGCAAAAGGAAGAAGTACGGCGGGAAATAAGTAATGCTCTTACCCAAATTCATGTTTCAATTGATAGCTGGACTTCACCACATCAAAGCATGAGTGTTATCGGAATTGTGGCCCACTTTACAACCCAGCGAGGTAACCGGCTAAATCCTGTATTAGCTATACAAGAAATTCAAGGTTCACATACTGGAAATGCTCTAGCAGAGATTGTTGTTAAAGTGATTAAAGAGTAAGTTGACTGCGAAATCCTATGCTGCAATTGAAACTTTCTGCTAATATTAAATATATAGTTATCACTTTATACACAATGTGGGATACTTTCAAGGTGATAATGCGGCGAATAATGGGACGATGATTCGCTCTATTGCTCGGACACTGATGGATCAAAATGCCAACTACAATCCCGAATGTCGCCGGCTGAGATGTATGGGCCATGTCCTTAACTTATCCATCAAGGCCTTCTGGTTTGGTGATTCGGGCAGCTCTCAGGAACTGCTTGATGTAATAGTTGTTACAGATGAAACAATGGCTCTTTGGCGGAAGCTTGGTCCCTGGGGGAAAGCACACAACATTACCGTTTATATCCGTTCCTCCGTACAAAGAAAACAACAACTTAAACGTTTAGGGGCAGAAACGCTACTGCAAGCCGGAAATGCCACTCGATGGAACTCAGGACTTGCTATGACTCGGATACAAAGCTTACTGAGGAATAAGGAGGCAGTAAATTTCTTCTGTTTGAATAATCCTGACTTAGCACAGGACTCCTTATCCGACGCCGATTGGCTGGAGTTAGAATCTGCCGTTTGCATCCTGCAGCGATTCCTTCGCTCAACCTTACGCTTAGAAAGTAAAGTACCTAATCTTTGGGAAGTAATTCCGGAAATTGATTACCTGTCACGTGTTTACCGGTATATTGCTATTGTTTTACCTATATTGGTCAAAAGAAATTCTTTGCGGACCTGCATTTTTGATTTCAATTAGAGTTCACTGTCCAATGTGGTTGTTTTTCACTAACCTTAATCATAGAGATGTTATTAATCGCTATCCACCGGAAGCACATTTGGCTTGTGCTGCCCATCTTGGTCTGGCAAAACTCCGTGCCTATAGCTCTAAAATTCGCGAAATTCCAGTTTATCTCGCCGCAGTTGTCCTTGATCCTAGGCAAAAATGGGATTACTTTGAGTTGGGCGTTGAGCAGGGTGACTGGACAGAGTGAGAGGTTGAGGCAGCAAGAGGAGTGGTTCAATTACTATGGGTTGAGGAGTACCAGCAGTCTGGATTACAATTCGTGTCATCAGCGAACTCCCCTGTTATACGTGAGAAAGAATGCCTGAAAAGAGGAACGCTAGAGCTAGACAAAGCAGATGAACATCATCGGCAATGGCAAGCTAAAAGACGTCGAATTACACCCGGTAGTATCCCTTATATTCCAAACAATGGTTTTCACAATCTTAAATAATACTAACTGATTATAACCTGTTAGATGACGCTTACATACAATATATTCTATCACCGGTCGAGCCCCATATTGATTCCCCATTCCAATACTGGCTCAATGCCAAGTCAACAAATTCTCTAGCACGTATGGCACTAGATATCCTTTCCATTCCAGCAATGTCAGCAGATCCAGAGTGTTTATTCTCCAGCTCGAAGCATGTTCTATGAGATACTAGAAACCGTCTAAAATGTGACACCCTGGAAGCCCTTGAGTGTCTCAAGTCATGGGCAAAAGAAGGTGTCTTATTGTCGAACTTTTATCAGTTTAATACAATCCCGGAACCTGATTTCTTTATCCAAGATTCTATATTATAACTTGCCTCCTTTTCTTTCTCTCCTACTTACTACTCACCAATTTTCTAATATTATTACGGTATCTATTTCTTACTAATATTTATATCTGTTCTTTTTTCGTATTTTTGTTTAATCTTCATGTTGCAGGGATTGAACACCTTATCACTCGTATATAAAAGGAAGATTATACCACTGGCACTAGGCTGTTATACTATAAGCTATGGTAAAACGGATCTTGGTATCTTGAATTTATTTTTGTGTGAGTTGATGTCCGTAGCCTATAATCTTTTTTTCTTATCTCATGTGTGTACTACAGTCATCTATCTTTTGTTTTCAATTGATTTATTCTTATCAATAACTCTGTAAATCCTTTCTCATTCCTTTGTTTCTCTATTTTGTATCTAAATTGCGATCGGGTTTGCAACAAAATCTGAATTTTTTGAAAGTATATATGTTTTAATAATTAACCGCAAGTCTATGGCTGGAACTTATGAAATGTGGTGGGTATTAGCCACACCTATCTGATTACTGAAACTACGAAACACCCCCTCAAGTGCGTCCCATATGGCTGGTAAGTCACAGAAATTACCTAAACTAGGTTTATAATTGGCTATACCTTTCCCTAGTTCCCTGACTGAGGATTACTCCACCACTCTGTGCTTAGACTATATGGACTGGTCCGGGACTAATCCTGACTAGACCTGACTATGAATATTGGCCAAGTCTAGTCAAAGATATCAATTTAGACTAACCAACTAGTCCTGCCATGGAGACTTGACCGGTCAGACCATTCGGAACCCTGGCTGGGGTAGTGCGGCGTGCAGGGATGCGGTGTTCGGGCGGAGGAAGGAGACACTGTTCGGAGGGATTCTGGAGAAGTAGTTTACTATCTCCTGGCCGAATTTTCTAGAGAGCATGGAGGTTTTGTGGAATTCTGCTGTGGCGGTGTAGGGTTGGGTTATTTGGCAGTGTGCGGTAGTGTGGAATGTGGTGGTGGTGGTGTAGTTGAGGGGGGAAGGGAAGGGGGGGGGGGTTGGAAAGGGAAGCGGTGGGTGTGTACTCGGGCACAGTGTAGACTAGTACAAGCACAGTAGACTACTGGTAGAAGTACCGGTAAGTTACATGGAATAATAGAATGGGGTGATAGTGATGTAATTAAGGTGGGATCTAGAAAATGTTAGCGGGGTCTTTTTTGGGAAGGGAGGTAGGGGCGTGTTGGATGGATTGATGATCCTGTGTACTCGAGTACTGCTGCGGGTCTTCTCCGTCCGGCGTTGTTTTACGGGTACTGTCAATCTTGACTGGGAGAGTTCCGGTGCAGATGACCGGCAAGAGAAAACAAAAGAAACTGAAACTGAGAAATCGAGGTTGAAAGCGATGGTTATGATAGACCGAAGTGATCAGCTCTCAGAAATTGATGAAGGATGATGATGAAAGAACGGTTCCCATCAACCGAAGGAAGATTTACACTCGACCTCAGCTCCTCTCAGAGTTTTCCACACTAGTTAAATAACAAAAGCCTCTCCAGGCACTCTGCTCACTTGCTCGACTACGTAACAAGCTACGTAATCCATAAAAATAACGAAAATCGAGAGAGCGCTGTCTAAGGGTCCGACAGTACTCTACAATAGATTGCACCTGATTCTGGTCATCAGTGGCCACTCGGGTGTGAATCTGAGATGTTGGTGGGAGAGTTTCCCCATCTTCTTCAATGATCCGCTGTTTCTCCTTCATTCTATTCGGGGTTTCGACTAGACTGCTAGAGAGTGTTGTTATGCTTTTCTTTCACGCTCCCCTCCTCCGTCCCCCCGCGGGTACAGTCACTCGTCATGAGTGTTTGTGGGACATGTGGTACCTTGCCAAGTTACCCTGCAAAGGTTCCAAATGACGGTTTGGGGAACCCATTGCCAATTGGGCAAAGCGCGGGATATACCCCTCATGGACATGAGCCTCCTCTCGGGGGCTATTGGAAAAAAGGTGTAGCTGGTAGCTAGCTTAGCGCCGGGCTATAGCCCCTCAACGTAAGGCCCGTGTGCCCCCGGCACATATAGCTGTACCCGACTCCGAGTCCCCCTACCATACTATACTATACGATCACCAAGCTCCCTACAGCTCGCGTCCTTTCTTGTCCCACCCCTCACCCTGACCGCAGCGGGCAGCGCCCTCATTGTCATACCGAGCTATAACGGTGGCAACGATCTCCGGCGATAAGGGTAGCGAATACTTCACCAATGCCTCCCACCTGTGGGCGTGATGGAAGGGAGTGTACGGGCTTTTTACCTTTCTGGTGTTTTTCCTTTCTGGATTCTCTGGTTTTTCATTCCTCATCCTGTCAGTTATATTAATGCACCTATATCGCTTTGTAAAATTGGCTCATGAAGTCGATTGTGACTGCCCGCCCATGATACTCACACTGCACCAACACATGATTGTGGTCACCGTACTACCCGGTTTCTGTTAACTCCACCATGGTTAGCTGATTTGGAGATGCAAAAAGTGTAGTAAGAAAAGAAAAGAAAAAATAAGCCAACTCCTAAAATATGTAGAGAAATAGCCGATATTGAAAAAAGTATGACAATTGCAGGTGCTTTTTTCTACTGCGTTTTTAGAACATTACCCTTGTCGTGCGGATTATTGCATTGCCTTGGACTACTGTTGAAAGCTTTCTGATATGAGTATGTGGGTACCAATAAGTGGATATTGCTCCTTACTCTAGGTACCTATCCAATCTTAACTACTAGCAGCAGAATATAATTATCCGGGCTGCAAAATCCGACTGGAAATGACCAGACTTAATTTCACAAATTAATATATTATACTACAAAGTTCTCTCTCTTTACAAGAAAAAAGCTCTTGGTATTCATACTATCATAGCAACCTTGCTACCCTCCTACTGCACGGCCCTATGGCTCAATCGCAACCAAACAGGTCTTAGGTCGCAAACACCTATGTCGAGTGGGCATAGAGCAGGTATTGGAGCGCGGCAGCCTGTAAAGGGGACTGCTGATGAAGGTTTGGCGACAGTTAGAGGAGTTACAGCAAGGAGCTAAACCAGCCTCTCACGGGCGCAGAGTGGCATTCTTCAAGCCTGCCATCTATTACTACCTACATACTTGTAACGGGCCGTACTTTTACATTACTATAACTTACACCACTTCCCAAAAACACAAGGAAAATACTAACTTCACATAACAAGAATGAACAAGAGTAGCGCGATATGACCAAGTCTAACCAGAACTCCAATAAAGGGAAAAGGCAAAGGGAAAAAAAAACACAACAGTTGAAAATAGTGAGTGGCTAGCGGGAGCTAGGGGAACGCCATTATCAAAGCCAATTTATATCGAAAACCTTGCCTAGACTGACCCCCCGCCTAGCAAGTCTTTATGGGATAATGTATCTAGTAACGAGGAGGCAAGGATTAGGAAGAGGAAAAGCAAAAAGACGAATAAAAGATGTTAAAACGCCGGTCGACCGCAAATAAGAGGATCGGTTAGGTTTTGCGGGGATGGGTCTTAGTCTTTATACGATGGTAGAAGTGTTTTAGGGGCCGGGTGGAAAAAGGTCGAGACCACCGGGGTGGCTGGGTCGAGAGGCCACTTTCTACGGACTGGGAGGCAGGGCCACCATGACCCAACACCCTCGGCCGCTCGCTGTTGGCTGCCGATTGGAGCGCGGGTTGACCGCTAGACTCTGTTATGTCGATGTAAGAATCAGGAGATCCGGATAGTGTCTCAGGCTCGTCTGGATGCATAGCGGCAAGTGGGAGGGACATCGGGCTGCTGCGATTGGCTGCGGCGGAATTGACATTGTCCCGCTCCGGTGGGATCCTCGCAACTCTATCATGTCCTTCGGAGAGAGCCATCGACTGTGGGGCTTGGTTTACGCTATCTAGGTTAGCGATGCGGTCATCCTTCCGTTCCATAAGCATCTTTACTACCCCCTCATGCAGGTTCCCTGCCACCCACGAGAGTGGCGTCCGGTCATATTTAGTGTCTGGCCGGTTAGGGTTGACTTCCTCTCGTTCTAAAAGCATCTTTACTATTCCTTCATGCCCGTTCCCAGCCGCCCACGAGAGTGGCGTCCGGCCATATTCGATGTCTGGGTGGTCAGGATTGACGTCCTTTCGTCCCAAAAGCATCTCGACAACCCCCTCATTCCCTTTCTCAGCCATCCACGAGAGTAATGTCCGGCCAGATTGGGTGATTTCCGGGCTGGGGTTGACGTCCTTTCGTCCCAAAAGCATCTTTACTACCGCTTCATGCCCGTTCTCAGCAGCCCGCGAGAGTGGTGTCCGGCGATATTTGGTGTCTTTGTGGTCGGGGTTGACGTCCCCTCGTTCCAAAAGTATCTTTACTATCCCCTCATGTCCGTTCCCAGCCGCCCACGAGAGTGGTGTCATGCCATATTCAATGTCTGGGTGGTCAGGATTGATGTACTTTCGTTCCAAAAGCATTTTTACAACCCCCTCATGCCCATTCTCCGCTGCCCACGAGAGTGGTGTCTGGCCAAAATGTGTGTCCGGCTGGTTGGGGTTGACATCCCCTCGTTCTAAAAGAATCTTTACTACCCCCTCATGCCCGTTCCCTGCCGCCCATGAGAGTGGTGTCCGGCCATATCTGGTGTCTGGGTGGTCGGGATTGACGTCCTTTCGTTCCAAAAGCATCCCGCAACCCCCTCATTCCCTTTCTCAGCCATCCACGAGAGTAATGTCCGGCCAGATTGGGTGATTGCCGGGCTGGGGTTGACGTCCTTTCGTCCCAAAAGCATCTTTACTACCGCTTCATGCCCGTTCTCAGCAGCCCGCGAGAGTGGTGTCCGGCGATATTTGGTGTCTTTGTGGTCTGGGTTGACGTCCCCTCGTTCCAAAAGTATCTTTACTATCCCCTCACGTCCGTTCCCAGCCGCCCACGAGAGTGGTGTCATGCCATATTCAATGTCTGGGTGGTCAGGATTGACGTACTTTCGTTCCAAAAGCATTTTTACAACCCCCTCATGCCCATTCTCCGCTGCCCACGACAGTGGTGTCCGGCCATCTTTAGTGTTTGGCTGGTCAGGATTGACGTCCTTTCGTTCCAAAAGCCTCTTTACTACCCCATCATGTCCTCTCATAGTTGCCCATGTGAGAGCCGTATTCCCCGTAGCATCGGCTGCATTAACGTCCCATTCCCTCATATCCAATACCGCTATAACTATCTCCTCGATTCCGAAGAATGCTACCCCATGGAGCCCCGTAAACCCTATGAGTCTCCCCGCACTAAGAACCCCTAGGCGCCAGAATATCCGATCATAGTAGTACAGCATTTGAACAGATATATGCTCATCAAATCTATCGAGAAGCCTCAGTGCAAGTATTTTGATATTCTCCGTCACCCCCCTTCTCGTATGCCTCCACCAGTGAACAGAAGCATATTCCAGAAGCGGTGTTGTTGAGGGGGCCGAGCGAAGAGTTGGCGAAAGATCCCGGACAAACCTGAGATTAAGGTATGTCAGGCAGGCCTCCGCAATTGCTGAATGTGGACTCTGGAATATGGTCGGGTTACTTGAGAGATACTCCTGAAGAGTAAAGTGAACCAGCCGGACAGTAGGCGAAAAAGACCCTTCGACCGTGATAAGACCCAGACAAGATGATAGGACTGTCCGTAACGCAGGAATGTTTTCCGGATCCAGATCCGCAGATCCTATCTCCACTCCCAAGGCATGACAGAGCTCCTCAGCCCGTAAAGGCCTTTCTGAATACAGTACCCACATCAGGGCCTTCGATCCAAGTACTGATTTATACCCCTTCTGCGCTTTAATTCGCGTTAGGGTTGCTGTGTAGGCTTCGCTTAGTCCATTGCCTTGTGTCATCTCTTCAAGTTTCTTTCTTCTTTGACGAATTGTCACCTCTGCTAGAATGGCATCGATGTTGAGCGAAACTAGGAGGAATCTACACACAACCTTTGATAAGTATACATCATTGATAGAATGGGGGTGCCAAATGCTCTTACTCACACATTTGATATCTTTTCCAAAATGACTCTCACAATATCCTCTCGTAAGTTGTTGCTCATCGCCTCTGGCTCGGTATCCCTATCTAACCTCATCTCCACATAGTTCCGGATATCATCCGGGTTAGGGCTGATGGGTATTACAACCACCTTGGAGAAATATCGTTGGACACCTTCCCTGATATGGGGCCTCCCGGTGAGGAATATTCTGGCCATGGGGGACTCCCGAGTGATGTCTCTCAACGACTCGAGAATCTCTGGAAGGTGCCCCGGCAAACATTCGTCCAAGGCGTCGAGACAGATGAAAACCTGGGACAGCGAAGTAATAACAATTTTCAACATTCCCATCAGATCCGCAAGTCGCGGGGCTCTGCCACCAAACTCCTTCTTCCCTTTTTGAAACGCCTCCCGTAGATGATCCGGGATGCCCCCTCTACTTACCAGCTGCTTTAGGATAGCTCCCATAATGTTTGTCGTTGTCTGCTCTTGTTGAGAAAGGAAGTCGCAGTACAATCCTGCAACTGCGATATTGTCCTCCTGCGCCCGATCGCATAGGCTGTCGATCACTAGGGAACTAAATATTTCGGACCGTTAGCGGCATTCAGTTTCTTCAAAGAACCCCCCCATTTACCTTAGGTATGTTTTGCCCACTCCCGGATTCCCGGAGCAAAACAAGACAGCCTTATCAGCTCCACCCTCATTATATCTCCACTCCCGAAACTCGGTCATTTCTAACAGCCAATTCCCGACACCATCGAATCGCTCAGTGCGGACACCCTGATGTCTGTTATTCGGTTCCAGTGGAGAGAGCCAACGCATAATTGCCGCATCCTCGTCGGAGAGATGGAAGGTGTTGAAAGTACCGCTTATGTTCCCGCAGTTGGTGTTACTGTCGCCGAAGCTGACGGATTGCATATGTGAAATTTGGGTCATGATGTTCTACCCGGAATGTTGTTTGAGTGTAGAAACGGTGCAGCGATTTTTAGGGTACCAGGGGGTTTGTAAACTGTCTGTGATCAGAGCTGAAGAAAGGGGCAGGCTGGGCTGCCTGATATGGCTTGTTGTGGCACAATTGCATCCAATCATTTCCATTTGGCCAAGGCTCATGACTAATAGGAGACATGACCTCTAAAAACTTCTCCTGAGTGACAATACCGGTATTCGACTGCCGGCAAACAATATAATATAGCTCATTCGCCTGCAGTAGCTGTCCCGAATGGCATGTCCACACACAAGGTTTGTGAATACAAGCTAGCATCCCCAAATATATGCCATCGCCCGGTGGAGCTTAAGATGTGAGTGGGGTAAGCTCTCACCCGATAGAACTAACAAAGGGCACCCAGGCTCCTCTGTTATCGCGCTATGATATGATATTATACCTCTCCATGTTCAAAGATTGTAGTCTCAGATCGGGTTGGGGTTATACAGGTTTGATTCAGAGCTAGCTTACATCATTAGGGAAGTAACCTATGGACAAATTTTAGTTATTACGTGATTAGCGAGATTCACACATGTAGTACGTAGTAAAGCACCGAGGGAATATTCTCACTTAAAAATGCTTTCCAGAGGAACGTGTTCGCTAAGAGATAGAATCAAGGCAAGCTAATTAGTAGATAGACGGTCTTCCGCAGCCAATTTAACAACTTCTAGACAGCTGCCGAAGTACCTAAAGTTAGAATTTGTTCCTAACGAATTATTTAGTGGTGTTCGAGCTACGGTAGATCAGGTGCCAAAGTGGAAATAAAACAAAATATAGAGAGGGTATATTCTTGTCTGCATATTGGATAACTCCCCCCCACCTTAAGTACTCTAGCACTAGTAATTCGTCCCACCTGCCTATGCTGAGTATTAGATAATACGATGAGCCATATCGCAGAGATGCATTGAACATTCCCCGGTTTCAATGTCAATGGGGGGAAATGAGGGTCGCACACAGGCAGATGATAGGATAAGAGAATTCACCTTGAGCTTAGGCACTCTGTAGAAAGGATATGAAATGCATCTTTTATCACTCATTCTTCATTTATTCGCTTGCTAGCACTATCACTAAAAGCTAAACTAACGATAATGAGAGGTGTATGCAAAACACAGATACTACCTCTCGATTTTCCATGGATCACCTCACTTATATCTGTATTTCCCGACAGGCCCTTATTCCTCGCCACACCCCCGTGACAATAAAGAAAAGATATGCCCATATAATCTATTGTTAAAACAACCCCCTGCTTCTGAACCATCTACAAATCTCTGGAAGAATCCTTCCACCAGACTGATGGAGGTCTAGTCGTATGCAGGGACAACTGCCGCCGTACAAGCACCGCTGTGAGGCTGCGGTAGGGCGAGCACCGTGAGAAGAGACCTGGAACGCAGGTGATAGCAAGACTAAAGTGTGTTCTCTATCAATCTATAGAATGATGATTCGCTATGCTATGGTAGGTGTTGTTGATGCTATGTTCATGATCCGATGATGGGGAGAAAGAGAATGCAGCTAGGACTGTTTTTTTTTTCCTTATAATACGTTTCATAATATGTATATTTCTATTGATAATATTGTATATTTCTCTACTTGGTATGCGTTCCCAGTTTCACCTGCACACGGTGGACATTACTCCAGCTAAGACATAATTGCATATATTTCATTAATATTTCATGACAACAATCAGATGTTTTCATATGCATTTTCTTATTGGATGTCAGATATCACAGTTGTTTATGCATTACTTTATGCACCTCTCTTGGTTATATCATACATAATTATTTCTAATTATTCCCTCACACCCTTATAGATTTAAATATAGTTTATCAATAATTGGGATTTTCTTAGCAGGTTTGCAGGATCAAACGTGGTTTGCACTTGTGTTTCTTACTATGTTTTCTTTTATGTTTCTTTGTTACTATATGGAGAGTGAGCTTCCTGTATAAATACTAAGGTTACCACCCATCTCACTTAGAAGAATAAGAACCAGAATACCTACCAATCTGCTCTACTACCACACAACTCCTCCTCACTTAGTGTGCAATGTAACTCCCTCACACTTGGATATAGTATTCTCCACATGGCAGTATAGATTGTGCACCATAGCCATATTTTGAACAAGGACTAGATACAGTTTGTGGTGGCTACTCACTGGCACACAGTTGGCTCCCCACCACACAAACACCAGTCACCCTCAACATGGTGTCAGTCCCACTCGTCTACTAACTAGATGCCCTGGCATGGCATCCGATGATGGGGCTACTCCATCACAGAGTTGACAGAAGCGGATGGTTGTCAGACATAAGGCAAGCAGATACTTGACTGACAAGGATAGATAATCCCTTTAGTGTTAAATTTGTTCTTGGGTTGAAAGTATTGATGGAAGGGTTCCTGGCTATGTCTTTATTAGTATTACGGAAGTGTGCAGGCCAATGGGGTCATGCATGGAGAGAAATCGACAGGCATGGGAATTGACGGAATGATTGAGATGGTTTTGTTATTTTTATATGGACTTATGTTTAGTTTGCTGGTTTGATGAGGATGATGACAAGCGAGTAGAATTTCCACATTTACCCACTTTATGCTTACCCCTAGGGCCCGTTTTTTTTATATGGTGATAAAACTAGATACTGACGGGTCGGGAAGCATTATCCGATCGGCGGTGCAAAAGTGTTTCTCTAATTTTCTACCGTATCATACTATATTCCTGTCACTAGAGTGTCAAAATGTGATGTTGCCTCACAGGTGCATTTACAAACCCCGCTCGACGCTAGACGGTTTGCTACGGTAAGTAAACACAGTCAACTTGCCCATGCCCCCCAACTGTCTAACCCCCCCTAACAGCCGGCGTCTTGAAGTGCTAGAAGGCCGTCCATGGGTATGAATCAAATAAACGGACCCCTAGTCTAGTTCCAATGTTCGACCATTGCGCCATTTATTAGTTATCCTCCTACACCTCCACACTCCTGCAACTATCAAAATCAGGCACATCAGTCCAACAATGACACGATATCATTCCTTATCCTGCTCAGCCCACCAACCCCAATTACCAGTGGCATCATACAATTATCTGACAGACAAATGTAACTAAAAAATGACTAGATCTAATTTTCCTGATTAATATGGTCGGATTTCTCTCTTCTCAAGTAAAAAAATTGTAAGCATCATATAATACCATCAACCCTGCTGACCTCCCACCGCGCCCTAGGACTTAAATAGGTCTTAGACTGAAAAACACTTATGTCGAGTTGGTGTAGCAGAGCCGGTACAAGTATTAGCGTGGTCTTAAAAAGCCTGAGTCGGTCCGATGGAAACCAAAGGCGGCCGCAAAAGCCCGGCGGCGCCCATGCAACGGCCAGGCCAAACCCAGATCAGCCCCGGGCAGGGCCACCAGGTGTCCGGGCCACGCCCGCAGGTGCACAGGCAAAGCCGCCAGGTTATTCAAAATTTTAATTTGACTGCATGGCCTGATACCCGGGAAGCATGCAGATATCTGCTAATGACCCTCCCACCAGTGCTAGCGGATTAATATTAGCCGAGGTTCTTCCTCTAACCAATTCCTCGCAAAATTTTTACCTTTTCTGATTCGTGTATATAAGGATACCCATTTCCCCATAAGTGTGAAGGGAGAATTAAGGTCAAGGTATGTACTGATATGAGAGCTTCTAATACCATACTCATAAAGTTAACCCAGAGCTACGAGTGATAAGGTGTTTCAACCCTGACCCTAATAGGCAGAAGGCCGTCTTTTTTTAGGTACTAGGGTCAGGGTTGAAACAGGCTATCACTCGTAACCTGAAGCCCGCAAATGACCCGGGCCGGGCTTTGGTTTGGAAAGCCTCTTCCCCACAGTCTGGTCCGGTCTTCTCTGAAAAAGTCTGCGTCGGTCCGGTCGTGCACGAAGTCGGACGAACTGGCCGCTTAGGATTACTGAAGGTGAATGCTAGTAACCGCTTTGCGGTAGTGAGAGGAATTACAGAAAGGGGGTAAAGGTAAAAAACCAGCTGTTTACGAACATAGAGTGGCCTTCTTCAAGCCTATCATCTATTCCTGCCTAATTGCTTGTAACGCGCCGTACTTTTACATTACTATGCACCACTGCCCCACAAAACACAATAACAAGAATGAAGAACATTGAACAAAACTAGCGCCATATGACCGGGTCTAACCAGAACTCCAATGAAGGGGAAAGGCAAAGAAGGGAATAAAACACAAAAGTTGATAAAAGCAAATAGCCGGCGGGAAACTAGAAAAACGCCATTATCAAAGCCTATTTATATCCAAATCTTGCCTGCACTAGCCCCACACTTGGCCAATATGTATGGGATAACGATATGTCTAGTAATGAGGAAGGAAATATGTGGAGGAGAAACGCGAGGGGGAGAATAAGAGAGGAGATGATAAATCGCCGGTGGACAGCAAATAGGGGGATGGGTTGAGCGTTTTTAGGATGTTTCACAGTCTTCGTCTGAAAGAAGCATTTTAGGGATCAGATAGGAAGAGATCGAGACCACTAGGGTGATTTGGTGGAGAGGCCGCTATCTGCAGACATGGAGACAGAATCACTATGGTCCAATAACCTCGGCGCTCAACGTGGGCTGCCGAGAAGAGCCCGGGTTCGCCGCTAGAGTCTGTGATGTCGGGATCAGGATCATGAGATCTGAATTGGATCTCCACCACACGCTCGTCTAGATGCATAGCGAAGGGCAGGAGGGGCGTCGGGCTACTAAGATCTGCCGCGGCGCAATTGGCTCTATCCCGCTCTAGCAGGATCCTCACTGTTGGAAGTCTTTGATGCTGCTCGGCATGGCTTAGCTTACGCACAGATTATCCCTTTATCATTCGGACAAAGGGTGTAGATATGCGCTTGGGATCAGTGTAGCACCGGAAGGGATGCGACTCTGAAAGAGTCAGACGCACGGAGCGAGAGCCGCTGGGGCGCAAGCCACAAGCAACGGGGGCCCCCCACGACACCCGCCCTCCCGCTGGCATGGGAGTCCGCGTATGGGAATGGTGACATGAATGGAAAAGAATGGACATGTGTCGCGATTGATAGGATGGTTTCGATGTTTTTGTATACACTCCTGTCTTTACCGTTAGCTAGTTGAGAGTGGGGAGCGCTATATGAGTTGTATGCGTGGGAGCGAAGGGTTGATTGGGGGGAAGTTCCTCACACTAACTTGTGGGTTAAGTCTTCAGTGTCGCCTTAACTCTGGGCGTTTTATTTTTGATGTCGCTGGTTCTTTTGGCCGTTTCGTTTGGCCGTTTGGCCATTCCGCCGTCGCCGTTTGAAACTCGCAGCTCGATCATGCCCTTCGGAGAGGGCCACTGAGTGTGGGTATTGGTTCATGTTATCTGGCATAGTGGGGTGGAAGGGTTTCCGGTCCAAAAGCATGTTTACTACCTCCTGATTCTCTAACTCATCCGCCCACGAGAGTGGTCTCCAGCTGTCTGCCAGGTAGGGGCTGACGCCCACTCGTGCTAAAAGCATCTTTACACTCCCTTCATGCCCGCTCTCGGTCGCCCACGAGAGTGGTGTCCAGCCATAGGTGTCTGGCCGGCCAGGATGGACCTCCTTTCGCTCCAAAAGGATCTTTACTACCCGCTCATGCCCGTTCCCAGCGGCCCACGAGAGTGGTGTCCGGCCATAAAAGGTGTCTGCTTGGTCGGGATTGACGTTCTCTCGTTCCAAAAGCATCTTTACTACCCGCTTATGCCCGTTCCCAGCGGCCCAGGAAAGTGGTGTCCGGCCAAAAAAGGTGTTTGCTTGGTCGGGATTGACGTTCCCTCGTTCCAAAAGTATCTTTACTACCCGCTCATGCCCGTTCCCAGCCGCCCACGAGAGTGGTGTCCGGTCATATTTGGTGTCTGGCCGGTTGGGATTGACGCCATTTCGTTCCAAAAGCATCTTTACTACCCCTCCATGCCCCTCTCCCGCCGCCCACGAGAGTGGTGTCCGGCCATAAAAGGTGCCTGCTTGGTCGGGATTGAGGTTCACTAGTTCCAAAAGCATCTTTAATCTCCCTACACGCGCGCTCTTAGTCGAGAGTGGTGTCTGGCTATAATAGATGTCTAGCCGGTCAGGATTGACGTCCTTTCGTTCCAAAAGAATCTTTACTACCCCTCCATGCCCCTCTCCCGCCGCCCATGAGAGTGGTGTCCGGCCATAAAAAGTGTCTGCTTGGTCGGGATTGACGTCCTCTCGTCCTAAAAGCATCTTTACTATCCCCACATGCCCGTTCTCAGTCGCCAAGGAGAGTGGTGTCCGGCCATATTTGGTGTCTGCCCGGTCGGGATTGACATCCTCTCGTTCTAAAAGCCTCTTTACTATCCCCTCATGCCCGTTCTCAGCCGCCCACGAGAGTGGTGTCCGGTAATATGTGTCTGGGTGGTCAGGATTGACGTCCTCTCGTTTTAAAAGCATCTTTACTACCCCTTCATGCCCTCTCTCAGCCGCCCGCGAGAGTGGCGTCCGGTCGTGATAAGCATCTGGCTGGTCAGGGTTGACGTCCTCTCGTTCTAAAAGCATCTTTACTACCCCTTCATGTCCTCTCTCAGCCGCCCGCGAGAGTGGCATCCGGCTGGGATCGACGTCCCCCCGTTCCAAAAGTATCCTTACTACCGCTTTATGCCCGCTACCAACCGCCCACCAGAGTGGTGTCTGGTAACATGTGTCTGGGTGGTGAGGATTGACGCCCTTTCCTTCCAAAAGCATCTTTACTATCCCCTCATGCCCGTTCTCCGCCGCCCACGATAGTGGTGTCCGGCCATATTCGGTGTCTGGTTGGTCAGGATTGACATGCTCTCGTTCTAAAAACATCTTTACTATCCCCTCATGCCCGTTCTTAGTCGCCCACGAGAGCGGTGTCCGGCCATATTTGGTGTCTGGCTGGTTGGGATTGACGTCCTTTCGCTCCAAAAGCATCTTTACTACCACCTCATCCCCTTTCTCAGCCGCCCACGAGAGTGGCGTCTGGCCAGATTCGGTGATTGCCTCGTTTAGATTGGCATCTCTTCGTTCTAAAAGCATCCTTACTACCAGCTCATGTCCCTCCCCCGCCGCCCACCAGAGTGGCGTCCGGCCATATTTAGTGTTTGCCTGATCAGGATTGAGATCCCCTCGTTCCAAAAGCCTCTTTACTACCCCATCATGTCCTCTCATAGCTGCCCATGTGAGAGCCGTATTCCCCGTACTATCGGCTGCATTAACGTCCCATTCCCTCATATCCAATACCGCTATAACTATCTCCTCGATTCCGAAGAATGCTGCCCCATGGAGCCCCGTAAACCCTGTGAGCCTCTCCACACTACCAAACCTTAGGCGCCAGAATATTCTCCGATCATAGTAGTACAACAGTTGAACAGATATATGCTCATCAAATCTATCGAGAAGCCTCAGTGCAAGTATTTTGATATTCTCCGTCACCCCCCTTCTTGTATGCCACCCCCAGTGAACAGAAGCATATTCTAGAAGCGGCGTTGTTGTTGAGGGGGCCCAGCGAAGAGTCGGCGAAAGATCCCGGACAAATCCGAAATTGAGGTATGTTAGGCAAACCTCCGCAATTGCTGAGTGAGGATTATGGAATAGGGTCGGATCAGTTGTAAGATACTCCTTAAGAGTAAAGTGCACCAGCCGGACAGTGCGCGAGAAAGACCCTTCGACCGTGATAAGACCTAGACAAGATGATAGGACTGTCCGTAATGCAGGAACGTTTTCCGGATCTAGATCCTCAGATCCTATCTCCACTCCCAAGGCATGACAGAGCTCGTTAGCCCGTAACGGCCTTTCCGAATACAGCACCCACATCAGGGCCTTCGATCCGAGTACTGATTTATATCCCTTCTGCGCTTTCATTCGCGCTAGAGTTGCCGTGTAGGCTTCTCCCAGTCCGTTGCCTTGTGTCATCTCTTCGAGTTTCTTTCTTCTCTGACGAATTGTCACCTCCGCCAGAATGGCATCGATGTTGAGCGAAACTAGGAGGAATCTACACACCTTTGTTAAGTATACATAATTGGTTAAGCGGGGGTGCCGAATTCTCCCACTCACACATTAGATATCTTTTCCAAAATGACTCTCACAATATCCACCCGTAAGTCATTGCTCATCGCCTCTGGCTCGGAATCCCTATCTAACCTCATCTCCACATAATTCCGGATATCATCCGGGTTGGGGCTGATGGGTATCACAACTGCATTGGGGAAATATCTTTGAACATCTTCTCTAACATGAGGCCTCCCGGTGAGGAATATTCTGGTCCTGGGAGACTCCCGAGTGATGTCTCTCAACGACCCGAGAAGCTCCGGAAGGTGCTTCGGTAAACATTCGTCCAAGGCGTCCAGACAGATGAAAACCCGGGGCAGCGAAGCAATAACAATTTTCAACATTCCCATCAGATTGGCAAGTCGCGGCGCTCTGCCACCAAACTCCTTTTTCCCTTTTTGAAACGCCTCCCGCAAGTGGTCCGGGATGCCCCCTCTGCTGACTAACTGCTTCAGAAGAGCTCCCATAATATGGGTGGTTGTCTGCTCCTGTTGAGAAAGGAAGTCGCAGTATAAACCTGCAACTGCGATATTGTCCTCCTGCGCCCGATCGCACAGGCTGTCGATCACTAGGGAACTAATATTTCGGGCTGTCAGCGGCATTCAGTTTCCTCAAAGAACCCCACCACTTACCTCAGGTATGTTTTCCCCACTCCCGGATTCCCGGAGCAAAACAAGATAGGCTTATCGTCTCCATCCTCACCACATCTCCACTCCCGAAACTCGGTCGTTTCTAAAAGCCAACCCCCAACCCCGTCGAATCGCTCAGAGCTGACGCCCTGATGTCGGTTATTTGGCTCTAGCGGAGAGAGCCAGCGCATGATTTGTGCATCCTCGTTGGACATATAGAAGGTGTTGAAAGTACCGCTGATGTTCCCGCAGTTGGCGTTACCGTCGCCGAAGCTGACCGATTGCATATGCGAAATTAGGGTCATGATGCTCTATCCGGAATGTTGGTTGGATATAGAAATGGTGCAGTGATTTGTAGGGTACCAGGAGGGTTGTAAAAATTTCTGTGATGAGAACTCAAGAAAGTGGGGCGATATTGCTTGTTGTGGCACAATACCATCCAATCATCTCCATTTGGCCGCGCATGACTAATAGGAGATAGCCGCAACGGCCTCTGCCGAATGACAGTGTTGTTCCGAAGGCATGTCCACGCACAAGGTTTGTGAATAGCAGCTAGACCTCGATCTCCCCAAATACATGCCACCGCCCGATGGAGCTTAAGATGTGAGTGAGGTAATAATCCCTTCACCGATAACCCTAACATAGAGCAGCCAGGTCCATCTACTATTGAGCTACCCCTCCACGTCTTAGATCGGGTCGGGTTATATAGGTTTGACACAGAGCTGACTTGGATCAACTAGGATGTAACTTATCGACAAAGCCTAGCTATTCAGGTAAATTAGCAAGATTCACGTATGGGGTAAAATTGTCACACTGGGGAGGATATTCTCATCGAAAAATGCTATTTGGAAGTGACCCTATTCACTAAGAGATAGAATCAAGGCCTATCTGTTGATAAATCATCTTCTACGGCTAGTGTAATAGCTCCTGGGCATCTGCTACAGTAACCGAAGAAAAGACAGGATTCATTATTAATTAGAAATATTTGAGCCAGATCAGACGCCGCAGAGGAAAAACAAAACAAAATGTGGGCAAGGCAGATTCTCGTCTACATATATCAGATAGTTTTCTCCCTCAATTATTTATTGCTGAGGTGCGTTAAACAAGCATGAGTCTGGATGTCAATGGCGGAAATGAGCGTTGCACATAGGTAGAGAATAGAATAAGAGAATTCACGTGGGACTTGGGCACTTTGTAGGAAGGATATGAAATGCAAATCTTACCGCTCATATCATACTTCGTTATTGGCTCGCTCGCACCATCACTAAAAACTAAACTAACCATAAAGGTAGGTGTATAAGTGAAACGCAAATTCTATGTCTCGATTGTTCGATGGACCACCAATCATGTCTCTGTATTCCCCCATATGCCCTTACTCCTCCCCGCACTCCCGTGATGACAAAGAAAAGACATGTCGGCAGAATCCATTGTAAGGCAGTCACCCGTATCTGAACCATCTACAAATCTCGGGAGCGATCCTTCTGTCAGAGTTGACGGATGCGGATAGTTGTCCGAGACAAGGAAAGCGGATAGTTGGCGGACAAGGAGAGATAATAGCGCTAGTGATCTCATTTATTCTGAGGTTGAAAGTATTGATGGAAGGGTTCCTAGCTATGTCTTTCCTTTATTAGTATGATATTATGGAAGTATGCAGGCAAATGGGGTCATGCATGGAGAGAGATAGACAGGCGTGGGAACTAATGGAATGATTGAGCTGGTTTTATTATTCTTATATAGACTTATGTTTGGTTTGTTGGTTCAATGAGGATGGCGACAGGCGAATAAAATTTCTAATTTTACCTACTCAATCTTTAGCCCAACGGCCCGTTCACCTAACCGACTATCATATTTCTGAAGTCTGGGCGATAAAACCGGATGGTGACAGTTCAAGTGGCACCATTATCCGATCGACGGCGCAAAAGTGTTTGCATAATTTTCTATCATACCATCATAAATTCCTGTCACTCGACTGTCAAAACATGACGTTGCCTCAGAGGTGAGTTTATAAATCCCACCCGATGCTAGACGGTTTGCTCCGGTAGGTAAACACCGTCTACCCACCCATGCTGTTACGGATAAAATTTGACTTTACTCACTTTGCGATTTTGTAGCTACGGTAGTTTATGAATATCTTGGACAGTACTCGAGTACAGATAGCGGTTCATGATCTTTGCTTGGAAGGCGTCACGTTTCTGCAGGGGTGGCTGATGCCTGGTCTTGGCAGACAGGAGGGCTCTATGTAAGTTACCATCTTTCACTTCTCTCGCGCTTGCTCCCCACCATTGCGGCCACTGCGACGACGGGAACACAGCACAACGGAGGAACCGTTTGGACTGTGGATCGAGGAAGGAAAACTTTTGCTAGCGGATGACAAGAGGAGGACCTCCTGTACCTATTTAGTCGGACAACCAGCAAGGTTGGGCTTTCCTCGCAGTTGGATTTTCTTTCTATTTTTTGCCGTTCTCTGGGTTGGTTTTGAATAAGAGGTTTGCGAACTAGCTTAGCGGATTTGAATTGATCGTGACTTGTGAGGTTTCTGTTCCTGGAAGGAATTTCTTGATTGTGACATTCGTTTGCCCGTACCTCTCCCGTTTGGCAGAGTACGGTACCGTAGATACACTTGCTCGGGTTCTTTTGTTTTCAATACCCTCCAACTGTTTGACCCCCCCTAACGGTCAGCACTGTCTGGAAGCGCTAGACAGCCGTCTATACACTCCTGTCCAAAAAGTTCTTGCTGATCCAAAAGTATTCCAGAGGGGCTTGATGGCAACAGAGGTACTAGTACTTGAGTACTTGTACAAGCAGTTCATATTCAACTTGGCTTATCTGACCTGAGTGAACAATAAATTCCACTATTTAATATCTGAAATTTCTCTTAAGGAAGAATGGGGATTGGCAAGGAGTGCGCCTTCCACTTGTTACTGAAAATGCGATGAGATCTTTGGGAGTACAGACCGGGGAGTATCCTCGACAAAACCTCGCATACGGTACTGAAAACAAGAAAATCAATGGAATGGTAACAACTTTACGGCAGGGGAGAAGTACGAGCAAACAACTGTCACTTTCAAAGAACCTTCAAGTAGAAAAGAAAACTGCACAAGTCGCGATCAATCCAAACTAACTAAGCTATGTCGCAAAACCAACCCGGGAAACCGCACAAAAACAGAAAATTCCCGTCGCAAAGAAAGCCCAACCCAGCAGGTTGTCCGACTAGCTAAGTACAGGTCCAATCTTCCTTCTTTAAACCACACGATCCTCGTTGCCGCTTCTTCGTCGCTGTTGCCGCCCTCTTGGTGGGAGGGAAAAGAAGGAAGGAAAGCGTCAGAGAGGACAAAACCTAACTTAGATAGAAGCCCCCGTCCGCCAACCCTAGGCAACAACCACCCCTGCAGAACCGCAAAACCACCCAAAGCCAAGATCGTGACTGACTATCTATTTAGCAAACGTTAATCGCAGATACGCTAGAAAACAGCAAGTTAAGAAAGTCAATTTTAAATCGTAACAGTACCGCTTAATCACTCTTCGAACAGTGGATGGAGCTAGCCTTCTCTCTCGTGCGATCCGTTCTGCCGGTAGCCCAAGGTCTGACAATAAAGCTGTTTCACGGTTGTGTTTCACCTCTTTGTGGCTTCTCTGTTGTGATGCGGAGGTGCCATTGCTTGGTGGTTGGTCGAGGTTGACTGCTTGCTGGGTAGCAGTATCGATATCGTACTTCTGTTGCCGCCAAGCCCGCTGGAGTATTCTTAGATTAGAGAACTTTTAGGATAGGGGTGTATCATACAGGTACGTGTATTCAGAATACGGTTGTTATAAAAGTACGGGAAGGTGTCAGAATTATGTGAAATATCAAAGATTTGATGTGTTTAATACAAAGAGGACAATGTAGCTGATGGTAGTGAAAATAATAATGATTATGAAAATTGTGACAGGAATTGTGACAGTAGGAGGATGAGGGAAAGTGTCCATTCACTGTTGCGGGTAGCTTTGATGCTGCTTTTCTCAAGCATGGTGCAATAAATTTTAAAGTGTGAGTTGATTCTCATACATGGGCTTCAGCTATCGGGGCTGTTCACTAGAATATTTCAAAAAGCATGAACTATACTTTTCATCAGTTTGTGAACTTGAAGGCTCTTCCAAACTGGGGGCCCAATTTTGGTGCAGAGACACAAGTAGGTGAAAGTGACTTGTGTGTAAGCTAAAAGGTAACAACGGAGAACAAGCTCGGCCTGGTATGAGAATAAATGATGTAAGGAATAGTAACTACTACTAGCCATGTTTGGTCATAGTATTAAGACATAACTTAGCTCTTTAATATTACCTAATTCCGAATATGCGATTAAAATGCAACTACTAGTGTAAAACGGGCCCCTAGTCTAATTCTAGCCTTGGACCATTGAGCCATTTATTAGTTATCTTCCTCTACCTTCATACTCCTGCAACCACCAAAAGCCAAGCATATTTGTCCAACAATGTCACAATATTATTCCTTATCCTGCTCACCTCATCAATCTTAACTACGAGTAGTACCATACAATTATCAGACAGCCAGATCTAACTGAAAAAATTACTAGATCTAATCCCACTAATTAACATATACTGCCTATTTCTCTCTCCACAAGTAAAAAACTCTGTGTACCAGTAACGCTGCTACCCTCCGCCCTGCGCGGCCTTATAACAAAATCACAATCAAACCGGTCTCAGATTGCAAACACTTATGTAGAGTGGCTGCAGAAGAGTCAGTATGGAACACCACACTCCGTAAAGGGGGTCCCAAGCCGCCAGTTCAACCAGGCATTTAAAAAGCCTTGGCCTGTCCGGTAGGAAGCCAAAGCCCTCAGGGTATTCAATATTTCAGTTTTGACTGCATGATCTGCAGATGCCAAGGCAGCCCTCAGATATCTGCAAACAACCTACTGGTTTTCCACGGCAAATCACTTAGAATTCCAACGCAAAGCATGGAGCCTACGGTGCTATGGATTCGCTCAAGATACACTACATGTCGCGAACTGATCAACAACAACGGTCATCATATCCACACTGCGCCACCACAATCCTACCCCTAGTCCACTTTCACAATTCTGCTAATGATCCTTCCACCACTTCCGGTGAATTAATATTAGCCAAGGTGCTTCCACTAGAACTAAGGTCAAGATATCTACTGATATGAGAGCTTCCAATACTCATAACATAATTTACGGCCATGCGGCTCTTCGCCGGGATGTGGCTCACCATGGCAACCACAGGAACATCAAATGTATATTTGATTATCTGCATACATTGTACTGGTAACATATTGAAAATTAGTTAAATAGTACTTTTGAATATTGAGATTCAGAATCTGGTATTTTCATTTGATAATAGAAGACTCTTGTTCTTGTATAATAGGTTTATTATAAACTGGTTCAAATAGCATTCTTTCTACAATAGTAGTAAAGAAAATTGAAACCAACAGCAAATGGGATAGTTTAAGCATGTAATAATATTTTATAAGGCTAGTATTTGATGAGAAAAGTGTTGTATTATTGGTTTGTAGCTATGTTGGAAGATGTTGTGATGGTAAAAACAAGAATCGTGAAATATATAGTCTATAAACTGAATGAGATGATATCTGCTACATCAGCAAAAACGGATCCTGCGTCTGATCCGTCGGCGTTGCGTCCTGACGCAAGCGACGTATTTTCTGCGTCCCCTGCATCCTGTGCGTCCTGACTTGCGTTCCAACGTTCCTTGGGTCCTGACGCAACGTCACATCCTCCCGACGTCTAGACTGCCCCAGACTCTCGATCTCGTCCTCCTCGCCTCTTCTCCGCGTCCTGATGTATCCCGCCCCTCATCCCCGCTATCACAACTTCAATTAA
>Ga0307517_10003398_pt1 | contig 24784 bp, 10 predicted proteins | sample 23_EM_MG_FD_194515 | JGI IMG/M metagenome (GOLD analysis project Ga0307517, IMG submission 194515) | Populus trichocarpa ectomycorrhiza microbial communities from riparian zone in the Pacific Northwest, United States - 23_EM | ecosystem: Host-associated > Plants > Roots > Unclassified | place... | reverse complement strand
AGTTTTTTATAACAATGATCCAGGTCCCCTACACTCCGGTTGCAAACGTTCTGCTTTCCATGGTTGATGGATTGCTATCACACTCATCAGGATTTACCATAAACCACAACAATCATTTCGTTTATGTTATCACACTCAGTTCAAGAATTGCCCTTTTGACAATTAAAACATTTTCGATACAACAATGATGATACCTCAAGGATGATTGCACCTAATCCATTAAATTCGTTTCAAAGTTGATGGCTCTACAAAATTGATTACCCTGGGATCCTGAAATAAATTTCAGTATTGAGAAATATTTCACAGAACTTCAAATGATTAGTTGCATGCCCAAAACGTATCTCATATATATATATAAAATCCAGATATATAACATACTCATAACCAATAATAATAAATGAATATTAACATGTATCTTATACTCAACTGGCATGAGTATCTCCCATCCTCCAAAAAACCTTTCAATCGTTTGCTGTCAGATTGAGTTCTGGATTAGGAGAGAAATTTTGACAGTGAAAAAAAGAAATTTTGGGGTCCATTCATAAAATCGGTACAATGGCAAATTAGAAAATTCGGCCCCTATTGCGATTTTCAACTTTCCAGGCACAAATCAAGATATGACAAATTAAAGTACAAGGACCTTCTGTAATTCCATAAGATATTAATCGACTGATGTCATCCAAATTGGTACATAAATATAATCTCCAACAAAAATCTGGGAAGCAAAAACCAAGTTAGTAAATCGCTTAAATAAGGTAGGAAACACTTGTGAACAAGGAGCAACATACAATTAAGTCAGTCCTGGGCCATTTTGCATTTCATTCGAACTCTTATGGGACTTGTGTTTTGATTTCTTCTCCCTTTTCTTATTGCTGCCAAACAGTCAAACATCAGTGGAAAAATGAAAATAGAAAGAATCTGTAAGATATTTAACTACCAATTGCTGTAAGTATTTGTGAGTGTGAAAGACATACTCATCGTGTGAGTTATGACCCCAGCATGATTTCAGCTTCCGATTTATGTGCTTCATATCCTTATCCGTAGGGAAACTGTATTTCCTCACCTGCATGTAAAAAAAAAATAATAACAATTAGATGCAAAAGAACTTCATTCTCTAGAATTGAATTGCATCCACCAAACACAGAATTATTATTTCATTGTTTGACTAATCTTCTCCCCATCTGTGTATCACCAACAGGGTGATGCAAAAGAAGTTTCCAACAAATTCAAGCTGCAATTTCAAAGATTCATACCCATTTCTCGACGGCATGTAGAGATTCACTGATCTCTGAAATCATGTGTGCAGAATTCTGACGAGAGAGGACACTCTCGAGATATCTGCAAAGTAGGATACGATAAAAATCATTACTTCAGCAACTATACTTTGGCCAAGAGCAAGAGTTGAGCTTTATACTGGTCACCAACTTGAGAGAGAGAGAGTGGTTATCACAATTCAAACCTCTCAAAATCAAGAACTCTATGCACCTCATTTGCACTCTGCAGAGCAGCCAATGCCAACTGTGCCAAATTTATGATCGAGATAATGAGATCATATTATACATAGATCACTAAAAGACATATCAACAGCAAAATAACTTCAACTCACACTAATATGAGAAAGCATTCTAGCATTCATGCAACAACAACATGGCAATAAATTGAGCATTCAACTTCTAAGACACATTGAAACAATAGATTTCTAAAAGGACAAGCTTCCATACATTAAAGATATCATAATGCAATAAAGAATTTACTATCTTCAAAAGATCTTTGATTAACACTAACTATTTATTGTGTCAAATCATATGAGGACATTTTTTTTTTATTTCTGAATATTTATATGGGTTAATTGTTTTGATCTCCATAAGTTTTTCAGTTCCAGTTGGATGTTGTCCCTGCCTTTAAGTTGGTTACTTTACCATTGGTCATTGCCTATCTGTGAGTTTCATGTTCTTTTCTTTCAATATAATTATGTGAAAAGAAAGATTCCATCTTCAAAGTCAATCAGGAAAAACACCCATACAACAGTGAAGGATACCTGCCCAGGAGGGAACATAACGGGTGCATCAGTGAGCATGATTTTGTCAATCTCTGCCACTGCAATTTCCTACAAGATATTGGTCTATCAGATTACCTATTTGTAATGGTAGAAAAGAAATTTTGTAGAGCCATGTCAAATAAGATCCTGCATATCCACTGCATCAGAGAAGCATTATGCACAGCTATTCCAAATTGTCAATTTGAAGGTAATAATTGCTAGAATTCTCTTCTAGATCTACAATGATTACACAGGACAGCACTCAAACATGTTGTCAAGTCATACATGAACAAATACCAGCAATTACCTTCAGCTTTTCAATATTTTCATCTGTTGGATGGCAGAATTCCTGTCCGATCAAAACTAAAAATCAGTAGCTCTCCAAAAAATAGATATAAAGGGGCATGAAAAGGTGCAAATTCATTTTGGATAATTGGAGGAATCACAAAAACAGAAGGATTAGTCAAACTTGCCTCTATATCAGCAACAAAACCTTCAACAGATCGATATGGTGCATAGACAATAAGATCAAATTCCAAACTCTGCGCTATAAAGTTCATATTAATACAAACACAAGTAAAAGCTAGCTAGGACAGCAATATTACATAAGCCACACCCATGCCTGATAAACTATCATCTCGTAATTGAGAATCATTTGATGATCCTGTGAAATCCCCTTACCAAGCTCCTCCGCAGACACATGATTTTCTTCTATCTTGCATGCTGCATAGATGCAGGTTAACCTGTGCACACAAAGAAGTCATTTCTCATTTAATATAAGTATCATGAAACAAGTAACGAGTATCAAACAAGGGTGGTATACAATACATCCAGTACACCGTAGAACTCTAATCCATGTCTAGGCATGTTTTCAGATGATAACCTGAAGCATTTCTACCGACTTGAATGAATTGCATAAACCAATAATCATAAGAATTGGTGAGTTGCATAAACCAATAGTCATGGGAATTGGCCCAATTTGGATTAGATACAAGGGAGATTTGAAAAAAGAAGACGCACATTACATGTTTTGGATCATGCTCCATGACTGACCATTGAAGATAAAACCTTTTAAAGTATAGGAGTGCAGTTGCCTGCAAAACATAAACCAATCCCAATTAGGTGCCACTAATCCCAATTATTGCAATAATGCAATAAACATCTTCCTTACTACTTAGAAACAGAATAAAGCACCTGAATTTTATGAGGAAAATAGAATGCACTACACACTTCTCGAAGTTTATACTCATAGTATACTCGCATAAATTGTTCTTCCTCAACACTTATTGGTTTTGAACGAGAATGCTTATCAGCTAACATTAAAAAAAAAACCACCAGACACATGTTAAGGAAAAACCATATCAGCATTTGAAACAAAAGATTAAAACCACAACATTAATAACATATTAGCAAAACAAATTACCATTCTCTGTCATGTTAACTTGAGGTTCTGGATATGACAATGAACCATCAACATCTACTCTCATTCTTGTCGTTCCATACTAAGCAGCACAAAAGGCACAATTAACCATCCCATTATCATCACAAACAGTAGCAAAAAAAACAATGAAGCAACAGAGCAAAATGCATCATACCTTCTCTAACATTTGTTTCGCTCTATTATTAGTAGCTTTATATTTCTCGGCCTGAATTGAAAACACAATGCGATTAATTTAACACTAATTAACATCACATTACCTCTTTCTGCACAAATTTGAGTCTTTCAAACACCAACATGCATAGCTACTAAAAACAAAGGTTCTCATGTGTACTAAAAAGAGCTAAAAATCCTAATTAGAACAAAAAAAATCCCTAAACTAACCTATTTAACTATTTCAAAATCAAACTTAAACTACAACTCTCGCTCTGAACTGATTTTTCTCAATTCGAATTCAATTACTAGCAGAAACGGAACTGAAAACAGAGTTAACAGACAAAGAAATCGAAAATTTTAAAAAATCTCTTTCGTTTTCTCGGAAACCAAACAGAAAATGGAATTGAGTGGTGTTGTAAAATTGGTAGCGGAAGCGATAGGCGTTAAGTTACCAACTGTTGAGGGGTGAAGATCCACTTGGCTTTGTGACTTGAGGATTGGAAATCGGCCATGGGTGACTCGGTAACCCTATCTCAGTGATCAGCGTGTCGTGTTACTTGTTCTTTGATCAGAGAGGATTTATATTCGAATTATTTGATGTTTTCGTTGTCCTCTTAATTTTGATTTCTGCTTTGTGATTTAATAAGAATTGTAACAAACACAAGGGTAAACTACTAATGTTAACTTTGTAAGCTTATTTTAGTCCTTATAGATTCTTCGGTGTTTCGATTTTACCCTCAACTCTTGGCCGATAGATAACTATTCAAATTGGTGTATGACATATAGATTGCTTATGTGTTGATATATTTAATTTTTGAATAAATTATTTCTTACATCTACTGAAAACAGTAAACATACGTGTAGTAATAGAAATAGGAAGAGAATTATTAGTTTAAGAGAAAAGGATAAATTAATCATGGTGAACTATAATCTCCTAGTTTTTATGTTTATTCTCTTCAATAATAAATATATCTACACGCACACGCACACGCACAATAATGTAGACGAGTAACCCTAACGGGAGTTTGTATAATGCATCATAATATGATATAATATATAGATACAATCCTAATAATACAATTATGTTTTATAACATTTCTTCAATATATAATAGAATTTGAACCGACATGCATAATGTTTGTTTCTTTTAAAATTTAATTTTTTTTATTTAAAATTAATTTTTTTTTTAAATCTTCTTAATATGAAAAACACTTTAAATCATAACTACTATTATATTTTTAAACAGGCTATTTGTTTGGTGCAGTAAAAACTAGTAAACGATACTTTCTTGAGATTGTGATGAAATTGTTACTAACAGTATTTTTTAAAAGTGTTTTTTAAATACATCAAAATATTTTTTAAAATATTTTTAATATTAACACATTAAAATCATTAAAAAAATATTATTTTAATATTATTTTTTTTAATAAAATGCACATTAAAAATATGCCCAAAAAAACTATCATACTTTAAAAAACTTACTATATTTGAGAGTCACTTTTCACCAAACAACTTAGCATTTACCTGTGATTTACTAACTCAAAGTATTTTTTTTTAATGAAAATAACATCATTTAAAGAATATTTAAAAAAATGTCATTTAATGTTTTTATTTTTTAAAATGATAATCTATAAATTAGCTTACAAATTCTTAATTTGAATCTTGGATGGACAGGTTGCATCTTACAATCATGGCTATCATGATTTATGCTTTGTTGATTTCCTTGAATCGGTTCAAATTATTTTTTTAAATGTATTTTAAATTATTTTTTATCAGAAAAAATGGTTGATATTTTTCTTAGATTTTTCATAATTTTAATAGCCTATATTGACTTTAGTGTTAGTTCGTGATACGTGCCCATGTTTTTTAAAGTATTTTAAAAAAAACATGTGCACCTATCACCGAACAAACACTGAAGTCAATGGTCTATGACCTATGTCCCATCAACTTACTCTGCAAGCTGACTTCTCTATCTAGTCTATGCAAGCCCCATCTTTCCCTTCAACTTCCCCTGCAAGCTGCCTTCTCCTACAAGTAAATGCAAGCCCCACCTTTCCCTTCAACCTCCCCTGCAAGCTGCCTTCGCCTATAAGTATATGCAAGCCCCACCTTTCCTTTCACTTCCTCTCCGCTGTATCAGATTATCGTTTCACTCCTTTGCTTAACCAGGTAGCTCTTGACCATATTTTAATTGTTTTTGGCCATTGATCACATGGGTTTTAGTGAATGTTACAATTTGTAAATTTGATGGTGATAAGGTGCAAAATTTGTGTTGGGGTTTTGCATGCAATGTAGGGAAAGAAATTGGTTTATAATTTGCAAACCCTCAAGATTTCCAACCAACTTGGTAGTGTTTCTTTCTGTGTAGGGGCATGTGAGGTGATGTAAATTTCCATGCTTTATGAGTATTTTTTGTGATTTTTCTGTCTGGCTGTGAATGTCCAATCATTAATCTCTCCAAACAAGCTCGACACTGCTGGTTGTATGTTTTTGGCATTTGGGATCACCTAAAGTTTCTTGCTTTATGGATATTGATTCTTGAATTAGACTTTCTGGGATGTTTGCTTGTATACTGTCTCCTATGGCTGTAGTCTCTTCACAAGTGGACTCCCTTTTCAGGTCTTAATTAGAACATTTCCTTGGATGTTTTAATTGCCAACACCACAAACTTTCTAGTGTACTCAAAGGGTTTTGGATGCTATTGTAGACTTTAGAAATTCTGTTTTCAAAAGGAAAACGAGAAATAGTCTGATGGGTGTGCAATACAGATATGCATGTCTTCTCTTTCTTTGATTTTGAACTGTAATCGTTACACTTTTAGATATTTCGGACTGCAGCTAAGCCAAGATGGATGTTGACATGATGTTGAATGAGAAGCTAAAGATGATAGATGATGCAATTACGAAGAAGAAGACGATAATGGATTGTCACCCTGAGGTTCCATTAACACCTACGGCAAAAATGAACGCTTACGAGTATCCTGCAACATGGTTTTTACTTGCATGTCAAAGTTTGATTTCTTGATTTTTTTTACTACTTGACGAGATAAATCAATATTCCTGAACGTGATTTGAGTTGTTGAGAATTGGCATATCCTTAATGCTTGTGGTAGCTCTGTATACACTTTGTGCAATCAGAAAAGTCGAGACTACAGCAACCTGCTTTATGAGAAGTACACGAACTGTTTAACTGAGATCATTCAAGAAAGGGTGAGAATTCCTCGGTATAATCAATAATTCTGTCAGTTCGCTTCTCTTCTGCAAAATTTCTCTGGTAGAATTGGCTCTCATGAATCCCAAACGTGTTGGCTAAGAATGTCAAAGCATGAGAAACTCTCGCTTTGCTCATGATTATGCTTTCCCAATTTTGTTTTCACATAACTGGAGAGATGAGACGTGGCAGTTGAGAAGGGTCTCAATACCTGTTCCTTTTCACCTCTTCAAAGTGCAATACTGAACATGATAATTAACACATCCCTTTGTTTTTCATCTTTGAATGCTCTTTTAGGTACTTCCTGTGTTAATGGACAAACATGGCACAGAACTTTTAACAGAAGTCATGCGATTGTGGTCGGAGTATAAGGAATTTGCAAGCTTTTTGTCGAAAATCTTTGCATACCTGGATAGGTACTACATCCATAGGAAAGGACTCCTATCACTTGCTGACTCCATGAGATATTACTTCTGCAATCTGGTAAGTAACCAGGCCCCTGAACTATACTTTTTCATATATGTTTATTATTAAAAAAAAAGTGGTTAATGAGAAATACTGATTTTTATAAAATGTTTTATTTTTATTTTTGATGGAATATATTTTTCAAAAATTATTAAAAATTTAAAAATATTATTTTATATATTTTTTATTGTATCAAATTTTATCATCAATTTTTTTATAAATATAAAAAAAAATTTATTTTATTAATTTGAATTTTATACTAGTTTTCATTCTCATGTTTTTTATTGTTATTTTTTTTAATTAGAAGTTTTTTATTTATCAAATTTTATTTATTGCTATTTATTTTATTTAAAATAATTTATGAAATTAGATTATTTTTTTAATTTCACTATTTTTTAACTTTTTTATATGTAAGATTTAATTCTTAAATTTTTTAATTGTTATTTATATAATTTATGAAATTGAGTTTTTTTTTAATTTTATTATCCTTCAATTTTTTTATCTATTAATTATATTCACTATTTTTTTAATAAACTTGAATAAAAAATATTAATAAATTATTTTCTAGCTTATTTTTCATGACATCGTCAAACATTGAAAAATATTTTTCAATTTATATTCTATAATATTATCAAATATTAAAAAGTAATTTACCTTACAGAAATTTATTTTCATGAAAATCATTTTTCACTATTTTTATGAAGAAGTTTAGTTCTTATTCTTGCTTATGTGCTCTTACACTATTTTGCTGAACATAATATCCAATCATATTTTCAGGTCTGTGATAAGCTATTCAGTAAATTGCAGGAAGCAATGATGAGGCTGGTCGGTTAGCATTGACTGGTTGTTTCGTAATGGTTTGTCTTCTTTCTGAGGTGGGTTTAACTCTGTATATGACATTCTGGGCAGATCATTCAAGAGCGTGAAGGGGGGCAGATTGATCGGAACCTACTAAAGAATGTATCTTATTTACTTTTTGAGGTGGGGGGAATAGGAACCATCAACTGTTATGAAAAAATCGAGCAGATAATGCTAGCAGAAGTTGCTGCCCACTACTCTCAGCTATCTCTGGAGTGGTGGTTTTGGGGTGATTCCTTTTCCAACTACCTGCGGAAGGTCAGTGATGCTTGAAACTTTGGCATCCCGAAGAAGCTAATTCTTTGTTTATGTAGCAACCTATAATCTATAAATCATTCTCATTCTATTGTTTCAGGTTGATTGGTGCTTGAACCAGGAGGAAACCAGAGCAGAACTCTACCCATCCCATACCACCAAAACAAAAATACTGGATGTACAGTGTTCTGTATCTCAGTCTCATAACACCATGGATGCTGTTTTATACATGTTTGGCATGCTGATATGATCCTACACTGGTTTGGTTTTTGTTGCAGGTGATGAAATATGTTTTGCTGGAAAGAAATGCAAAGAAGTGGGCTCAGAAGCAAAACGCCGAGGGGATGGCAGCTGAAGATCAGGTATTCTTCAATTTGCATGCTAAGTTCATGATGACTAAGATAATTGAAATCGTCTCTAAACATCAGTTAACCAATTTCATGCAGGAGCTGTTATCCAAATATGCTAGCTTGAAGCTTGAATAGTAGGATAGCTCTGCTGCCATTGTTGCCAGCATCGCATGAGTGACGTCTGCGCTTTGGAGCTTTACAAGGGAATCCGAAATCCACAGCTAGTGGCATTTCAGGGTGTATAAACGAATATGAAATCCTTTAAACTAGTATAGTATCGTTTTATTATAATATTCAGCATGAATTGCATATGATCTGCAATCCAACTCTCCTAAGTGTGACAATGAAGTCAGTTAAATGGTTTAACTTGTCTATATAACTTCTGTACTTGCTTTCTACCGAGTTATAATTATGTGTGTTTGTATTTGTGGTGTGCCGCGGAGATGAAGTTGAACCGTATTTTTTAAATTTTTTATTTTTTTAAATTAATACTTTTTAGTTTTTTTATATGTTTGTCAAAAATATAAAAAAATATTATTTTAATATATTTTTAAATAAAATTAATTTAAAAAATACGCTAAACCACAATTCTAAACACTACACTCTGATGTTAATGTGGCAGGGATCCTAGATCCCAAAACTTTACTGAGAGGATATCGTTAAGACAAATCTCCCTAGATTACATGCTGGGAGGTCTTCCCAGCACAAAATTTTCTGTAGAATGTTATATAAAAATGGTTTATATAAATGGTTTAACTTGTTTATATAAAAATTTTCTAAGTAGTTAAATGGTTTTTTATTCAATTAAATGATAATATAAATAGATATATATTAATTATTTGAATAAAAAAATATTATGCAAACCTGCATATATTAAAAATTTTATCTGTAAATAAATTTTTTCCCCTATTCAATTAAATGACATTTCTCTTTTTCTATTTTTGAAATTCGGCGACCTTTTTCTTTCATCTATCTGATCAAGAACTAAAAAATAATAAAAATAAGTTTTGTACAAAAATTAAACTTGAAAAATATTGAGGTACTTAAATTATATAATTTGCATTATTTTTAAAGTTTGGGGATCAAAGTGTATTTATTGTTGAAACTTATGGAATGCCATCCATGTTTGATACCTTTTTTTTATTATAGTCCCTCTTCTTTCAACCCCATCTTTTCCTAAAAAATTACAATCAATTGGCATTTAATTAGGACTAAATCATCGAGAAAAAAACTTTGAGTACCAAAATAAATTTTTGACAAATACACAGTGCAGAACAATGCTATCCATAATGATTTGTGTGTGCATAAACAATATTTGCCTCTACAGTAAAAAATTCACGCATTTTAAGTTATAGTATAACATGTCATTTAAATATTTCAACTTCAAACCAAAGGTAGAGAGAGGAAGTTGTGTTTAGTATTCACTACAAATATGTTTGGTACTGTGTATTTTTAAAAAATATTTTTTACTTGAAAATACATCAAATATTTTTTTTAGATTTTTTATTTATTTCTGACATCAAGACATCAAAATTATAAAAAAACAAAAAACACATCAATTTAATATTTTTTTTCAAATGAAATACATTTTTAAAACATATACAAAAGTAAAAGATACCATACTCTCAAACACTCATAATATTTTAGTGCCACTTTTCACCAAACAACTTAGCATTTACTACCGTAGTTATAAAACTTGACTTTGCCGGACTTGTCAATCTAGTAATTTATTGACCCAAAATATGGTTTACATTAAGTTTTACTATAATTGTTTTTTTATATAATTAAAATAACATTGTTTAGAACAATATTTAAAACAACATCATTTCATGTTTTTATTTTTTAAATCATAATTTATAAATTAATCTACGGTTTAAACCACTTAATCCTCAATCTAAATCATGTATGTTTGATATTGTGATGTAAAATATTTTTTTAAAATAGTTTTTGCTTGAAAATATATCAAATATTTTTTTTCAGATTTTTTATTTATTTTTAACACCAACACATCAAAATTATAAAACAAAAACTATCAATTTACTATTTTTTTTCTTTTCAAATGAAATGCACTTTTAAAACACACAAGTTACCATACTCCTAAAAACACATTATATTTTAGTATTATATTTTAGTGCCACTTTTCACTAAGCAACTTAGCCTTTACTATCATAGTTATAAAAATTAACTTTGTTGACTTGTCAATCTAGTGATTCGTTGACCCAAAACATGATTTACATCAAGTTTTACTTAAATTGTTTTTTTTTTAAATTAACATCATTTTAAATTGTAGTTTTTTAAATCATAATTTATAAATTAATTTACATATTAAATCTCTGAATCTTGAATTTGATGGATCTAAGTTGTTTTTTACAACTATAGCTATCATTATTTATGCTTTATCGAATTTTATTTAAATTAATTCAAACTATTTTTTAAATTATTTTGTATATGAAAAAATATCAAATTAATATATTTTTTTTATAATTTTAATATAATAATATTAAAAATTAAAAAATATATTTTTAATATATTTTTAAATAAAAATATTTTTAAAAAGTATGACAATTATTACAGAATAAACAACAGCCTATGGTCTATGGACCTATGTCCTATCAACTTGCACTGCAAGGTGACTTCTCCTTTTAAGTATATGCAAGCCCCACCTTTCCCTTCAACTTCCCCTGCAAGCTGCCTTCACCTATAAGTATAATGCAAACCCCACTTTTCCCTTCACTTCCTCTCTCACTCTGCTGCATTTGATTCTTGTTTCACTTTTTTGCTTAACCAGGTAGTTCTTGAACGTATTTTAATTGTTTTTGGCCATCGATCACGTGGGTTTTAGTGAATATTACAATTACAATTTGTAATTTTGATGGTCAAAAGGTGCAAAATTTGTGATGGGGTTTTGCGTGCAACGTAGGAAAAGAAATTAGTTTCTAATTTGTAATCTCTTAAGATTTCCAACCAGCTTGATAGTGTTTCTTTCTGTGTTGGGGCATGTGGGGTGATGTAAATTATTAATCTCTCCAAACATGCTTGACACTGCTGGTTGTATGTTTTTTGGTATATGGGGTCACCTAAAGTTTCATGCTTTATGGATATTGATTGAATCTTGAATTAGACTTTCTGGAATGGGTGCTTGTATAATGTCTCCTATGGCAGTAGTCTCTTGATATTTTTCGCTACAAGTGTACTCCCTTTTCAGGTCTTAATTAGAACAGGACCTTGGATGTAGTTTGTTTGGTATAAAGTTTAATTGTCAACGCCAGAAACTTTCTAGCCTGTTCAAAGGGTTTTGGATGCTATTGTAGACTTTAGAAATTCTATTTTTAAAAGGAAAATGAGAAATAGTCGGATGAGTGTGCAATACAGTTATGCATGCTATCTCTTTCTTTGATTTTGAACTGCAATCATTACAATTTTAAATATTTTCGACCGCAGCTAAATGAAGATGGATGCTGACATGATGTTGAATGAAAAGCTAAAGAAGATAGATGATGTAATTACGAAGAAGAAGATGATTATGGACGGACACCCTGTGATTCCATTTACACCTGCGGAAAAAATGATTGCTTATGAGTATCCTGCAATATGGTTTACTTACATGTCGAAGTTTGATATCTTGATTTTTTTTCTACTTGACGAGATAAATCAATATTCCTGAATGTGATTTTAGTTGCCGAGAATTGGCATGTCCTTAACACTAGTGATAGGTGTGTCTACACTTTGTGCACACGGAAGCGTAGGGACTCTTGCCGCCTGGTTTATGAGAAGTATACGAGCTGTTTAAGTGAGAGAATTCAAGAAAGGGTGAGATTTCTACCATATATAATCAATAATTCTGTCAGTTTCTTCGCTTCTGCATAATTTCTCTGGTAGAATTGGCTCTCATGTATCTTAAATGTGTTGGCCAAGAATGTCAAAGTATGAGAAACTCTCACTAGGACATGCTCTCTTGTTTATAACTTATTGCATAGGATAATTTTGCAAGATGCTTTACTCATGATTATGCATACCCAATTTTGTTTTCTCTTGCTATCTAGCTTAGTCTAGATTGGTGGTCTTTGTAATTTACACAAGTGGAGAAATGAGACGTGGCAGTTGAGAAGGGTTTCAATTTCTTTTGCTTTCATCTTTGTCAAAGTGCAATGAATATAATAATGAACACATCCCGTTGTTTTCCATCCTTGCATGCTCTTTTAGGTACTTCCAGTGTTAATGGACAAACATGGTACAGAACTTTTAACAGAAATCACGCGATTATGGCTGGAGTATAAGGAATTTGCAAGCTTTTTGTCAAAAACCTTTGCAGACCTGGATTATTTCTACATTCGTAGGAAAAGACATCCATCACTTGCTGACTTCATGAGATATTACTTCTGCAATTTGGTAAGTAACTACATGAAGTAGTTTAGTTCTTATTCTTGCTTCTGTTCTCTTACACTATTTGGCTGAGCATCATATCCAATCTTATTTTCAGGTCTGTGATGAGCTATTCAGTAAATTGCAGGAAGCAATGATGAGGCTGGTCAGTTAGCATTCACTGGTTGTTTCATAATGGTTTGTCTTCTTTCTGAGGTTGGTTTAACCCTGCATATGACTTTATGGGCAGATCATTCAAGAGCGTGAAGGGGGGCAGATTGATCGGAACCTACTAAAGAAGGTACTTGATTTCTTTTTAGAGGCTGGAGGGAATGGAACCACCGACTATTATGAAAAACTTGAGCAGGTAATGCTAGCAGAAGCTGCTGCTTACTACTCTCAGCTATCTTTGGAGTGGTGGTTTTGGGGTGATTCCTTTTCCAATTACCTGCGGAAGGTCAGTAATGCTTGAAACTTTGGCATCCCAAAGAAGTTGATTCTATGTTTATGTAACAACCTATAATTCGTTCTCTTTCTATTTTTTCAGGTTGATCGGTGCTTGAACCAGGAGGAAGCCAGAGCAGAGTTCTACCTATCCCAGACCACCAAAACAAAATTACTGGATGTACAGTGTTCTGTATCTCAGTCTCGTAACATCATGAATTGCACATAGGATGGCAAAAGGAAAACGCTTCTCAGGAGTTCGGTAAACTGATTTGATCCTACACTGATTTGGATTTTGTTGCAGGTAATGAAATATGTTTTGCTGGAAAGAAATGCAAAGAAGTGGGCTCAGAAGCAAAACGCCGAGGGGATGGAAGCTGAAGATCAGGTATTCTTCAATTTGCATGCTAAGTTTATGATGACTAAGATAATTGAAATTGTCTCTAAACATCAGTTAACCAATTTCATGCAGGAGCTGTTATCCAAATATGCTAGCTTGAAGCTTGAATAGTAGGATAGCTCTGCTGCCATTGTTGCCAGCATCGCATGAGTGATGTCTGCGCCTTGGAGCTTTACAAAGGAAGCCGAAATCCACAGCTAGTGGCATTTCAGGGTGGTGTATATATGACTATGAAATCCTTTAAACTAGTATACTATCGTTTTATTATAATATTCAGCGTGAATTGCATACGATCTGTAATCCAACTCTCCTAAGTTCGACAGTGAAGTTAGTTAAATGGTTTAACTTATCTATTTATAATATTTGAATTTATACTTCATGAGCTGCTTTCTACTGAGTTAATGCGGATCATTAAGACAAGTCCCTAACTTGCTGGGAGTTTTTCCGAGCACAAAATCTTCTGTTGAATGTTTTATGATTCCTGCTACCTTATCTGGAAGGACTCTGGCAGTTGGCCTCTGGTTAGGCTAAACAAGCTTGCTAGGGGTTAATAAATATATATTAAATTATTTTAATGAAGTATTTAAAAGGGTGATAATAATTGTTTTTTTTATATAGAAATATATTAAAATATTTTTTTAAAATTTATTATTGATATCGATATAATATATAAAACAACGAGATGGCATGCTCGCGTGTTGTCGCGGGCTTATAAAACAAATGTATCTGATAGTATTATAATTGTGAACCAGCGTTAAATAAGTAATAAAAACTAGAGGTATGATAAAGCCAATATTTCATTACAGAAAAAAAGTTGTGTTGGTAATAAAAAACTTAGAGACTGAACAAAATGATTTGTAGCAATCCACGGTGCTTTCACCACATGATTTAGTTTTTCTGTTAATAAAAAACAAAAAAATTACAAAGCTAAATTCTCTATCAAATTAATATTAAAAAAAAACCAACAAAGATAATTTTAGAAGGAAAAAAACCCATGAGAAAAAACGTTGTAGCAATTGACAATGTTTTGTGAGGAAAACTACAATGCTTTCTCCAATAAAATTGACAAAGACAATTTAAAAACAAAACCATTACAATAGCAATTCACAGTGTTTTGTGAGAAAAGTTACAACGCCTTTCTTATATGATTTAGCTTTATTGTAATTATAATTCTTAACCAACTCAATATTAAAAAAAAAATCGACAAAGATAATTTTGAAAAAAATCATATGGGAAAACATTGCAACAATTCACAGTGTTTTAAAGAAAAAAAATTATAAAGCTAAATTCTCAATAAGCTCAATATTAAAAAAAATAAAATCGATAGAGATAATTTTAGAAAAAAATAAAAAAAAGAAAAAAAATAATATTGGAAACACTGTAGCAATTTATAGTGTTTTGTGATGAAAGCTACAGTGCTTCCTCACATGATTTAGCCTTAATTGTAATGACTTGTAATTGTAATTCTCAACCAACTCAATATTAAAAAAAATAAAATTGACAAAGATAATTTTGAAAAAATTGTAAGAAAAAAAAAACCATGTTGAGAGACATTCTAGCAATCCACGGTGTTTTGTGAGGAAAGCCACAATGCTTTCCCCACATGATTAAGCTTTATTACAAAGTTAAATTCTAACCAGTTTAATATTAAAAAAATAAAATCGACAAAGATAATTTTGAAAAAAATATTACAAAAAAAGAAAACACAAAAGAAACTGGAAAAAAATCATGTGGGAAAAAACACTATGACAATTAACAGTAATTTGCGAGGAAAGTTACAGTTCTTTTCTCACATATTGTAATTGTAATTTTTAATCACCTCAATATTAAAAAATAAAATCGAAAAAGATAATTTCAGAAAAATCATAAAAAAAAAACAAACAAAAATCACGCGGATAAACACTGTAGCAATCAACAATGTTTTTAAAAAAATTATAAAACTAAATTCTCAATCAGCTTAATATTAAAAAATAAAATCAACAAAAATAATTTTGAAAAATAAAAAAATAAAATAGAAAAACTATATGAGAAAACACCGTAGTAATCCATAGTATTTTAAAAGAAAAAAAATTACAAAGCGAAATTTTTAACCAGCTCAATATTCAAAAAGTAAAATCGATAAAGATAATTTTTTTTAAAAATCAACAAAAATAAAAAGGAAAAGTTGGGAAAAAAAGGAAAGTAATTTGAGAAAAAAAAACAAAAAACAAAAGGGGAAAAGTTGAAAAAAAAAGAAAAAAAAAACAAAAAAGTAAAAAAAAAAAAGAAGAGGAATGCACTATGGATTACTGTTATAATCCACGGAGCATTGGGTGTGGGTGAACAGTGAATCATCCACACCCTTTAGCTTATTACTTAATAAAATCAATAAAAATAATTTTGAAAAACAAATAAAAAAAAATAAAAAAACCGAGTGGAAAAATATCGTAGTAATCCACTGTATTTTAAAGAAAAAAATTACAAATAAATTTTTTTAACTAATTCAATATTAAAATAGTAAAATTAACAAAGATAATTTAAAAAAAATACAAAAAAGAGGAAAAGTTGAAAAAAAAAATAGAAAAAAAAATTACACAATAAATTACTGTTCAGATTACATTGGGTGGGTGTTGAAGTTCCTTTCCCACCACGAAATGCTGCTTCTCAAAGCCTGCGATTCAATCTCTGATTTTAGTGGATCCTATCAGCAAAATGTATTTTATTTTTCTTAACCAAACGCTGTTATATATGGCTGTGGATGAACCTCACTCACCATTACACTCCCAAACGGCCACTTAATAAACATTAATCACACGCAGCTAGCCCGGGCCATCGTAAGGGAGGGGCCCACGAACATTCAACCTCATTCGTGGAATTCACATGTCTGCAGTAACGTAGCAGGCATGCATTGGGGTCCAATTTCACATGCTTCCTCGTGGGAAGTGTTTTTTTTTTTTTTTGGTATTAGGAAAGTTTTTTTTTTTGGTATTTAAAAAAAATTAATTTTTTTAATTAATAATTTTTTTATATTTATATTAATTTTTATATTTTTATATAAAAAATAATTTTTAAAAATAAAAATAATATTATTTTAATATATTTAAAAAAACATTTTAAAAAACAATTGTTATTATTCTTTCAAATATCTCAATTTAATAAAAACAAAATCTTTTCACTATTCGTTGTATGTGCACCGAACATTGAAAAGATTGAAAATGAATTACTATCTAAACTCCAATATAAAAAAAGAAACTGCTGTTTATCCAATTCTTTAATAATACCTCCAAGGATCTCTCAATTCTTATTAATACCTCCTGCTCTAGCAGGGCCCGGATTACCTTTGCTGCAACCAATCTATGTTTAATTTCACCCCCTGAATTGATGATTTTCCCAGCCAATTAGTGTAATTTCACCCCCTAAAAAATCATTTTATTGTCCCAATGTCATCTTACGCCAAGATAAGGTTTTATTCGTGATTAAACTTTATAATTTATTTTTATATATTTTATTTATGATTATTATGATCTCACGACTTAAATTATAAATTAAAAAAATTAATCCAAGTTGTTCGAGTCGATCTATTATGTTATCGTTTCGATACTTAAAAAAAAAGGTATTATTGTTTATTTTTTTACTCAAATTATATTTTTATCAGATATCCATATTATTTTTAAACTTGTCGAGTTGGTCGGGTTATATCAATTTAATTTATATTTTTTTATTTGTGTTTGAAATTTGAATAGTATAATTTCAAGTTTGTTTATATTTGTATTTGAATTAAAATTTTATTATTGAAAATAATATTTTGAATTATTAATATTACATAAATAGTAAAAATCCGTAGTAGATTACCGAAATATCCGGAAATAAAAAAAATACTATTATAATTGAGAAAAAGTGAGCTCGCAGGTGGCGGACATCAAGGAAGAAGGAGGACAATCAAAGGCAGTAAATGTACAATAATTAGCATCGGCAGGGGCCCATAAAACTGAGCCCTGGCAGTACAGAGAAAGAAAAAGACAGAACACCCAGAGATGGTGGCAGGCAGCGCATTGAATGTGAAGATGATAGCACAGTTGCATTGAAAGTGAAAAGGTAATTATTGTACCTTTAAAAGTAGAATTGTAGTTATTTTTTAAATATTTTTTTATATTAAAATATATTAAAATAATATATTTTTTTAAAAAATAATTTTTGAGATTAACAAATCAAAAAAATAAATATTTCTAAATATTTTAAAAAGTAATTCTAATCACACTCTCAACACAAGCTTTTAGAACCGTGTACCAAACCTAACTGGAAAATTTTGAAATTTTTTTATTTTAAAATATTTTTTTATGTTTTAAAGATTATTTTAATATGTTTATATTAAAAATAAAAAAATATTTTTTTAATATTTTTTTAAAAATAATTTAAAAAGCAACCACTGCTACATCTTTAAGACTTGAACACTCTCATTAATGACACTTTAGGAATGTGGATGAGTGCATGTTTTAAAAATTTAATTTTTTTGAATTTGTTTTCTTTATATTTTTTATTTTTTAAATATGCTAAAATTAAAATAATTTTTTTAAATAAAAAATATTATTTTAATAAAAAATACTTTTTAAAAAATATTATCAAACTCTTACGTCCTATTTATTTATTGGAAAATAGTTTCTTTTTGGAAAGTGAAGTGAATTCCTGGAAAGTAAATTATTTTTCGATGTTTGGTAGTGTCATGAAAATTAAATTGGAAAACATTTTCTAATATTTAGTTATGTCATGGAAAATGAGCTGGAAAATGACTTGTTGATATTTTTTTTTCAAGTTTATTAAAATAATAAAGAACAAAATTTACAAATTAAAAAGTTGAATGAGAATGGAATTGAAAAAAATAATCTAATTTCATAAATTATCTCAAATAAAATAAATAACAATCAAAATAATGGAGATCAAATCAAACAGATAAAAAAATTAAAAGATGATAAAATTAAAATAATAATCATTAAAATTTCATAAATTATTTCAAATAAAATAAGTAACAATCAAAAGAATGAGGACCAAATTTGATAGATAAAAAATTTTAATTAAAAAAAATAATAAGAGAAAAGCAAAAAATAATCATAAAAATAATGACCAAAGTTAATATAAAAATAAAATTAAATCAAATTCTAAGGAGTGCAATTGAAAAAAAAAAGATTCAAAACAAAATATATAGCAATCAAAAGTTTGAGGACCAAATTTGTTATAATTAGTAAATAATATAATATTTCTAATTTTTTCACAACTTCTGAAAACTGTTTTCTGCTCAAAATAAAAGAAAAATACTTTTCTAAAAAATAAGCTAAATTTTTCTTTGATTAAAATGTATTTTTTATTGATTAATTTTTTAATAGCAAATAAACACAAATAAATTTAAAAAATTATTTTTCATAAATAAACGAGGCGTTATTCACCTATTACTGAAAAATAAATAAATAGCGCCTGCAAATTGTACTTTTACCGTACACAGTATAGCATCTCGATGGATACTGTGAAAAAACACGAAAAGTAAATAAATGCATGCCAATGAAAAAACATCATTGACTTGTATTTTAACAAGAAAAGTTATTTAAAAAGTATCTGTAATCATACTGCCAAACACGCTTATAGTCACGGCGATAGAAAAAACGTGGTAGTAGAAAATTGTTTTCAATTTGAAAAAATAAATTAGAAAAATACGGTTGAACTGCCGCGAGCAAAACGCACCCCAATTGTTTTCAATTTGAAGCTTCAAGGCTGCCTTCACTCCCTCGTTTCTTCCTTCCTTCCCTTTTTTTTTTTTTTTTCTTCTATAAATACGAGTGGTCGTCACCATCTGCGTACAAAAACCCCTCTCCCCTCCACCTCTAGTGAGTGCATGAGAATTGGAACAAGTTTCTCCTCCTAATCCTACATATAATTTTATTCTCTACATAGGGCCGCAAGGTATGAGGAATTTCTCTCTCTCTCTCTCTCTAATTTTTTTTTCTTCTAAGAAGAAAATTCTAGCTAGGCGAATAAAGTATGAGTTTAATATTTAATTCTGCTTCATTAATGTTTAACATATACTGCATTGTACTAAGCTAAGCAACATGGAGTTGATTTTCAACAATTTAAACAGCATATATCAACAGACAGGACTTTAACAGGATTTTGTTGCAAATATACAGATGGTAAGAGTTGAAATTCGAACAAAACAGTCAACTATTGTGCGACCTGCCGAAGACACGCCAGAAAAAAGCCTATGGAGCTCAAATCTGGACCTCTTGGTGCCAATGGTACACATCCCAACAATATACTTCTACAAGCCAGTTAATGGTTCTTCCAATTTTTTTGACCCTCAAGTGCTCAAGGAGGCTCTGAGCAAGGCTCTTGTGCCATTCCACCATATGGCAGGGAGATTAGAGAAGGATGAAAATGGTAGGATGTCGATATTGTGTAACGCCAAAGGGGTTTTATTTGTCGAGGCTGAAACAAGCTCTACCATTGATGAAGTGGGTGATTTTACTCCCCACTCTGAGATGCTGCAGTTCATTCCAGAAGTCGATCGTTCAAGCATATTTTCCTATCCTCTACTACTCGCACAGGTGAGTTTTATGATTTCTTTGGATTTTGTTCAAAAGTATTGAAATTATTTGTGTTCTACAGGGTTTTTAACCAATCCAAGGCAAAGCACTCATAGCATGGGAAGGATGTGTAAGGATTAATTATAGAATATATCACGTGAGGTGCAAAGAACCTGTTACCTTTAAGTATTCGAAGACAAATTCACTTGAGTCAACACGCATATCTAAATTCAGCTAAGAAGTTATTACACAAGATTTTCTTTATTTATCTTGTTTTTTTTATTCCTTTTTATTTAGACTATGACTTTCAATTTATTTAGAATTTTATTTATTAGCATTTTTTTTTGTATTTAGACAGTAGTTTTATAGGCTACTCAGAGGAGAGAATTTTTACTATCTTGAAAATGAAAAAAACTAGTTTTTTAGTTTTTTTGATTTATATTGAGTTTGAAAAATGTGTTTTCTTTTTATGATTTACGTGCTGTGTATGTTGCTAACAGGCAACCTTCTTCAAATGTGGAGGAGTATGTCTTGGAGTTGGCTTACACCATATCTTGGGAGATGGAACTTCTGCAATCCATTTTATCAACTCATGGTCTGAAATAGCAAGAGGACTATCTGTTACCACCCCACCGTTCATTGACCGTACCTTGCTTGATGCTCGAGTTCCTCCTGTCCCTGCTATGCATCACGTAGAATACGACCCCCCTCCTACCTTGAACACCCATAACTCCGGTGACCAAACCCTAGAAATCCAATCAAATCCGAAACCCACTTGTGCAAAAATCCTCACCATCACATTTGATCAACTCCGGACCCTAAAAAACAAGTCTAGAAAAGGCGTTGTTGATGGCACTATCAACTATAGCACCTTTGAAACCCTAGCAGCACATATTTGGCAATGCACCTGCAAGGCACGTGGAATCTCGAACGACCAAGCAACAAAATTACACATTCCAACAGATGGGCGATCTAGATTGAACCCACCATTGCCAGCTGGATACTGTGGCAATGCTCTTTTCACAACAGCAGTTTTAGGTTTATCAGGCGAAATCCAATCAAAGCCATTGGTGCATACCATAACAAAAATCCGTGGAGCATTGAAAAGAATGGACAATGAATATTTGAGATCAGCCATTGATTATTTGCATGTCCAGCCTAATTTAGAAGCTTTGAAGCGAGGGCCACACACATTTAATAATCCAAACATCAATATTGTGAGTTGGATGACAATGCCGATATATGATGCTGACTTTGGCTGGGGTCGACCCTCTTTTATGGGGCCAGCAGTCGTTCTCTTCGAAGGCATGGCATACATAACTCGAAGCCCAAGTAACGATGGGAGCTTCATGATATTTATTTGCTTAGAAAGCAATCACATGGAACTCTTCAAGAAGTTCTTTTACGATTTTTAATTCGCAAGTTCATCTGTATGGTACTATAACCTAAGTTGTTGTAATTCACCCTTAATGAATATTTTATGCAAAATTTAATGATTTTATTTACAAGTTATCTGAGATTCTTCTTTCTTTCTTTTTTCAAATAATCCTCGTCACTTTTATCTTATTTTATTTCTCCTTCACTAATAGGCAATAACGAAGCCACATAGAAGCAAGAGGGGACAATTGCATCCATTGCCAATCTCGATCCCACTTTAATTATTCCATGGTATAAAGCTGTGTTACTTTTTTAAGTGATTCATATAAATTAATAGTAGATAAATCAATATCCAAATTAAATAAAATATAGAGATTTAACAGCTAAATCAAACATAATATAATAAAAAAGGAGTTGATCAAAACTAATATAAAGCTGTGTTACTTTTCTATTTGTTTTATTATATAATTTTAGTTTTATTTCTTTATAATTAGTTATTAAAAATGGTTTATAATAATTTATGGGTTTGTTGAATTAATATGTGTATGGATAATATTATATTCTAATAGTTATGAATTGAAATGAGTTTTAATGAATTGATAAGTATTTTGTTATGAATTTCATATGAAAAATGATGATAATGAATTTACTATTGATTAAAAATGAAGTATAGGATAAAAAAAATTAAAGACATAATAAATAAATTAAAAAAAACATTTAATATTTATGTTTAATCCACTTGTACAAAACAACAAGCCAGCAAGAACAACATCAATTTTAAATAATCTTTATAAGCTATGATTTTAGATGTTATGTACCATATATCAGCATAGAATTGTTGTCAAGAACTTTTCTAATCCTTGAAAAATTTAGAAATAGATAAATGAAAATTTATTGTATATATTATGAAAGATATTTTTAATGAGATTAAAAATAAAACTATTATGAAACAATTTTAAAATATAAAATCTCAAAGATAACAATTATAATGTAAGTTTTTTTATTTTAAAAGTATTTTTAAATTAATTTTGCTTAACTTTAGCTGGTACATATATTTCAAATTAATTTTTATATATAACACATATATGTATAACATATAATATCAAATATTTATTAATAATTTATTTTTTTATTTAAAATTTTTTGACTCCGCCACTTCTACCGGCAGAAATAATCCAGTTGTTTTTATTGCTGTGAATTAATACAGCCAAAAGACATCATAGGCTAGCTGCGCATTTATGCTACAAAACAACCATAAAAGGACATCCATGTTTTCCCTACAAGATTTTTGTGGAAAATAGCAAGGGGACAAGATGAAGTGTTGAAGGATAGAATATTTTATGTACAATCATGAATCAATCAAAGAGGAGATGTCTGGGATCAAGAAAAGAAAAACATTATTCATGGTGTGATTAGAATTGCTTTACGTGTGTAATATGATTATTTTGTCTTTTTAATAATTTTTTTTTTTTATACTAAAGGTATTTTAGTATTTTTACAAGTTGTATAAATTATTATTAATATGTTTAGGGGTATTTTCGTCTATATATTCAATGTGTTAATAAACAATAAAGTAATCAAAATACCCTTGAGAGTAAAAAAAAAGTGATCTCGAGTAAGGGTATTTAGGTAAGTATTTTGCCTTTTCATACACAATTGAATTATACATGTATCCTTGGATGCATACTATTGAATTCATTGTAGTTTGGGGTATTTGAGTTTTTTAGCCTTGCTTTTTTAATTGTAAGTTTAGTTGAGGATAATAATGTAATTTACCATTAAAATAATAATTTTGTATTTAAAAAGCTCCTGGTATGTGCAAAAGACGCGCTATCGCATTGGAGTCACCGTATACTTTGGGAAACGGTTTTCAGCGGTCAAGAATGAGCTTCTTCCGTCTTAGTTTATTCATCACCGTCTCCTCTTTCATTATAGGCTACACGTGTTCTTCAAATGTGACCAGTGTATCGCCGGTGACACTTTTTTTATTTATTTATTTCTCTCTTTCACCTAAGTAAATACTCTATGGTCTTTATTGTTATTGTTATTTTAGATTCAAACATTTTAGTTTTGATGTCATTTTTCTTCTATTAAAGTTTTATTTATTTTCAATTTAACCCATGGTGTTTGATTTGTATATATAAGGTATTTCGACTCGGCATTTCTACTTTTAATTTCTTTTTTTTTTCCTTTACTCTTTTGTCAAAAAATTTATGGCTTTCAATTTTATACTCAAATCAAGTTTATAATTTTTGTTTTTTTAATGATAATAATGATTTTAATTTGGTCCATTTTCTTTTGATTTTTTATTGTTTTTCTTGGACATTTTATCAAAGTGTTTATAATTTTCAATTTTATCCTTCAAATCAAGGTCATGATTTTTATTTTTTCAATAATAATGATAATAAAGATAATAATATTATTGATGATAATAATAATAAAAGGACATTTATGTTTTGCCTTTGTTTTTTTTGTAAAATTCTGTACAATTAAGGACAACTAGGATATATGAAATAGCTAGGTGAACAGACAAGATATTTTTGTGGAAGAAGTAACAGACAAGATTGAGTTGTGGAAGGATAGATCTACTAGATAGGTGGTCTGGAAAAGATATCAAGAAAATACAAATATTTTTAAAATAAAAAAAATCTAAGATTCTAGCAATTAACTGGAGATAAAAAAATAACGAAAAAAAAATCAATCATGCAGTGTGGGACCTGCTAAACGAACTGCATATTTCATAATGGTTATGGGCCTTATGGCTGGTATGACATTACCCAATCAGTCGAAGCCAATTTTGTAGAATGAATTCATGGAAAAATTAGGATTTCATAATGGTTATGGAATGAAGAACACGAGTAATTAAAATCATATAGCAAAGGA
>Ga0307517_10003397_pt1 | contig 24786 bp, 11 predicted proteins | sample 23_EM_MG_FD_194515 | JGI IMG/M metagenome (GOLD analysis project Ga0307517, IMG submission 194515) | Populus trichocarpa ectomycorrhiza microbial communities from riparian zone in the Pacific Northwest, United States - 23_EM | ecosystem: Host-associated > Plants > Roots > Unclassified | place... | reverse complement strand
TTCAACACCGTCATGGATGTGAAGGGGAAGACAAAGGACAACATCAAGGCTAGATTGGATATAGCTTTATACTGTAACCATAAAAATATGGAGTTGGTTTATGATGAGTCACGGGTCGCAAAACCAAAAGCAAGCTTCGTGTTAGAGAAAAACGCACAACTGCTAGTCTACAAATGGCTTAAGAGTCTGTGTTTTCCGGATGGACATGCATCGAACATATCAAGACTGGTTATTATAGAGGACTGCAAATTGTATGGAATGAAGAGTCATGACTGCCACGTGTTTATGCAAACACTCATCTCATTAGCTTATCGTGATTTGTTGCCAAAAGGAATATGGGATGCACTCACGGAGATCAGTCATTTCTTCAGAGATATATGCTCCAGCAAGTTGAATGTTGAGCACATTGAGAAGCTTCAAACGAATATCGTCGAGACACTATGCAAACTTTAGATGATATTCCCTCCATCATTTTTTGACTCATTGGAGCATCTCCCTATACATCTACCGTTCGAGGCAAAAGCTGGAGGACCGGTCTAATATAGATGGATATACCCATTCGAACGGTTAGATATTACAGTTGCAATGTAATTCATATATAAAAGTATTTTCTTTGTTTTTCTTAATTGAAAATATTTGATTAATTCAATGTAGGTACTTGTTCAATCTCAATAAAAAGGTTAAGAACAAGGCGTATGTTGAGGCTTCGATATGTGAGGCCTATATTGTTGAGGAGATCTCAACATTTATCTCATATTATTTCGAACCTCATCTGAGAACGAGAATGAATCGCGTTCCACGGCATGATGATGGCGGTGAAGTGCCTTCCAGTGGGAACTTGTTAATATTCTTCAATCCTGGACGACCAACACCTAAAAATGTCGTAAGGGAAAGATATTTGTCAGAAATAGAGTTCAGACAAGCACACAATTTTGTGCTATTTAATTGTGATGAGTTGAAACCTTTTATTCAGTAAGTATATATATGTACTACTAATTAAACTTTGTTAATAATATACTATTTATATATTGTAATATCATAAACTCATTATCACTTGCAGGCAACATCAACAATATTTGTTGTCCAATAAATCACAGCTGATCGAATCCCAGATCTTTCAATTACAAGATAAACAATTTGCCACGTGGTTCAGAACACATGTAAGTATGATCACAAACTCATTATCACTTGCAAAATTACTGTATACATGTCATTACGAAATTCTCGTTTACTGTTCATTAATGTACATTACATACAAGGTTTATCAAATTAGATGGAGTGCTGCTAAGTCATTGTCTTCACTAAGCCTGGACCCTGAAAGAAAAGTTAAGTGCTACAACGGGTATTTTGTCAATGGATATGTGTTTCATATTGAAGAATACAGGCATGGAAGAAAGACATACAACATCGATGTTTGTGTTAAGGGATCGACTAGTAGTGAGTTAGAAGTTGACTACTATTATAGATTAGAAGAGGTTGTCGAACTGTAATATCATAGTGAGCAAAATAAAGTATTTTTATTCAGATACTATTGGTATGACACGACTGATAGAGGAATCAGAGTTGATCCTCACTATAGTCTAGTCGAAATTAACTCAAAAGCTAGACTCCGCAACATAAACGATGTCTTTGTTTTCACAAAGCAATAGCAACAAGTTTATTACTCAAACACCCCTTCCTTTAAAAAGGATCAATCAAGAGTTGATTGGTTATCCGTTATAAAAACGAAACCCAGTGGTCGTGTCGAGGTTGTTCATGATGAGAACGAAGATACAAGTGTACGAGATGAAGTCTTTCAAGTTAGTGAGTTGGTTGAACCATATCGAGTTGCTCCTTTGATTGACTTGGAAGACAATTCAAATTTTTGTGTTTTCGATGATAGTCTTGTTGATGTTGACGCAGAGGAGTTGAATGTTGTTTTGAGCTCTAGTGGACAAGCAAATGTCGATGAAGATGATGATGATATCCATACTGAAGATTGCGATGAAGGTGATGATTGTTCAATTAACGACGAAGAAGAAGAAAATTCTGACTAACTATCAGAATGAAGCAATGTGTAAAACATTTTTTTTTCATGTAATATATATTATAGACGATATATTTTGTAACACAAAATATTTATTTTATAAGTTTGTATTGTTTAAACATTGTTGTTATTGTTTTGTGCGATGGACAATTTGTAATTTAAGTGTTTGCAGGAAGGTAAATAGGCAAAACAAACATAATCTTTCTTGTACACTGCACTATCACCGACGTCCATCCCGACGGATTACCGTCCGTCGGCATTTCTCAGTAGCCTCACTGGAAATGACACAATAATCACCGACGACTTTGCAGATGGTTTACCGTCCATCGGCCTTTCATAGTAGCCTCACTGAAAATGACACAATCATCATCGATGACTTTGCGAACGGATTTAGTCTGTCGGCATTTCATAAAGGGTGGTGGAAATGGCATAATCACCGACAACTTGGCAGACAGAATCCCGTCCGTCGGCATTTGTCGGCAATTCATGATCACCGACAAGTTCACCAACGGACAGTGCGAATTCCAAAGGGCGGGGCATTAGATGCATCTCTGACCGCGTACGTTTGCCGACGGACCGCGAAAAATATGAAGGGTAATTAAAAATTCTGGTGCGAAATTCAATATTTACCGATGGATTTTCGAAACATCACCGACGGAATAAATACAATTTACTATTATTTAAATGTCCGTCGATAAAACTACGCTATAAATCCCAGTGACCGCCCTTTCCATTTATTTTTTTGTCTCTTCATTTCAGAGTTTTGTTTTTTCCTTTCATTTCCTTCAAAATTTTTGTGTTTTTGGAATTAGAACTTTATTTGGTATGTATGTATATATTAAAAACCTTAGAACTTTTAGCAATTTTATTTGTTCTTTGTTGAATTTACAATTGTGGTGGTCAAATAAACATATAATTACTTCTTCAATGCTCTATGAAGTGGAGATATTGAAGGTTAGAGTTTTAGATATTGTCCTTAGATTTGCCATCAAATATTAATTTGAATATTGTTTATAGAGTACTAAAGGACTTAGATATCCTGATAAACTCGCGACCCATATTATGAGATAAGAATAACCCAATAGAGAAAAATTAGAACTTTAGAACTTTTAGCAAGAACCTTGTTTTCAATTGGTTGTGGCTATTGTCAATATTTGCAGGTTTGAAAAGTTTGGGTAGTCTCTAGTATAGAGGAGGTGCTGCCGAATTTTTTTTAACAATCGAATTTAATTATATAATTATTCATATAAAATTGTGTAGATGCGTAGAACGAAATCAACAGCTCGTCGCTTACGTATGGTCGTAGCTAGTTCTTCTAGCAGCGAGGATGACATGTCCTTAGGTGCCAATCAAGAAGAGACACCTGCGCCGTCACCCGATGCTGCCTCTTCTAGCGCGGTTTCATAGCGCGGAGGTGACGTGCCTTCGTAGTGGAATGAATTCACCCATAAGTATGAGGCACAGTGGAAGGACGACCTTTCAATGTAAGTTTGTTTCTGTTTTAGTTTTTTTTTAATTATAACATAATTTATGAACAACTAATCAATATTTCATTAATTTAATTTATTTTTAGGTTCACAAACATTGAGGCCGCCCGAGTAATATCATCGGCGTTTAAATCATCGATGGAGATTCTATTATTTCAATGGAGTCAGGTATCCAGACATCCTGAATGGATACCTCAAATCGATGCATGCTTTGACAGATTTGAGGTTGGTGTTAATTTCTAATTTCCAACTTATTTCTAATAAATTATCAATATAATTATAAATAAATTATTATTTTTATTTAAAATTAATTATTTATACACAGGACAAATTCAGCTGGGACAGTGCGCATGACACTGTTGTGAGAGGAGGGTGTAGGATAATCACGCGGCAACTAGGTAACATAAAAAAAATACAATATTTTTTTTTAAAAAAATTTATGTTTCAAAATCTAATCTCTTGCTATGGAAGTAGGTTGCATGATTTTTGGTATGAAGCACAAAAAAGGCAAAAAACAAACGCGAGAGATAACGGTCTCCAAGGCTGGAACGACGTGACGATTTTGAGGGATTTCAAACCGCTATACATCCTGGAAGATATATGGCCTCAATATCTTGTGCACATGATGTCTGAGCAGTTCACATGACGCTCACAGTCTGGTGCTGGCAACCGAAACCAGCCAATTCATGGTTCGGTGACAACGCACACCGGCGACTCCGTTCTGTTTGCTGTACATGCGAAACGGATGGTAAGATTAATTTATATGAAATATATCATTAAATAATTTATTGTTACTTAATTAATTATTTTCCTTACAAGCTACGTCTCTTGGACGTGAGCTGAGCCCAATGGAGCTGTTTGTTGAGACGCACATGCGGAGTCAAGACCGTCAAAAGGGGGTGAAAGAGTTTGTTGACAACCGCGCTCAACACTTTGTGGTATGTTTGTTCAACCATTTTATTTCGTAAGTTATTATTTTTATTGAATTGAATATGATAATTTCTTTTTTCATTTTCAGGAGACCTATAATAGCCGGTTGAGGGAGAGATATGGGGACGATCCTTCAACCCATCTGGATTTCGATCTGGATTTATTGATGGAGGTAGGATCGTCCGGTGGACCCAATAAAATCAGGTGTACAGGCTCTCCAACACTACGGCCGAAAACTTGCAGCCGGCCCGTGGTGTCTCAATTGTTGGGAGCTCCCAATCAGTATCGAGCATCCAATCTAAGGAGTTCCTGGACCTGCAGCAACACACGACTCAGCTCTTCGAAAAATACAAGCACCTATCGGTGACTTATGAACAACACACGGCTCATCTCACCGAGAAATACGAGCAACTCTCGGCGAATTATGAACAGCTTCGCCAAATGGTCATGAACATGGCATCACAGAGTGGTGATACACGTGCGCCTCCTTTTTTGTCGTATAACAACCAGCCTCCTCCTCCTCCAGCTTCGCCATTATTTTAATTTAATATTTTTTTTAAAACACATTCAATTTGTAATGAATATTATTTAACTTTATTTTTTTGTTTTTGATGTTTAATAAAAAAATTATTTGCATAATTGGTTTTTTTTACTATTAATTTATATTATTTATTCTAAATAATTTAAAAAAAAAATATTTAAAAATAATCACCGAGGGATTTACAGACGGATTGTATCTGTTGGCATTTGATAGAGAGCGGGAAATGCCAATATCACCGATGACTTTATAGACTGAATATTTATGTCGGCATTTCACAGTAGCTTGGTGCAAATGCCACAATCACCGATGAATTTACAGACAAATAAATTCTGTCGGCATTTCACAAAGTGGTGGAAATGCCACACTTACCGACAAATTTACAGAGGGAAACCGTCCGTCGGCATTTAACCGGGAGCTAAAAAATATTTACTGGATATGCCACTATCACCGATGGAATAAATCCGTTGGTATATTTCAAGCAGGAATATTTTTTTTGGCGCGCAATTTCTGTCTGTAAAACCATCGGCAATTTTTTTTTTTACCGACCGACTTAGCAATGGAATTAGGTATTACCGACAAAAGGTAAGCCGATGGACATTGTCCGTCGGTAAAAAAAATACCGACGAACTCTGAATCACAGACCGACAGAATATTTCTATTAGTAAAACTGTGAAATCTTGTAGTGGGCTGGATCTATCAGTGGACCCTATACAAATTGAGTTTACAATATCTCTAACACTATGGCCAAAGATATGGGAAGGGGTCATAGTGTCTTGACCATCGGGACCCCATAATTTGGACCGGGCCAGCAATCATTGGTCGTCCAGACAATTATTTGAGAATAGGTTAAAGCTAAGACGGGCCAACTTAGAGTTTAGATGACTTAACTAAGGGATAAATTGAATATCATCGGGTAGTTGCTGGAAACTCTCCCTGGTACATGTACTACACCTTGTTGCCCTTTTGGTTTCGGTGAAGATCCGCCTTCGTCTCCTCCTCCAGCTTTTATTACCTACATAAATTGTGTTTAATAATATTTTTTAAATTAATAATACATATAATACCAATGTTTAATTTTGTTATGTTTAAATTTTCTTTTTTTATTTTATTTCAATTTTGTTTTAATTTTTTTTGTATTGTTTGTTTTAATTATTTTTTTAAATAATTACATATAATACCGATGGAATTACTATCAGTTTATTCCATTGGTAAAATACATATAAATGTAATTCTCTAATAGATTAATTTTATAGGTAATATGCTTATAATCACTGATGTATTTACTGACGGTTTATTATGTCGGTAACATACATATAAATGTAATTCTTTGACGGATTAATTATGTCAGTAATATACCATAATCACCAATGAATTTACTGATGAAATTATTGCCTATAAGTATTCTTGTTTGGCGCAATAATTTTGTTGGTAAATCTATGATGATTATATTCCTAATAGAATAACCAACGGAATAAAAATCACCGACGATATATTTTTTTGACAATATTTTTATATCCATTATTTCTTCAATAATTGTCCTTCTAACGAAATCAAGCTTTAAACACCAACATAATATTTCCTCCATATTTTGTTATTTTTTGGTAGTGTCTGTTAATTATAATCTTTTACACATAATAAGAAACGGCTTCCATTTGAAAAATGAAGAAATCACATGGAAAATGCAATTATCCGGGTCCTCGGCATATTTGTGTCCATGTCCTAGCATGATTATGGTTTTGTCGATCTTAAGCGATTATCTATGAGATTTTTCCGTAATGCAACCAGATTTCCCGAATTCCACCACATCTCGTTTCGATTTGAGACCTCTGCTTTTTGGCAACTACTCCAACATCGGACCTATTAGAAAGATGCCACGTTAAAATAAAATATCTGAATTGGTTCTGAGTTTAAAGATTCAAGAATAATACTCCAACGATCAATTATATTATAGGTTGATCACTCTTCTGATATTGTTTTCTCTTCTTTATTCACAAGCATAATTGACTATCAATGGTGATGATGCGACTGTCCCATATCAACTAGAAAATACGGATCTTGAACACTTGTAAATACAAGATTCAATTTCTTTTTAAAAAACCTCTTTTCGGAACAAAATTCACTATATAATTCTAGTGGGACAATATTTCTTAGAAAACCTACCATGTATGAGTGTTGATATACATCATTATTAACGTTGTTTATAGAAACATTAGTTATGTATGACTATCTAAATCCCTTGCCTGGAGACTATAATGATATAACTATCCTACATTAACTAGAAGACGAGGATCTTAGTCGTTTATGAACATAAAATTCACCCGTTTATTTTTAGATCAAAACTTACTATATAGTTCGAGTGAAACAATATTTTTTAGGAGACCTACCATGTATAGGTGTTGATATACATTATTAATAACGTTGTCTATAGAAACATTAGTTATGTATGACCATCCAAGCCCCTTGCCTGAAGACTATAATGATATCACTATCCTACATTAACTAGAAAACGAGGATCTTAGTCGTTTACGAACATAAAATTCACCCGTTTATTTTCAGAACAAAACTTACTATATAGTTGGAGTGAAACAATACTTTTTAGGAGACCTACTATACTGGGTCGAGCATACATCATAAAATAGCAACATTAGATGGACATGAGTGTTGCAAAACAAACTCCCCTTGTATCATGCTGAGAATTTGCTGTACATTTTTCGTAATTTATTGCATAAACCCCCTCAATAAGGCAGATCACATGGTCTGTTTTCCTTTCACCAAATCAGACGGCTGAGGCAAATCCTACGAAATCACCTAATACCCAACAGCCATACGATCTGTCCCATATCCAACTGATGGTGCTGGCCTTTAATTCTGTTTTTAGGAGGCAGAGTCCCCACTTGTGCCTCTCATGTGACCGACCACTAAGCCTTGTTTGACCTGTCATTGCACCCACTCTGTCCTTCCTTTGCTTTCTTCTCTATGTTTGTATTAAAAAAAATGATTATATATAAAAATAAACCTTTTTGGTCACCGAAAATTATAGAGTTAACAAACACTATATAACACACTGAAACCGTCGAGCAAAACCTAACCAAAGTTCCAAAGACAAATATTGCAACCCTTGCCCATCACCAAGAAAAACAAAATGGCACAACCTCTTGGACTAGAAATCACAGAGCTAAGGTTGGGTCCACCGGGCAGCGAAAATGGACCAAAAAATGAAAAGAAAAGGGTTTTCTCAGAGTTGTCCGGCGAAGCAAACAGCACAACCGATGGGCGAAAAACCCAAACAACGAGTCAAGTTGTGGGGTGGCCACCAGTATGTTCCTATCGAAAGAAGAATAGTTTCAATGAGAAAGATAGCCATGAAACTTCAAAAATTTACGTGAAAGTTAGTATGGACGGAGCTCCTTTTCTCAGAAAAGTTGATTTGGGCATGCACAAGGAGTATTCGGATCTTGTTGTCGCGTTGGAGAAGTTGTTTGGCTGTTTTGGAATCGGTGAGTCCTCTATCATCTATTTACAGTGCTATTACTATCTAGTTTTTATGCATGGTATACACATTAAGCTTCCTTAATTATACCTAGCTAGCATTAACTGTGAACGTTTAGCTAGAAGACAAGGTAGGCCAGAGTTTCACATCTATAGACCATGCAACATTATATGTATGTATGTGAAAGAAATACATACATTGAAAAAAACCATCATTTATGTGTCATAAGGACCTTTGCCGAGCAGGCAGTCATTATGGTAGTATAGACAAACTGTAGTGGAAATAACTCAGATAATAATAGCTTGAGAGGTCGTACAATATATGTGAAAACCAGCTGGAGTACTACAAATATGTACATGCACACTTTCTACAGTATATATATATATATATATATATATATATATATATATAAGATTGCTCACAAGAAATTTGAAAGTAAATAAGGGAACAAGGTTTATTATTTTATGATCCTTTAAAGAAAAAAAGGTAAATGGCCATTATAATTATTTGTAAAATAATATTATTGGCAGGCAAAGCCTTGAAGGATACAGACGACTGCGAATACGTTCCCATATATGAAGACAAGGATGGAGACTGGATGCTAGTGGGAGACGTGCCTTGGGAGTAAGTCTCTTATCCAACCAGTAGTAACACCGCCCTTTCTTTTCTTTTTTTATTTACTTGAAGAACGACATATAGTAGCGTTCAATCAATTGTTAGAGGGGCTGATTGCCTGGTGGCCGGAGCATATATGCTCACTAGGGATGAAAATCAATTTTCCAAATTATTCATGGGAAAGGATAGTGCTGATATTAGGGTTTGTAAGAGTTTTAACTTGTTTTTTTTTATTAAAATTTTTTAAAAATTAATTTTTTAAATTAATTTTTTAGTATTTTTATATAGTTTTGATGTGTTGATATCAAAAATAAATTTTTTAAAAATATATATTTTGATATATTTCCAAACGAAAAATATTTTGAAAAGAAATTATATCACATTCTCAAACCACCCTCTTAGTAAAACTGTTGCGGTGAGGTAAATTTGCAAGTATTTTTGGATCATTTTGATACTCTAATATCAAGAATAAATTTTAAAAAATAAAAAATATATTTTCAAGTAAAAAATACTTTAAAAAACAAATATTAACATAATTCCAAACACTAAAAAGGATGAAACTGCGATGCCAAGGTAAATTTCTAACATTTGTTAAAATATTAAGGGAAAAAAAAAGAGAAAAATCACCACGCCAATATATTCCCTTCAAACAGGTGCGCCGGAAGTAATTAAAAGGTTCATCATGACCAATATTTTCTTTCATTCCATAGCTTTGACTCCAACCAAGTGATGTGGTACTGTTCTCCCTCTCCTCCTATATATGATTTCGCATCCTAATTATCCCCTTAAGAGTCACATGTCCATTGTTTTGCTTCTGGAAGATGCCTCCCAATGCTCCTTCTCTGTCTCAACATTTGCGTGAATTACAAGCCAAATTGACCCTGTAATTTGATTTTTACTCTTGACTTCAACCTTCCTTCCTACACTCACTGCTCTTTTCTGTCTACTGTGTCCAAAGCAGACGACAACATGTTTGTAATGATACTTTCTTGAACGTAAGCTCCGCGTGAGAATTTGTATTAATCAACGCCATCAAACTTGACTCCGTGAAATTCACATGTTACCCTACTGTACTACAGCACTTAGGAAAGTAAATGGAGCCTCATTATTCATTTCAAGCTTTTTCTTCTTTCTTCTTTTTTAATTAAGCCTTCCTTTTTCTTTTCTCACATTATTTTTTTAATAATAGTTTGTGTTATCTTTAGACCAGTCAAATTAACTGGATAATATCTAAATAATTTTTACATGATTTAATTTTAAATTCGAGTTATGTAAGGAGTCAAGTTGAGAGATTTTTTCTGTCAGTTTCATTTTTTTTTCTTAATTTCATCCTTAAATTTTTTTACTAGTCGCTCGGGTTGTTTTTGGACTGTCCAAGTCCACTGGGTTATGTCGGGGCTACTCTTACATGGTTTAATTTTAAACCCGGGTTAGACAAGAAATTAGATCGAGAGATGTTTTTTTATCATTTTTATCCTCTAAATTAGGTTTAATAACAATACTAAATAGTTCTTCGGAGTTTATATTTGTTTGTTAAGTTCAAGAAAAATGTATTTCGACCATAAGATTTTACATAATTTTACATAAGATTTTGCATCACTGCTGGTCATAATTTTACTAAAATTATAATTACCCTTACTTATTGCTTTAGAAAAGAGATGAACAGAAGGAAGAGAGAAAAACGAGAAATATTTTTTTTTTTTCATTTTCTTGGTGTGATTGTGATTCTCTGTCTTATTTCTCTATTTTACTCTTCTTTATCTCTCTTCTAATATCGTAAATATTGATAGTTACACTATAAAATTAATTTGCATTGAACTATATATTTAAGTAAAACTCTTGTTGCCATTGGAATCTTTGACTCTGAATAATTTCTTAATTAAGTGGATTGTTTATGGTTAACTACTGTGAGCAATGTAGGGTTTTTCTTTTGAAATTGTTGGGCCACATACTGCCGACAAACGCAACTTCCTTATAATTGTGTTGGGTAGATGGCGATGATGTCCATAATGTCAAGGCATCGGTCATTATTATGGAGTGGTTCTTGCAACATTTTCTTTCAATCATGATAATTTATTCTTAAAGTTGTACAATAATTTGTTCTTCGCTTGGTTTATCGATCTATGTCAATTTTATGCCAATGTATTAGACATATTCCAAGAGAATATACCAATTAATCACGAATAATTAAATTAAGGAAGCTGCTCTGTCGAAGGATGGTGGGATTAATTTATTTTTTTTACAGGATGTTTATTGAGTCTTGCAAGAGGCTAAGGATAATGAAGAGGTCAGAAGCCAAGGGTTTTGGACTGCAGCCAAGAGGTGCTCTTCAGCAGGGAAATATTTCAAAAGATGATCGTGACTGAGAAAGCACACAAAATATTGAATTCGGAAGAATTTGACTGGACTGTCTTCTTCGTAAAGAAAATTGTTTCTGTTTAATTAGTGATGGTCGATTAAGATCAAATCATGGTTCATCATCCAGTTATAACTGTGAGGCCTATTTTTATATATGTTTAAATCCGGAGATAAAGAACTCTAGATAGGTAAGACAATCTGCTTGTTTATGATCATAAATTCATGCTGTTATATTTGCTGCTGACATTTTTTCTTAAATCATGAATTGCTGCTTCTAGGGGGACTTTCCTTTTCTGCTATTATTTATAATTAACCTTGTCGCCTATCAATCCCATTGTTCATATCTTCCCACGGGCACTCATTTTCATCAAAATCAATCATAAAACTAAATTAGATATGCTAGAATTGTAATAATTCATGGGTTTTAGGCACATTTTCATCAAAATCAATCATGAAATTTAATTAGATATCCTAGAATTGTAATTATACATGGGTTTTAGGCACTCATTTTCATCAAAATCAATCATAAAATTTAATTAGATATGCTAGAATTGTAATAATTCATGGGTTTTAGGTACTCATTTTCATCAAAATCAATCATAAAATTTAATTAGATATGCTAGAATTGTAATAATTCATGGGTTTTATAGTTTTGTAATCATACCAGTAATTTCTCATCATTCAGGCATCAAACATCATTTGATTTATATGTTGTGATTAAAGAACTGGTCAGCATAATCCAGGACAGAAATTCAAGCTCAATAGCATAACTGAAAAGAACCTTATGCAACTAAGCTAATTAAGGGGAGCATTTCTAGAACAAAGGCCCATGTTCTCATGTTCCGATACATGAATTAGTTGCCTTCGAGAAGATTAAAGCACATGATTATGTTTCTTGTCCATCCACCAATATAATATAATCTTTGTTCTGGGTACAGAATATATCTAATATATCCATTCTCACATAACTAGATTCTCTTAATACAGTTAATTACTAAATTAACTTACTAATTAATTATGGTTCGATTCCGACACATATAAAACATTCAAATGTGGACCATGTGGAGGTGATCAGTTTGGTTAAGGAAGTTGAGGGTCTTGGATATTAGTTAACTACTACACTTATATATATATAGACACACACACACACCCGTTGTCTGTTCCTATACTTTTCCTTGCACTTGTGAGTTCTTAATCGACTGCGCAGAGATGGTTTTTTGCTGGGGCTTTGACCGTCTCCTTGCAATGAATTTAGCTTTCCAATATATGAAAAGAAGGAAACAAGGAGTAGCTTTTTAAGGCTTTCGTGCGATACTTTGCATGAAGTCTCCTGTAGTTGATTAAAAGAATAGTTGATGCCTGCCAATTTGTAAAGTGTGTTGCTTGAAGTAATGGGTAACGTTCACTTTGCAATTTCCAAAAAAAGAAGATGAAGACGCTCGCATTGTTTATTATAACAGCTTAATAAATTATGGAGGAGGTATGTATAACAGTTTCATGACTAATTAAGTGACCAGGAGAACTGAAAGACATGACAGAACTAAACAAAATGATGAATCAAGTTAAAAACAGTGAGATCACAATGTTTACGAGGAAGATGAAGTGGGGGGGCAGAAACTGGTCTGGGTGCCCATGCAACTTGCGGGCAGATCAAAAATTGATTCAATCGCACTTGAGGTAGCTGCTGTGGTCAATCGTGTGACTTGTTCTGCTCCCGTCCCGGGTTCGACCCTCTATGTGCATGTCTGTCACCCCCGCGGTGCCTTACCTGCTCCTGGGCTTGCAGGATGTCCAGTGGGCCGTGGGGGATAGTCGTGGTGCACGTAAGCTGGCCCGGACACCCCACGTAAATCAAAAAAAAAAATTGATTCAATCATATAAAAAAAAATGGGTGATGTGATTTTTTTTTTTTATGATGATTGAAAAATATGGAGTGCTCATTAAAAGATTAGTCAGTATATTCAATAAAATTAATTAATCATCATATACATTAATAATTGTTAGAAAAACAGACTAATGATAAATAAAAACTAAACTAGGACTCCAGACGACATATGCATGCAAAGAAACATGATATATATATGGCTGTTGCATTTCCCTCCCTCTCCTTTTATATATATATATTTCCAAATTACTCCATGGATGGCTTTCTTCTTTAAAAGGGTCTCTTCTTGGCACAAAATTGTCTATATTAAAAGAGTTTAAAAAAAATTAATTTTTTTGTATTTTTTTTATTTTTATATCGTTTTGATGTACTTATATATAAAATAAAATAAATATTATTTTAATGTATTTTTAAGTAAAATTTATTATAAAAAACAACTATAAACACAATATCAAATGAGCAACATCAAATTCAGTGAACAAGCGATCACAAAATGTAGCCTTTCTATTTCTCATACTCTGTAACCAAGCTACAGAGTATGAGAATTTAATTATTCTCGATTTATCCTTAAATAATGAATATAAGATACCATGTGATGATTGTTTTTTCAATAAATCAAGTTGGATTTGATTTTCTCACATAAGATTATTTTCGTCAATTTGAATATGAATATTTAATGAAAAAAGAATAATCTAAAATAAAATAACAGAATAAATCGAGAGGAATTAGACATATGAGAACATAATGGAAATAAAACTAAAATATGAAGATAAATTGAGCTAATTCATCCCCTAATGATAAAACTTGTGTGCAAAACAGGGTTATGAGTCATGACCAAATTGATTTGATCCAAGTAGCATTGTCCATTTTTATTTTTTTACCAATATAAGAAATTTCATTGTTAAACAAGAAATATAAAGTGGGTTTTATAGCCTCAAATTGCACCCAAAAAATAAAGCGAGGATTATAGTAAATAAAAGAAAAAATTGGAGCAAAACAATTATACATGATACAATAGAAAAGAGTCGTGTATTAATCTCATATCTAGCTCAATAATTATGCTAACTTGTAGATATTTCTTTGTCTGGTTGAGTGTTCTTGTCAATCTAATTACTTTCATTTCTGTTTAGTATTGCGTTTTAAATAAAAGTTAAATAAATTTTTTAAAAATAATTTAAAAATAATTTTTTTATTTTTTATATTATTTTAGTATGCTGATATCAAAAATAATTTTTAAAAAATAAAAATATATTATTTTAATATATTTTCAAATAAAAATTACTTTAAAAACAATTACTTCTACGATCAACAATCTCAAATATCAATCTTGAGGGATAACTTAACTGGTCAGGTTTTCAATTTATTCTTCATTTGTCACGAATTCGAGTTCACTAATAGTCATTAGAGATTTATATAATCATTAAATTTAAAATTTATAAAATTAATCATGATAAACACAAACTAATCCAAACACTCATATTAATAATAATAATAATAATAAAATCTCAAATGCCACTGCAATTATCTATAGACTAGATGTATGAATCTAACAAAGAAAAAGAAAAAGAAAAAGAAAAGGAAAATGGGGCCCAGTATCAACAAGGAAAAACATGACCACATGGTTGTTTGCGGGACCCACATCCTAATTTTGATATTTTTGGGCGGGTCTTTCTTTCATTTCTTTTCCGGTGGGCAGCACATGGACTTCTCTCGAAGAAAAGTTGGCTTCAACTTTAAGAACCCAGACATATGGGTCCCATGTTCCTCCTTTTAAACGACCTTCCTCGCACGAGCGAGCGAGCGAGAGCTCAGCCCTGAAGGTGTTGCTTCTGTACATGCAGATTAATGACGTCTTCCACTTACAAACACCTTTTTTTTAGTGCTAAAGGCTAAAGAGCTTTAAATTCTGCCTCTCCTTCATCTGTGCCTCGCCAATACCATATATACCCTCGATGATGGTAAAATTAATACAAGATTAGCTTGTGTGAGAAATTTGTTCTTAAGAATTATTTTTTTTCTATGATAAAAATATTATTAGATTAGTTTAAAAACCTGTTTCTTGCATTGGTTTAGTTTATCACATTTAATAAATATTTCTGAATACCAACTCAAAATTCGAATCCAAAAGAAATTATTCTTAAAAAAGTCAAATGGTGGTTTGTAAAATTTAAAATTGAACATTTTTGGGAAGGAAGTGAATTACCAGGATCCCAATAAAATTAATAATTAGAAGTCAAATCTAAATAAAATTAAATAGCATAATTCAAAATGATTGATTAAAACTAGTCTTCCAATTGTTGAGAATCACGAGGTTTGAGGAGGGTATTCTTGTGCTAAGAATTTCTTTTTTATTTAATTATAGGTTAAAAAACTCTTAATAACACAATTATGACGAGATTAAGCTTTAACTATTTGACCAATATTGAGTGAAGAGAGGGATTAGATTCCATTAACGAAGGGAAAGGAGAGGGAAGGAGTTGAACCGTAAATTCAACGTTTTAATCAAGTAAACCACAATCAACATTTATATATAAAAAAAACCTGAACTTGACAAATGAAAACGACCCGGTCGGACCAACCGACCACACGGCCCAAACTTTAATGCACTCAAAATCACAGGCAATCAACTCGTATATATTCTGTCACCTACATATATGGACAAATCGCAACCGCTCCTTCTTAATACACGTGTCAATAAGAGAGTGGTTAGATAATCGTGCCGGCAAGGTTCCTATATTAACCCACAAGTGCCAAAGTTGTTGAGTCACATAATTTAGAAGTGCCTCCCCTTTTCATTTCAACACGTTAAGTGCCCTCCTAGAATTCATCATCGCGGATAGTAGCGTACAGAAAATGTCACCGGAAAATGGTTCAAACTTGCTGGAATCCGATGCGGCCAACGTGAGTTTCAAGGAGACAGAGTTGACCTTAGGGTTGCCTGGTGAGTCTCGTGGGCTAGCATTAATAGAGAAAACAAGTGGCAAGCGTGGGTTTTTGGAGACTGTTGATCTAAATCTTGGAAGGTCATCTAATGTTGATTCTGATCATAACAAATATTCTGGGGAGTCCGAAACGGATGTGCCAAACACGGCTAAGCCTCCGGCAGCAAAGTAAGATATAAAGATTATTCATTATTACATCTCTTCTTACAGTCATATTATAAAGTAAATCAGAGCTAATTCATTTTTGTCCCGTGGAATCAATAAAATCATGTAAATCCATTTTTTTTTAGCTGCATATAATGATGGCCGTGTTTTTTTCCTTAATATTTTTGAATTCTTTCTCGATTGCACCTCATAAATCCCTGAAGTCACCGAACTATTTAGAGACAAATATATATAGGGTAAATAATTAAGAGTAATTAAGTCTTGAATTGATTATGGGTTGATTTAATTATAGAGCACAAGTGGTGGGGTGGCCACCGGTGAGGGCGTATAGGAAGAACGCAATGAAGAGCTGTAAATACGTGAAGGTGGCTGTAGATGGAGCTCCATATTTGAGAAAGGTTGACCTGGAGATGTACAACAGTTATCAGCAGCTCTTGAATGCCCTCCAGGACATGTTCTCTTGCTTCAGCTTCACCATCCGTATGTGCTCCATGAATTAATAATTAAGATTCAGTATTATTTTTTTTCATTTGCAAAGGGTATTTTAGTCATTTACTTTTTGTTGAATTATTGTTGCAGGCAACTATTTGAATGAGAGGACAATTATGGAACAGGAAGTGAATAATGGAGTAGAGTATGTCCCTACTTATGAGGACAAGGATGGCGACTGGATGATGCTGGGGGATGTACCATGGAAGTAAGTTTCCCAAAGTGCCCTTGAAAATTCATAGCAATTTTTTAGAATAGTTTGCTTTTGGATTTTGAATATTTTTTTTATATATTTTTAAATTATTTTATTGTGTTAATATTAAAATATTTTTTAAAAATAAAAAGATATAATTTTAATATATTTTCTGATAAAAAAAAAACTCTCAAACACCCTAAAATAACCGTAGATAATCAAGATTTTTTTTTAACAACCAATGCTTGAATTTCCATGTATTTATGTTTAACAACTTTTTTATTATTATTATTCACAGAATGTTTGTTGAATCATGCAAGCGTCTACGGTTGATGAAAAGCTCAGAAGCAACTGGATTTGGTAATTTATGAATTTCCTTGTCTTTCTAGTTGCATCTATTAATTATTTTGTGCATTGAGAGTATACTTCATGATTTTGGAGCACGCGTGATCAACATGATTTATTTACTTTTTATTGATGAATAAAATCATAATTTATAATTGTTAAAAACTAAATCAAAATAATTTTTTTGACATAATAAGATCGCGTGATATATATATATATATATATATATATATATATATATATAAGTAAATAAATTATTGATGTAGAAAAACATTATTAATAATCGAAGCGAGATTAACCCATGTTTTGTCATAATCTTATAGTAAACCTGTAAAGTAATCCTTTCTTTTTATTATTGTTACAGCTCCAAGAACACCTTCAAAATGCTCAAGCTCGAGTTGATGATGAAGCCAGTTTTTATAAGAACATCCTTTGGAACCATGATATAATTGCTGTACAGAGGCTTTTTGTCTTCGTTTTTACCTTATACCATTAGGTTCTAGTTGGAGGTTTTCATTAGAAATAGAGAAATAAGAGAGACCAGCCAATACATGAATTGCATTATAGTCTTGGTGCATGAAATTGATGATGTGGACTCTCCCAATTTTCAATATTTTGATATACCTTTTCGTTGAATGCATATAATAATATAATATGGTGTTTTTTTAGATCAATTTGGATTCTTGCTACTGCTGTTGCTGTGTTTCTGGTTAATAAAATGAAAAATAATTTTTTAAAAAATTGCCCATCAATTTATATGAAACCTTTGTATGATCTACTATTTTAAATATATTTTATTTTATGAGAGAAGCTTGATAATGATGACTTTTCCCTGCAAAAATATTTGAAAAAAAACATGAGTTTTGTCTTATTTTTTGGGTTTGAATGATTTTGATTTTTTTGGATGATTTTGAGGTATTTGGAGATTAGTAGGTGGTATAGAAAGATTTATGGTTTTTATTAGGTGTTTTTGAGTGAAAATAAATTTTCAACTCAAAGAACTCTACCTCATAATATTTTAACCATCACAGTAGTGGTTGAATTCTGAGTTTGAACATAGCAAGGAACTAGTTTTTTGCCAATGTATCACATGTTTCTTTATTTTTAAAAAATTAATGAGCCGACAATATGGCCATGCATGCAAGCCTAAGTGACCTAGCCTTAAAAAAGCCTCGGTTGTGTGGGTCTAGATCAGGCATGCACTACAATTACCCCCCTCAAAACACACACACACACACTAACTGAAATTGATTTAATATGTTAGCGTCAAAATATTTTGCTATACCTTTCGTTGAATACATATAATAATATAATATGATGTTTTTTAGATCAATTTGGATTCTTGTTACTGCTATTGCTGTTTCTGGTGAATAAAATGAAAAATAATTTTTAAAAAAATTGCCCATCAATTTATATGAAACCTTTGTATGATCTACTATTTTAAACATATTTTATTTGACGAGAGAAGCTTGATAATGATGACTTTTCCCTGTAAAAATATTTGAAAAAAGACATGAGTTTTGTCTGATTTTTTGGGTTTGAATGATTTTCGTTTTTTTGGATGATTTTGAGGTATTTGGAGGTTAGTAGGTGGTATAGAAAGATTTATGGTTTTTATTAGGTGTTTTTGAGTGAAAATAAATTTTTAACTCAAAGAACTCTACCTCATAATATTTTAACCATCACTATAGTGGTTGAATTCTAAGTTTGAACATAGCAAGGAACTAGTTTTTTTGCAATATATCACATGTTTCTTTATTTTTAAAAAATTAACGAGCCGACAATATATGCAAGCCTAAGTGGCCTAGCCTTAAAAAAGCCTCGGTTGTGTGGGTCTAGATCAGGCATGCACTACAATTACCCCCCCTCAAAACACGCACACACTAACCGAAATTAATTTAATATGTTATCGTCAAAATATTTCTAAAAAACAAATGTCAACTTCAATTTAAAAGAAAAACAAAATATCATTTTTTTCCGGCCATTCAAGTTGCTTAACCTAAGCTCACATGCTTGAGTTTTTTTAAGACCTGGATACGCTGGGCACTCAAGTATGTGATGAATTGGCACATAACAGAGGCTTTTTTAATTCACCAAACTTGATACGCTGGGCACTCAAGTACGCTGGGCACTCAAGTATGTGATCAATTATATGGCCATGCTTGATACGCTGGGCACTCAAGTATGCTTGAGTTTTTTTAAAACCTTCAAAATTGAGTTTTTGATGGATTTTTTTGTTTTTTATTTCAATTATATCATTTAATATTGGAGTGATGGTCTTTATCTTTTATCATATAATTAAAATAAAAACTTTTATTGAACCTATTGGAATCCATAACCCAGGACACAAGTTTGGTGAATTAACCCAGATTAGCTAGAATTGATCCAATACATCATCGTCTCAATATTAAAAAAAATATTTCAGTTTCAATTTTTTTAAGTTAAACCCCTTTTTAATGATCGTCTATGTTACATTTAAACTCGCATATCTAGTCTTTGTTTTATATGTCATTTTTTGTCCTTTGATTTTTATTTTTGTTTTTATTTTTGGACTCCCCAAGTCAAGTGGATCACTTTAAAGCAACTTTCATTTGATTTAATTAGAAACCCGGACTTGGCAAGAGCTTGAGTTAGGAGTTTTAAAGTTTGATTTGTTGAACTAGATTTAATAATAATATCAAATAACTCCCCGCAACTTAGATATGTTTTTTTATTTTATGTTCAAGAAATTTTTAGTCCAACTCACGAGACATAATGCTTGAACTAAAGTAGTCTAATCTAAAAGACTAAAACTACCTCTTTTTTAATATGACATTCTATACATGTGAATTCTATTGAAAAACTACCCTTTCTCTTTCCGTTTCATGTTAGCTATTAATTGATCATTCAAAAAAAAATTATTTTCGATTGAAACAATTGATCCACATTTGAGTATTCTTGAATGCAATCGACCAAACTTAAGATATATAAGTTGTGAGTTAACTTTTTGGTATGAATATCAGGACCAAAAGGATCAATTTTATATTCAATTCGCATTCACATAATAGCTTAATTACTAGGTTATTTTTTTGTGCTACGCGGCATGTGGAACCAAAAGTTTTTTTTATGCAAAAATAATATCTAGATCATGAAAAACTATTTAGCATTATTATTAATTTCAATTTAATGTAACTTGTTGACACTAATAACAACAACTTTCATCTCTTAAAAGTGGTCAAACCAAACACCTTCTCTCTCTTCACCATTTAAAGTTGGCTTTCTCTCTCCTCTACTTCACCTATATAATGAAATGTTAAGAAAATTGATTTTTAAACCAAAATTGAAGTTACATAAACTATAAAGATCACGAATGAAGAAAAATGAAAGTTAAAGGATGAAGAATAACTTTTCCCCTGAATTTTAGATTGGTCATAAGTTTTCTCTTTATTTCACACTTTGATCCTTTATTGTTGAATTTTTATTTTCTTAACAAATTTTGATAAATTGGTCATAAAATTTGGCATCTAAAGCTAAAATAAAAAAAAAAAAGTTGAAGGCTAAAAAAATAATATCATTCACTAGTATAGTGAATTCCCTATGTGTTTTAGTTTTTGTTACTAGGTTACTTCTCACGCTATGCTCAAGTTAGACTAGAATATTTTTTATTTAAAAAAATAATCGGTAAAAATATGGTTTGATATTTTTAAAAAAAATTAAAATTCCATCTTTTTTAAAAAAACACATTGAGAGAACTTGATATTGGATTGACTTGTATCAACTTGAGTTACCTCACCAAATATATAATATGAGTTATGAACCCCAATGATCACTAACATTTTTTTTATTTAATTTTATAATAAAAAATAAAAAATAATTTAAAAATAATTAAATATTAAAGAATAAATAGAATACACGGCTTGGTCTTGAGGTCAACTCAAAGACAGAATTGGAAGATTACGAACATACAAAGCGTCTTTTCCTGCTCCCTAAGATATATGATATCACTATCGAAATCCAAAAGGACTTTAAATTGGAGTAATCTGTGGATTCATCTACTACTGGTAACCACGAAATGAATGAATGCAGCTTCATAGGTTAAGCTCTACAAGACTACAAACAAAGCATAGTTTCACACCATACACTTGGAAAATGCCTGGTCAGTGATCACCCTCATTTCATTATCATGTTGTTTAGAAAGGATTTTTAAAGAAAGGCAATCGTGCACGAGTCTGCTTAGGTTTGGGTTTTTTTAGCTACGAGGATAATCTTATAAGAAAAAAACCTGAAAAAATCATGAAATTAAAGGTTTAACAGTTTAATATCAAAGAATTAATTTAATTTTTTTAAAAAAACCTAAAATAAATCAAAATTAAATTAGATTAATTTTTTAAATTTATGATTTAAGTTATGAGATCAGATTATCTCATAAAAACAAATTTAAAAACAAAATTTCAACAAAAAACTAATATTAAAAAATAAAATTAAAAAAAAACAAAAATAAATTAGGCGAGCGCGCCTAGACCTTAAGAAATCCCAGGCACATGGTCCTGGGGCAGGCACAGAATCTTGAAAGTATTCAGTTTTTTTTTTTAAGGATAGATGACATATATGTTACTCGCCTCTAATTTTTTTTTTTAAAAAAAAATAACTGGCGTGTCGCCTACTACTGCCTAACCAAGAATTTGATCACCATTATGGTGGTTGAAGAATTGAAGGGTGAGGTTTTTTGGGTTGAAAATTTGTTTTTTAATCTATTTTTATCTAAAAACACCTAATTAAATATCATAAAAACCTTTAGAAACCACCTATCAACTTTAAAAAAACTCAAAATCACCCGAAAATAAAAATCAATCAATTCAAAAAAATGAAAATTAATGGATTGTAAAATAGAACTCAATTTACTTTTTCAAGTATGTTTATAGAAAATAAACCAAATATTAAATAATAGAATTCGAAAAAAAAAACCAGACATGCATGCCTAATCCTTAAAGAATCCTAGGCACATGAGTCTAGGGCAGGCTTGCAATCATGGACAATATTTTCTTGTTCTCTTTTAAGCATGTCATTTGCTTCTTTTTTTCAAAAAAAGAAAAAGAAAAAGAAAAGGAAGAAATAATTGACGCATCGCCTACTACTACTATCCAGCCCAAAATCTAGCCACTACTTTGGTGGGGGGATTTGGGTTGAAAATTCATTTTTCAACCTATTTTTACCCAAAAATATGTAATAAACACCAAAAACAAAAATCAATTAATTAAAAAAAATCAAAATAGAACTCGATCTCCTTTTCCAAGCATGTTTATAGAAAAATAAATCACCACCATCGAATTCTCCTCATCGAATAGAACATATTGACACTAAGAACGACAGGTTTCATCACTGAAAAGTGCAAAAAATGATGACTTTCTCTCTCGTAGCTTTTTTCAGACGACTTTCTCACTCTTCTCTCTAATTCAGGGACTAAAATATTAAGAAAATGAACTTTCAAACCAAAGTTGGAATTTTAGAAAATATAGGGACTCTAGAGGAAGAAAAAGAAAAGTATGAGAGGGAAGAATAACTTTTCCCCTTAATTTTAGATTGTCCATGGTTTTTTTTTTTAACATTTTGATCTCCTTGTTTTGAATTTTGTTCATTCTTAAACAAATTAATTATCAAATTGGATATAAAAAACTGCAATTAAAAAATAAAAAATAAAAAATAAAAAGTCAAGGACTGAAAAAAAAAAGTTTCTCAGATTGAGGGGGAATTAATCAGTGCCTGAAAACCATTGGCATATCAACATTGATCCTGCGGGATAGAACATTAAACATTATCATGTGGAAGACGGCTCTTCTAAGAAGATGGACTAATATAGCTGGATTTTTTTGAGATTATTATTAGAAAAATATTGAAGAGGGGCCGTCCAAATTCGCAGAATTGTGTGTTCTTCTTCATCCAATCATCAGCACATAAGAGATCGGCACTGCAAAAATGGATGCACCATCACAGCAAGAGATGTCATACTATGATCACGTTAAGAGACGCCACGAGGACAAAGGCTGCCTCTATGCCTTGTCAGTATATCCATCTTCTTATGTTTTCTTTCTAGCACCTTTTTTTTTCTTTTGTTCTCTTGACTGGTTCATATCCAGTGTACTGTTTGATTGGTTTTTTTTACAGTATATCTTTACTTATTCATGGATTTTGATGATGATGCTGTTGTGCTTGTGATACAGCTTCTTCGCTCTATGTTGCTGCTGTTGCTGCAGTGAAACTTGTGAGCTCTGTTGCCTCAGTGGAACTTGTGAGTGCTGTGTGCATCTGTGTGCAGTGTCGCTGCTGTGCTTAGGTTACTAGTCCAAGAAATGGAAGTAGTATGAACTTTTCCCCTGAATTTTAGATTGGCAATGGTTTTTTTTTTTTTTTTTTTTACATTTTGATCTCCTTGTTTTGAATTTTGTTCATTCTTAAACAAATTAATTATCAAATTAGATATAAAAAACTGCAATTAAAAAATAAAATCTCAAGGACTGAAAAAAAAAAAAGCTTTAGCTTTTGTTATAATAACTATTACTATAATTTGCCATTTTAATTACTTGTTAAGCAAATAGGGCAAGAATGAATGAAGAACCTCCCTTCAATTCATGTGAAATGGAGAGCAAGTGGAGCTTCTTCACCAAACGAGTTGGAAGCTCATTCTCATTCTAGTAAATCTTATATTTCTCATGTTGATCCTCCTCTGCAAAATTTAACTTTGAAATGCCTTGATCAGCCACTAATCTATCAAGCAGGCATAGTATAAGCTCTCTCTTTTTTAATAATAAATTGGAAAACATTTTTCCCTCTCTAAATATTTGTTATCCGTTAATTGGTATTCTAAAGTGATGCTCAACATTAAAAAGTCGGGGAATTAATCAGTGCCTGACAAGCGTTGGCATATTAACGTTGACATATAACTGCCTGCGGGCTAGAACATTAAACATTATCACGTGGAAGAAGGCTCTAAGGCTTTTTTTTGAGAAATTATTTTCTAAATTTTTCTGTGTTTGTTTGCCATTAAAAAAGTTGGTTAACGAAAAACACTTTTCAGTCGAAGGAAAATTTAGCTTGGTTTCCATGAAAGTGTTTCCCTGAAAAATTTGGGCTGAAAATACTTTCTAGAAGTTGTGAAAAATTTAGAAATGTCATATTATTTGCTAATTATATCAAATTTGGTCATCAAACTTTTGATTGATATATATATATATATATATATATATATATATATATTGTTTTGAATATCTATTTTTCAATTTCATCTTTTAAAATTTAATTTTTATATTAACTTTGGTCTTCATTTTTATAATTGTTATTTGCTTT
>Ga0307517_10003396_pt1 | contig 24787 bp, 23 predicted proteins | sample 23_EM_MG_FD_194515 | JGI IMG/M metagenome (GOLD analysis project Ga0307517, IMG submission 194515) | Populus trichocarpa ectomycorrhiza microbial communities from riparian zone in the Pacific Northwest, United States - 23_EM | ecosystem: Host-associated > Plants > Roots > Unclassified | place... | reverse complement strand
GCGTAACCAAGGAAACAATACAATTTGTCGTAAACCTTACAAAGGAAATCCCTCATAGCAACCGTGTAACAAAAGAAAGAACACCAAAGTTATCCCAGCACGTATCTCATCAGGGGACCGTGAGAGAAGACACGCGAGGGTTTACAATAATTGATATAGGAACAATTCTCGGTCTGGCACACCTGATCCCGGAGGAGGACCGGCGATGGCTTGTAAATAGCCGGATTGATTTGAGAACATTTAATGAGGTTTATTAAGGAATGCGGATGAGAGAATCAGGATTCGGCCATGCGTGAGAATCAGGATTCGGCTATGCGTGAGAATCCTACATATTGATACTGTATAAAGTAGAAGATATATAAGCGACTTTCTTGAAACCTAGATCATCAGTTTGCCAGACCAGTGAGGCGTGAGACGTGAGACCCGGGAGGGACCAAAAAAGGTGCTGCCGCCCCAGACACCAGGCGACGTCGGAGCAAGCAGCAAATTAGTTGTGATTATACGAGCGGGGATGAGGGGTGGGTCAGGACGCGGAGAAGAGCTGATGAGGAGCTATCGCCGCATCAGGAGAAAGAAGAGATGAGTGAAAGAGTCTGGGGTAGTCCAGACGTAGGGAGGGCGCCAGGTTGCGTCAGGACGCAAGGAACGTTGCCAGGTAGCATCTGGAAGCGTGGGATGTGGCGGGGCGTTGCAACGCAAGTCAGAACGCACAGGACGCAACGCCGACGGATCAGACGCAGGGTCCGTTTTTGCTGATGTTGACGAGGCATTTGGAATATGGACCTCCCACTCACTTGTCATCAACGCGAATACCAATAACCATAAGGATCTGGAGGACGTATGCCATGGGTGGTGTGCGATAGTAGTATTCGGAGACTTTGAGGGCGGCGATGCCTGCTTTCCTGAGCTTGGAGTCAAGATTGATTGTACCCCTGGTATGTAGAGACTCCTGCCCATCTTATCCAATTCCAACAAGTGACTAAGATATATTCTCTAGGTTTCATTATTTTCATGCGTTCCTATACCGTGAAACATTATATTGGCTCTTTTGTGGGAAATCGGTGTAGTGTTGTCCACTTTACACATCAAGCAGTGCACGATGCATATGTGCATATGTGGAGAAGACGGGGAAGCCATTGTGGGAGTTCAATAAGATGCCTAAATGGTGGCAGAAGTTGGGCATTCATCTGAATGTATAATAATGTTCCTAATCATTGATTTTTCTATTTAGTATGCGTATACACTCACACCCCGCTGTCCTGGATCTTGATAATCCGGATACCTCACTGTGTCGTGCGAATCTCAGTAAGTTCTGAATTTCTTTACACCAAAGCCTAGCCTGTTGTCCCGGATCACTGACTATGCCGGATGGATTCTTAGGATTTTGTCCGTCCGGGATAGCGGGGTGCAAGTGTATACTTTTGAGCTTGGCCTGCCCTCGTTTGCAAGGCTGTGCCCCCAAAATCATACGTCCAAACTATACGCCTAAAGCCATACGCCCAAAACCATACGCCTATAACCATACGCCCAAAACCATACGCCCAAAACCATATGCCCAAAAGCCATACGCCCAAAGCCAAACTATACTCCCAAAGCCATACGCCCAAAGCCATACACCCAAAGCCATCCCCCCAAAGCCATACACCTAAAACCATACGCCCAAAAACATACGCCCAAAACCATGCACCCAAAACCATATGCTCAAAAGCCATACGCCCAAAGCCAAACCATACGCCCAAACCCATACACCCAAAACCCTACGCCAAAGAGAGTCACCTAAAACTATAGCTTTTTATACACCATAGTGAGCACCCAGTTTAACCAACTATCTGCAAGTTAAGGGTAAGTGATTGCCTGAACCTCAGACCAGATTTAAATAGTGGCTAGTATTTGGGTAGATGGCTTGCAAGGCATGTGAGACGTGACGCCTAAACCAATAGTCTTAGAATGAAAAGCCCAAAACTGAATGCCCAAAGCCATAAGCCCAAAGCCATACACCCTGAATGAGATCACGAAATGATAAGCCGGAGACCATATCCTCAGGAAGATAGGAATCGTGCATGCACCACTATACAACTATACGCTTAGAGTTATGTACCCGGAATCATATGCTTAGAAGTATTTAGAAACATACCTAGATTATATGCTTACAATCATATACTGAGAGCGATTTCCAAACAGTATTTATCTCAAACTAGAAGCCCAAATCATAATGATAGTGTGAGCACTATATTCAAATCCTATCTTTTGAGATAGTTGCCGGATTGCTATATGGAATATCCAAATAGTGGAGTCATCATACTAGACATACGAAGTAATTAGGGGGTGTTTGGCCGGCCAATTCTGATCTCAAATTGTGATTTCAGATCAGAATTGAGAGGCCAAACACCCCTTAGATTTCAACCTGCCATTTGTTTAGTCAGAGAACATCACTCCTAGGAATAAGTGGGGCCCCGCACAGGGGCAAGAGTGGGGGACGAGAAGACGGGAGCCGTCTAGGCAATCAGCGGGGAAAGTAAAATACCCGCCCCGCCCTACAGCCCGGGGAGGGCCCCGTGTCATACGGGGCGGGAAGGAACGGCAAAGAGTTGACCCCGGGCCGGAGTAACGGCCCGGTCACAAAGTGAAAACCCGCCCCGCCCCGCCCCGTAACGAACACTACTCTGAACTATAACTTTACTCATTATTTATTCTTATACTGACAGGATCAAGGAGAAATTCCACCTAAGACTACACAATCTTGGAGAGGCAAGGCTTGGAGAATTGAAAAGCTTAAAAGAGGAGGAAAGAAGGGTGAAATAGACTCGGATGCTTGGCGATATGTTACGCATGTGGCATCACCGATTCTATGGCCAGAGTGTCAGTGGCTTTTAGAGAAAAATCAGGACTTTGTTCTTATGGAGGATGGTGCACCACCCCACAACTCATTCTATACCAATCGTGAGCGAGTAAGAAGAGGAGTACGCAAGGTAGCATGGCCACCTAGCTCACCAGATTTCAACCCAATTGAGCACATCTGGGATTGCTTTCGCAAAAGACTGCAACGTCGTCGCCGTGGCTCAAACCACATTACCTCAATTACAGCAATGAAGGAGGCACTTTGGGAGGCATGGGAGAAGCTTACTATAGAGGAAATCAATCACGAGATATCAAGATTGCCGAATATTATGGAGAAATGTATCATAGCTGAAGGTAAAAATAACTATCATGCATAAAGTAATTTTCTCCATTATAAACCTCCTCCAACAAAATGGTAGTAAAACGCCACCCGTTGCCATAGGTGAAGCATGTTCAAAACCCGCCTCTAGGCGCGACACTAAAAGGTTGGGGACAGACTTTTTTTTTGGGCGAGTCTCCATGAAAAATCTCCCGAGCTTGTCGTTGACAGGGTGTAAATGTCTTGGCAAGGCAATGACCATTCTCCTCCCCGTCCTTGTCAGAAGAGAACAATGGATGATTGATCCCCCTCTTCTCATCCTTGCTCATTGTGTTCTCAAGTTTTCGTCGGCTCTGGGGACTTCTTACCGTCCGGTATAATAATGTGTGAGGAATTATTCGGACATCTTAGTTTTTGACTCCTAATCCCGTCATCAAACATTTCCGCTTAACGTAGCGGACCGGGAAGCGGATTGCCGTAGACGGGGAAGTGAATTACTCAAAACGCACCAAAAAAGTAGTAATCTGGAAAACTCAATAGAGGCACAACATTAAGAATAGAGGGTTGGGAAGGGCGGGAGATATTTCTGGAGCGCCTCGTTTTGGGTTTGGCTGTTTTGGTGCTGAACTGGGAGGTTTCCGGGGTCGAAATTCCAGCACTGAGGATTTGTGCGAATTCACAGACAAACCTGTTCTCTGTGTCTGATCAACCTCCTAGTCTAGTACGTTATTGGGCTGTTATGGGAGTATCATCCTGGCGCTGGTTGATGGGTTTGAGTGGTACTTGCTCTAATGGAGTTAGTCTGAGTCTTGGTACAGATACCAAGGTCTGCACATTCAATATTTAGAGGTTCAGAGTTCGGAACGGCGTTTAGTGGTGAAATTGTGTCGTCAACTCGGCGTTGAGTCTTTTATCTCAAATGGGTGATTCCATATAGTAGCAGCAGATCAGTCCTTGTTCTTTGATTTTTGCCTTTCCAAGGTCTTGTGTCTCATCACCCTTTTCCCTTTAATCCTAGCCTTCTCTCCCGGCTAGTTCTCTCAGATATCTTTGATGTCGTATGTTTTTACTTGGTTTCTGTCACCCCACCCCCCATCGAGGCTTCGGGTATTTCATCGAAGTGAACTATCCATCACAGAGGTAGGAGAACGAATATAAACTAGGAGGAGCGCTCTATTTCCGGTTCTCTACCTCACCTACGAGAATGAAAGCCTTATCTAGAATGTTGAGGGGCTGTTCAGTCTATATCAGGATTATGAGGTTGACCCGAGTGGTTGTCTTGCTCTGACCCTTGCTTGAAGTAATATTTGGTGGTGGACCGATGCCAACTGTGGTAACAGCCACCGGAAAAGATCTAGAGCTAGTGATGGCCACGATCAGATCAAGATCGAGTTTTGCTCGACTATAGTCTGCTCAATCAGCCTCGATCATAGGGGTCCCTCAATCATGGGTACTACTCGATCATGCTCGACTATCATCGAGTATACTCGAGCATCTTGAATAATGACCAATCACCCTTGTAACCTGTTGGAAATATCGCGAACACAAGAAGAGATTCGTATTGCAATCAAGTGTAAAGAACCGCAAAAGGAAGATAGGAAAGAGAGGAAACTATGGTGACGGAAAAGAGAAGCAAACATTACTTGCTAACCCTGGTAAAGGTAGAATAGAACAAGTGCGGTGAGTTTTGTGGCCAATACGTAATCACTTTTCCAACACAACCTTATCAATTGGTGATGCGATGAACTTATATACTGGGAGTCTACCCGCACACCAGGTGCCAATTCTTCAGGCGAGATTTTACTTTATTAGTTCTTCAACCGAGGATCGGTAAGCCCGGATGGGTGTCATCCTTTACTATTATAGTTAAATAAAGATTATTGAACAACAAATTGCCATCCTGACTACTGACTTTGTCATAATGCCACCACTCCCATAGTTTCGGGTCTGTCGCAACGAGGGAATACTGCCAATCACTTATTCAATAACTTTACTCGAGTATTCAACTATAAAAAAGTAAGGAGTCGACACCCGTCCAGGCTTTCCAACACCTAACAGCAGTACAATCCCGGGGCACGCCAGCCAAACCTGCCTATCCCGCAGTACATCTGGAAAGTACCACCCGCGCGACCTGTCAGTACCCCACCACAGGGACTGGAGGCCCGGCCAGAACACAGCAATCAATCACTCCTCAAATTACCATGATACCTAAGTGAACGATAGGGTATGGATCTTCTGTTCTTGTTATAACACGGGTGTAAATACTGGTAATCCATATGAGTGAATATTTCCTACTTAATAGATACAAAATCGATCATGCTCGAGCAGTGGCCATGATCGATCACCCGATCAGGACCTACCCATTTGATCGATCATTCGATCATGGGGTCCCCTCGATCATGATCGTGGCTATCACTATCTAGAGCACTTGGGTACTGACAGAAGGTAGGACAGTGGCAGCCTATAATGCAGGATAAGAGAAAAACAAATCATCCTCTATTTGTTGTTCTACACATCCATCTACTGCTTTCAGGAGCCGCTATGGGTCAACAACCAAAGTGACCTTTCCGGACAACAGCAGGCTCTCGTAGCACCCACGCAGGATGTGATTAAGCGCGGCTCGGTAGTTCTATTAAAAATAGCGCGCAGGATCGCATTGGATAACCCCCCCATTACAATACTCCCTGCTATTGGTAGTAAGAAGTGGGAGGCCTAAAAACCGATAGCTACCTGGAAAGTGATAAAAACCCCTCTAGCACTCCTCACCTCCCACACATGCCAATAACTAAAACCTCTCTAAAGTCCCCTTTTGACGCCCTTTTACCAATCGCCGCGGTTCAGGTTTTCGGATAAAAGAAGGATAGGTTAGAAGTTATGAACTTAAGGGCAGCTGACAGAAAAATAATACGGAATCACTCAATCCGGAACCTCCGGGAAGACTACCGCGAAATATTCATCGCTCGCACTGGCCTTGAGGTCAAAGATGTTCAAGAAAAACCTGAGATCCTGAACCTGATGCTTAAGAAGGCCACTGAAGAGGGGGGTAGGTTTTGGTTTACCTCTCCGGCCCTGTCCAGCCCTCTAATGGCTAATGACCTACTTAAGCCCCGGACTACCGCTCACTCTTGAGTAAACTGCTCGAATTATTATCATCCTCTACAGCTAGTGAGAAGCTTCGATACCCAGACTCCTCAAACAGAAGCGTTCAACACCGGATATTGCGCTTCGCGGAGGAATGGCCAAACCAGCTTGACTTGAACAGAAATGTACTGGGCCTTTGCAAAGACGTTATGGTGAAAGCTCTTGCTCCACATCCTGATGTCTCCGACACGGAATTGTGGTGTTCTGTTTACTCCCTATTGCAAACCTTGCACTTTTCAGATTTAGACCTCCTTGTAATCAAAGAAAACCCCCTCCATGACTTCCTGATTACATATCGCCGGCAATTTCTGACCACCAATTACGAATTCTTCCTCGGAACTAAAGGGTGGACAATGGAGCTACATGGAAGTGCGGAAACGTTAGGTTTACTGCTCGAGGAAGCTGTTCAGCAAGGACGTGAGTTTCAACCAACCTCTCCGGATTTAAGATGTCCTGTAGCTGATTCCCATATTATCGAATTTCAGGATTCAACAATATGTTCTCTATATTCCTCCAACAACTAGCACAGACCGGTGTCAGCGCTGAGCTCCGGCATCCGACTGGAACTGATACAAGCGTTCGAGAACGAATTCTACTTTTTGCTAAGGAATGGCCTCACCAGATTGCCCCCCATAGCGCCACACTCAATCTCTACAAGGACGCTTTGCTCAAAGCTCTTACTCTAGATCCAGACAAAGAATTCTGGTACTCTATGTATAAGATATTGAATTCCTTTTACTTCTCAAAGACAGAGCTGGGAATAATCGAGGAGAACCGCCTCCAGAGCTTTCGCATCAATTACCGCCTGTTCTTCCTTGAAAACGTAGAGCCTACAATCGAACGAGTGCTAGAGAAGCCAGAGATCATGAAGTCAATACTCAAAAAAGCTACGGTACACAAATGTAAGTAACGATCGATACCGCCCAAATTCTACTAGCGCTATAGTCACTAAAGATCCTGCTGGTGGGCTCCAGCTTGCCGCGAACTCTTCCATGTCTTCCTCTGCCGGTTGGCGCTCACTGACGCTAGTGAGGGGCTACGGCATCCTATCGGCTCAGAAACACCGGTTCGACGGAGGATTATGCTCGTCGCTGATGAATGGCCGAACCAACTAGTCCTTAATAACAAGGCCCTGGATCTCTGCGTCGATGTGCTGCTCAAAGCTGTCGCCCCCTCGTTCGATGTCTCGGACAAGGAGCTCTGGTATTCAATTTACCATCTACTAAACGCCTTGCACTTCTCAGAGCTAGACCTCCAAGTAATCCGGGAGACTTCCCTCCAGAACTTCCGGAGTACCTATCGTCAGTTCTTCTGCGAAAAGTCCATATTTACAATCGACCGGGTGAGAGATGAGCCTCGACTCCTGCGGTTAATGATCAAAGACACCAAAAGGGAACAGGGCAACAAACCTTCCACCTCCGCATATATGAGATCCCAAATGGCGGATTCAGGCTCCCACGATCTCTTCCACGTTTTCCTCTGCCAACTCGCCCTCACAGATGTCAGTGGCGAACTAAAGCATCCAATCGCCTCTGACACAACTGTTGGAACGCGTATATTGCTTTTTGCAGAGGAATGGCCTAATCAGCTTTCTCTCAGCGATGATGTACTCAGGCTTTGCACTGCTGTACTCATCCAGGCGCTTTCACCGGAGGACGAAATCTCAGACACGGAATTTTGGCATTCCATGTATCACCTGTTGAACATGTTCCCAGTCATAGAAACTCCAACAGCGAAAAAGAACATCGTGAATATGGTCACAGACTATGCGATAAAGTATGCAAAGGAGCATCCATACTTACTCGCTGCGAATGTCGGATTAACGGTTGTGGGGTTCGCAGTACCACCGTTCTTGGGGGTATTGGGTTTTACGAGGGCTGGAGTTGGTGCTGGTTTGTTCCCCCGAGATTTGGCTCTGGGGTTTTGCTGTAGAGGATTGCTTATTTATGTCCACTTGCTGACTTCTTGGTGGTGGGGCGTAGGGAGCGCGGCCGCGGCATGGCAATCCGGTATTGGACTTGTCCCGAAAGGCAGCTTGTTCGCTATATGTCAGAGTATTGGGGCAACGGGGTCTGCGCCTTTGATCACAGCTGTTGCGAATATTTCTAGTTGGGCTCTGAGTGGGATTGTGGCGGCTCAGAACATGTTCAACAAGAAGGAGGAGGGAAGCCATAGCCAGGACGGGAGAGATAGCAATGAGGAAAGCTATAGTAAGGAGAGATATAGTAAGGAGGAGAGCTATAGTAAGGAGGAAAGCGATAGCGAGGAGGAAAGCAATAGTGAGGAGGAAAGCAATAGCCAGGATGATTTTGACAGTTACTGAGAAGTTATGTGTGCTTGTACTAGGGTATACGCAACCACTAGAAATGAAATGAATATACGATATCAAGGGTCGTGGGCAGTGCACGATGCTTCTAGGTATAATTCAGCTAATCCTAGTGCGAAGGAAGTGATCTTACTATTCATTGCGCGGTTGGATATCGCCCCCGGCAAGGGATTCGATACCAGATTACTTTATACTGAGCGAAGTGAATAGGAGACTTCACACCTTCTAGTGCGGCAATTGGATGGGAGCACTAAACTTCAATATATTCAATCCGCCGTGAGACTAGTCTTAGACGTGGTCGTGACAATTGAGTCTAGCTCACGTGTGAGATCATACTGTATTGCAGCCTATTGGCAGGCTACTACTAACTTAGTAAAACAACCACGTTCCCAGTTGTAGAACCAGGCATACTTGACCTTAAAATTAAAACTATATTGACTATACTCAATAGGGCAGATACCTCTCTTATCTTTACAGCTCTTGGGCGGTTTCTTCTGCACATATTAGTTTTCTACAACACTAGCGCCCCGGAAACCAATATTTTTTATTTCTGGGCCTCGCCCTCATACCGTGGTAGCTGGGTTTTATTTTCAGTCACATTTCCTAGCATACATGTTTACCATCCCGGATCTAATGAGGAATGACGGTCTAGCCTAGTTTACTTTGTCGGTTTGTCTTGAGATCGCCTAGCCGGTTCCCAGCACAGGTATTCGAGTGCTGGGTTGTGGAAAAATGCCGTAACATGTCCAGTCAACCACTACCCTACCTGGGTGTTGTAAGCATATGCTAGATGCTAGCGTACTCTTGGGTTAGGATTGGGGCTCGGGGCAACCGAGCAAATGAGAGGGCACGAAGTCCCCTAGATGGTCGCACAGACTCGCACTTCAAGCGAATAGCGAATAGCAGGCCCCCAGTAGCAGGCCCTATAAACCCAACCAGGCAGATATAGTATTGTGCTGTACCCTATGCGAAGAAACTAAATATCTCTTTTACTCAAGAAAATATACTAGTGCAGGTGCTCTGGATTCGAAAGATACAAGTACCTGGACATCTTGATGCCAAGAGTATTCTGGCCGTACGCCTTGGCATTTCGGTATCCCATGCTTATGGGATTAGCGAGCAGTCAATTCAAATCCCATCTGAATTTTTCGTTCATGGAAGGACCCAGAAATGCACATCGATGGGAGAAAGTCTGTCTCTAAGTCCGCTTTGGCCTGCTCATTAGGCCGGTAGTTAATACTCTGCCGGAGTGCCCGGAGTTCATCCAAGAGGGGGAGGAATCACAAATGATCACTCGCTTGGAGTTCCTCCCAGTGGTAAAGTTCAGGATTGGGTATGTGGGATGAGATAGAAAGGGTTCTTTGGCGACCAGAAAAATAGCCGTTAGGACAGATGTGGCAGATAGGAACAGAACCTCCGGCCATCACGACGCACGGATATGGTCATAGTGGCAAGCTACCAACTTGTGTTCTCGGGGGTGCCTTCACCCAGTAGATCATGTAGGGATGGGAGGCTATCGGAAGGTCGGTTTCATCATAACATCTCTTTGAAGGTAATGCCAATCTTGTACCAGTGGTCCAAACTATCCTGGAATGATCTGTTGAACTTTACCCAGTACTTAAAGTTATATAGCGAGCCTCATGGAGCATATTCCGTATGGAAGTACTGATGAAATACTAACACGGTATTAGCCCTGCTGACCACCCTTTTGTTCCTGAATGTACTTAATCACTCGGTGGACACTCCTTAAGAGAAGCGCTAAAGAGGGGTTGCAAATTACCCGCATGCCAGCCACCTTGTATGTAGCTTACCTTAGCTAAGGGTTTTCCGGAGGTAGGTCTTGATACCATAGTCAAACTTCTTCCTAATATTGCGGCGAGGTTGAGACCTAGCCTATTTCATAATGCAAGCACGCGAATATAAGTACAAAGGAACACTATTCTTGTAGCACCAAGACCACTAGGAGCCTTTAAAAGCACAGAGGGTAGATACCCCAAGCTCTCATTCTGAGCTAGATTATAGAAGCTCACGAGAAACTACTATTTAGCTTTGGAGAGGGCGTACCCCCTTGGCAACGAAACCAAGTCACAGGAATCCGGTCGCAATAATGAAGCTAAAACTGAGTATCTTGAACTGATCTGACTGATCGTTTCCTACTGTCACGGCGGAAAATTCTAAGCCAACCTTCAGCACTATAAATATGGAAACATAGGGAGTCGATCTTTAGATAAACTCAGCAATGACACAGAATCCCTAGCGCCCCCCCCCAATCCACGATTATCCATCGACGGAGCTTCTCTCACCAACCCATTTGCGCCAGCTCAGGCTCATTTGTAGTGGTCCATGGTAATCCCGAATTTAATCAGAAGCCGCGCTACGCAAACCCTTAAGTGGGATGCACAGCGTGTATAGAAGTGCTTGTAATGAAAGTGGGCCATATTCTAACACTAAAAACTACAGTTTTTGCCACTTTATTGCCGGCGACCTGACGTGCAATTTTGGCTTCACTTTTAGCCCAAACTGCCAATTTGTCATTACCGGTATAGTGGGGGTGTTCAAAGTTGCGGCTGGATATTTTTGCTGACAGAACCCCCAAGAGAAAATCGAATTTGCTAGGGGAGATGGGAAGCCAAAGGGGAGCCAGCTCACCACCTTCTGACGTCCGGTCGAATCGCCTTTTCGGTGGCCGCCCCAAGCTCTGGCTATAACCTCATGTTAGCACTCTTACGGACCTTCTGAGAAAACCCCGCAACGGGCTATATGTTTTGTAGAGTTATCGAGCGTGTTTCGCATGACTCTTGTACAGTATATCCACCATGAGACATCTTCCGTCTGGTCAACTAGTAGGTGAGTTGCGAAATCCGTATACAAGAGAAAGGGCGAGTAGAGGGGAAAAGAAGGGAAAACTGTCTCTGACCGTAGGAGTATTAGGGGCGGTCGGAGTTGAATCTACTCTTCTCTTTAATGAAGGATGCTATTGGTTAATTGGCTTTTAGTTCAGTCCTCTAGCACAGGAAATGATGAAATCCCGCACTCGGATCGAGGGTTGTCAACCCTCAACATCTTTATCGGTTGCCTGTTACAATCCACACTTTGTCTTTGTCAGGTTTGAGGGAGCCGTGGTACCGGTAGTTACACCTGCGGTGGATTACCCCTTATAGTTCAAGCGGTCCAGAACGTGTGCTAGGCGGAAAACGAGTGCCACATGTGGGTCCAGATTTGGATTTGGTGGGTGCTGGATTTGGGGGACGGGGAGAGATAAAATGGGTAAGGGGCTCTAGTTATTATGACTTTTGAAAAGGCTACCGGTATCGTAATAAGTGACAGGACAAGCGGAGGGCAAAATATCTATGAGTGCAGCACGTGACTGCGGTCTATTCCTCAGGGTCCGGTATATCAGTGACATGCATATAACTTTTGTATTTGTACTTAACGGATTCTTAGAATTAGGGAGAACCATATGATATTCTCCGACAATATGCATCAGGTATTTCTTTGGCTCTTTGAACAAATTTCCGGATAATTTGATCTGAGATTGAGTCTAATGCCTCAAGAACAAGATAGTGCAAAATCTTTAACTTATACAGCACTATATCCGCGGCAAACAAGGCATAGCGGATGCAACATATTTCCATCTCTCTAACCGGGATGCGGCCTTTCAAATCCTGTTGTGCAACCGGCAAGGACTCTAATTACTAAGGAACAAAACCCAAACCTTATTCTCTCCCACTTCCTCCCCGGTGCCTGGTTTTTCTTCTTTGAATTGCATTAATTGTTGGAGATGCCGTAGAATTTGTATATCATTAAATTTGTGGTCTGCGTCTTGGAAAAATACTTGAACCATACTGCTGCTAAATTTACTATATTATCTTCTCGCTGAGCGGCAATAAGTCCTGACGTCATGACTAAGCCGGCCCTCAACCAACTATGGTACTACGTGGCCCCAGGAGCCAAGGTTCAACCTCTCCGGCAACTCCACGCCAACCCGATCTGAGCATAACACCGACTACATTACCATAAAGCCTTCTACAATACGGTATCATACTCCGAGGCTCCATTATTACAGAAAAGGGAGATTTGAAGGGGGAAAAAATGCACTTCCCAGAAGCGGATCTCCAGATAATCCAGCAGAATCCCCTGGAGGATTTCCGCAGCACTTATCGTCAATTCTTCCTCGAGAAGACCGACCTCACCGTTGAAAAAGTCCGAGAAAAGCCGGAGATTTTGAAGCTAATCCTCAATGACGCGACCACTGAAGAAAGTAAGTTAAATAAAGAATTTACTGATCCCCCCGAATTTGATGGATTTTATCCATAATTACTAACAAGGCCCTTCCCCCGGACTCCAGACTCCCGCGAGCTCTTCCATGTCTTCCTCCTCCAACTATCTCTTACCGATGCTAGCGGAGAACTACGGCATCCCATCGGCTCCGACACAATTACTCGAAAGCGAATACTACTCTTTGCAGGCGAGTGGCCAAACCAGCTTGACATCGACGGCGATGCGCTGGGTCTTTGCATGGATGGATTATTCAATGCTCTCGCCCCGGAGACTGACGTCCCGGACCAGGATGTCTGGTCATCGGTATACAGCCTTTTGACCGCTTTCCCGGCGGCGGATTCCCCCGAGGCACGAGAGAACGTTGCTATCATGGCGAAAAATTACCTAACCAGATATGCCAAGGAGCACCCATACTTGCTCGCCTTGAATATCGGGCTATCCCTTGCGGGTTTTGCAGTGCCGCCGCTGTTGGGGGTTTTGGGGTTTACGGGAGCTGGAGTTGGTGCTGGTATGTGTGCCCAGGATCTGATCTTGAGATATAACCTTGGTTTTATTTTATTTTATTTTAAAAAACAATCTCATTTATTAACTTCTATGGGAGCGCAGGTACTGCAGCGGCAGCGTGGCAGTCTACTTTTATGGGGGTCGTTCCGAAGGGAAGCTTGTTTGCTGCTTGTCAAAGCATTGCGGCGACGGGGTCTGCACCTTTCATATCGGCAGCTGGGTGGGCCACCAGTGGGGTTATTACCGGGGCCACGGCCATATTGGATAACGTGAAAGGGGATCGGGGTCGTAAAAAGAACAAATCTGAAAGTGAGGAGGAAACGAAATAATGCGGTTTCTTTTTAAACTCGTTCTCTATCTACTGTTTCTAGCTAGACTGTTTGTCACCCCTGATGTAACTAGGGCTACTACTTTGATAGTGTCGCTTTATGAAGGGCCATCTTGAGATGGTCCCAATCTTTCTGATTAGGTTCTAGTGTTATATAGATAAACCAAAACAGCACCCAGTGCTTGTATGGGCATGCCTCTACTCCAGGTTAGAAGGCCATCTAATTGCGCAAGCAGTGGTATGATACCTCATCCACCACAGGCACTGGGCTTTTCCCCCCTCCTATTAAATCGGTGGTACGATTTCAGGCATACAGTAAAAACTTGAATAAAAATGTGCTCAGACGCTGCAATTCCCGTTCTCAACTCTGCGAGGGGAAGAATGCCCGTACAGTCTTAATTGAGGAAGTAACGGAATGGATATGGGCAGCGCTCTTAGGCAACCACAACGCCCTAGCATGTTTGTCTTCTATTCGAGTTTTGCGGTATATAGCAAGCACTATACAGTATTCTCCAGAGTGCAACCGCTACATGTGGAAAGGATCCCACGGTATATAGATCAAAACGCAGGCCAAAACACAAACGAAAGAAATAAGTCTGGAGCGTAAACTAGCAACGCCCAAAGTGCGTAGCTGCCAAAGTGAGCTCTTGTTTCGACCAAAGCTCCTCGGCGTACTCAATCGCCTGGGAGTGCTCACTTGGGTATTTAGGCAGGTCCTGTGTTTATTGGCGGCGGACACCAGAAGGGAATAGTGCTGACGTGTCCGTGGCAGCAGTGGCGTGCCTGCCATGGTGTTTTATACTACAAGGACCGCCACCCAAGCGCACTTACAAAGCTCCAAGCTCGGACACTGGGTGGTCGTGGGATATTTGTGTGTATATGGTGGGGACCCCGCCCTAGCACCCCTAAATTGGAGGACAAAAAGCGGGGTCGGGAAAGTTGGGGAAAGTAAGTACGTTCTAGGCCCTGAGCAATACTTTTTGTCGAAGTATGTGAAGAGGATGGCTTCCTGAGGGTCTGGAATTGGAAATGCGTTCACCCGAGATCACTCGTGAAAATGGAGCCCGTCTTGGCAATGCCCTCACTCTTTCCAAGGTCCCTGACATCCCAGCCAAGACAAGTGATGAGTTGCAATCCGCCCAAGCCCATTCCCAAGGAGCTAACCTAGCAGACTTTTGTTCTCGAGGCACCTAGGTTACTCCGGAGCTCGACAACGGGCGGAGTACAGCCACACTAAGTATTCTACCCTCCCGGTAGGAGTCACGGTCACTGCTCTCGGGAACACTCCGCTCGCCGGGACACATCGCAGACACCGAAACAAGGACCAGAGCTTACTTCAAGCTTAGGGGAAAAGAGACCCCATTTTGCAGGGATAGTTTGTTCCAAGTCGCACAAAATGCTACCTACACTACAAGGAAACGGAAAGGGAGAAGAAAAAACAGAAATCATTGGATGAAACAAACAATAAAAGAGGTTAGAAAAGAAGAAGAAAACATAACTAGTTTATAATCTATGGGTTGGTTTCGCTTGCTTTCACAACCTTTGGACCGGTTCGACCCTTCTTCCGTGTGGAAGTTACCTCTGGGTCAAGTTCGTTGGATACTCCTGGGTTGTCCAAGATATCCTCCCCATTATGGGGGTTATTCGTAAGGCCGATGTTGTTACTGTTCCTATTCCCCGCCCCAGTCTTGATAATGTTGTTCCCCGTTCCAGTCCTAATGTTATTGTTTCCAGCCCCAATCTTGACGATGTTGTCATTCTTGCCGGTATCCTTAATATTATCCCCGCCATTTATGCCATAGTTCCTATCGCTCGCGTCCGGCCCCGGCCCACCTCCCATGTTCCCACCGCCCCACAGTCCCGCATTCATATTATGCATAGGACCAAACATTCCCCCTCCCATTCCCCAGCCCTGATTGCTCACCGGCAGCACCCAAGCATCTGGCTTCGGCTTGACGTTCAAACTATCCCCCGGTAACCCCAGGCAGCCTTGCCCGCAATTCGCCCAAACTTTAACATAGAGGAAGCTCCCGGGCGCGCTTTCGGCGAACCCCCCGACATTACCGCAACCGGCGTTCAGAATATCCCCGATAGCCTCGACAACGTCGTTCGCTGTTTTCTGGCTGCAGTCTCCCAGCATCGGTAGCGTGCCCATTGTGCACGTACCCCATGTGCTGAAGTACCAGACCTGTCCGCTATCAGGACAGATCATCATGGCGTTATTCAGCGCTTGTAGCGCCATCTCACAATCCGCGCGCATCAGTGATTGTTTTATGTTGCGCAGGCAGGTTACGGGGCGGCCGGGCTTGACGTTTCGGAGGCCGCTGTTGTCCGACCAGTGTGCATCTGGTTGGTTGTTTGGCTCGCGGACCGCGGTGGACCGGCCCAACATTTGGTTTAGGAAGCCGTCGTTGAGGTTGGTGTTGGCGTTGCCGAAGGGCTGTGGGACCGCAGAGGCTTTGGTGTAGACTACCGTTAGCATGTATTCACTCTTGGGGGCCGTCGGATGGGGGGGGGGGGGGGGTTCACCACCCAACGCTAGGAGCGCTAACAATCCAACCCCACTCGATGTGGCCTGCTCTCTCATTTCTGTAGAGAGGGTTCTGACGAAGTTCTACTTCGGGTCTGTATTCGTTCGTTTGGGATCGATCGATTTTTTGGTAATCCTTATTTCTCGTTCATCCTTATGACAGAGTGAGCACAGAGAAAGGGAAGGGTGGAAAGAGCTATCATTGTATATATATACGGTGGGTTTGGTGTACTTATGGTAGTGTACGGTGTGGGCCACAAAAGAAATGACTTCCGGTAGACTGGGGCTCGGTGAGCGTTGACCGAATATCGCAGTAGTGATGATGAGCAGCGAGGATTGTAAGGATTAGATAGATGGCAATCCAATTACTACAAATTCGTATATGTGCAAGCTTCAGACCATAGCTAATATTAGCTATGTGATTGTACCTACGCACATCTTCGCTGGAGAGTGCTGAGGCAACACTTTTTACCTGTCCTAGGCACTGGCATGGGCGGCGAAATTTTTTCCCCAATGTTTCAGCAGCCCAAGAAATAGTGAAGGCCTATGGTATTGAGACTCTGGGGTTTTGATTCTTGGGATTCATTATCTCCTAAACTGCTGAGACATTCGGGCCCATTTAAAATGTTGAACACTAGCCTACTTGAGTACTGGGGAGTAAATCTGCAGGAACAATCTCTTTTCCATCGTGGTTATGCCGAACGGTACGGACTTTGCCCTATTCTGAGCATTATCCTACCCCTCGGGCACTGAGTTTTTCATATCACGATTCCTCAAATAAATTAAGTTAGCATTTCAACATTTTAAACGACCTGAATGTTTCAGCAGCCTAGGGGATAGTCGCCGGTAAATAGCGTTGTTAGTACCAAGTCGCCTCAATGATTTTATTCGTAAACTACAGGAGCATCCACTGATTCGGTATACGTGCACCTAACAGCAGTACAATCCAAGTCGCGAGAGTTTGTGCCATGGCACAAACAACTCTTCAAATCGATGTGCTCGGCACGGTACTATGTACTGTACGAGTACAAATAAAGTGACTTTTAAGAAAAGAAAAAAAGAAGCTATCTACAAGCCTAATTCATATTGAATATCCCCCATTTCCCATCCTTCTGAGTTCTCACTGTGCTGAAGAGCACCAATATTTTCTTCCTCAATAACAGAAACCAGCCCAGGTTGTGCCATCAGCTAATCTCACCACTCTCCCGCATTTCGTAGTGCCGTGCCGGGCACATTAGCATGGCACAGGCCACTTCAAGTGCCAACAACGCTACTGGTATCATAGGTGGATTGATCACACCCAAGCCTGTCTCTCCGATTGAGGTGACTCAGCATCTGATACACCCAGGTTCCTGTTACCCGGTTTCCGCTTAGAATATGGGACCTGCTCTCAAGGGGGAAGCTTGCGAGAAACAACCACCTTTGCCAGACGGCGGAAACTCAGCGCGATGGCGGGCTATTTTAGGTTGCGTAATCCCAACACCACTAGTTCGCAGCCGATAGAAAGAATCCTCCCCGGCGGCGATGGCGACTCGTTCGGCAACTTCGAACCGTACTCCTGGTCTGGCGCCCCGGACTTGTATAGTAGTAGCAATACGAGCTGCTTGCAGCCGATTGAAAGCACCCTTCCCGGCGACGACGACGGCTCGTTCGGTAGCTTCGAACCGTTCTCCCAGTATGGCACCATGGACTCGTATGATAGTAGCAATACTGGCTACTCGCGAGCAAACGGCACGGATCTGATCTACATCGACCCTAAACTTACCCGACCTGGCATGTAAGCGCACTAGCCCTTATCTTCTGTCTCTTCAGTTTTTATGCTCATAGTAGTAAGCTAACCATCCAACCTGATCTAACAGCACCTCAGGATCCCAGTGCCAAACTTACTCGACCGATATGCTGCCCGTGGCCCTCCCGGATCATTTGACCGCCGCCGCTACATCCGACCTTACCCCATTCTCCCTCCAATACAACTCGCCCGCCCAAGCCGCTGGCTATGCCAGCCAGGATGGCGATTACTTCGGCTCCCACCCCAGTTACCCTCGGTATTCCGCTGTAGGGCAGCAAGGATCGTCCAGTGATCCCCAAGGCCAGGAACTTGTCCCTAACCTGTTCACCAGCGATATTCCGGTTCTCCCTCTTCCTCCCTCCAAGCCCATGCACCGCAGTGGGAACCCTGGTACCGAAGCCGGTGGCGCACGCCCAGGTCCTAGCTATATATGTAGTTGCGGGAAAGCATTTGGGCGCCAGACGGACTTGGACCGACACCTAAGGACATCTAAAAACCACAGAGGCCCTGACGGACCGACTTGCCCCGTAAGCGGCTGCAGATATACTACGAAGTTTACGAGGGCTGATAATTTCAAGGCTCACTATAGGAAGCAGCATGGAATGGGTGAAGAGGAGGCAGATCGCTTTATTAGGGATTGGACGTCTCGAAACAGGCTCTAGTTCACCGGTAGACGACTTCACAAGCCACTCGGAACCCCCCCCCACTCGGACAGATGCCAATTGATTTATTTTTAGTAGGGAAACAGTGGCTCATCTCCCCAATCGCAACACTGTATCCGGCTCACCACAGGAAACTTTCCTGCTCAAGTTTAGTCGTCCGAGTGGGGGGGGGGGGGGCGTGCCCGAGTAGCTTGTGAAGTCGTCTAGGGGTGAGTGTCGTACTAGGATATGCGAGAGCACAAGAAGGACGGTGGTGTTAAAAAAGTGATGGTTATGAAATAAGGGGAGTGGTAGGGTGAAGGGAAGAGGGAGCGTTTATAAGTCTCTTTGGCAGCCTTGCGAAGAAGGCCTTAGGTGATCGAATCCGGGGGGTTAGAAGTGGGGGGTTGAATCGGGTCATCTGAAAAAGGGGATCGAAGGGGAGGGGTTCTGAATGTCCTCGTAAGCCAAAATAGCAGGAACTTTTATCGGAATTTCCATCTTCAACCGTATGTTTAAGTATTTATTGCTCAGATGCAGGGAAAGAGGAGTACTAGTGCTAGCTTATTTGTTTCTTCTGCTATATTTTACTTCCTTTTCCAATCAGTTTATTTGTTTCTTTGCTCTCAACTGCCTTCAAATGTCATTGATTACCTTGTCTATCATACCATTTTTGCTAGAAGAAGCCCTACCCTATAACCCCAGTTCGAAAAAGCGCGTTCCTAGTCCTTAGATAATTTTTGATCCAACTCCCCCCTTCATTGCAACACCGCTCTTTAGTGGGATTTAGAATACCAGTAACGAAGCGTTGAGATACAAGTTAGTAACAAAATCAAATCTCAATGTATCAGATGGTGCTGATATCTAGTTGGGGGCTCTAGTATGATAGCACATGAGAATGACTCGGCAGTCGAGGTTTGCTTTTCTTTCTTCCTCCGTTTACCGTTCGCTATCTCCACACGAGACTGTATCTCCGGAATCTTGCTGGGTACTATACAAGTAAAGTACCGGTAGGCCATCGGCGGTTAATCGGTTCTTTATCATCGTACTCCTTCGCTGGAAAATCCTCTCTGCGGAATCTCTTTTTTTTGACGGGGGCGGCCCGTCCGATTCGGCTTCAAAAAGTGGGGCGGATGGAACCTATGGCATTTGAGTAACGTTACTGTTGGGTTGGGAACACCTCCTAGAGTTCTTCTTGCGAACTTTGGCTCCCCTCTTTCGCTCTCCCCGCGGTTTGTTGTGAGGGTTTGGGGAAAATTAGTAATCGGCAGAAGAGATTAATTTCCAAAAAATTGAATTTAATATGATGTTAGTGAGCAAAACTTGTATCAAGATGGATTTTGTTAACTCAATATTAACCTACAAAGGCATTGTTCCCAAACTGCAGTTTCCAAACTTCGGAAACCATTGTTTGGAAATAGAGCGCAGCCAAACATCGCTGTGCCAAACACCCCCTTGGTTCTTTCCTATGATAGACAATATCACCCTTCGGGCTGTGTTGATCTCGCTAATAGCCATACGCAATCCCGCTCGCTTGTCAAACTGCTTGTAAGCCTATCTTGGGCTGACAGAGGTGGGGGATCACAAAAGTTTTTACGGTATGATACCTGTATTAGATGAGAAAAGCCTACATAATACCAACAAATCCCGGGCCCTCCCTACAGAATACTTGTATGTACCATCAATGTTTTTCAATGCTAGCCAAAAGTAATATTTCTCTCATTACCAAGGGAATCATATTCAACTCCTAAGAAAAGAAAACACTATCATACCAAAAATATTGCTTAAAAATAAACTGGAGCTAGCGGAATTTATTTTTAAAATTCTTGGGAAAAATTAGGCAAAGAGAAATGCGATTTGTGGAAAAGTTGATCTCTTGGGGTGTTCTTGTTGGCAAAGCCCCTGTGAATTTCCTCAGATGGAGATTTGCCAATGGATTTTAAGTGACACAAGCTATTTGGCATTAATCCTGCAATTTTTTTCTTTGGCTGAGCAATCCAGGAGTTTCGCCTAGCGTTATTATTTATTACAGTATTGGGATGATAGATAAAGGCCGAAACCTTGATAGTATTTTGAAGGAAAAGTCCGAGGGTCGTTGGCATTGAAAAGGTTATCGGCTAGTTGAGTACTGCTCGTCGCTGCAGTAGCGCTATCACTCCCGTATGACCACGCTCAGAGGCGCACCGGAGTGGTGTTCGACCTAACCTGTCCGGCTTGTCGGGGTCGACCTCGTCCCGTTCGAGCAATATTTTCACCACTCCCTCATGCCCTCTCCAAGCGGCACAAAAGAGTGGCGTGCGGCCGTCAGCATCTGGCTTGTCGGGGTTGACCTCACCCCGTCGGAGTAGCATTTCCACCACTCTTTCCTGCCCATTGCTAGCAGCGAACCAGAGCGGCGTTCGGCCTAACTTGTCCGGCTTGTCGGGGTCGACCTCGTCCCGTCCGAGCAATATTTTCACCACTCCCTCATGCCCACCCCAAGCAGCCCGAGAGAGCGGTGTTAGGCCAAGGTTATCTGGTGTGTCTGGTTTGACGTCGTCCCGTCCGAGCAGGGTTTTCACCACTTCCTCGTGCCCATTCCAAGCAGCACACCAGAGTGGTGTTTGGCCTTGGTCATCTGGTCTATCGGGGTTGACCTTGTCCCATCCGAGTAGTCTTTTCACTACTCCTTCGCGCCCATTCCAAGCAGCACAAGCAAGTGGCGTCTGGCCGTAGTTATCGGGTTTGTCGGGGTCGACGGCATTCTGTCCGAGTAGTGCTTTCACCACTCCCTCGTGCCCATTCCAAGCAGCACAATAGAGCGGTGTTCGGCCGCTTTTGTCGGGCCTGTTGGGGTCGACGTCACCCCGCTTGAGGAGCGTTTTCACCACTGCTTCATGCCCATCCCAAGCAGCACAACAAAGTGGTGTTTGGCCGAACTTATCTGGTTTATCGGGGAGGACGTTGTCCCTCCCGAGTAGTATCCCTACTACTCCGTCGTGCCCATTCCAAGCAGCACAAGAGAGGGGTGTTTGTCCGTCGCCATCTGATCTGTTGGGGTTGACCTCGTCGCGTCCGAGTAGTGTCTCGACCACTCCCCTGTGGCCGTTCCAAGCAGCACACCAGAGCGGCGACCGGCCGCTATCATCGGGTTCATCAGGTCTGACGTTGTCCTGCTCGAGTAGTATTCTTACTACTCCATCATGCCCATTCTCAGCGGCACAGCAGAGTGGTGTTTGGCGGTAGTTATCTGGCTCGTCGGGGTTGGCCTTGCCGCGTCCGAGTAGTATTTTCACCACTCTCACGTGCCCCTCCGAAGCTGCACAAGAAAGCGGTGTTTGGCCCCTATCGTCTGGTCTGTTGGGGTCGACGCCGCCCCATCCGAGTAGTGCTTTCACCACTCCCTCGCGCCCACCCCAGGCAGCACAACAGAGAGGTGTTCGGCCTAATTTATCTGGTTTGTTAGGGTTGATATCGCCCTGTTCGAGCAGTATTTCTACCACCCCCTTGTGCCCATTTTGAGCAGCCAACAAAAGAGGTGTATTGCCGTCGCTATCCTTCCGATTTATATCACAACCTTTCACCCCTACCAAACTAGCTACAATCTCGACAATCCCGAAGAAGGATGCACAGTGCAAACCACTGAAGAGGGAATAATTATTGAAATCAATAGTGTAATTGTACGATTCCTGTGCTTTCAAGAGGATCTTAGTGGATACGTGGTTACCGCAGTCGTCAAGTAGTTTCAGCGCAAGCGATCTCGCATAATCTGAGAGTTCCCTTTTTGCGTGCATTCCCCAATATAGAGATGAATATTCGAGAAAAGGTGTGCTCTGGAGATCGAAAGAGGGACTAGCCGAAAGAGCCTTAGCCTGCTGAGAATTCAGATAACTTAAACAGGTTTCCGCTATCGTCGAGTGAGCCGAACCAAAAAACTCGGGATGAGCCTGGAGGTACTCTTGGACCGTAGGGTGGATTAACCAGACCGTGGAAGCCTCCTTGTCGACGGTAGCAAGCCCTTGGCAACAGGCTAGCAATGTTTCTATTGAAGGAACCTTGCTGCCATCGAGATTCGGCGATCCTATCTCGACCGCCAGGGCGTGACACAATTCGTCGGCCTTCAGGGGACGCTCCGAGTGAGAGATCCACATCAAAGCAGCCATGCCGAGCCTCGCTTTCTCCTCACCCTGCCCCTTTATCCGACCTAGTGTCGCCCCATAAGCATCTCTCAACCCCAACCCATTGGTCATTGCGCCAAGCTTTTGCCGCCTTCCACCGATTGTGGTTTCTCGCAGGATCGCATCGATATTTAGCGAGACAAGCAGGAATCTAGATATTTATCAGTGGATAACTCGAGGTAGCTTCGCTAGCGTTGCCTTCTACCTACATCTCGGAAATATCTTCAGGAATTTTTCTCAGAATGTCTTCCCTTAGGCTACTATCCATAATATTCGGGTCTGTGACCTTGTCCTCGGCCAGCCGGGCATGAATATATCCAATAATATCATCTCTCTTAGGACTTATGGATAGACTTGTTACTTTCCCAGCAAGATGCGTTTTCAACTCAGGTCGAATTTGGGGCCTCCCAGTGATGAATACTCGAGTGCCCGGAGACTCTTGAAGTATTTTACTTAGCGAATCAAGTAGCTTGGCTCGATTTCCTGGCACGCATTCGTCCAGACCATCCATGCACACAAATGTCCGCTTTCTGGAACATGTAATCTGCAGCATCTTCACAATATCGGCAAGCTGCAGTCCCCGCCCGCCAATCACCTTTTCCTGGTCTTCGTAGGCTCGGGCTATTTCCCCTGGTACCTCTTCTAGTCCTCTAACAACCTGTTTCAGCAGGGCGCCAAGCACGCTCTCCGATGACTGCTCGATTTGGGCCGCGAAATCAAAGTAAAAACATGCAACCGCAGCATTTTGTTGCCTTGCCCGATCGCACAAGCTATCTATCACTAACGAACTAACACCGCAGATTATCAGCACTTGCTATTTTCTCCCCTTCCCAGAGGTCCGCCCTTGTTACCTAATAAACGTCTTGCCAATCCCAGGAGCCCCATAACAAAACAAAACTGCCTTATGCGATTCACTTTCCCCACTACCCGCGTACCAATTTCTAAATTCCTGGGTCTGTAAGACCCATTCCCCTACCTTTCCGACTCGGCGGCGTTGAATGTCTTGATGCCGTAACTTGGGAACTAGTGGGGATAGCCAGGTTAGGATATCAGATCGGGCATCGGCGACGATAATGTTGGACACGATAACCGTGTTCAAGGCGTTGATGTTGTTACTAAGATATTGCGACATCGTCTGTTTTTGCTGGTCAAGGTATTGTAGATGAGTGATGGAGTTTCTTCCTTGATGGAATTCCAGGGGGTTGAAGATTCAATAACCTTTATTCAACTATTTCAAGTAAGGGGAAGAAAGGCGGGGTTTTTTGTGGAACCTCAGGGTAACATGGGTCAACGAACAGGGGGGTTCCGCGAACTTTGTTTTTTTTTTTTTAAAATCCTATGAGTTTATTTCGTATTTAACTACAGGAAAACTCCGGCATGCACCCTAAGGTATGGCCTAGAAAAACCATTAATATAACAAAAGAAACTTCATCACCGCCTTATTTGATAAAAATAAAATGTAGAACCAAAGTCTACGCAATAACCATAACATAAATCATAGTCATCAAGTGGTCATCTCCTCCTCGCCTTCATCCGGCCCATCATCCTGGGGACTCTTAGGGCGGGAGGGGCATCGTATGGTGTGGGCGTCGTGTGGGCCTTTGCAGTTCACACACCTAAGCACGGTGTGGTTGCATGGTCGGCTGCGTATTCGACAGGGAGCGGTGGGACAGGTGTGATTACCTGTAGGGTGTGGGGAGGCGCACCACCGGCACGTGGCTGGATTGGTGCACTTGTTATTGTGGTGTCCGTAGCCATGGCAGTTGGAACATTGGGTGTTAGAGTTGAAGCGCAATCGGCGCTCAGTTCCATCAGCAAAAGTACACATTTGCCCCCTATACCTCATGAGGCATGTGAGGGATGGGGGGCAAAATTATCAAACTCCAGTTGATGTATGGGTCATCCATACCCTCATAAACCTCGGTTAAATCCT
>Ga0307517_10003395_pt1 | contig 24788 bp, 23 predicted proteins | sample 23_EM_MG_FD_194515 | JGI IMG/M metagenome (GOLD analysis project Ga0307517, IMG submission 194515) | Populus trichocarpa ectomycorrhiza microbial communities from riparian zone in the Pacific Northwest, United States - 23_EM | ecosystem: Host-associated > Plants > Roots > Unclassified | place... | reverse complement strand
TGAAGGGCGCCGAGAACATCGTGATCGCCGGCATCGACCACCGCGAGACGGCGTTCAGTCCGATGGCGTTCGAGGCGATGCACCGCTTCATCACCGGCCAGCCGCCCGCGGCGCGCGCGATCACGCCGGAGTCACGCGTCGTGCTCGACGGCAAGCTCAGCGGCTATGGCGTCGACAACGCCGCCGGCACCGCCCCGAGCAACCTGCCGCTCGCCGGCGCGACGCTCGAGGTCTACGCCGTCGACGCCGCCACCGGCGAGCGCCGCGGTGCGGCGGTGCACCGCAAAACGGTCGGCGCCGATGGCGCGTGGGGGCCGTTCAGCAGCGAGCTGCAGGCCAGCTACGAGTTCGTCATCAGCGGCGCGCCGGGCTACGCGACGACGCACATCTACCGTTCGCCGTTCGCGCGCTCGTCGAGCATCGTGCACCTGCGCGCCGAGCGCCTGCCGGACGCCGACAAGACGGCGCTGGCCGTCGTCACGCTGACGCGCCCGCGCGGCTACTTCGGCCTGCCGCGCGACCAGATCAGCCTCGACGGCCAGAGCCCACCCGGCGTACCGCCGGGCACGGCCGGCGTGTCGGCCTCCAAGCTGCGCGTCACCGACGCCGCAGGCCGCGCGGTGGCCGGCGCGTTCAACGGCGAGCGCATCGTCGGGCGCGCCTGGCCCGCGGCGAACAACGAACTGACCCTCCTCGAACTGACGTTCTGATCTGCTCGACCGGAGCAACGTCGCGATGACCAGCCGCATCCTGTTCGTCTGCACCGGCAACATCTGCCGCAGCCCGACGGCCGAGGGCGTGCTGCGCCACATGGCCCGCGCACGCAGGTTGGCGGAGGACATCGAAGTCGCGTCCGCCGGGCTCGAAGGCTGGCATGCCGGCGCGCCGCCCGATCCGCGCACGCACGAGCATGCGCTTCGCCGCGGCTACGACCTCTCGGCGCAGCGCGCGCGCCACTTCGCGCCGCGCGACTTCGAGCGCTTCGACTGGGTGATCGCAATGGACGCCGAGCACCACGTGCGCCTGCGCGAGCTCGCCGTGCCCGCCCACGCGCACAAACTGCGCCACGCGGCCGAGTTCGCCGCCAGCGTACCGCCCGGCGGCGTGCCCGACCCGTACTACGGCGGTGCGGCCGACTTCGAGACAGTGCTCGACATGCTCGAAGCGGTGTGCGAGAGCGTGCTGATGCAGCTGGCAGATCGGTCGCGCTGAGCCCTGCGCCGGCCCGCAGCCCGTGGAGCCAGTCGTCGCGCTGGCTTTTCGGACTCAGCCCAGCGGGAACAGGCTGGCCAGCCGCTGCACCGCAGCCTCCGACAGTGCCCGATCCGGCGTGGTGTCTTCGTTGCCGAAATCGCCGTCCACCTCGGCCTGCACCAAGATGCCGTCGCGCCGGGAGACCACCGAGAGGTTGTGGCCCCGCCAAGCCAGGCCGTAGCGCACGTCAGGCTGGGGTACCAGGCGGGCAATCTGTCCGCGCACCGGGATCACGCTGTCGTCGTCCAGCAGCGCTCGAGCGCCGTAGCCGGTGGCGTTGACAAGCGTGCGTTCCTTGAGTGCGGCGAACTGGCGCGGGCTGGCGAAGTCCCGATGCACGATCTCTCCGCCGTCGCGCGCAAATTCATCCATCAGCAGCTGGCTGTAGGCCGGCAGGTTGAATACCAACTGCGTGTAGCGCCGTGCAAAGGCGACCGGGAACGGGTGCTGGTCGCGCCTCAGCAGCACCGAGCGCGGGTGCAGGTCGGTCAGCAGATCGCGCTCCAGTTCCGGGTAGTCCGGTTCGGGATGGGCTTCGGGCAGCGCCACCTGGGGCAAAGGCTGATTGAACGGAATGTCGGACAGCGCATACCCCTCGCGCCACTCCACCGGATCGCCCGGCAGGCCCAGCAGCCGCTGGTACCTCTCGTGCGAGTAGCGCGCCATGGCCTCCCAGCGTTGGCGAAATGCTGGCGTCGCATGAGGCACGTCGCAGATGCGCGAATCGGGCGACCAGACCCCGGTGGCCTTTGACGAGCGCACCTCCGGCGGCAGCTCGCGGCAGTAGATGCGCACCCGCAGCCCGGCGCGCTGAGCCACGCGTGTCGTGGTCAAGCCGATCGCACCGCATCCAATCACGGCGATGTGCTTCTCGCCCGTGGCCAGCGCCAGACTCACCGCCAGCTGAGCCGAGCCCCAAGAGAGCGACCACCCGCTGCCACCGTGCCCGTAGTTGTGCACGACCGTCTGTCGGCCGATTTGCTGCGCTTCGATGCGAGGCCCCGCGGCACGGAACGGCCGGGTGCAGACCGAAATGTCGATGATGCGGTCGGTGCGCACCTGCATCGGCGTCAGCGGCGCCGGTGTCGCAAAGCCGGGCACGCTGTCGGTGCCCGCAGGCGAGTCCGGCTCCGCTGCCATCGCGGGCAGCGGGGAAGCCGAGAACGCGGCCAGCGTGGCGCCAGTGCCGCTGATGAACTGGCGACGTTGCAATGTCATGGGACGAATAAGGCCCGGCGGGCGATCGTTTCGGGTCGCAGATTATCGAGGTCCGCTCTTGGCATGCGAATTCCCAGGCAACGACAGCCGCTTCGGGTCGCCGGCGCACCTCACCTCGGCGTCACCCCCCTCAGCACCATCGCCTGCACGTTCGCCACCGTCTGCTCGAAGAACACCGGGTTGGCCAGCGTCTGCCCGGTCAGCGCCTCGACCTGCACCGCGAAATCGGCGTAGTGCTGGGTCGTGGCCCACAGCATGAACAGCAGGTGCTGCGGGTCCACCGGCGCGAGCCGGCCGGCGTCGACCCAGGCGCGGATCACCGCCGACTTGTGCTCGACCAGGTCGCGCAGTTCGCGGTCCAGTTCGTCGCGCAGCAGCGGCGCGCCCTGGATGATCTCGAGGCAGAACAGGCGCGAGGCGTCGGGGCTGTCGCGCGAGACCGCGAGCTTGCGCCGGATGTAGTCGCCGATCACCTGCTGCGGATCCTGCTCGGCGCTGAACTCGCGCAGCGGCGCGAGCCAGACCTCGAGCAGGTCGCGCAGCACGCAGACGTAGAGCTCTTCCTTGTTCGCGAAGTAGTACAGCAGGTTGCTCTTCGAGACCCCGGCGCGCGCCGCGACCTGGTCGACGCTGGTGCCGTGCAGGCCGAAACGCGAAAACAGGCCCAGCGCCGCGTGCAGCACGGCGCTGCGTTTGTCCTTGACCGGTGCGGCGGCTTTCTTCTTCGAGGTCACCAACGGCGCTCTCCCTGGCGGCGATCGGGCCGCCAGTCTCCCACACGCCAAGCGCCGGCCGGGGCCGGGGGCTACGTGTTTGTCCATATGGTCAAACTGGCACGGGGGTTGCATGCTTGGCGAATCGGTGGACGCACGCCGCTTCTGGGTGCATAAACCGAAGTTCGTTGAACCACACGCGGGAGCACACCATGGCTGAGATGAAGATCAACGGCGAGCGTTTGTGGGCGAGCCTGATGGAGATGGCCAAGATCGGCGCGACGCCCAAGGGTGGCGTGTGCCGCCTGACGCTGACCGACCTCGACAAGCAGGGCCGCGACCTGTTCGTTCAGTGGTGCAAGGACGCCGGCTGCAGCGTCAAGGTCGACCAGATGGGCAACATCTTCGCGCGCCGCCCGGGCCGCAACAACAGCCTGGCGCCGGTGGGCACCGGCAGCCACCTCGACAGCCAGCCGACCGGCGGGCGCTTCGACGGCGTGTACGGCGTGCTCGCCGGCCTGGAGGTGATCCGCACGCTGAACGATCTGGGCATCGAGACCGAGCGCCCGGTCGAGGCCTCGGTCTGGACCAACGAGGAAGGCTCGCGCTTCGCGCCGGCGATGGTCGGCTCCGGCGTCTACGCGGGCGTGTTCTCGCTCGAGTACGGCCACTCGCGCACCGACCAGCAGGGCAAGACGATCGGCGAGGAGCTGAAACGCATCGGCTACCTCGGCAGCGAACCGATGGGCAACCGGCCGGTGCATGCGTTCTTCGAGACGCACATCGAGCAGGGGCCGATCCTGGAGCACGAAGGCCAGACCATCGGCGTCGTCACCGACGCGCAGGGCCAGCGCTGGTACGAGCTCACGCTGACCGGCCAGGAATCCCACGCCGGCCCGACGCCGATGCCGGTGCGGCGCGACGCGCTGCTCGGCGCGGCCAAGGTGATCCAGCTCGTCAACGAAATCGGCCTGGCGCATGCACCACTGGCCGTGTCCACCGTCGGCATGATCAACAGCTACCCGAATTCGCGCAACGTGATCCCGGGCAAGGTGTTCCTGACCGTGGACTTCCGTTGCCCGCACGACGAAGAGCTGATCCAGATGGAAGCCGAGCTGAAGGCCGGCGTCGCGAAGATCGCCGCGGAGGGCAAGCTCGAGCACGACCTGAAACAGATCTTCCAGTACGACTGCGTGCACTTTGACGAGAGCTGCGTCGCGATGGTGCGCAACGGCGCACGCGAGCTCGGCTACATCACGCGCGACATCGTCTCGGGCGCCGGCCACGACGCCTGCTACATGAGCACGGTGACGCCGACCGCGATGATCTTCGTGCCCTGCATCGGCGGCATCAGCCACAACGAGATCGAGGACGCGAAGCCCGAGTGGATCGAGGCCGGCGGCAACGTGCTGTTCCGCGCGATGCTCGCGAAGGCCAACGAGTTGCCGACCACCTTCAAGAGCAACGAGACCGTTGCCGTCGCCTGATCGAAAAGGAAACCCCACCATGACCAGCGTTCTGATCCGCGGCGGCACCGTCATCAATGCCGACGCCAGCGTCAAGGCCGACGTGCTGTGCGAAGGCGGCCTGATCCGCGCCGTCGGCACCGATCTGCAGGCGCCCGCCGGCGCGACCGTCGTCGATGCCGGGGGCGCGTTCGTGATGCCCGGCGGCATCGACCCGCACACCCACATGGAGCTGCCCTTCATGGGCACGGTGACGAAGGATGACTTCTACACCGGCACCTCGGCCGGCGTTTCTGGCGGCACGACGATGATCATCGATTTCGTGATCCCGAACCCGAAGCAGCCGCTGATGGAGGCGTTCAGGAACTGGCGCGGCTGGGCCGAGAAGTCGGCCGCCGACTACAGCTTCCACGTCGCCGTGACCTGGTGGGATCAGAGCGTGCACGACGACATGGGCACGCTGGTGCGCGATCACGGCGTGAACAGCTTCAAGCACTTCATGGCCTACAAGAACGCGATCATGGCCGACGACGAGGTGCTGGTGAACAGCTTCACACGCGCGCTCGAACTCGGCGCGCTGCCGACCGTGCACGCCGAGAACGGCGAGCTCGTGTTCCAGATGCAGAAGCGCCTGGTCGAGCAAGGCATCACCGGGCCCGAGGGCCATCCGCTGTCGCGCCCGCCGGCGGTCGAGGCCGAGGCCGCCGAGCGCGCGATCCGCATCGCCGAGGTGCTGGGCGTGCCGCTGTACATCGTGCACGTCTCGTGCGAGGACTCGGTCAACGCGATCATCCGCGCGCGCAGCCACGGCCAGCGCGTCTACGGCGAGGCACTCGCCGGTCACCTGACGATCGACGAGTCGGTCTACCTGAACGAGAACTGGGACATCGCCGCGGCCCACGTGATGAGCCCGCCGTTCCGCGCCAAGCATCATCAAGACGCGCTGTGGGGCGCACTCGCCGCCGGCCATCTGCACACGACCGCGACCGACCACTGCGCGTTCTGCGGCGAGCAGAAGGGCATGGGCCGCGCGGACTTCAGCAAGATCCCGAACGGCTGCGCCGGTGTCGAGGACCGCATGGCGGTGCTGTGGAGCGCCGGCGTGAACACCGGCCGCCTGACGCCGAACGAGTTCGTCAAGGTGACCTCGACGAACGCCGCGCAGATCTTCAACCTCTACCCGCGCAAGGGCGCGGTCCAGGCCGGCAGCGACGCCGACCTGGTCGTGTGGGATCCGTTTGCCACGAAGACCATCACGACCGCCAGCAGCATCTCCAAGGTCGGCCACAACGTGTTCGAGGGCCGCCAGGTGACGGGATTGCCGATGGTCACGCTGTCGCAGGGCAAGATCGTCTGGATGAACGGCGAGCTGCGCACCGAACGCGGCGCGGGCCGCTACGTGAACCGGCCGGCGTTCGCGCCGATGTTCGAGGCCGCGAAGCGCCAGGCCAGCCTGCACGCGCCGCACGCCGTCGCCCGCGTTGCCTGATCGCCAAAGGACTGTTGATGCCCCTGCCCGACATCCAACCCGGCCGCCTGTCCGCCTGCCAGTACACCGACAACTTCAGCGACGCCCACCCGCCACTCACCCCCGTGCAGGCGCTGATCGAAGCCGAGCGCTGCTACTACTGCTTCGACGCGCCCTGCGTGAACGCCTGCCCGACCGGCATCGACATCCCATCGTTCATCCGCCGCATCGGTGAAGACAACCTGCGCGGCGCGGCCAAGGCGATCCTCGAGGCCAACATCTTCGGCGGCATGTGCGCGCGCGTCTGTCCGACCGAGGTGCTGTGCGAGCAGGCCTGCGTGCGCAACACCAATGAGGACAAGCCGGTCGAGATCGGCCTGCTGCAGCGCCATGCGACCGACGCGTACTTCAAGGCGCCGGGCGCGCCGTTGTTCGTGCGGTTGGCACCGACGGGCAAACGCGTCGCCGTCGTCGGCGCCGGGCCGGCGGGTCTGGCGTGCGCGCACCGCGCGGCGATGCTCGGGCACGAGGTCACGGTGTTCGAGGCCAAACCCAAGCCCGGCGGCCTGAACGAATACGGCCTGGCGACCTACAAGACGGTCGACGGCTTCGCGCAGAAAGAGATCGACTGGCTGCTGTCCATCGGCGGTATCACGATCCGATTCGGCCAGGTGCTCGGCGAGCAGATCCTGCTGTCCAACCTGAGCGCGCAATTCGACGCGGTGTTTCTCGGCCTGGGCCTGGGCGGCGTCAACGCGCTGGGGCTCGCGAGCGAAACCGCGCCCGGCGTCGGCAACGCGGTCGAGTTCATCGCCGGCCTGCGCCAGGCGAGCGATGTGGCCGCGGTGCCGGTCGGTCGGCGCGTCGTCGTGATCGGCGGTGGCATGACGGCGGTCGACGCTGCGGTGCAATCCCGCAAGCTCGGCGCCGAGGAAGTGACCATCGTCTACCGGCGCGACCAGCCGCGCATGCCGGCCTCGACCTATGAGCAGGAATGGGCGCTGCGCAACGGCGTGACGATCCGCACCTGGAGCGTCCTGAAGGCGCTCGACACCTCGGTGGGCCACGTGCAGGGCGCGACCTTTGCCGAGGTGGGCGATGTCAACGGCCGGCTCGAGATGACCGGCAAGCACTGGAGCCTGGACGCCGACACCGTGCTGAAGGCGATCGGCCAGACGCTGGTGCTGGCCGACCCGACCGCGGCCACGCTGTCGCTGCGCGCCGGGCGCATCGCGGTTGATGCCGAAGGCCGCACCTCGCTCGCTGGTGTCTGGGCCGGCGGCGACTGCACGGTCGGCGGCCGCGACCTGACCGTCGAGGCCGTCGAGCACGGCAAGATCGCGGCCTATTCGATCGACCGCGCGCTCGGCTTCGTCCGACACGAGGCAGCCTCGCGGCGCACGCGCCCGGCCACCGCCTGAACTTCTTTGAGGACACACACGATGGCCGATCTCAGCAGCAGCTTCGCGGGCATCCGCAGCCCGAACCCGTTCTGGCTCGCCTCCGCACCGCCCACCGACAAGGAATACAACGTCGTCCGCGCCTTCGAGGCCGGCTGGGGCGGCGTGGTCTGGAAGACGCTGGGCGAGGCCGGGCCGCCGGTCGTCAACGTCAACGGGCCGCGCTACGCGGCGCTGTACTCGCAGGACCGGCGCCTGATCGGCTTCAACAACATCGAGCTGATCACCGACCGGCCGCTCGAGACGAACCTGGAAGAGATCACGCGCGTGAAGCGCAACTGGCCCGACCGCGCGATGGTCGTCTCGATCATGGTGCCGTGCACCGAAGACGCCTGGAAGGCGATCCTGCCGCGCGTCGAGGACACCGGCTGCGACGGCATCGAGCTGAATTTCGGCTGCCCGCACGGCATGAGCGAACGCGGCATGGGCTCGGCCGTCGGCCAGGTGCCCGAGTACATCGAGATGGTGACGCGCTGGTGCAAGCAGTACACGCGCCTGCCGGTGATCGTGAAGCTCACGCCCAACATCACCGACATCAAGCCGCCCGCGCTCGCGGCGCACCGCGGCGGCGCCGATGCGGTGTCGCTGATCAACACGATCAACTCGGTGATGGGCGTCGACCTCGACTCGCTGCTGATCTACCCGAACACCGGCGGCACCGGCTCGCACGGCGGCTACTGCGGCCCGGCCGTCAAGCCGATCGCGCAGAACATGGTCGCCGAGATCGCACGCACGCCCGAGATGGCCGGCCTGCCGATCTCGGGCATCGGCGGCATCACGACCTGGAAGGACGCCGCCGAGTTCATCGCGCTCGGCTGCGGCAACGTGCAGGTCTGCACCGCGGCGATGACCTACGGCTTCAAGATCGTGCAGGAGATGGTCGACGGCCTGTCGAACTACATGGACGAGAAAGGCTTCACGAGCGTCGATGCGTTCCGCGGCCGCGCCGTGCCCAGCATCGTGAACTGGAACCAGCTGAACCTGAACCACATCGAGAAGGCGCACATCAACCAGGACGCCTGCATCCAGTGCGGCCGCTGCCACGTGGTCTGCGAAGACACCTCGCACCAGGCGATCAGCGCGACGAAGAACGGCCAGCGCCATTTCGAGGTGATGGATGACGAATGTGTGGGCTGCAACCTGTGCGTCTCGGTGTGCCCGGTGCCCGAGTGCATCACGATGCGCGCACTGCAGCCCGGAGAGATCGACGCGCGTACCGGACAATCGGTGCCGGCCGCGTACGCCAACTGGACGACGCACCCGAACAACCCCGCTCGTGTGTGATCCACGCGTCTGAACCTTGTCATCCTCCACTGCCTCTCCCACCGTCGAAGTCCAGGGCGTCTCGGTCGTCTACCCCGCCAAGGAACACACCGTCACCGCACTTGACAACGTCAGCCTGAACATCAGCGAAGGCGAGTTCATCTCGCTGATCGGCCCGTCGGGCTGCGGCAAGACGACCTTGCTGCGCGTGATCGCCGACCTCGAACAGGTCAGCGCCGGCGCCGTTCGTGTCAACGGCATGAGCTCGCGCGATGCGCGCATGGCGCGCGCCTATGGCTATGTGTTCCAGGCGCCGGCGCTGTTCCCGTGGCGCACGGTGCTCGCCAATGTGTGCCTGCCGCTCGAGATCAACGGCACGCCCAAGGACCGGGCGCGCGCAACGGCGATGCAGCACCTCGAGCGCGTCGGCCTGAACGGCTTCGAGGGCAAGTACCCGTGGCAGCTCTCGGGCGGCATGCAGCAGCGCGTGTCGATCGCGCGCGCGCTCGGCTTCGAGCCCAAGCTGCTGATGATGGACGAGCCCTTCGGCGCCCTCGACGAGATCACGCGCGATCGCCTCAACGAACAACTGCTGCGCCTCTGGGAGCGCGAGAAGCGCACCGTCGTGTTCGTCACGCACTCGATTCCCGAGGCGGTGTTCCTGTCGTCGCGCATCGTCGTGATGTCGCCGCGGCCCGGACGCATCGTCGATGTGATCGAGTCCGGCCTGCCCGCGGATCGCACGCTCGACATCCGCGACACGCCCGAGTTCACGCGAATCGCGCACCGCGTGCGCGTCGCCTTGCAGGACGGGCACGGCGGTGAGCACTGAAAACAAGGACGACGGGCGCGGCCTCTGGTGGCGCTTCGGGCCGGTCGTCACGGTCGTTGCCGTCGTGCTCGTGGTCTGGTACGCGACCGCCGTCGGCCTGAACTCGGCGCAGGTGATCGAGCGCACGCTCAGCTCGCAACCCGGCTGGGGCGCGATCGACCTGATCCGATTGACGCTGAGCATGGACCGCCCGGTGCTGCCGGCGCCGCACCAGATCGCGCTCGATCTGTTCGATTCGGTGTTCGGCTGGCCGCTGGATTCGCCGCGCAATCTGCTGTACCACGCGGCCGTCACCAGCTCGGCGACCTTGCTCGGCTTCGTGATGGGCACGCTGCTGGGCGCGCTGCTCGCCGTCGTGATCGTGCACTCGCGCACGCTGGAGCGCAGCATCTTCCCGTGGATCATCGCGTCGCAGACCGTGCCGGTGCTCGCGATCGCGCCGATCGTCATCGTGATCCTCGGCAGCGTCGGGCTCACCGGGCTGTTCCCGAAGGCGATCATCTCGATGTACCTGTGCTTCTTCCCGGTGGCGGTCGCGCTCGTCAAGGGCCTGCGCTCGCCCGGCGTGATGGAGCTGGAGCTGCTGCACACCTATGCCGCCAGCAGCCGGCACACGTTCTGGAAGCTGCGCGTTCCGGCGTCGCTGCCGTTTCTGTTCCCGTCGCTGCGCGTCGGCATCGCGGCCGGCCTGGTCGGGGCCATCGTCGGCGAGCTGCCAACCGGCGCGCAGGCCGGCCTCGGCGCGCGCCTGCTGACGGGCTCGTACTACGGCAACACGGTGCAGATCTGGTCGGCGCTGGTGATGTCGGCCTTGCTCGGGCTGGTGCTGACCGGCGCGGTGGCGTTTGCGGAACGCGCGCTGACCCCTGGGGGCAAACGATGAGCATGCTGCGCGCACATTGGGTCGCGGGGTTGGCGGCCCTGTTCGCGGCCTTGTCGTTCGTGCTGCCGCTCGGTCAGGCCAGCGCCGGCGCGCTGCACTGGACCAGCCTCGCCCCGCCGTTCGTGTTCGCCTGCTGCGGCCTGTTCACCGCGCTGCTGGCCGTGCGCCTGGGCCTGGGCTCGGTCGCGCAGGTGCTGTTCTTCTGCCTGCTCGCGGCGCTCTCGGCGATCGCGCCGCTGTGGCTGCTGGCGATGGACGTCGCGAGCGTGCTCGACGCCGCCGGCTGGCGCAGCGGCTTCTGGTGCTACGCCGCCGCGCTGGCGCTGCTCGCCGGCATCAGCGTGCGCCGTTTCGCCGCGCTCGACACGCGCGGCGTGCTGGTCGAATACGGCACGCCGCTGCTGTTCGGCGCCTGGGTGCTGGTGTTCTGGCAGTTGCTGACGCAGGCCCTCGACGTGCCGCGCGTGCTGCTGCCCGCGCCCAGCGTCGTCTGGCAGGCCTTGCTCGGCGGCTTCGGCGTGCTCGCGGGCGACTTCGTGCAGACGGTGCTGCACTCGGCGCTGATCGGCCTCGTCGCCGGCTCCGCGCTCGGCTTCATCGTCGGCGTGCTGATCGACCGCAGCCCGTTCCTGCAGCGCGGGTTGCTGCCGCTCGCGTCGCTCGCGAGCGCCGTGCCGCTGATCGGCATCGCGCCGATCATGGTGATGTGGTTCGGCTTCGACTGGCACTCCAAGGCCGCCGTGGTCGTGATCATGACCTTCTTCCCGATGCTGGTGAACACGCTCGCCGGCCTCGCAGAATCCGGCCACATGGAGCGCGACCTGATGCGCTCGTACGGCGCGAGCTATTGGCGCACGCTGTTCTCGCTGCGCATCCCGGTCGCGCTGCCTTTCGTCTTCAACGCGCTGAAGATCAACTCGACGCTGGCGATGATCGGCGCGATCGTCGCCGAGTTCTTCGGCTCGCCCGTCGCCGGCCTGGGCTTTCGCATCTCGACCGAGGCCGCGCGGCTCAACATGGGCCTGGTCTGGGCCGCGATCCTCGTCGCCGCCCTCGCCGGCTCGGTGCTCTACGGCGTGCTCGGCTGGGTCGAGCGGCGCGCGACCTTCTGGCATCCCTCGATTCGCAGCCGGGGATGAATCGGTTCCAATCAACGTCGCCCACAGTTTCACCACGCCGCAAGGCACAACCTCCGGAGTCTCTCGACATGCGCAAAACAACCCTCGTGCTCTCACTCCTGCTGGCGGGTCTGGCCGGCACCGCGGCGGCAGCCGACAAGGTCACCGTGCAGCTCAAGTGGCTGCCGCAGGCCCAGTTCGCCGGCTACTACGTCGCACAGGCCAAGGGCTTCTATAAAGAGGCCGACCTCGACGTGACGATCAAGCCGGGCGGCCCCGACATCGCCCCCGCGCAGGTGCTGGCCGCAAAAGGCGCCGACCTGACCGTCGACTGGATGCCCAGTGCGCTGGCTGCCCGCGAAGCCGGCGTGCCGATGGTCAACGTGGCGCAGATCTTCAATCGCTCCGGGATGATGCTGACCTGCAAGAAGGCCAGCGGCGTGACCACCTCGAAGGACTTCAAGGGCAAGACGCTGGGCGTCTGGTTCGGCGGCAACGAGTACCCGTTCCTGAGCTGGATGGGCACGCTGGGCCTGAAGACCAGCGGCGCAAGTCCTGACGTGAAGGTCCTGAAGCAGGGCTTCAACGTCGACCCGCTGCTGCAGAACCAGGCCGCGTGCATCTCGACGATGATCTACAACGAGTACTGGCAGGTGATCGACGCGGGCGTGAAGGCCAGCGACCTCGTCACCTTCCCGTACGAGGACCAGGGCGTGGCCACACTCGAAGACGGCCTGTACGCGCGCGAGCCCGATCTGAAGGACCCGGCCTACGTCGCCAAGATGGCCAAGTTCGTGAAGGCCTCGATCAAGGGCTGGGAGTACGCGCTGAAGAACCAGGACGAAGCCGTGAAGATCGTGCTCGCCGCCGACAGCTCGGGCGGCTCGACCGCCGCGGTCCAGAAGCGCCAGCTCGAGAATGTCGCGAAGCTGATCACCACCTCCGGCACGCCGAAGATGGGCGTGCTCGACCCGGCCGCGTACCAGCGCACGGTGAAGGTGCTGCTGGCCGGCGGAAGCGACCCGGTGATCAAAAAGGACCCGGGCGCCGCGGCCTGGACGCATGCGGTGACCGACAAGGCGATGGCCAAGTAGGCCGAGGTCGACGACGGGTGCTGCGCGCAAGCGCGGCACCGCTTTCGCCTTTTTTGAGCCCCTCGCGGTGAACCCATCCTCGTTCGAGCAGCGCGTGCAGGCGCGCGTCACCGATGACGACGTCGCGGCATTCCGGCGCGACGGCGCGGTCTGCATCCGCGGCCTGCTGAATGCCGCCGAGCTGCGCGAGCTGCACGACGGCATCGAGGCCAACCTCGCCGCACCCAGCCCGCGCGCGAAGATCGCCAGCCGGCCGGACGACCCGGGCCGCTTCTTCGAGGATTTCTGCAACTGGCAGCACATCGCCGCGTACCGGCGCTTCATCACCGATTCGCCGCTCGCCCGGCTCGCGCAGCGCCTGATGGGTTCGCAGACGGTGCGCCTGTACCACGACCACCTGCTCGTCAAGGAGCCTGGCACGCGCCAGCGCACGCCGTGGCACCAGGATCAGCCCTACTACAACATCGAAGGCCTGCAGACGGTCAGCATGTGGATCCCGATCGATGCGGTGCCGCGCGCGTCCACGCTCGAGTTCGTCGCCGGTTCGCATCTCGGCCCGTGGCTGATGCCGCGCACCTTCATGGACCACCAAGCCAAGTGGTTCCCCGAGGGCAGCCTGGCGGATCTGCCGGACATCGAGGCCAACCGCGAGGCCTTCCCGATCATCGGCTGGGATGTGGCGCCGGGCGACTTCGTCTGCTTCCACATGCTCACGCTGCACGCCGCGGCGGGATTCGCCGGCCCGGGCCGGCGCCGCGTGTTCTCGCTGCGCTTCCTCGGCGACGACGTGCGGCACGCACCGCGGCGCTGGGCCACGTCGCCCGAGTTCCCCGGTCTGGCCGACGAGCTGGCGGCGGGCGCACCCATGGAACACGCGCTGTTCCCGAAGCTGCTGGGCTGATACATGCGCGCCGATGACGCCTTGCGCCGACTCGTGCACGAGCGCCTGCGCGGCTTCGAGCTGCACACAGCCGGCGAGCACCCGCACCGCGCGGCCGCGGTCGCGGTCGCGATCACCGAAGAGGGCCTGGGCGCCGCGCTGCCGGGTCTGCCGCAACACACTGCCTGGAGCGAGCGGGCCGCGTTGATCCTGACGCGCCGCTCGGAACGCCTGCGCGACCACGCCGGCCAGTGGGCCTTGCCCGGCGGCCGCATCGAGCCCGACGAGACGCCCGAACAGGCGGCGCTGCGCGAGCTGTTCGAGGAGGTCGATCTCGCACTCGGCGCCGACACCGTGCTCGGCCGGCTGGACGACTACGTGACGCGCTCCGGCTTCGTGATCACGCCGGTCGTCGTGTGGGCCGGTGCGGCGCGCGCGATGACGCCGAACCTCGCCGAGGTGCAGAGCATCCACCGCATCCCGATCGCCGAATTCCTGCGTGCCGACGCGCCGATGCTGGACGCGAGCGCGGACGCCGCGCGCCCGGTGCTGCGCATGCCGGTCGGCAACCACTGGATCGCCGCGCCCACCGCGGCCGTGCTCTACCAATTCCGCGAACTCTGCATCGAAGGCCGCGCTACCCGCGTCGCGCATTTCGAGCAGCCCGAGTTCGCGTGGAAGTGAGACTGATGAAACTCTCCCAAGTGCTGTTCTCGCAGGGTTTCGGCGCGCGCCGCGAGTGCGAGGGCCTGATCCTGTCGGGCCATGTGAGCATGGCCGGCGAGGTCTGCGACGACCCGTGGTTCGAGGTCGACCCCGAAGGCCTGGTGTTCACGGTGCGCGGCGAGCCGTGGCCGTACCACGCGAAGGCGCTCGTGCTGCTGCACAAACCGGCCGGCTACGAGTGCTCGCAAAAGCCCAAGCACCATCCGAGCGTGATGAGCCTGTTGCCGCCGCCGCTGCGCGTGCGCGGCCTGCAGCCCGTCGGCCGGCTCGACGAGGACACGACCGGCCTGCTGCTGATGACGGACGATGGCGCCCTGATCCACCGCCTCACGTCGCCGAAGAAGCATGTGCCGAAGGTCTACGAGATCGAGACGATCGACCCCGTCACCGACCAGCAGGTCGACGCGTTGCGCAGCGGCGTCGTGCTGCACGACGACCCGCTGCCGGTGCGCGCCGCCGATTGCGAGCGCACCGGCGATCGCGCGCTGCGCATGACGCTGCTCGAGGGCAAATACCACCAGGTCAAGCGCATGGTCGCGGCGACCGGCAACACGGTGCAGGCGCTGCACCGCAGCCGCTACGGCGTGCTCGCGCTGCCCGACGACCTCAAGCCCGGCCAGTGGCGCTGGCTGCCCGGCCCGGCCGCGGTGCTCGGCCCCGGATGAGCGGCGCCGGACCGGATCAGCCGGTCGGGAACCGGGCGGCGAAGGATTCGAGCGGCAAGCGCAGGCCGTTCGCGTAGAGGCAGACGGTTCGATAGAAGCCCACCAGCGCGATCGTCTCCAGGATCTGCTGCTCGTCGAATTGCGCACGCAGGTGCAACCAGGTGTCGTCGTCGAGACGCGTCGTGCGGTCGAGCTGCTCGCAGGCGGCGAGCAGAATGGCCTCGTCGGCGCTCCAGTCCGCTGCCCGTCCGTCGACGGTGGCGGCGAGCTGTTCCGGCGTGAAGCCGGCCTTCTTCGCGAACACCGCGACGTGAACCCCCCACTCATATTCGCAGCGCTGCAGACCGCAGAGGCGCAGGATCACGATCTCGCGCTGGCGCAGCGACAGCGCACCGCGGTCGAGCAGGCCGCCGGCACGAAAGCGCTGATAGATGCGGCGCGACACCGCGATCGTGCGGAACAGCAGCAGCGGCGTCTGGCCGGGCGGCGTGATGGCGTCGAACGCGGCCTGGGTGTCGGGATCGTAGGGCGGTTGCGCGGGGTCGATGCGATTCATGCGGCTGGCCGGTTGCTTCTGAATCCGTAGCATGCCACGGCGCCACCCGAGACGCTACTGATTTGATAGCATCCCCGGATGAGCACATCGACATCGGCGGCCGCCGCCTCGGCCAAGCAGGCCATCAACGACACGATGGAGCTGCTGCAGCGGCGCTGGATGCTGCGCGTGCTGTGGGAGCTGAGCTTCGGCGCGCTGACGTTCCGCGAGCTGCAGGGCCGCTGCGACGAGGTCTCGCCCTCGGTCCTGAACCAGCGGCTGGCCGAGCTGCGCGCGGCCGGCCTGGTGGAGCGCGGCGACGGCGGCTATGCGCTGACCCGGCTCGGCACCGAGCTCGTCGAGGCGTTCGCGCCGCTGTCGAAGTGGGCGCTGCGCTGGAAACGGGCCACGGCCGCCAGCCGCGTCGGGTGACGCCGGCAACGTTGTCAACCGAACCCCGAGATCGCCCATCAGGGCTTTCCCGGGAGGCGCCACGCCACGATCCAGGCCAGATTTGAGCCCGTGATGCCACGCAGCAATCCCCTCCCCTCACAACCCTTCTTTTCAACCCCGCAGCAGCGCCTCGCGCTGGCGCGGCAGCGCTACTTCGAAGAGGGTACGCGGCCGTCGGGGCTGGTGAGCGAGGGCGTGATCCAGTCGTGGACGCGCTGCGTCCAGGCGCACCGCGATCCGTTCGAGCGCATCGCGTTCAACCCGGTCACGCCGAGCCGGATCCATTCGGCGCTGGCGCGCAGCCAGCTGATGCTGCAGGCCGCGGCCGACGACCTCGCGCAGCTCGAGCACACGCTCGCCGGCACGCGCTGCACCGCGATCCTGACCGACGCGCAGGGCGTCGTCGTGCACGCCACCCAATCGGCCGCCGACCAGGGCGAGCGCCTGCTGCCGCTGGCGCGGCGCATCGGCGTCAACATCGACGAAGAGCACATCGGCACCGGCGCGCCGGGCGTGACGATACGCACCGGCCAGCCCTGCCTGGTGCTGGGCGGCGAGCACTTCTTCGGCCACTTGCAGCTGCTGCACTGCGCCGCGGCGCCGATCCGCGACGTGCACGGCCAGCTCGCCGCGGTGCTCGACGTGACCTGCGAAGGCCGGCCCTTCGGCTTCGATGCCGCGGCGGTCGTCGGCCTCTATGCCACGACGATCGAGAACCAGCTGCTGCGCGCGCAATCGACCGAACACCTCGTGGTGCACCTGCAGACCGCGCCAGCCTTGCTCGGCACGCCGATGGAGGGGCTGGCGGGCGTCGACTCGCACGGGCGCATCGCCTGGGTCAACAACGTCGCCGCGCGTTTGCTCGGCGTGTCGCAAGGCGAGGCCGGGCTGCGTGCCGACGAGGTCTTCGGGCTCGACGCGAATCGCTTGATCGCGCTGTCGCGCGAGTCCGCGAGCGCAACGCACCGCTTGCCCAACGGGCTGAACGTGGCGCTGACGGCCCACCTGCAGGCGCGCGACGGCCTGTCGCGGCCGCTAGCCCCGGCCCCGCGCCTGTCGGCGACCGCACCGGCGCCGGCGGGCACGCTGCGCGATCAGGACCGTGACCTGATCGCGCGCACCGTCGAGGCCTGCGACGGCAACGTCTCGCGCGCGGCGCGCCAGCTCGGCGTGTCGCGCGGGCTCGTGTACCGGCATCTGAAGGCCGCAGCGGCAGGTTGACGACGGGCTGGGCGCCGGGCCGCCATGGGCCACGAAGAGGCCCATGGCGTGAACCTCGACCGGCCCGCATCCCCTCGGAGGATCGGCGAACGTACCCGTTCGACGAGGGGCACCCATAATGCCGCGCATGCATGTGTTTCGCGGCTTTCACCACCCGGGCGTCGCCAAAGCCTGCGCGCTGACCATCGGCAACTTCGACGGCGTGCACCGCGGCCACCAGGCGATGCTGGCGCTGCTGCGGTCCGAGGCCCAGCACCGCGGCCTGCCGTCCTGCGTGATGACCTTCGAGCCGCACCCGCGCGACTATTTCGCCGCGCTCGCGAACAAGCCCGAGCTCGCCCCCGCGCGCATCGCGACCTTGCGCGACAAGCTCAGCGAGCTCGAGCGCTGCGGCATCGACCAGACCGTCGTGCTGCGCTTCGACCGCGCCTTCGCGAGCCAGTCGCCGCAGGCCTTCGTCGACGACGTGCTGGTGCGGGGCCTGGGCACGCGCTACGTGCTGGTCGGCGACGATTTCCGCTTCGGCGCGAAGCGCGCCGGCGACTACGCGATGCTTGACAAGGCCGGCCAGGAGGCGGGTTTCGACGTGGCGCGCATGAACAGCTACGAGGTGCGCGGGCTGCGCGTCTCGAGTTCGGCGGTGCGCGAGGCGCTGGCGGACGGCGACATGGCGCGAGCCGCCGCGCTGCTCGGCCGGCCCTACAGCATCAGCGGCCATGTGGTGCACGGCCGAAAGCTCGGCCGTGAGCTGGGGTTTCGCACCTTGAACCTGCGCTTCTCCCACCCCAAGCCGGCCGCGCTCGGCATCTACGCGGTACAGGTGCAGGGGTTGACCGAGACCCCGCTGGCCGGCGTCGCGAGCCTGGGCAAACGGCCCACGGTCGACGACAGCGGCCGCGTGCTGCTCGAGGTCTACTGCCTGGATTGGCCCGCCGCGCTCGGTGCCGAGGGGGGCTACGGTAAACTCGTGCGCGTGGAACTGCTGCACAAACTTCGCGACGAGGCCCGCTTCGACGGGCTAGAAACGCTGACTGCCGCGATCCGGCAGGACGCCGTCGACGCGCGCGCCTTCCTCGCGCTGTACGCCGCGCAGCACCGCCAGACCAGCCGCGACCGAATTATTTGACGGGCCACTCCGGCCTGCCCCGAAGCGCGGCCCGCGCCTGCCGGGCCCTCCCCCTCGCGCCTGATGCGCCGCGGAACCGAATTCAACGAGCTCTTGCCATGTCCACCACCGATTACCGCTCCACGCTGAACCTGCCCGACACCCCGTTCCCGATGCGCGGCGACCTGCCCAAGCGCGAGCCGGGCTGGGTCAAGGAGTGGGCCGACCAGGGCGTCTACAAGCAGCTGCGCGACGCGCGCGTCGACAGGCCGCGCTTCGTGCTGCACGACGGCCCGCCGTACGCGAACGGCACGCTGCACGTCGGCCACGCGGCCAACAAGATCCTGAAGGACATGATCGTGAAGGCGCGCCAGCTCGCCGGCTTCGACGCGCGCTACACGCCGGGCTGGGATTGCCACGGCCTGCCGATCGAGAACCAGATCGAGAAGACCTTCGGCCGCAGCCTGAGCCGTGCCGACGTCCAGGCCAAGAGCCGCGCCTATGCCGCCGAACAGATCGGGCAGCAAATGGCGGACTTCCAACGCGTCGGCGTGCTCGGCGACTGGGACCGTCCGTACCGCACGATGGACTTCGGCAACGAGGCGGGCGAGATCCGCGCGCTGAAGCGGATCATCGAGCGCGGCTTCGTCTACCGTGGCCTGAAGCCGGTGTACTGGTGCTTCGACTGCGGCAGCTCGCTGGCCGAGTTCGAGATCGAATACGCCGACAAGAAATCGCAGACCGTCGATGTCGGCTTTCTCGCCGCCGAGCCGGACAAGCTCGCGGCCGCGTTCGGCCTGCCGTCGCTGGCCAAGGACGCGTTCATCGTCATCTGGACCACGACCGCGTGGACGCTTCCGGCGAACCAGGCCCTCAACGTCGGCCCCGAGATCGAGTACGCGCTGGTCGACACCGAGCGCGGCCTGCTGGTGCTGGCGAGCGCGCTGGTCGAGAAATGCCTGGCGCGCTACGACCTCGAAGGCACGGTGCTCGCGACGGCCCAGGGTTCGGCCTTGGCGGGCATCAACTTCCACCATCCGCTCGCGCACGTCGACAAGGGCTACGACCGCCTGTCGCCCGTCTACGTCGCCGACTACGCCACTGCCGACGACGGCACCGGCATCGTCCACTCGTCGCCGGCCTACGGCATCGACGACTTCAACTCCTGCCGCGCGCATGGGCTGGCGGTCGAGGACATCCTGAACCCGGTGCAGGGCAATGGCAGCTACGAAGCCTCGCTGCCCCTGTTCGGCGGCATGAACATCTGGAAGGCCGCGCCGCTGATCGCCGATGCGCTGCGCGACGCGGGGCGCCTGTTCGCGACCTCGGCGCTGGTCCACAGCTACCCGCACTGCTGGCGCCACAAGACGCCGGTGATCTACCGCGCCGCGGCACAGTGGTTCGTGCGCATGGACGAGGGCACCGGTGTGTTCGCCAAGGACGCACCGCCGCAGACCTTGCGCCAGATCGCGCTGGGCGCGATCGAGGAGACGACCTTCTACCCCGAGAACGGCAAGGCGCGCCTGCACGACATGATCGCGAACCGCCCCGACTGGTGCATCAGCCGCCAGCGCAACTGGGGTGTGCCGCTGCCGTTCTTCCTGCACAAGGACAGCGGCGAGCTGCACCCCGACACGATGGCGCTGATCGACCGCGCCGCGGCCATCGTCGAACAAGGCGGTGTCGAGGCCTGGTCGCGCCTGACGGTGGACGATGTACTCGGCGCCGAGGCCTCGCAGTACACCAAGAGCAACGACATCCTCGACGTCTGGTTCGACTCGGGCTCGACCTTCTTCCACGTGCTGCGCGGCAGCCACCCCGGCACAAGCAGCGGGTTTCTCGACGGCGCGCACGGCCCCGAGGCCGACCTCTACCTCGAAGGCCACGACCAGCACCGCGGCTGGTTCCATTCGTCGCTGCTGATCTGCTGCGCGATGGAAGGCCACGCGCCGTACAAGGGCCTGCTGACGCACGGCTTCACGGTCGACGGCGCGGGCCGCAAGATGAGCAAGAGCCTGGGCAACTACATGCCGCTGGCCGAATCGGCGCAGAAGTACGGTGGCGAGATCCTGCGCCTGTGGTGTGCATCGACCGACTACTCGGGCGACCTGGGCATCGATGCGAAGATTCTCGCGCGCGTCGTCGACGCCTACCGCCGCATCCGCAACACGCTGCGCTTCCTGCTCGCGAACACCAGCGATTTCGACGCGGCACAACACGCGGTGCCGCTCGGCGAGCTGCTCGAGATCGACCGCTGGGCGCTGGCCCGCGCGGCGCAGTTCCAGGCCGAGGTGCTCGCGCATTACGAGGTCTACGAATTCCACCCGGTCGTCGCCAAGCTGCAGGTGTTCTGCAGCGAGGACCTCGGCGCGTTCTACCTCGACGTGCTGAAGGACCGCCTGTACACGACCGCGCCGAACAGCCTCGCGCGCCGCTCGGCGCAGACCGCGCTGTGGCACATCACGCACGCGATGCTGCGCTGGATGGCGCCGTTCCTGAGCTTCACCGCCGAAGAGGCGTGGAAGGTGTTCGCACAAGCCAAGACCAGCTCGATCTTCGTCGAGACCTACGCCGACGTGAGCGGCTGGCGTGGCGAAGAGCTGCTCGCGAAGTGGGCTCGCATCCGCGCGATCCGCGACCTCGCAAACAAGGAGATGGAGGCGCTGCGCAGCGCCGGCGAGATCGGCTCGTCGCTGCAGGCGACGCTCGCGATCGGCGCCAACGCGGCCGATCACGCACTGCTCGCCTCGCTGGGCGACGACCTGCGCTTCGTGACGATCACCTCGCAGGCGGTGCTGTCCGAGGCCGCCGAGCTCACAGTGAGCGTGAAGCCCTCGACCGCGACCAAATGCGAGCGCTGCTGGCACTACCGCGACGACGTCGGCGCCGATGCGGCCCACCCGACGATCTGCGGCCGCTGCGTCAGCAATCTTTTCGGCGCCGGCGAAGTCCGGACGGTGGCATGAGCGCCGCGCCGGGCCGCCCCAAGCAAGCGAACGCCCCCTCGGGGGGATCGGCGCGCAGCGCCGTGGGGGCCCCATAACCATGGCCGCCGCCCAACGAAACGCTGGCTCATTGCTGCCCTGGCTGGGCGTCGCCGCCCTCGTGATCCTGCTCGACCAGCTCACGAAGACGCTGATTCTCGGCAGCTTCCAGCTCGGCGACAGCCACACGGTCACGTCGTTCTTCAACATCGTGCGGGTGCACAACGCGGGCGCGGCCTTTTCGTTCCTCGCCGGCGCGAGCGGTTGGCAGCGCTGGTTCTTCGTCGGGCTGGGGGCCTTCGCCGCGCTCTTCATCGTCTGGATGCTGCGCAGCCACGGCGGACAGCGGCTGTTCAGCTGGGCGCTGGCGCTGATCCTCGGCGGCGCGGTCGGCAACGTGATCGACCGGCTGCTGCACGGCCACGTGGTCGACTTCATCCAGGTGCACTACGGGTCCGCCTACTTCCCGTCGTTCAACATCGCCGACAGCGCGATCACGGTCGGCGCGGTGCTGCTGATCCTGGACGAGTTGCTGCGCGTGCGGCGCGCGCGCTGAACCGGAAAATCCCCCTAGTTCGAAGGCGGTTCACCCCCGCATTCGGGGGTCCTGGCGCCCTGTTGTTCCCACGCTCGTCTTCTTAGACTTCCGACATGGCGTGCGAACGTGTGCGCCTCACGGGGACAACCTCATGAAAGCCCGCTTCGTTCTGATCGCCTTGGCCTTGGCAGCAGCCGGCGGTGCACACGCACAAGCCACCGTCCTCACCCACAGCACCGGCTCGGACACCACCAGCGCTCCGAGCCTGAACAGCAGCGGCGGCAGCGTCGCGGTCCTGGAATTCACCGGCATGAAGATCCCGGCGACGACGACGGGCACTCGCACCGGCACGCCGGCCGCAGGAACCGCCAGCAACGACGCGCGAGATGCAGCCGACGCGGCCACTGGCCCCTTGACCTATGGCCTGATGGCCCTCGGGCTGATCGGCATGGGCCTGGTCGCCCACCGCCGCAACACCTGACGACATGGAGCACCCGGCGCCGGGGTACCGGCGCTGGCCTGAGCGGGGCGTCGTCGGTTACGGGAGCAGCACGCTGCAGCCGGTCGTCTTGCGCGCCTCCAGGTCGCGGTGCGCTTGCGCCACGTCCTTCAGCGCGTAGCGCTGGTCGATCCGGATCTTCACGTCGCCGCTCTGCACCACCGCGAACAGCTCATCGGCCATCGCCTGCGTGGACTCGCGCGTGGCAATGTGGGTGAAGAGGGTCGCGCGGGTGAGGTACAGCGAGCCTTTGGGCCCGAGCAGGCCGGGCGCGAACGGCGGCACCACGCCCGAGGCGTTGCCGAAGCTCGCCATCAGGCCGAACGGGCGCAAGCAGTCGAGCGAACCGGCAAAGGTGTCCTTGCCGACCGAGTCGTAGACCACCTTCACGCCCTGACCGCCGGTGATGTCCTTGACGCGCGCCACGAAGTCGTCGACGCGGTAGTTGATCGCATGGGCGGCGCCGTGCGCCAGCGCGAGCGCGCATTTTTCGTTGCTGCCCGCGGTCGCGATCAGCTGCAGGCCCAAGGCCTTGGCCCACTGGCAGGCGATCAGGCCGACACCGCCCGCCGCGGCGTGGAACAGCACGAAGTCGCCGGGCTGCAGGCCCTCTTGCGGCAGCGTCTTGCGCAGCAGGTACTGGGCCGTCAGCCCCTTGAGCATCATTGCCGCGCCGGTCTCGAACGAGATCGCCTCGGGCAGCTTGACGACGCACTTGGCAGGCATCACGCGCAAGGTCGAATACGCCCCCGGCGGGTTGCTCGCGTACGCGGCGCGGTCGCCGGCCTTCAGATGGGTCACGCCCGCACCCACCGCCTCGACCACGCCCGCCGCCTCCATGCCGAGCGAGAGCGGCATCGGCAGCTGGTACACGCCCGAGCGCTGGTAGACATCGATGAAGTTCAGGCCGCAGGCATGGTGGCGGATGCGGATCTCGCCCGGGCCGGGCTCGCCCACCGGCAGGTCGACGAGGTGCATCGCATCGGCGTCGCCGTGCTGGTCGACGCGGATCGTCGGGCTCATCTGTGTTGTCATCGCCGTCTCCTTCTTGGTCAGAACGTGCCCGGGTAGGCGCCGCCGTCGAGCAGGATGTTCTGCCCTGTCAGATAGCCCGCGTGCACGCTGCAAATGAACGCGCAGACCGCGCCGAACTCGTCCGCCGTGCCGAAACGCTGCGCCGGAATCAAAGCCGCGCGCTTGGCCATCACGGCCTCGAGCGGCTGCCCGCTCTTCGCTGCCGCGCCGTGCATCGTGCCGCGCAGCCGGTCGGTGTCGAACGCGCCCGGCAGCAGGCCGTTGATCGTGACGCCGCGCGCCGCGATGTTGCTGCGCGCGAGGCCGGCGACGAAGCCGGTGAGCCCGGAACGCGCGCCGTTGCTCAGACCGAGCACGTCGATCGGTGCCTTCACCGCGCCCGAAGTGATGTTGACGACGCGGCCGTAGCCGCGCTCGGCCATCGCGTCGACCGTGGCCTTCATCAGCTCGATCGGCGTCAGCATGTTGGCGTCCAACGCCTTGATCCAGGCGTCGCGGCCCCATTCTCGAAAATCGCCCGGCGGCGGCCCGCCGGCGTTGTTGACCAGGATGTCGACCTGCGGGCACGCGGCGAGTGCGGCAGCGCGGCCCTCTGCGGTGGCGATGTCACCCGCGACCGCCCGCACCTCGCCGCCGCCCAGCGCGCGCAACTCGGCCGCGGTGGCCTGCAGCGCGTCGGCGCCGCGCGCCGTGATGACCACGTTCACGCCCTCGCGCACCAGCGCCGCGGCGCAGCCCTTGCCCAGCCCCTTGCTGGCGGCGCACACCAGCGCCCACTTGCCTGCCATGCCCAGATCCATCGTCATCACCTCCACTTCGCCAACAACCAGATGCCCGCGAGCACCAGCACCGTGCCGGCCGCGATCCACGCCGTGAACGGCTCGCCGAGGATCACGACCCCCATCAGAATCGTCGAGAGCGGCCCGACCATGCCGGTCTGCGCCGCCAGCGTCGCACCGATGCGCTCGATCGCCATCATCACCATCAGCACCGGCACGAAGGTGCACAGCGTCGCATTGAGCAAAGACAGCCAGATCACCTCGGGCGCGACCGCGAGCGCGCCCAGCGGCCGCAGGATCAGGAACTGCACGATGCACAGCACGCACGCGACCGTGGTCGCCAACCCGGTGAGCCGCAGCGCGCCGAGGCGTTTCACTTCTTCGCCGCTGTAGACGAGGTAGACCGCGTAGCTCACCGCGCTCGCGAACACGAGCGCGGCGCCCAGCGCGGCGTTCGGGCCGAGCAGCGTGACCTCGTGGCCGAACACCAGCAGCACGCCGCAGTAGCTGACACCGAGCGCGATCAGCTGCCGCGCCGTGACCTTGCGCTTGAACAGCACCAGCCCGAGCGCCAGCACCAGCGTCGGGTTCAGGTACAG
>Ga0307517_10003394_pt1 | contig 24788 bp, 29 predicted proteins | sample 23_EM_MG_FD_194515 | JGI IMG/M metagenome (GOLD analysis project Ga0307517, IMG submission 194515) | Populus trichocarpa ectomycorrhiza microbial communities from riparian zone in the Pacific Northwest, United States - 23_EM | ecosystem: Host-associated > Plants > Roots > Unclassified | place... | reverse complement strand
TCACTTCATGATTCTCGCATTCCAGCTGCCGATCCTAAACTCCAACAAATTGACCAGTTGACGAAGATGGTCGGTCAACAAGCGGCGATGATAAAGACCCTTAGCGACCAACTAACACATTGCGGGTCTGACCTGCGAACCCACATGGAGGAGGTCGCTCGCTTGGAGAACTCTCTTGCCGATTCGGAAAAGAGCCGTACGTTTGATTCTACAACAATCCCATGAATCTAGGTTTAATTTTGTTGTCAGTCCGAAAGGCGCACATGCATGTTACCGAGCTGGAACGTGAGCGGGATTCACTGAACGGGCGGATAGCGACAGTCACAAATGAGCTAGAGGAGGTAAAACGCGAGGTTGCGTTCCGACGATCGCTGGCAGAGGAGAAACAATCACTCGAAAACCGTCTGGATGAGGAGAGGAGAGCAAAAGAACGTGTTCGCGTTCAGCTTGACAGTCAAATGGCGGAGCTCCAGAAACCCAAATCCAAATTTGTTTGTCTGTGATTCATCAACATTATCCCTCGCCTTTTCATAGTGGATTCCCCCTCATATGGTTTGCCAGTCCGACTTACGACCCTCCTCATTCCTTTACTGTCGCTCCAACTCCTTTTGTATCTACACTCTTTAATATGTTCCTTCCTGTGGATAGTTCGATACCCTTCGGAGGTGTAATTCGAGAGAATACCGAGGTGTGGCGGCGATCATCTCTTCTCGTGGATGCAGTCACGTGCGAGACAAACACACCGCGCGGGTCACCGGTCCTCTCAGCTTACTTTCAAGTCGCGCTTGAAACGCGCAAGGTCACCGCTCAAGTCATGCCGGCTTCAGGCCCTCTGCCGTTGACCGAAAAACTTCCCATCGAACTCTTGGAACGGGTCTTTCTCTTCACTTCCGCCCGAGACATCCTGCGGCTGTCGTCGGTGAGAAACATCGCGGAGATTTTCTCGAATCCGCTGAGTGTGCGAATCTCGACAGGTCAACCGCGCTTGGCGTGGTATTGTGCAGAACTCTCCCTCGATTCAATATGAGATCGATCTCTTTGCTGTCGGGCTGGAACGTAACCCTCGGACGGAAAGGTCTCTGGCCGATTGCCGCATAGCTCTTGCGACGTACCGCAGGAGGTGGGAAACTTTGGACCCTGCAGAAAAGTGGGAGAAAACTTTCGATGTCCCCGGCGTTCAAGGCATCATCGCTAATGGCGGCACATGCGGGTTCCTTGGGGAGGATTCGGTTAAATTCTTCACCTTAGGATCGGTTTCGCGAGGTGTTCCAGGGAGAGAGTGGGACGTTCCGCTCAAGGACTATACGGGCCACGTCTTCGCATTCTACCCTCGAGCCAATATAATGGCCGTCGCCGAAGAGTTGATGGCGTGGACGTGAGTCATCTTTGCATTTCCAGGAGAGCGTTGAACGATATCGTGGCTGTATAGGTGGAGAGTTCATTTGAGGACTATGAGCGACGGAGGACCTCACCCGGCCGCTCAGACGGCAGTTTTGTCCTGCACCTTCGCACTGGGCAGCGTGCCTTTTACCGGAACCATAGATATCTCAATCACAAGTTCCAGGCTTGCTCTTATGAAAGGAATCTCCTCTGAGAATAGGGGACAAGTTACCGTTTGGGATTGGACAACGGGGCAGATTTTGCTGGTGCGTTGACTGCTCGGATACAACCCTATACTGATGGGGACGGTCTGTTTAGGAGCTCGAGAACGAGTTCCACCGGTCTGCGAAGTTCGTTGACAATTATTGGCTCGCGTTTGTTCTCGCCCCGTATAAACCCGGTTCATTCCCGAAGCTGGTGCTCTTAAACACGGAGCAGACAACGAGCGACACAACGCTCATGAAAACTACGTTCGGCTTTGGTCCTCTGCAGTACCGGGGTTTTGGAGCGGCATTCCTCTACCTAGAAGCGGGTGGGTACGAGCCTTCCTATGACGAGGTCTCGTTTGCGCCCTTCTATCCAGACGCCTCCCAACGGGTCCTAGCTATTGAATTCCATGGCCGTGGAACCATCTGCGTTGTGAAGACAGAAGTACTCCTCAAGCTGGCCCGAGAACAGGGGGCCACGGATATAGAATGGGGGCAGTGGAAAGCCCATGCGTTCGAGGCACGGCCCGGAGACCTCGTAGTTCGCTGGGTCTCCGGTCATAGATTATTCTGCGTGTGTCCGTCCGGGTCAGGGAATGAGGCGACGCGTATAGATGTGTACGATTTCAGCCCCCGAGCATCCGGGAGGGAATCGGAGACAACCGGTAGAGGCAGGAGGGTGTGGCCAAGTGCACAGGGCTACCCATCTTGGGACGGCACTGTGATATCCGGGGAAGGCACTTGTGATACTTTGGCCCTTCTTGAGGTGAACGTTCTCCGCTCCCCAGATCTGACCCAATGCTGACTCAAGTGTTGTGCGCTAGGATACTGAGGGGATCGAAGACCAGGTGACACTGTATTTGTGGAAATTTTGATGATTGTCATGCGATAGGTGCCGTTCACTGCCAAGAACCAATGTAGAGGTGTCACAGACACAGGATCCCCGATTGACAGGCTCCTCGTCCCGTCAACACGCTTCGTCTCAGGGGTCGCTGATGCCGTGCGGAATGTCAAATCTTGGACGGCCACGGTAGTGCATCGAGACTAGGCCTGCACACGTTAACCGAGAACCTCGATCCTGTAGTGCTTCGTCTCTTAATTTCCCACCTCCATCCCATTATATGACGGTACATTTCTTCCTTGTCCCTGCCTTCTCGTATCGTATAGCCGCATACAGTTTGTTACAATTCGCATATCAAGGTGTTGAGTTACGTCACGGACGTGGCCGACCCCCACATCCACACCTTCAAATCTTCCATTGCTGACCGAAACATTTCCCACCGAACTCTTGGGGCAGATCTTTCTCTTCACATCCGCCCGAGACACCCTGTGGCTGCCGTTGGTAAGAAATATCACAGGTTTTCTCGGGTCTGCGCGTTTGCTGAGTATATAGATCTCGACAGGTTAATCACGCTTGCCTCAGTCTTGTGCAAAACTCCCCCTCGCTTCAATATGAAATCGACCTTTTTGCCGTCGGATTGAGATGCAGCCCACGGATGGAAGCGTCTCTACCAGAACGCCGTACGGCTCTTGTGGCGTACTGCAGGAGGTTAGAAGCCTTTGACGCAGAAAAGTGGGACAAGGTTCTCGATATCGACGGTGTCCTAGAGGTTACTGCCGTGGGCAGCACATATGGGATCCTTGGCAGGGATTCGGTTAAATTCTTCACCTTACTAATGTCCGTTTCGCGAGGTATTCCAAGGATAGAGTGGGATGTCATTCAAGGACCACGAAGCCCGATTTTTCACGTTCTGCCCTCAAGCTGACATACTCGCGGTCGTTGAAAAAGGGGCGTGAGTGTAGGTTACCCTTGTAGAACCCCACCCGGCCGCTCAAATCGCGGTCCTGTTCTACAACTTCCCACCCGGAGGCAGCGGCTTTACCAACAACGCCAACCTTTGGGCTCCCTGATCAAACCGTAACTTTTCTCAATTACAGATACATGTGTCAGGAAGTACAGAGGGGTCGAAAACATCGTCGTGGGTACAGATATCAGCACCGCGTGCATGCTCACAGGGCCAAGCTACACGCGGTCGCTAGCAGCAGCGACGCGAGCGATCAAACAGGGGCTGCTGTAAATATACCCAGCTTCAACTTCGTTCCCGTACCCCATACTGATGTCCTGCAACTGATTTTTCTCGTTGAACGGAGATATCCAAGTAATCAGCTCGCCCCCGATCTCCAGTTCATCATCAGAGGCCCAATAGGACTCACTGGGATCAGTGTCCTTAGTCTTGTTAACCAGGATGCTACCTAGGTCCCTTAATAGAGCTCTCTCGTAGCTATCTTCTGTGTAGTCATAAGACGGGTCCTTAGTAATCTGTTCCAACATGATGCCGTGCCCCCATCTATTCTGACCGTCATCATAGATAACTCGCAACGAGGGCTGAAGCTGGAGCTCCAGGCAGGCTTGGAACACGTGTGCGTCTTCACCCTTGAGGTAGCCCGCCATTTCCTGGAGCTTCGTTTCGAAGGTGACAGGGTAGAGGTGGGCAAGACCGAACCCCAGCGTTCCCCATTAGGTAGAAAGTCTGAGCTCTTGAGCAATCCATGGAGCGTGGTTTGAAGGTTCGAGATATTCTTGAGGTTCGGAGTGAGAGTAGAAGTTTTCGGTCTCGACACTGGGCCGAACAGGTACAGGTTGTAGGTCACGGCCCGTCACGGTTAGCGAGATGCAGATGTGTGAGGTAATGCGACTTACCTGTAAGAGTAGCACGTTACCATAGGCATCACTCCCAGCCTCGTGGAACCGACGACCCTTCAAAAACAACTCGTGCATCTCGCGATCGAACTCCTGAGGATTTTCATATTCACCACTTTGGAGCCGATCCTATGGTCCTATCAACCTCGTGTCACCGCAACAGACAGAAACAAAAACTCACCTCGATGAGTTGCAAAGACAGGGGTCGCTGTTATAGAGTCGTTGTGAGCGGTCGTCATCAGCCAACACAATACTGCAAACCTACGACTTGTGGAGAGTTAAGTTTCGAGTCCATATCTGGGATCGCGTCCAGAACGGCGCTGAGTCGCGTTCCGCTATGGGTTGTCTCGGAATCATGAGATTTTTCAGGCGAATGCGGGCGCGTACCTCGGGTGCTTGTAGTCCCGTACTTGCTCAACAATTGGTAAAGCGTCCGCCTGAACCGGCCTTGCTGAGGCAAGATCTGGAGGATAAGAGAATGAGAGACGCACCAGTTGTATTGTAGTGGACCATCCTCCAAGTCCAAAACCCTCCCACCTCGGCACGCTCTTCTCTAACTGCTTCGCAATCTCATCGCTCTGTGCCACTCTCGAAGTCTCGTTCGCTGGCTCAGGCTCGGACATTGCGCCGTCAATATCAACTTCGGAAGATGCTCTTCGTCGATTTGTTGATACTTGACGACCAGGAGGGGGCAGAGAAGGTCGTTTGGACCACTCCGCCTCGAGGATTCCCTACAAAAGGGAACGCGTTATATCGGTCGTGGTTTACCGTCTTGCCGGTCGTTCTGAACGTACTTTGAGCGCGTTCGCGTCTTTTGCTATTTGGCTGTCTTCTCTATCGTAGTGTAGGGCATTCAAGAAGATGAGGTTTAGATCGTCGTAAACAGCTTGTGCGTCCTTGAATCGATTGGCCTTGAGATCAGCGAGAACGCCATTCAAACACTTTGGGTCCTGGATAACCTAAAGCAATGCTCGTACCAAAGCCCTCAGATGGAAGCGCTGACCGTAGTTCACACCTCATAGTACTCAGGCAGGTCATCCTTGTCCACCGGGTCCATGAACATTTCCCCCAGTTTCCGCTTCGCGCGAGGGTCAGCTGGTGTTTGGTAGAGGATGCTGATGACTTCATTGGCCACGGTTATCTGAGAGGGCGGTAGCGGCATGGTAATGGGTGGGTAGGAAGGATGCCGACGTCACACCGACCACGGGCCTGTGACCACCCTGTGACGGATCCGCCGTCAGCTGACTCATCGCGGTTGTCCATCCCCACTTGCGTCACCGACAACGTCATAGCATCCGCGGGTTACTAAATTTAGGGAACCCGAGGTCTTATCCAACAACCCCCATCTTTTGCTCGTTCTGCCTGCACAGTACTTCACCATGCAGAGCCCTCCTCACGATAAAGCAGGCTTACCAGCCCGGCGTGTTCAAACGAGCCTACCAGACCAGGGTGATGACATAGGCATTCGCATCAGCGTCCGTCCATCACACTAATCACGTCTTCCAGACGCCGAGTGGGCCTGGCCGGGCATAGGGGAGTGGAAGGAGGTGGTCGGCAAGTACCAGCAATTTTACAAGCACTGGAGCGATATTTCCGCCAGTTCCAAGTTCCTCAACAAGTTCCCCTACAAGTTATCGCTCGGGGTGGACTCGGACGGAGTATCTCTCTTGCCTTTTCGCTCCGGCCGCACATTAGGGAACCAGATTCTCGTCATCGAGGCATACGAGAAAATCTTCGACCGCTTAATGGTTCTCCGCAAGAAAGATAAGGGAACCACCACAGGGGCTGTGCTCACTGGGCAGCCCGGCACCGGTGCGTCCCTATGATTAGATCCCCACACCGTGCGACAACTCACCGGTGCATCCAGGAAAAACCATGTTCCTAAAGTTCATGCTCGCGCGGCTGATTTCAGATCGCCAGGTCGTACTCCTGTGTGACAGCTCTACAGCCTTCTTTTTCTTCCACGGCAAAGTTTACTCTCGACCGACGCAGTACGGCTTCAAAGATCTTCCCGAATGCAAAGGAGCACTATATTGTCCTATATGGGCGTTGATTGACGTGGACTGCCTGGACGAGGCGCCACCTATCACAGGTAGCGACAACATCTGGCCAATCCAGGCTGCTTCTCCGAACCCCATTCGATGGAAGTCGTGGAGCAAGCAGAACGGGGCCAGGCTGTTGGGCATGCCTCTATGGGAGATGGATGAGCTGATGGAAGGGTACGTCTTTAGTGTGTTCTCCCTTTCTGCCATCCGTTCCAGCCATGCGGCTCAATAGTGGTTTGTTGCTGACCTTCCTTGGCCTTTGCTACAGTTTATGTCTCAGGCCTGATTTGGATGAATTTCGAGAAAGACTGCAGCAGTACCTCCCGCTCCCCGACGGGCCGACGCTCCCTATTACCGATCACGAGGAGATTGACGCTGCGCTGGAGGTTCTCCAGATAGAGAGAGAGAGAGAGAAGGCGGCGGAAGTGGAGGAGAAGGATTGCGACAGCGTGGGCCGCGGCTCCCTGGGGTCATCCGCCGCGGATCAAGACGAGAACATGGTTGACGAAACAGACCAACCACAGACCCCGGTGGACAAGGTGGACAATGCACTCAAGATCTTGGTGCGCAATGCGATTGAAGAGTTCGGCCCCATCCCCCGCGACGTGTACCAAGGCGTTCTCGATCTTCCTAGGGCGAAGCGTCGGCATATCGTTGCGATGGGAAAGCTCAATTATTCCGAGATAATAACCATTGACGAGAGTTTCGTGAGAGCCGTGGGATCAGCTCCGCCGCCTCCCATCGCGTGGTCGTTGTGTTCCCCAAAAAACATACACTCGGCGAGGAGAATTGGGAAATAAACTTCAAATCGACTCGGATTGCGAAGAGAATGGTGGAATTGCTGCTGTTGGAAGAGGACAAACATCTTAGGACGACGTACGACCCCCTCCACTAGAACCCAGAGAGCTCTACTTTGGCGGGATGGTTTTTTGAGGCGATCGTCCATCACAAGTTCGCGACTGGCTGGGAGGACCAACCCAGGCCGCAGCCTATCCTTATGGAGTCCGACAATCGTAACCATCCTGCCTTCTCCATAGATCTCTCCTCGCCCTCCCCTACCCCTGGCACCTCGCTGTCATCTTTCACACCACTACGCGCCGATGCTAGAACTGTTGTGTCGGTCAACCTCGCCGGTGGACTCGGTGACGTGACGCTCGACACCGACAAGTACTACATCCCAAACGTGACTAATAATGCCCTCTTTGACTCGTTCGTCATTGACCACGATCGCGACCGGCGCACCGTCGTAATCTCTATCTTCCAGATTACGATCTCTCCGAGACATGGAGGATCAGCTGATGGCTACCACCTCATCCGCAAAATCATGATCCGTGTAGGCGCGCTTCTCAAGGAGGCGGGCCTTGATGCCACAATCAAAGTCGCATACTTTCTAGTCCACCCCGACAGTAAACCAAAACATAAGTGGGAGATGCCCGCCGGCTGGAGCAAGAATAATATACTTAACAATCATTGTGGGGAAGCCTTCTGTATACCCGTTCCTGTCCCGGCATTTCCGCAAACGTGACAAGCCACGGTACGTCGTGCCTATTCACTCCCAATCCTGCGACCTAGCTGAGCCATGGCTGGATGTAGGTTTCCACTAGGGGTCGGCGGTACCTGTGATGTGCCCTTCTTCCTGTGTGCCCATCCCTTGTTCCCGTTCGTCCGTCCCTTCACTCCCACCGTCTCAACTCGCTCCTCCATGTTTATTGCCTTTGTTCGCATTCCGGTCGTTCGCAACTATTTGATGCGACATTCTTTCCATGTAATTCTTCCTGTACAATACTATGATAGCCCATTCACCGTTACCATGCCGCCACTTCTCTTTCCATGATCGGAACCGTCCAAGCCTGCATATTTCGCCTCTCTGGTCTCCAGACGGCCATGTGCGGCCCACTTCTTGACGTTCTCGAGGTCCGGCATGTGATCATCCTCAGGTAATCGGTTGAGCTCGTTCGTGTCACGTGGATAGAACTTGACGTCTGAGCGCTGAGCAGTGAACATGTCAGGAGAATACGAGTGAAGGCAAGGCATACATAATTCGTAGTCAAGCAAGATGCTAGAGTCGTTCTGGATATAAAGGGGCTAAAGGGTTTTAATATTCAAGTTCGACATCTCGTCGGCTGGAGGCTCAGTTTCAGCCTGAGAGGTTCCGCTCTCCCCAGCCGACCTTTCCCTCTACACCCGAACGGCAACACTCCGCCGGTCATCATCAGTTTTTTTCTGGATCTAGAAGTGCGATTGAACGTTATTTACGCTCATTTAGTGTTATTGAGGGATCCGGGATTTTCCTGATGTACATATGATCTTGCATCCGACCGCTTTACCCAGGAGAGTGAACTGCAGAAAAGAGTTAGCTTGACACCGCCAACCACGTCGTTTCCGGTTGAACATACCGAACCAAGGACCTCGATAAGATTCAGAATTTCGTTCCCGGTTCCCCACTCCAATATCTCCGTAGGACACCCAATGCGCAGGTTGCCCACAAACTCTCCTAGCTCCGCACAGTCCTCCGAATAGTCGTACTCGAACCCTCCGGCCCCTCGTCCCACTGCAAGAGTTTTGAGCGTTTCACCAAGGTTGTACTCGGTAACCCCGATGCCATCAAGAGTGTTCCTCTGGAGCAGACAAGGTGAGCTTTGGATGGATCGTTCGCTTTTAACAGTTCGCTCACGGAAGATGACCAGTCTTCCCAGAGGCTTTTTCGGGATCCAGGATAGCATCTCTTGTGAACTTGGCAACGCCTATACTCCCCCGCGTAACTGAGAAGTGGCAACTTCCACACGAAACTTGGTACTTTTGCTGTGCGAAGCCAGTCATTGTACTACTCAAGAATGCTGGAAAACTCCGATATGAATTGAGGCAGATTTTTGGGATATACCGTTAGACTTACGGATGGCGATCGGCCCCTCGCACTTGGGACAGTTGACATCGATGCAAGTAAGGACACCGCAAAAAATGAAGAGAGCTTTGTGCGAGCGTGCCATATCCCTTCCTGCTCAGGAGGAGGCCGAAAGTTGAAGGGGTTGTCCCCTATTCTTGCCTAAGACGTCTCATTCGCACGAGCCTCCATGTGCGACCCCATTCGTAGTGGCATACCGCCAGATCAATAGGATTTTCCTTAAGGTCCTGCAGCGGCCGCAGAAGCGGTAACCTCTCGCAGTCTCCTCCACACCACCTTAAGAGTCATCAGGAGTTTAATACACGTGGTGAACCGGGTGAAGCGGCCCTACGTAGGGTTAAACATGTAAGCGTGCCAGTTCATCCACACATCAATCAGGGGAGGAATGAATGAGTCTCCAGATGCGTTCAAGCTCGCAACCCAACGTTTGAACCTGTAATAGTTCGCGGTCCATCAGGTGGCCGTTCGTAATGCCTCAGCTTGTACTGTAACATACCTTTGACGGCCAACTCAAAGAACCACACCCACCTCTCCTCCGGGGGAGCGCAGCTTGGCTGGAAGAGGAATCGCCTCCGCGAACTGAGGGTCCGAGTCAGGGTTCTCAATCTTGCGCTTCATGAGCGCGAACATTCCAAGCACCCGTAAGTATGATTTCAGCTGGCCTACAGACACCAGCGCGGGGGGAAAGTCATGTCATCGTAGGATGGCGGAGTGGACCCGGGGTTCGGACCGCCGTCTGTCGCAGATTATGCTGGGAGACCTTCCGTACGAGCCATAGGTTGGGATAGGCCCCCAACGGCGGTCGTGTGATTTTTATAGGCAAGCTGCCAATGAACAATGGTCTACAACAAATATTACCTTGAGCTGTAACGCGATGAAACTGGAGTCCGCGTCTGGACACAGCACAATTGGGGCGTAGACATGACCTACCTCGCTCCAATTTATTTGTGGTTACAAGTGAACGCAGATGCCCAAGTCACTTATTCCCGGATCTGCCGGGTAACCTCAATTTCAAGGATCTACCCAGGTCTACCTCACAAGGTTGAAGGTGGTCGGTGAACAAGCGGCGATGATGAGGGCCCTTAACAAACGACCAACACATTGCGAGTCTGACCTGCAAACCTACACGGAGGATGTCGCTCGCTTGGAGAACTCTCATACCGACTCGGACAAGAGCCGTACGTTTGATTCTACAACGATCCTATGAGTCGAGGTTTTGGTTTTTTATCGGTCTGAGAGGCGCACATGTATGTCGATGAGCTGGAACGCGAAAGGGATTCATTGAATGGGCGGGTGACGACAGTCCAAATGAGCTAGAGGCAAAACGCAAGGCTGTGCTCGTTCGACGATCGGTGGCGGATGAGAAACAATCGCTCGAAAACCGGCTGGATGGGAGAAGAGCAAAGGAACGTGTTCGCGTTCAGCTCGACATTCGAATGGGGGAGCTCCAGAAACGCAAATCCAATTTTTTTCGTCCGTGATTCATCGACATTATCTTACCTTTTCATAGTAAATTCCCCCTCATATGGTTTGCCGGTCTGACGTATGACCCTCCTTCTTCCCTTACTCTCGCTCCAACTCCTCCTTTTGTGTCTACACCCTTTGATATGTTCGTTCTTGTGGATAGTTCGATACCCTTCGGAGGCGTAATTCGGGAGAATAGCAAGGTGTGGCGGCGATCATCTCTTCCCGTGGATGCGGTCACGTGCGAGACAAACACACCGCGCGGGTCACCGGTCCTCTCAGCTTACTTTCAAGTCGCGCTTGAAACGCGCAAGGTCACCGCTCAAGTCATGCCCGCTTCAGGTCCTCTACCGTTGACCGAAAAACTTCCCATCGAACTCTTGGAACGGATCTTTCTCTTCACTTCTGCCCGAGACATCCTGCGGTTGGCGTCGGTGAGAAACATCGCGGAGATTTTCTCGAATCCGCTGAGTGTGCGAATCTCGACAGGTCGACCGCGCTTGGCATAGCATTGTGCAGAACTCTCCCTCGATTCAACATGAGATCGATCTATTTGCTGTCGGACTGGAACGTAACCCGCGGACGGAAAGATCTCTAGCCGATTGCCGCATAGCCCTCGCGGCGTACCGCAGGAGGTGGGAAACTTTGAATCCCGCCGAAAAGTGGGAGAAAGCTCTCGACGTGTCCGGCGTTCAAGGCATCATCGCCATTGGCGGCACATACGGTCTCCTTGGGGAGAATTCGGTTAAATTCTTCACCTTAGGATCGGTTTTGCGAGGTGTTCTAGGGAGAGAGTGGGATGTTCCGTTCAAGGACCATACAGGCTACGTCTTCGCATTCTGCCCTCGAGCCAATGTAATGGCCGTCGCCGAAGACCCGATGGGGTGGAGGTGAGTTATCTCCGTGTTTCCAGGAGAGCGTTGAACGATATCATGACTGTATAGGTGGAGAGTTCATTTGAGCACTATGAGCGACGGAGAACCTCACCCGGCCGCTCAGACTGCAGTTTTGTCCTACATCTTCGCACTGGACAGCGAGCCTTTTACCAAAACCATAGATATTTCAATCACAAGTTCCAGACTTGCTCTTATGAGAGGAATCTACTCCGAGAATAGGGGACAAGTTGCCGTTTGGGATTGGACAACGGGGCAGATTTTGCTGGTGCGTTGACTGCTCGGATACAACCCTATACTGATGGGGACGGTCTGTTTAGGAGCTCGAGAACGAGTTCCACCGGTCTGCGAAGTTTGTTGACAATTATTGGCTCGCGTTCGTTCTCGCCCCGTATAAACCCAGTTCGCCCCCGAGGCTGGTGCTCTTAAACACAGAGCAGACAACAACGGCCGATGCAACGCCCATGCAAACTACGTTCGGCCTCGGCCCTCTGAAGTACCCGGGTTTTGGAGCGGCATCCCTCCACCTAGAATCGGGTGGGTACGAGCCTTCCTATGACAAGGTCTCGTTTGCGCCCTTCTATCCAGATGCCTCCCAACGGGTCCTAGCTATTGATTTTTGTGGCTGTGAAACCATCTGCGTTGTGAAGACAGAGGTACTCCTCAAGCTGGCCCAAGAACAGGGGGTCACGGACATAGAATGGGGGCAGTGGAAAGCGCATGCATTCGATGTACGGCCCGGATATCTCGTTGTTCGCTGGGTCTCCGGTCATAGATTATTCTGCGTGTCTCCTTCCGGGTCAGGGGGTGAGGCGACGCGTATAGAGGTGTACGATTTCAGCGCCCGAGCATCCGGGAGGGAATCGGTAATAACCGATAGAGGTAGGAGAGTGTGGTCAAGTGCACAGGGCTACCCGTCTTGGGATGCCTCTGTGAAATCCGGGGAAGGAACTTGTGATACCATGGCTCTTCTTAAGGTGAACGTTCTCCGCTCCCCAGATCTGACCCAATGCTGATTCAAGTGTTGTGCGCTAGGATACTGAGGGGAATGACGACCAGGTCACACTGTATTTGTGGAACTTTTGATGGTTGTCGTGCGATAGATGCCGTTCACTACCAAGAACCAATGTAGAGGTGTTGCAAACACAGGATCCCCAGCTGGTTTTACCTTACGCTTACGGTCGCGTGTCTTACTGCCTTTTTAATCCATCTCAATTCAGTGGACAGACAGACTCCTTGCCCCGCCAACGCGCATCGTCCCAGGGGTCGCTGATCCCGCGCGGGACGACAAATCTCGGGCGGCCGCGGTATCGCGTCGAAACTAGGCCTGCACACGTTAATCGAGATCCTGGATCCTGTAATGCTTCGTCCCTCTCTTATGTTTCCCCATTTCCGTCCCATTATATAGCGGTACACCTCTTCCTTGTCCCTGCCTTCTCGTACCGTATATAGCCGCATACATTTGTTACAATTTGCATGTCGGAGTGTTGAGTTATGTTGCGGACGTGGCCGAACCTCCACGTCCGCATTTGGGACGTACAACATCATCACGCACTCATGTCAGCTTCAAATCTTCCATCGCTGACCGAAACGTTTCCCACCAAACTCTTGGAGGAGATCTTTCTCCTCACTTCAGCTCAAGACATCCTGTGGCTGGCTGTGGTAAGGAATGTCACAGATTTCCTCGAATCTGCGAGTTTACTGAGTATATAGATCTCAACAGGTTGATCACGCTTGCAGTAGTCTTGTAAAAGACTTCCCCTCATTTTAATATGAGATCGACCTTTTTGAAGTCGAATTGAGACGCAACCCACGGATGGAAGCCGTGGCAACCCTGCCAGAACGCCGTACGGCTCTTGCGGCGTACTGCAGGAGGTTAGAAGCTTTTGACGCAGAAATGTGGGACAAGGTTCTCGATATCGACGGTGTCCTAGAGGTTACTGCCGTGAGCGGCACATATGGGATCCTTGGCAGGGATTCGGTTAAATTATTCGCCTTAATGTCCGTTTCGCGAGGTATTCCAAGGAGAGAGTGGGATGTCATTCAAGGACCACGAAGCCCGATTTTTCACGTTCTGCCCTCAAGCTGGCATACTCGCCATCGTTGAAAAAGGGGCGTGAGCGTAGGTTACCCTTGTAGAACCCCACCCGGCCGCTCGAATCGCGGTCCTGTTCTACAACTTCCCACCCGGAGGCAGCGGCTTTACCGACAACGCCAACCTGGCCGGATGTCCGTTGGGCTCCCTGATCAAACCGTAACTTTTCTCATTTATACAAGTGTCAGGAAGTACAGAGGTGTCGAAAACATTGTCGTGGGTACAAATATCAGCACCGCGTGCATGTCACAGGGCCAAGCTACACGCGGTCGCTAGCAGCAGCGACGCGAGCGATCAAACAGGGGCTGCTGTAAATAAACCCAGCTTCAAATTCGTTCCCATACCCAATGTTAAGGTCCTGCAACTGATTTTTCTCGTTGAACGGGGAGATCCAAGTAATAAGTTCACCTTCGATCCCCAGCTCATTGGCCCAACGGAACTTCCTGGGATCGGGGCCCTCGATCTTGTTAACCGGGACGCCCCCTAGATCCCTTACCAGAACTTCCTCGTAGCTCTCCTGCCCGTAGTCGTAAGGCGGGTCCTTGGTAATCTGTTCCAACATGATGCCGTGCCCCCGTCTATTCGGACCGTCATCATAGATAACTCGCAACGAGGGCTGGAGCTGGAGCTCCAGGCAGGCTTGGTACACGTGTGCGTCTTCACCCTTGAGGTAACCTGCCATTTCCTGGAGCTTCGTTTTGAAGGTGACAGGGTAGAGGTGGGCAAGACCGAACCCCAGCGTTCCGCCGTTAGGTAGGAAGTCTGGGCTCTTGAGCAATCCCTGGAGCGTGGTCTGAAGGTTCGAGACATTTTTGAGGTTCGGAGTGAGGGTAGAAGTTTTCGGTCTCGACACTGGGTCAAACAGGTACAGGTTGTAGGTCACGGTGACCCTCTGTCCGCTGATGACCCTGAGGACCTCGTGTTCGATGTCACTGTAGAAGGCGATATATGCGAGGGAGGGAGAGGATTGCGAAGCGGTCAGATCGTTGGCGTCGAACGTCCATTCGCGGTCCTTGTGGCGAAGGACGAGCTCTCCTCCCTGGTGGGAAGTGGGATAGACGACGACGAGCGACCCGAGCATGTCTGTTCCCCGGGGTGTGTCCTTATGTGCCTTGAAGAACGAGTCTTTGCCTACGTGGATGCAACGATGTCAGGAAAGACGACACCGGCATCACAAACTGTAGTTACTGTAAACGTTGAGCTTGTACAGCTCAGGCCTGATGTGCATCTTCTCCGTCTCGCCTTGAAGCAACTGGTCCTCTATGGTCCTTATCAAGCCAGAACCTGCGAGGTCGAGCTGGACGGCGAAGTTGGAAGCATCCATTTTGAGGGCTTTGCGGTAAGATTCATCGTAGACGTCCTCGCTTCCACGGCCGAACGTTGCGGGATCGCACGCTGCGGTGAGGAGGTCCAGATCCTCGGACGTCGCAGAGGCGAAATCGATGAACCTGCGGAACAGAGATTAACAATCGAGGCTCCTGCGTACAATTGGAGCGTACACACTTCGAGTTCTTCTTGCCATAGTAAAGGTAGAGGCCTTCTGGAGACGGAGATATGACCCCACTGCAGAGAGGGGGGCGATCGAAAGAGAGAGCTTGCTTGAGAGATTCCAGCTGGGCAATAGTCGCCATGGAGATGTGTTGTATCCTCTGAATAGAGGGGCCACTTGGATTTATAGGTTTTCGTGTCTCCCCCCTGAGGCTGGCTCGTTGACTCATTCGCAAGTATTCCACGTGGGTGACGAAGCCGAGTTTCTGTTCCTTATCCGCTGAGTGAGAATCCTGGTAATCTAGCGCACGGAATGCCGCAGAGGTCCAATCGATAAGCCAAAGAGATCGAGCCGACTTCTCCAGGTGCAGGTCGACATTACGTGGAAGAGAGGAGGAGGGCGATTCTGATATCCCGGTCGAGTCGTTGCCACGGTGGATCAGGGGCACGATCCAGAGCTCGTATTGATGTCATCGGGCGTTGCGTGTCGCGCGTAACTTAAACCAACTCAGGTTGGATGACTCGCCGGGGAAACCACTCTAGCATTAGTACTGAAACGAATGACCGGTAACCTCTACGCCACGCATGGTACAGTTGAAACTGGGCTCCTCGCAGGGAACCCAATCGCCTCGAATATAGTTCCCGCCTTGTCCCGGGTGCTCCACCGAACCAAAGGGATCGATACCTGGATTCGACGAGTTCCGACGCGCTTTTGGAATTTTCCCCAATGGAAGAGTTGCGTGAGAGGTTTGTTGATTGGAGCCCCCCGCTTTGCACCGGCTTATTGGACTAGTTACGCCCTTCATACAGACCCCGGTATGATGAGCGGGGTGCGTCGATGTCGACCAATCATGGGTGGTGGTCTATGAATTCTCCATGCTCCTCGACTCTTAGGGTTGGTTAAACGATCACGCGCAGTGGTCATACCTCTGAGAGAGAAGTCTGCGGATGAACGATTCTGATTGGTACAACTAAGAGGGGTCGGTGATACAGCTACGGCGAGTGCTAAATACGTCAAATCATGAACGGCGATGCTTGAAACCCACACCCTCTCCATGCTCCTCACGAAGCTAAGGTCGATGGAGGGAGCATTCGAAGAAAGTGGTTTCATACTCGGCATACGAGATCTGCGTCCCACTCGTCTGATCCAACACCTTCGTAAATGAGGAAGAGTGATTTCGGATCGTACTTCTGCTTGATGGCTCGGAGCTTGTCGTAGTGGGTGCCAAAGAAGGATTTCTTCCAGTCAAATTCGTATCTCGAAGCCTGAGGAAAAAAAACAATGAAGTGAGGTTGAAGTGAGTGGGGATGGGGGAGCATCCAATTCTCTCACCTCGTTCAAATATGCGCCGGATTCGGGGGCTATACCTTGCAGGATCTTCATATCCTGAATGAGAAGTTGGCGAGCAGCTTGGACCTCAGTCAATGTGGCACCGTCTTGCCACACCGTGAAGATAACCGCGTAGACCAGGCTTTTTCGCCAGGCAGGGTTAAGGCCTGTGGACTCGGGGTCTACACGGGATACCTGTCCGCCAGTAACGAGGCTATGGGGGAACTTCTCAGAATCTATTATCGTTTCCGAGATTGTAGAAAAAACAAACTCACGAGTACGCGAAGCTGGATAACTTGAGCAGTTCACCGGCCAGCTCTTCGGGTCGGTCGGTCTCGATGACATCCTTTGGTAGCAACCAAGAGGAAAGCTCGGCCGGGATCCCGACCGGGTTGTTGGTGGAAAGTAGTTCATAGGGCTGCCAGAAATCTTGGTACAGAATAGTGTAATTCTCAACCGAGAAGCCGGGTTGGGAAATCGCGAATTCGAACAGAGGGGAGAAGGTGGCCTGGGTCTGTTCCGCCGTGACGTTGGGTGACATGACGAAGAAAAACATTTGTTCGGTAGTTCCGAAACCGTAGCCTCCATAACCCTGGTCGACGAGCGAGGGAGTGAGACGAATAATTTCCGTGAGCAAGTTCTTGGTCGATTCGACGTTGGTGGAGTTGACTGAGAGCAGGGCGGCAGAGAAGGAAGTGGAGGGGTGGGATTTGTAAGTGACCGAAGTGACAACGCCCCAGGTACCCCCACCACCACCACGAATGGCCCAGAACAAATCCTTATTGCGGTAGGGGTTGGCAATGACGTGATCACCATTTGCAGTGACAATCGTTATCTCCAAGACGTTATCTACGCCTACAAAACCACGGTGTGAGTGCAACTGGACTAGATCAGGCAAGGTTTTTTTGCATACCGAGGCCGTAGTTTGGAGCGATTAAACTGTGACCGCCGCCTGCAAGCCAGCCACCAGCAACGCCGATGCTTCCTCCTGAACAAACGCCCCCGACCATAACCCGATTTCGCTGTCTGGCAGCCTCGTAGGCCTCGAACCATTGGACACCGGCTCCGAAGGTAAACACTGACGTCATGTGCGACCTCATCAGTGGGAGAGGGGATTTTCAGGAAAGGATCGGAAACAAACCGTTGTCGTATCTATCCGTTGCACCCGTGGGAGAGAACGAATTGTGGAAAGTGATGTTCTTCATATGGTGAGTCCATATTAAAAACGAATCCCTGGCAGAGCTCCTTCCAAGAAGGTCGTGTCTGACGGAAACGCCAATCAGCACTCGGAGTAAATGTGACGGGAGAGTAGGGCCACCCTGTGGTCTTGATCACGAGACGTAAATTGTGCTTCCCGGCAAACCTGACAGCTTCTTGGACGTCTTCCGGCGTTCTGGCGTCGACTCCGATGACCGGCACGCTCCCCTGTCGGCACGGAATGCCGAGCGAGGTGTTGAGATAGCAGCCTTGGATCGTCCCGTCGGGAAAGGTCCACGTCTCCCAGTTGGTGTATTCGGTAGCCCCGGGTTGATCAGAACGCCAGATAGCGTTACCCCAGCTGGCATGGACATCAGTGCAGTTCCCTGCGGCAGAGTCGTAGCAAGGAGTGGCTGGCGGGACCGGATGGATCAGTGGCTGAGAGACTACCGACGCGAGAGTCTGGAACTCGGAATCGGATGGCCAACATTCGGATCCAGAAGTACAGCGGCAGTTTTTGGCTGGTTTCGAAGACACCGTTGTGAGGCCGAGAGCGACGGCCAACAGAGGCGGGAGGAGGAACATGGCTGCCCAGGTGCAGCAGTGCGACGAGGGTGCGGGGATTTATAGCATGGATCCTACTATTGATAGGGAGCTACAGGGTCCCGGGGCGGTGAATCGCACTGCGCATCGACCAGTAGTAGTATAAAACCCGGGTTGCTCCTGGGCACGCCTGGGCTGCCGCGCGTGATGGATCCACAACGCAAAGCGCCACGGATGAATCCGACACGAGACTGTGTCGTTCAGCGTCTGCAACCGTACTTGAAACGCGCAAGGTCACCGCTCAAGTCATGCCGGCTTCAGGCCCTCTACCGTTGACCGAAAGACTTCCCACCGAACTCTTGGAACGGGTCTTTCTCTTCACTTCCACCCAAGACATCCTGCGGCTCGCGTCGGTGAGAAACGTCACGGAGATTTTCTCACATCCGCTGAGTGTACGAATGTCGATAGGTCAACCGCGCTTGGCGTGCTATTGTGCAGAACTCTCCCTCGATTCAATATAAGATTGATCTCTTCGCTGTCGGACTAGAGCGTAACCCACAGACGGAAAGGTCTCTGGCCGATTGCCGCATAGCTCTCGCGGCGTACCGCAGGAGGTGGAAAACTTTGGATCCTGCCGAGCAGTGGGAGAAAGCTCTCGATATGCCCGGCTTTCCAGACATCATCGCTATTGGCGGCACATACGGGCTCCTTGGGAAGGACTATGTTAAATTCTTCATCTTAGGATCGGTTTCACGAGGTGTTCCAGGGAGAGAGTGGGACGTTCCGCTCAAGAACTATACAGGCTACGTTTTCGCATTCTACCCTCGAGCCAATATAATGGCCGTCGCTGAAAACTCGATGGCGTGGACGTGAGTTATCTTTGTGTTTCCAGGAGAGCGTTGAACGATATCGTGACTGTATAGGTGGAGAGTTCATTTGAGCACTATGAGCGACGGAGAACCTCACCCGGCCGCTCGAACTGCAGTTTTGTCCTACACCTTCCCACTGGACAGCGGGGCTTTTACCAAAACCATAGATATCTCAATCACAAATTCCAGACTTGCTCTTATGAGAGGAATCTCCTCCGAGAATAGAGGACAAGTTACCGTTTGGGATTGGACAACGGGGCAGATTTTGCTGGTGCGTTGACTGCTCGGATACAACTCCGTACTGATGGGGACGGTCTGTTTAGGAGCTCGATAATGAGTTCCACCGGTCTGCGAAGTTCGTTGACAATTATTTGCTCGCGTTCGTTGTTGCCCCGTATCAACACGATTCGCCCCCGAGGCTGGTGCTCTTAAACACGGAGCAGACAACAACGGCTGATACAACGCCCATGCAAACTACGTTTGGCCTCGGCCCTCTGAAGTACCCGGGTTTGGGAGCGGCGTTTCTCCACCTAGAATCGGGTGGGTACGAGCCTTCCCACGACGAGGTCTCGTTTGCGCCCTTCTATCCAGATGCCTCCCAACGGGTCCTAGCTATTGAATTTTGTAGCCGCGGAACCACCTGCGTTGTGAAGACAGAGGTACTCCTCAAGCTGGCCCGAGAACAGGGGGCCACGGACATAGAATGGGAGCAGTGGAAAGCCCATGCGTTCGAGGTACAGCCCGGAAATCTCGTTGCCCGCTGGGTTTCCGGTCACAGATTATTCTGCGTGTCTCCGTCCGGGTCAGGGGGTGAGGCGACGCGTATAGATGTGTACGATTTCAGCGCCCGAGCACCTGGGAGGGAATCGGAGACAACCGATAGAGGTAGGAGGGTGCGGCCAAGTGCACAGGGCTACCCGTCTTGGGACGGTTCTGTGATATCCGGGGAAGGCACTTGTGATACCTTGGCCCTTCTTAGGGTGAACGCTCTCCGCTCCCCAGATCTGACCCAAAACTGATTCAAGTGTTGTGTTAGGATCCTAAGGGGGATGAAGACCAGGGCACACTGTATTGGTGGAACTTTTGACGGTTGTCGTGCGATAGGTGCCGTTCACTGCCAAGAACCAATGTAGAGGTGTCAGTGTCGACGTAGGATCCCCAACTGGTTTTATCTTTCGTTTACAGTCGCGTGTGTTTTACTACCTTTTTAATCCATCTTAATTCAGCGGACGGACAGGCTCCTTGTCCCGTCAACGCGCATCGTCCCAGGGGTCGCTGATGCCGCGCGGAATGACAAATCTCGGGCGGCCACGGTAGCGCATCGAAACTAGGCCTGTACACTTTTAACCGAGAACCTCGATCCTGCAATGCTTCATCTCTCCCTTATGTTTCCTCATTTCCATCCCATTATATACCGATACATCTCTTCCCTGTCCCTGCCTTCTCGTATCGGATATAGCCGCATACAGTTTGCTACGATTTGCATGTTGGAGTGTTGAGTTGCGTCACGCACGTGGCCGAACCCCACATGTATCAGGAAGTATAGAGGGGTCAAAAACATTGTCGTGGGTACAAATATCAGCACCGCGTGGATGCTTACAGGGCCAAGCTACACGCGGTCGCTAGCAGCAGCGATGCGAGCGATCAAACAGGGGCTGCTGTAAATATACCCAGCTTCTACTTCGTTCCCGTACCCCATACTGATGTCCTGTAACCGATTTTTCTCGTTGAACGGAGAGATCCAAGTAATCAGTTCGCCCCCGATCTCCGGCTCATCGTCCGAACAGGCCCAATAGGACTCACTGGGATCAGTGTCCTCAGTCTTGTTAACCAGGATGCCCCCTGGATCCCTTAACAGAGCTCTCTCGTAGCTATCTTCTGTGTAGTCGTAAGATGGGTCCTTAGTAATCTGTTCCAACATGATCCCATATCCCTGTCCACTCTGATCGTCATCATAGATAACTCGCAACGAGGGCTGGAGCTGGAGCTCCAGACAGGCCTGGTACACGTGTGCGTCTTCACCCTTGAGGTAGTCCGCCATTTCCTGGAGCTTCGTTTCGAAGGTGACAGGGTAGAGGTGGGCAAGCCCGAACCCCAGCGTTCCGCCGTTAGGTAGAAAATCTGGGCTCTTGAGTAATCCCTGGAGTGTGGTCTGAAGGTTCGAGACGTTTTTGAGGTTCGGAGTGAGAGTAGAAGTTTTCGGTCTCGACATTGGGTCGAACAGGTATAGGTTGTAGGTCACGGTGACCCTCTGTCCGCTGGTGACCTTTAGGACCTCGTGTTCGATGTCACTGTAGAAGGCGATATATGCGAGGGAGGGAGAGGATTGTGAAGAGGTCAGATCGTTGGCGTCGAACATCCATTCGCGGTTCTTGTGATGAAGGACGAGCTCCCCTCCCTGGTGGGAAGTGGGATAGACGACCACGAGCGACCCGAGCATGTCTGTACCCCGGGGTGTGTCCTTGTGCGCCTTGAAGAACGAATCTTTGCCTACGTGGATGCGGCGATGTCAAGAAAGACGACACCGAAAGGAAATTATGAACAAGAATTACCATAGACATTGAGCTTGTACAGTTCAGCTCTGATGTGCATCTTCTCCGTCTCGCCTTGAAGCAACTGGTCCTCTATGGTCCTTATCAAGCCAGAACCTGCGAGGTCGAGCTGGACGGAAAAATTCGAAGCATCCATTTTGAGGGCTTTGCGGTAAGATTCGTCGTAGACGTCCTCGCTTCCACGACCGAACGTCGCGGGATCGCACGCTGCGATGAGGAGTTCCAGATCTTCGGACGTCGCAGAGGCGAAATCGATGAACCTGTGGAACAGAGGTCAACAACCGAAGCCCTCACATTCGACCAGAACGTACACACTTCGGGTTCTTCTTGCCATAGTAAAGGTAGAGGCCTTCTGGAGACGGAGATATGACACCGCTGCAGAGAGGGGGGCGATCGAAAGAGAGAGCTTGCTTGAGAGATTCCAGCTGGGAAATTGTCGCCATGGGAGATGCGTTATATCTTCTGAACGGAGAGGTCACTTGGATTTAAAGGTTTCCGCGTCCCCCGAGCTGGCTCGTTGACTCGTTCACAAGTATTCCACTTGGGTGGCGGAACTGAGTGTTGATGGTTTCTTATCCGCTAAGTGAGAATCCTGGTAATCTAGCGTATGGAATACCGCCGAAGTCCAATCGATAAGCCAGAGAAATCGAGTTGACTCCTCCGGGTGATGGTCGACATTGAGTGAATGAGAGAAGAGGGGCGACTCTGATATCCTGATCGAGTCGTCGCCACGATGTACCAGGGGTGTGATCCAGAACTCGTATTGACGTCTTCGGGGCGTTGCGTGTCGCGCGTAACCAACTCAGGTTGGGTGACTCGCCGAAGAAACCACTCTGCTAAAACCAATATCAGTTCGTGAGTCATGTCACCCTCCGTGAACAAGGGTTCTTATGCATTTCATCAAAAAAAACCCCGGTCAGCTCCTACAAGCTTGAAAGCGCTGGGGGAATACGAAATCGAGTGGGAGCGCCCAGACGCGACTTTCGGTTCGCTCCGCAACGCTCGAGCCAATAAGGACCCCGAATGCTTCTGGTATAATTATAAACGAAAGGGCCGGCGAGCGGCAAGGCCCATGACCGACTACCATCCTTGACAAAGGAGTCAACGCGAAACCTGCCAGACATAAATTGGGAAGCGGTCGAGGGCACTCCCGCGACGAACACGGGCGTGTATGGGTTTAACATAAAAGAATCGCGGGGAAAAACAATTTGAAAAGCTCATCGAAATAAGATTTCCCTACTGAAGTCCAGAACTAAAACAGGAAGACCCCTCCCTTACGGTCGTGGGGATGATGAGTGGGGTGCGTCAGTGTCGACCAATCATGAGTAGCGGTCTATGAATTCCCCAAGCTCCTCGACTGCTAGGGTTGGTTGAACGATCACGCACAGTGGTTGTACCTCAGAGAGAAGTTTGTGGATGGATGGCTCCAGTTGGTACAACTAAGGGGGGTCGGTGATACAGCTACGGCGAATGCTAAATACGTGGAATCATGAACGGTGGTGTTTGAAACCCACACCCTCTCCATGCTCCTCGCAAAGCTAGGGTCAATGAGGGGGATCCGAAGAAGGGGTTTCATACTCGGCAGACGAGATCTGCGTCCCACTCGTCTGATCCAACACCTTCGTAAATGAGGAAGAGCGAGTTCGGATCATACTTCTCCTTGATAGCTCGGAGCTTGTCGTAGTGGGTGCCGAAGAAGGATCTCTTCCAGTCGGATTCGTATCTCAAAGCCTGAGGAAAAAAAAAACAATGAAGTGAGATTGAAGTGAGCGGGGATGGGGGAGCATCCAATTCTCTCACCTCGTTCAAGTATGCGCCGGATTCGGGGGCTATACCTCGCAGGATCTTCATATCCTGAATAAGAAGTTGGCGAGCAGCCTGGATCTCAGTCAAGGTGGCACCGTCTTGCCACACCGTGAAGATAACCGCGCAGACTAGGCTTTTTCGCCAGGCAGGGTTAAGGCCTGTGGACTCGGGGTCTACACGGGATACCTGTCCGCCAGTAACGAGGCTATGGGGGGAATTCTCAGGGTCTATTCTCGTTTCCCGGGATTGTGGAAAAAAACTGACGAGTACGCGAAGCTGGATAACTTGAGCAGTTCACCAGCCAGCTCTTCGGGTTGGTCGGTCTCGATGACATCCTTTGGTAACAACCAAGAGGAAAACTCGGCCGGGATCCCGACCGGGTTGTTGATGGAAAGTAGGTCATAGGCCTGCCAGAAATCTTGGTACAGAATAGTGGAATTCTCAACCGAGAAGCCTGGCTGGGAAATTGCGAATTCGAACAGAGGGGAGAAGGTGGCCTGGGTCTGTTCGGCCGTGACGTTGGGTGACATGACGAAGAAAAACATTTGTTCGGTAGTTCCGAAACCGTAGCCTCCATAACCCTGGTCGACGAGCAAGGGAGTGAGACGGATGATTTCCGTGAGCAGGTTCTTGGTTGAGTCGACGTTGGTGGAGTTGAATGAAAGCAGGGCGGCAGAGAAGGAAGTGGAGGGGTGGGTCTTGTAAGTGACCGAAGTGACAACGCCCCAGGTACCTCCACCCCCACCACGAAGGGCCCAGAACAAATCCTTGTTGCGGTAGGCGTTGGCAATGACGTGGTCGCCATCTGCAGTGACGATCATTATCTCCAAAACGTTGTCTACGCCTACAAAGACACGGTGTGAGTGCGACTCGACCAGATCACGCAAGTTTTTTTGCGTACCGAGGCCGTAGTTTGGAGTGATTAAACTGTGACCGCCGCCTGCAAGCCAGCCACCGCCAACGGCGATGCTTCCTCCTGAACAAATGCCCCCGACCATAACCCGATTTCGCTGTCTGGCAGCCTCGTAGGCCTCAAACCATTGGACACCGGCTCCGAAGGTAAACACTGACGTCATGTGCGATCTCATCAGCGGGAAGGGGATTTCCAAGAGAGGATCGGAAACAGACCGTTGTCGTATGCGACTAGATCCGTTGCACCCGTGGGAGAGAACGAACTGTGGAAAGTGATGTTCTTCATATGGTGAGTCCATATTAGGAATGAATCCTTGGCAGAGCTCCTTCCAAGAATGTCGTGTCTGGTAGAAACGCCAATCAGCACTCGGGGAACATATAATGAAAAGCAAGTTTACCCTGTAT
>Ga0307517_10003393_pt1 | contig 24790 bp, 29 predicted proteins | sample 23_EM_MG_FD_194515 | JGI IMG/M metagenome (GOLD analysis project Ga0307517, IMG submission 194515) | Populus trichocarpa ectomycorrhiza microbial communities from riparian zone in the Pacific Northwest, United States - 23_EM | ecosystem: Host-associated > Plants > Roots > Unclassified | place... | reverse complement strand
CTGTTCATTTCTCAGCGTACTATTATTAGTTATCTCCATTCCAAAGAATAAGTATGGCCATTCGGGCTAGCATCAGTTAGATGCGAGTTACTTGTCGATCTACTCGTCGCAGGCGCAGATCACCATTGGTGAGTAAGACGGGGTCCAGTCATTGAGATCAGCACTATGATTAGCCCGTTAAATTCGGGACACAGAATTTAGCAGTGAATGTGAATGTGTTATACATACTAATTGTTCATGGCACCCTAAATATGAAATTAAGGGTCCATTTCGGTTGCTCACTGCTGGGCGCTTTGTTGGATCAACAAATACCTTTTCAGGCCCCGTTACGCGCTGTATTTACTACCCGTTACATGAACGAATGGTCGAAGCACTACAATACACGGTGGTGTCCAATCCCTGAATGCCGCGTTCCCAGGATATCGTGATACGCTGCAAGGGTACCATCAGGAAATTGGAAAAATTCCTATCAGGCAATATGAACACCAAAATGCGCGATGAGTCGTTGTCGGTGTTATGAACAGGTTAGCATATTTTAGGTCAACTCACAATGCTAGATCTTGTTAGATCTTGCGTCCTCTGATTAGTATGCTAGCCGCGATGTTGTGAGTTTGTTGTAATAATGTTGCGTTACTATGAAATTGATATCATCCCTGTGCGCGATGACAGAGCGGCTGCGATATTCTCGTCAATTATCCACAAGATATCAGATTCTCAGTGACTCACAATGCATTGCAAACTAGATGCGATGTCACGAGTTCGTAGCATATTTTACATCAACTCACAATGCTAGATCTTGCTAGATCTTGCGTCCTCCGATTAATATGCTAGCCACGATGTTGTGAGTTTGTTGTAATAATGTTGTGTTACTATGAAATTGATATCGTCCCTTTGCATGATGACAGAGCAAGTGCCATATTCTCGTCAATTATCCACAAGATATCAGATTCTCAGTGACTCACAATGCATTGCAAACTAGATGCGATGTCACGAGTTCGTAGCATATTTTACATCAACTCACAATGCTAGATCTTGCGTCCTCTGATTAGTATGCTAGCCACGATGTTGTGAGTTTGTTGTAATAATGTTGTGTTACTATGAAATTGATATCGTCCCTTTGCATGACGACAGAGCAGGTGCCATATTCTTGTCAATTATCTACAAGATATCTGGTTTTTTGGAGAATCACAATAAGAGGCTGTCAGACGTAATGTCATGAGTTTGTCGTAATAATGCTGTGTTACTATTAAGTTAACGTCGCACCTCCAAATGAAGGCAAAGAAGCAGCAAGATCCTCGTCAATTCATCTATGAGATATCAGATTCTGGGGGACTCGCAATGCATTGCAAACGAGCAGCTGTTTGTGAGCCGGATACAATACGGTGCATATATTATGTTTCTACCTCATGTTCCAAATGATCTGGTCAATTTCTAGCAACAATATTCAGGTTTCACGCCAAAAAGAAAGACAAATCCGTGTATTTCAAGCGGGGTATATGGATACTACATAACCACAGGGTTCAAACTAGCAATGCTGTGACTGACCCTCCCATTTCCATCCTGGTCTTCTATCTCATCATCCTCTTCCTCTGAATCAGATAGCAAGAGATACATCGCTTTCTGTAGTCTTCTGTTCTCAATAGGGCATATCCTTTCAGCCCATTGCTTGAAAATGTTAAGGACGCTTGTCTTCTTTTGTTGTAGGCCAGTTTCAAGAATTGTCGAGTATTTCTCAAAGTCATCGAAATAGTGTATGCCAGTGCTTAGGCCTACTTTTTGAAGAGTGTCGTCAGCCGAAAGCACCCAGCGAGCCTGAGAAAAAGAGTTAGCAATGTAAAAGCGTCAATACAAGTAGCAGCGCACCAACACGCCGCATGTAGCAATAGCACCAGCTGTGATGTTGCAGACTCTATGAGTCGGTGCCATCATCTCAATCTGCGATTGAAGCGATCCATCGCTCATGAAACCCTTCGCAGCACTGAGACCATGAATAAGGGCGACATAGATCTGAGTGAAAAAATTAGGTTCCGAAAGCTAGCCACATTATGCATAAGACTCACCCCCATAAGCTTTGGGTTGAGGAAGATGGAAGAAGGTGAATACTCACCATTCCAATCCTTGTGAAGAATCGGAACATCAACACTCGAGTAAAGTCCAGTCTTGCTCATCCATCCGATTTCCTCGCGAAATTCGGCGGTCCTGACATCTGGCTTGAGGAGGTCGCTCTCGGAGACACCCAGAATCGATGAACAGTTGTACCTAATCCAGGTCGCGGTATCGTGTCGTTGGGTATCGAGGCCATTCATGAACTAGTTGCAGGTGAGTACGATGCTAAGGCGTGTGAATGGAACTGACCTGGCGTCGAAGCCACCTCTGACATGGATTATCGTAGGTCTCGAGTCTCTCCACAGCATTGTAGTGGGTGATAGTGTTGGTGTCAAAGAGATCGTCCCCTGAGCGAATCCACGGACCATGAATGAGGAAGGACTCACGTCCAGCTTGGTAGGCAAAGTTTTCGTCAGCAGGATTGCTCGTGTCCTTACTTTCATCTGAACCTGCAGGCGGAGACTCGCGGTGAGTTATTTGACATTTGGGCCTATAGTTGGAGTTATCTTTGTCTTCATGGTTGGCAGACTTGCGACTTGGATGCTTCAATTTCATTCGCTGCCAGGTGAGATACGAAACGCGATCATGTGATATCAGTCAAACGTTGTAAGTATAAGTGAGTGAGTCACCTCGGGCAATTTGCTTGAGAGGGTGTCAAAGCCCAGCAGGGCGTTCTTGGAATCTGAAGGAGGCGATAAGTTGGGATAGTTGCATGAGCATGTTTGCACTGGGTTCATTGTGCGCGCGGAGAGATAGTTGGGGCACTAATCTGCGCTAATTAGCAGGAAGGTCATGTTTATATACCTTAATGTTTGTGGAGCTGCTCCACCTTCACGTACACGACTCCACAGGCCATCAACGAAGCTTGCTCAAGCATAGCAACCGCCGCTGCATCGTCCCACATATTTGATGAAATTTGTGAAGTTGCTGTCCTTGTGTCCGCAACCTCCTTGGTTCAGCTGCTTGAGGTGCCGCCATTTGTGAACGATCCGCGTAACTTCATTGTAGCGATTTTAAGCGATTTCATTAAAGGGGTCTAATGTTGAAAAGTAGAGACTTACCCAGCTGGATTTGACCCCAACAATATCAGTGCATCGTGCGAGCATATGGCAGAACTCGTGGCCTGAACCTTTGGATTTAAACGAAAGACTATGAAAGGATTTGATCATGCGCAGCCAAATGGAATTCATCGCGGCGGTCAGTGGGTGGAGGATCGAAGCAGCTGGAACTCTGCAGTTTTTCCCTCGCAGTTCGTGGATTCCATTGTAGTCAAGGCCCAGGGCAAAAAAATCATCGCCTGACGATTGCTTGGGGTTGATGCAAGTAACTCCTGGGCGGTGGCCAAGTTAAATACAGAGGCTGAGGGACTTGAGAGATATAAAAGTCATCACTCCACTTCTAGCATATCGTACGGTTAGGCTTGGGACTGCCTGGTACAAAGTGAATGGAGAACTAACCTCAACGATGTGAAATACTGTGCGTTTTGTTTGATCCTGGGATGTTTGTGAGCTAGAAGAGCCGCAGTGCAGGTTTACCTGGGACTGTAAAATCCGGAGGACAATCATGAGCGCGATTTCTGGTCATAGTTTGGTGGACGCGTCAGATAGTTTCTTCACAAGGGGAGTTCCAGTGCGCCTACTTGAGCCTTGAAATTCAAATTGAGTGTGTTTCGTGAATTTGGGCAACCTACTTGAGGCACTGGGTGGACATTCGTATCCCCAGATCCGAGAATAGAATGTAGGGCGTTGCCAATGAAGTAAAGGACTGATATCAAACTATAGAGGTTTATTCATCAACGCGCGAGCAGCCTCTGCTATTTCCTCTACTTTGGTCGCTGTAAACTTCACCTGGCGGCATTGACAATTCAATAGGTTGCGCTGATGAAACCTTCGCCATTGGGTGTGTTTGCCAAGGAGGCCTTAGCCTTAAAAGCGTGCCCAAAAAAAGATGAGAGCTTAGGAGCAACATCTCGGTATTGAAGAAGACAGCGCAGGATGATCTCTATCGCTGTTAAAAAATAATCAACTCTGTTAAGCTGACAAAAATGAAGAAAGCTTACGCAAGGCCAAGAAGATGGGTTGAATTGAGTTTAGGGTCAACAATATGAGCCAATGGTAGCTTACATCTGCCTGTGTTCGTGGCAGAGATTGCACAATCTTGCAGAGAGTATCAGGGTCACAGTACTGTTGTAATAGCCAGTAGACAAAAAGAAAAAAAAAAAATTTGCGGGCGCACCTTATATAAGTACCCACCCTCTCGTTGTGGCTATTTCTCCCCCACGTGTGACTCAAAGCACCGGCTTGCCTAGGATTGCGCCAAGTCAGCACCAGCCTGTAGATAAAGCGATGAAAGCTATGCCGAGTCATGGAATGAGGGAGATTACCTGCCCCTTTCGCGCCTGCTCTTCGTGCTCATTTCAAGAAGTTGCTAGAGATGGAGTAGGTAGTAATTAGAAAATAGAATAGAAATGCTGGCGTACCTTTGTATGCCGCCCTCTGCTCCCTTGCCATGTTGAAAGAAAGCCCCTGCTTCATTATCCTTCCTGTCGTGTCTTTTCCGTCATCGTTTTCATGCCGTTAGCTGCACTGAAGGGTTGTAGTTGGCAAACGTGGTTGGGGAAGGTGGTGGCGGCGACTCGGATGAGACGATTGGCACATCGCACCTGTTACACCCGTGTCGTGGGTGCGGGTTTTTCTGGGGTATGCCTCAGGTGTGAAATGGGGCCGCGAAACCCCCACATGCCACTATAAGCCACTGTGAATTGGACAGTGCTAGCAACTTTTGTGGGCAGAGCCTATCAACAAATTGTTAACTGTCTTTAGACCGACTCGGATGGGCCCGCAACTTTACAAACCTGAAACAGGTGGCATAAGTTTTAGCTCGACTCAGATTGTCGAGCTCTTCCATCAAAACCAACAAAGTATTTGCCCATCCATAGCAGCTGTAGAAGGCAGGCTTGCACCGCAAAAGTTTGGTCCGAATCGCCAGAAGGGAAGGGGCTTCAGCTTACTTAATATGTTTGGCAAAATATACAGACTACAAGGCGAAAGAAAGATACACGCAGTCATTCCTGAGGAGCGGCGAATATGGGGCATAATGCAAAAATACAACAACCATAAATGCAACAGCAATCAAGTAAGAACCCCTTCTCCACTTCCTATGCATCAGTCGTCACAAGAGTCTCTCCACTCTGCAAACGGCTTGATCATGGCAAATTGAGGAAGGCGTGCGATGGGCCCAACATCTTGTCGACTATGTTTGTAGGGGTATCTGCCTTTTTCAGTAGTGGAAGATCGAGGACGCTTGCCAGTGATCCGAGCATAAGGACACAGATTTTCCGGATGATTGATGGTGAAATGTGCGAGTGCCTCTTTGAGGATCTTCCTGAATGTATCGTGCGTGGCAACACTTTCAGATTTCAGTGGGTCCAATCTGGGCCATGTAGCAAGGATGAGACGATGAAGGTAAGGAGACAAGGGCTTCCAGTAATCTGGGAGGCTCGCGTGAATCTCCTCTTCGTAGTTATCCAAATCGATGGATTTATCCTTCCGTAGCTGCTTGCGATCAGTCATATTGTACCATCGTGCAAGAGGAACGAAGTCGTTGGGGTTGCGTACTTGGCCGCACGGTCCTGCAGTGAAGTTAACAAGCCCAAGGGCCACGTGGAGAAGTGACTCGAGGTCATGAGCAGGAGTGTGGATATATTTTCCTTGATTTTTTCCCAGAGAGGCAAGCGGCATGAAAGGCAAGGTACCCTAAAGCAAAAAATCATGAAATTTAAGACAGAACAATCCAGAAAATGACATGGACGCACCGATGTTTTCTCTGCAGTGGTGCCAATTTTACGAGCGTAGTCGTAGTCGATAACGACGCCAGTAACCGGAATAGTTTCTGTCAGCCCTTCTTGTGGAGCGGGTGTGAACGTTGCTTGTGCCTTCATTGCAGCCAAACTGGCCTGAGTCCTTTGTGCTGATGCCGCCTGCAATCTGTTTGAGGGGTGGGAGAGGGGAGTGCGATAAATTACGATGTTGTTGATGCTTAGGTCACCATGTACCATATGGCATTTTGTGTGCAGAAATTCAAGCCCTGAGAAGCAATTGAATAAGTAAGCGGCTTTGATACTGAATACTAGACCTACAGTCAACGCAGTCCAGGAGCACTTGGACAAATTCTTTGCGAGAGCGGAAAGATGTCAGGGGATCCCCAATAGGACCAGTCACTACCCGACGGTGGAGACGTTCTGGGGGCGGATTGAACAGTCTTCCTCTTGGTGTTTTAGTAGAATTTTCCATTTCCTCTCCAACAACAAATCGGGGATGCATTGATCGGTATTTCTGAGCATTTGCACTTGGGTCGTCCTTGAGAATGTTGCTTATAGTTGAAAGAACGTCGATTTCGGAAATCCCGTGATCAGCAAGGAGCCAAGCATCCTTGAGGATGTGAAATTTCCCATCCTTGTCCTGTACAAGAAAGACGTGGGTGCCGCGGCCAAATAAGATGAGGGAAGAATAGATGTGCTTGATAACTTTGAACTCCTGATCTTTGACTTTGATCTGGGTAACGTCCCCAGAGAAAAGGTCTACTGTCATTGCAGTGTCGATGCCGAGGAACTGGGGCTTGGCGTAGGAGAGTGCGAATACAATGCGGGCAAGGTTAATAGCACCATACCCAGAAATGGGGACCCAATGAGTTTGACAAATGCCGGCTCGATCGATCAACAAAAAGGAGAACTCGGGGCTGTCTTTGCCCCGCAAGATAAGAGCCGTGGCAAACCGACGAAACGGTTGGGACTCAAACATGAGTGCCACCTTCTGAATAATTTGTCGCACCATGTTGCTGCGCGGGGCAGATACTGACACTTCCACAATTGCCTCAATTTGGCTCCATCGGGGCCTACGCTCGCCGTCGCGGAGAAAATGGCGAACGTTTCGGTTGATGAGAATGATATCGGGCTTGCGAATGATGGAACCCCCGCTAGGCGCTCTGCTGTGTGAGCCTATGCTGAAGGAACGGTCTTCAGCACCTGCGACGACGAACCCCTTCATCTCCACACCACTGCCAACACCAACACCCTCATCATCGCAGGCAGTTGAAAGCTTCTCGGGCTCCTTCTCCTGAATTATGCCGTGCTGGACTCCGAGGGTGTGCGCCAAGTAGTTGAGCCAGATCTGGACGTTCTTCTCCCCAAAGACTTCCGGAAGATTAGAGAAGCAATGTCTTGAATTGTCCCAGCATTGTGGGAGATTTTCCAGGCAGGCACCGTTGAATGCTACAGGGAGAGACCCGTCAGGGAAAACTGCTTCGGACACCCACTCAGTTGGTGCAAATAGGGGGGTAGGGACAACATTTAGGCCAAGAAGGCGGTCTGCAGCGGTGCCATTGGTGTCCTTTTGAAGCGGCTCCTGGTTCGTAGTTGATGTCGCCTCGGATAATAGATTTGAGGAAGGGAATTCATTCGCAATGTACTCTTGAAAGCGCTCTTGTTGAATGAAGGTGGTAAGGAAAGATGCAGGAGGGAAGGTAGGATGAATGTAGCAAGGGGTGCCAAATACCGGGGGATTGGGCATATTGGTAGAATCGGTCGGATTGGTATTGTTGAAGTTCTGGGAGGCAAAATCTTCGAAGTCACTGGTGATGAAGCAAGCAGTCTCAGGAAGGATGGCAGCCTTTCTTGCAGGCCTTCGAGTATAAAATGACCACGCAATCGACATCGTGAAGGGGCGAGGCGATTATTATGTGATGAATGTTGAGAAGGAAGGAACCCTGCGTCTGAGTCACAACTTTATTTCCTTCCCCCTGCTTTCTAGTCCAGGTCTCTCTACCAGGCAATGATCCTTAACATGTTTTCCAATTTATAAAGCACCGTTGCTGCAACAGATTAACAGCTATCTACAAAACGCTAGAGCATTTTCATTGTTTTTGTGTACCTGTGCGGATTATCAACAACTGTTTTTGGTAAGGTGTGGGAGTCAATATGACTAGGCCGCTCCACTCTTACTCCCTCTTACTCCAACACAATTCCTATGACATAGCATCGCTAATATTTCCATAATAGTGAGTGGCGCGCCGCAGCGCCATAGTCGCCGGGGTTCAAAACATGAAGGTTACCTGACAGGAATCTGGGGCCAATTTTGGCGTGAATACGGAACACGAATAGCGACATTTACAAATTGACGTTCTTGCGTTGAGGGTGGCGATGATGCCAGCCTTGGCAATGGAGATGGTTTGTTGTTCCTAACATAAATAGATGTTCAGAATACAGACTCAAGGACTGACAACAGATTAAACCCTTACCGTGACTTCGCGTAGGACACTACCTGCGGCGTCCGACATTGTGTCAAATTTGTCAATACAGCAGACCACCGTCACTTAGGACAAGCGCGCCGTTATAGAAATAAACATTAGCAATTTCCAACGGGTTTAATAGTTGAATCTCGTACCTCTCCAAAACAAGCTGCTTGCTTTCTGGATCGCGAGCAACGTATGCCATCAAACCAACAGCAGATGATCCTTTGCCAGAGACCTTCAATGCATACCAGCTTGACGGTGTCTACGCCGCGTCAGAGGCAAGATATTCTGGACAGATACGAGGCTTACCACTTGGATTCAATGTTCGCATGTTTGAAGAAAGAAGCCCGAACTTTTGACATGATCTCGTTAACCTCCTCATCGCCCTCTACGCCTTGTATCCCATCCAACCCATCTTGCTGGTCCTGCTCCGCGACTTCCAGCATTACATCCTTCGCAACCTGATCCATCGCCAATATAACTTCCTGGGGGTATTTCAACAGTTGACTGCACAGTTTCTTCGAAGGGGGTATGCGAGTAGATTGACAACGTCAAGATTCAGCTTGGTTTCGCCAGTCTGCCGCATTCGCCAGAAATATGTCTCATATAATAAGGCTTCTTCCTCTTGCAGCGATGAGAGGGCGCGTGTTCTGAGTCTGAGGTCGTGATCATAAGAGATCCAGTATTTTTGTTTGGTCTCCCAGCTTTGCTGGCTATTCCAGCAGCGCGACCATCAGGAATCTTGAAGAATTTGCACACTCCATTGGTTTCTTTGTCGTAGAAGTAGTATCCCTTCCTCTTGAACTGGATAATTTCACCCGGTTTTAGGTGGCGTCTGCAATTGCTAACTCTTTGAACTCGGCCACCGGAGTGACATTGTCGTTTTCTGCGAACTTCTTCGAGATCCAGTTGTCGAAGTCAACAAGTGCGACAGATGCGTTGAGCAGGCCAGGTGATTTTCTTCTTCGTCTTGCGGAAGTCACCTTCAAGGTTGAGATCCATGGTCGCCAAAGTAATTGTCCCAGACGGGTCAACTTCCTATGATCTGACGATAGCGTTGCTCCAGTTCATTAGAGTTATCTATAAATGAAGTTCATGTCAGAGTTTTGTCAAAGGCATCATAACAAATGTACCTCTTCGTTTGCTTCATAGTAATCAAATGATTCGGCATCTTCCTGTTCAATTAAAATAGTGAAAGAGTATACAGTTTTTTTGTTCCCAACTTCCGCATTCTTCTTATGCTTTGGAACTCATTTAACTTCGGGAGAGGATGGGCCACCTTGAACTATAACTGTCACACTTTGAAATGGTTTGAGACTAAAGACATGACCGAAAAAGATGGAATACGTATGCCTTATCTTTGACTATTGCCCAGCAGCGAGGAGCAACAGGATCGATGATCTTTTTGTTGAGGGTCCAAATTGAATCCCACTCTATTGACACGACTGCTTGGGATGGCCTTGTAACAACATGAATTGTGTTAGGGCCTCAATAGTCATTCCGCGACGACGAATCTCTATTGCAAAGATTAATAAATTACCCGGGCAAGAAGCAGCGCTGAACGTACCGCGGACGGTGGGGAATCTTGGATCGTCCCAATCCCAAGTTTTTGGTCCACAAACCAGCGTAACTTTCGCTTGGAGAGTAGGGCGTACACAAAATTCAGGCGACTGACAGAACAACCTCAGCCTAGAGAGTAGCATGAAAAGGAAGTTACTCGCCTGAAATCCCAGGTGTTAACCTTTCGAACCCCGGCGGCCTCGATCATCCAATAATATTGAAGGTTTTCATCACGATATTTGTTTGTCCTTAGAGCATGGGTGACACCCTCGATCGAGCCAACGATAGCGCAGGCGCAATCATAAGTGGGATAGATCTTCCACTATCGCTATGGATGGTTTGTTAGTGCGGCGTCGAAAGAACACAATGCAAACTTAAACGCACCCTGTCCAATGATGGGGTAGAAGATTACATCGGTAAATGACTGGATCGCGTAAAGCCTTGTTTGGGTCGTCGACACTGATTTTGACCCTGATGCATCGCCGTAGGCCTTCAATTGTTCCAGTCTTCATTTCCTCAAAGTATTTAAGATTATCTTCAATGCTGTCATCCCTGTGCTTTGACGCAACTCCGTTGAAACGCTCGTCTCTCATCTATAGGACGAAGGGATAAGAAACTTGAAAGTAAAAGCGCATTAATATGCACCTGAAGCTGCTCGGTGTCATCTGAGTCAGCGCAAGCTTTCCCATCCTTTATCATCTGGACAGCATATTTGTAGAGTGTGTCAAAATGATCAGAGGTGTGGGTCACGCGATCTCCGTGGGTATCAAGCAATTTCAAATCCTCCAATATCGTTTTTTCGAATTCTGTCTACAAGACAATGAGTTTAAGTAGAGTCGAAGTAGAATTACTCACTTTTTCTATTGAAGGGTTTGTGTCATCGGAACGAATTATCAATTGTCAATTATACATTTTGGCGAAGTATTGGTTCAGGATGGCTGCTTTAGCATGGCCGATGCGAAGGTAACCGCTGGGTTCAGGAGGAAAGCCCGTCACGACCTGGCCATCAACAGCGTCCTGAAGTACGAGTACAAATCCAGCAGCGGTCTTATTTGATCGAGCTTTGTTGGCTTTTGCGCTTGTCAGATTGGAGAGCAGGGTTTGCGTCGACTTGAGGGAATCAAAGTAGGAGAACAGCAAATGAGGCATGCGTGTTGATTATTTTTAAGGAGTCCTAGGATTTTGATATTACCTGAAAGGATTTAGCAACATTGAGGGTCAAGAAGCGTCATGAACATACTTTTCAAAGATCCCCACCCCATCTGTGCATGTGACTTGATGACCAACAAGGAATGTATGGAAAGCAAGGCGATCGTTGAGAGAGTCCAATGAAGTGACGATATTGCATCTTCGTCATTAATGGTTGCGCCGTCCACAGCCAGGGCAAGAGTCGCCCTTCCGGTTTCTTGGCGTTTTGAGGCTGACTGTAGGGGCTCTAGGTGTTCTGACACAAAAGCAATCGCCTGAAAAGTGGCCGCAACGACTATAGGAGGAAGATGCGGATATGAACCGTACGCGGTCCAGGGCTTTATTTTGACATTATCGGGTGCTTGTGATGGGGGTTGCTCGAGTTTTTGGACCCGGGTTAGAGCTGCAGGAGCCGATGGAATCCTCTGCCCTCGTCCTAGGGGCAGAACGAGTCGATGAGGCTGTTGTTGTTGTCGGGTGGTGGTGTAAATAATAACTATCGAAACCTCTGGCCTAAGAGTTGGCGTTTGTTTCCTTCCGACTGCATTGGAACACATGTCAATGAAATAAAACGACCTGTAATTAGAAATAACATACATGACAAAAATCCTCAGCTCTGAAACCATGAGCAACAGCAGAACTTGAAGTAGCGGGCAATAGTTTGGTGCAACAGATGAACGTGAGCAGCGAGCCTTGGAGGCTAACTCTTGTCAGTTGCGAGAAACATGGCGGTGCAGTGACACCATGGCAAGCTGACATACCTGAAGACATGACGGGCGGCGTTCTGCACTGCCAATGACCTGCACGATAGCTAATGAAATAGAGGGAAACCTGTAAAAAATGAATACAAAGCATTGGGGCCAAAGAAATGCTGCAAAAATACTTACACAATATTAGCGACTAGTCTCGGACAAACGTTCGATATATAACGTATCCCAAGGGTTCGGCCATGTCATGGTCACAACTTGGACCGACAGCACAATGGGGACGGTTGAGAAAAAAGCAGATGACGGAATGGATTTCTTACTATACACGCCAACTTGGGTCATGTGAGCGCATGGCTACTATAGTATCATACAATTTATAATATAAGTTTTTCAGGGCCGACTTCGCGGCAATGCCAACTACCCATTTTTTTTGCTTGGTGAGGCCCCTGACTTCAATCCTATTGAGCAAGGCTTCTCTGCAATGGCATGGATTCAAAGGAATAATGATCTCGTACTTGGAACACATTGAGGGATGGTACAGGGATTCTGGCTACGTAGTTTAAACTAATATTCAAATTTCAACACTTTCCTCCCTATGATAAACACAAGCCCGTTTCTTCTCCTTCTTCCGAGTCTCGCGTACAAGAGCCTTTCGAACACCTACTAACAAGGGCCGAACTGCTCCCTCAGGGATCCCAAGTCCAACAAGATAGTCCACATCGAATTCGAGAACAGTCTCCGCATACAGGATCTTGTGTTCCTCAAAAAGGGGCATGTACTGAAGTAAGTTGAGTCGTGGATACTTGGGATTGATGATCTGGAGAGCATCGGAAATGGACAAGGACTCTTCTTCATCGTTGCTTGAATCCTCGGAGGAGAGAGATTGACGGCGCTTCAAACCGTAAGGAGCACGGTCAATGGAGACATTGTGCCGACTAGTATCACCCAGCGGATTGTTGTTGATATGAACATGGATCGGTGGAATATTGGATTTCGAAACAACTTGTCGGATACGGCTCGCCCTCTGGCAAAGGTTATTGAGCGCGAGACAGTTCGGTGGCACAATGCAGTTGGCATCAGCATCGTTATCATGCTGGATGAACTGTCAAAAGAATGTCAAGAAGATTACAGTACAATGCACATATGATCTTTCGAGCCCACAGGCTGATTTCCTCATATCCGAGAGGTACATGGTCGTTTGGATGCTCAGGGCTAACATAGCACCAGCGATTCGGACCAGTGTGTTGAGCACAGCAAAGCTTCTCTTGGACAATGCGCAATTCCGCACTATAGGCAAGATCAGTTACATGATTCCCATCATTCTTCTTCTTGACAGAGGGGGCTGGGGCAGGGTTCTAAACGAATGGTTAAATCAAGTTTGCATCTCAAAATGACAAGCTTACCAGGTGAACGATCTCCAGGACAATTGTCTTCTTCCTGCGCGGGTTGCTCTGGATATTGAGAATAGCTTTGAATGCATTGTCGATGTCCAAATCGGTTGTAAGTTGATGGGCTGGGGCACGCTTGCCTTCATCACTGGTCTTCCACCCTAGCTGAGCAGTGGTACGATCCAGGTTCATTGCAGCGATGACACGGTCGCGGAAGTCAAGGCGGGGAATGTCAGACAGGAAATCGATGTCCCGGGTGACTTTGTCGTTGACTGGAACACGCACGATGATACGACCAACTAAATGCAAGAACCGATAAATAATGCAAATGAATATGATAAATGGAGAGCATACCTGCGGCAGCGTGATGCTGTGGCAATCCTCGAGGCTGAGGATCAATGTTCTCCTCGTCGCTATCACTCGCTGCTCCAGCCGCTTGGTGATAGCCTTGGTTTTGGTTATCCACCAAATGGTTGGCTTTGGCGACAGCAAGATCTTGATGACGAGGAGGAGGCATATCTCCCAAACCAAAGAGGTACGCAGCCATACCACCTGGCTGGTGTGGTTGAGGAAACTTATAGTTAGGATTGTCTGGCATCACGCAGAGAAGTCGAAGATGGACTTACAAGACGATGATGAGGCCCTTTTATCCTGAGATTGTGGTTGCTGGGGTTACGGACGTTCCAAGGGTCGACCACTTCATATATTACGATGATATAGTAATTGTATTTAGAGGAGGGAGGCCGCGAGCGAGAAGAGTGGAGAGATGTGGGGCTGAGAGAGCAACCACTTTACCAAAAACGGATGTTTACAACCAAACACGGGCCGCCACGTTTTTGCAGATAGCTTGTGATATTGCAATGATTCACGACAGTCTTCCCAATTGTTGATTATCATTTAGAGCAGATATGTAATACAAAGAAAGCAAAAAAAAACTATTTACCAAGAAGGCGCCCAGAGCGTCTGAGACTGGTGACATCTAAATCATCAGATACATTAATTTTGGACACCTTGGATGGAGGTCGGTCTTCTTCTGAAGACTCGGATGGTGACAGGTCTAGGAATGAACACAGACACAGTCTGAGTAGGTAGATAAAATAAAGGTTCACACCCTAAAATTTTCGAAACGGCCTAGAGTTTTGGAGATAGCTGTAAAGGAATCACATTGAGGGACAGCAAGCAGCTGTTTCAAGATACGTATGACTGGGAAATACTAGTATGGCTGGTGGGGACGGTACAGACAAATATTGAGTTAATCATCTAAGTACAAGCTGGGCTCATGCAGCCTCTTCGAGAGCCGCGCGCTGTTGCTTGAACGTTTTGCGAGAAGCAGAAGTGTTCGATTGACGACGAGCAGCAGCAGTTGGGAAGATTTTCCTATCGTGGCCCCTGCTTGATAGAATATTCTTTAGAGGAAGAGAGATACTCACGTCGACCACCAGTTAAGTAAGTCTTTGGCGCGGTTCTTCGCTGCAGGCCCAGGGGTATCTTCAAAGAAATCAACAATGTAGTTATGCAGTCCTTGGTAGTCAAATCCTCCATAAAATTGGGCCCATGAACTTGCAGTTTGCAAGTTGAAATGGAGCTGGCAGCCACAGATAAGCGCAGAACAACGTGTGATAGCGCAAAACCTACCTGAACTGCAGCATATGCAATAGATCGAGGGGTAACCTTGTCGTTCAGATTTACCTTTGATGCCACATTACGGCGCGCAGGTTTTTTGCCAGACGAGGTCCTCTGCAACTTGGCTGGAGGCATGTTCTCAGCGTTGTCTTCCTCCTCTGAAATATCCCTCGCTGAAGAAGGCGATGTGAATATGGCTTTATAGACCTGTATAACGTTAAGTACAAAGGATGATCCAAAAATCAACCGGAAATTGACGCACTTGGATGAGGAGCGTACTTTTCAAGTACCCAGATTCCAGTTGATCTGCCTTTGGTTCATATTTTGCGTAAAAACACCTTGCATGGTAGCTGGAAAGCCAGTCAAAATCTTCATCAGCTGCGCGTAGCTTAGCGTGAACACTGTAAACGAAGGTGAGATCGCTTGGTTGGGGGTGAGAACGACTAACTACTCACACAAGGTCGTCCCAATTAAACTCTGCAGGACATAATAGTCGTCCTGTAACATCGTGGGCAATTCCCCTATTACGGCGGCAGTTGGGGTCCAACAGGACAGTGGGGTGGGGTCTGGCCGCATTCAACCAATCTGCGACAGATCCACGAATCCAATTCAAGTCATCGCTACAGGCGCAGTCAGCGCCGCGCTGAAGCTAGTGTCGACTCAGTATTCAAATACACTAATGTATAGGGCAATATTACTCACCTCTGCATAAAATGTATTGAGCTCTTCAGGCGACCCTTCGTCGATTTTCTTCTGAAAGTTGGGGATGAGGCGGTTGAGTTCTTGGACAGCTGTGTGGCTGCGTTCCCAACTTGGCAAGTAATGCGTCAGCCAAACCAAAACAAATGCAATCATTACTGGATAAACGCACTTGCGTTTCAACTCCTCGACTTCGTCCTCATTTCGATCTTCAAATTCATTATTCAGATCTATGTCATCCGGGTCTTCTAGGTAAGTGCAATGTTTGTCTGAATCGGAAACCAAGTCTTTGATCTCTCCGCAAATAAAGATAACCTTGCGTATGCCGCGGCCGAGCACACTTGTGGCAGTTGTATTCCTGATAAGCACCAAGTTGTTAAGCCAGTATGTGGATTTTAAAGCTTGATTAAATTTACTTACTTAGACTTTCTTTTAGAAGATGTATTCACAGTGTCTCTAAGAGTGAGATATCGTCGTTTCCAAATGGCTGCCGGATCAGCTTCGTTTCCAAGGCCATCAGAGCCGGGCGCACGAGGACTATTGGCAGGAGATGACGGGCGAGGTTGCGGGGCTGAATCAGTATGCCTAGAGGAAAGGGACATTTGCACAAGAAGTGGGGGAGTCGAATAATGAAGGTACGTTGTTACTCTTCTTATATGCTGTTCAATTTGAACTTCAGGGCTGACGGTTTCTGCCTGAAGAGACAATATTCGGTCATCATTGCTGGAGCGACAACGGCCCCACTTGGGTGCGCCTTACGACGGTGGTGGTTCGACTGCCCAAAAAAAGGATTTTCAGACACTGATGACCCCAGACACAGGTTGGGGCCCTTGGAGCCCGTTGCCATGCTGGGGCGGATCTTGGCTTGTTTAACAGCCAATTTACGTTTTCATCGCCAGTTGTCGAATCTCTGCTAATGGCGAAACAACCTCGAGGTCGCCGCAAGCTTCAAATCGCCATCGTTTTCTCATTATTGTTCTTGTTCATTCTGTTTATGCATCCATGCAAGGATTGTCAAGACGGATTCAGTGCTATAACTCCGAAAGGTCTCAAGCTACACCAGAAGAAGTGTCAAAGTTTTCTGAAACACGAAGCAGCAGCAAACGAGCGTCGAAAAGCAACTGCCGCTTCAAAGAATGTTAGACGAACAAGACTCAAGGAACGCAAGGAGCGCTTGGGCTCTGCAGCTCTAAGAGTAAGATTTTTGCAATAATCAACAATCATCGTCATTAATTGGTCTATCAGGGTGTCACTCCTGGAGCCAGCACAAGTCGTCTAGAAAATGAGGTACCTCACAACTCAGGGTATCAGGAAATGGATCAAGACCTTGGCATTCCCGAACCATTGCTTCCTTCGTTTTCTCAGCCCGCCTCAACACCCCCACTGCCTTCGCCGCCTCCACCACCACCACCTCCCTCCCTCACACATGCAGGTCGGCCAAAGCGGAATTATCGGCTCCCTGCTCGCTATGAGGATATCAATCCTGAGCCTTTGCAACCGCTCGAGAAGGAGGACGAACAACCAACTGCGGTTTTGCCGCGCCTGCGTCTCATTGTACGCAATCGACTGCGGACGGCTACAAATTGCTTTGGCTTACTACGAGAATACCTTTATGCGCCCTCCTTTGATCCCGACTCTTTCGTTCCTGAGAAGGACCTTTACCAAGCTGGGGGAGCCAATCGCACCGGCCCAGCATCCATCCAGATACCGCCTCCAGCTCCAGTTCATCGAAACGAAACAATTGAAATGATTATGAACTGGAAGGATTCTGGTGCCACAACCAAGTCGGATGCCGAGGTAAACCGCCTCGTGAGCGATGTCCTTCTTGATCCTAATTTCAAAGTCGAAGATTTGCAAGGATTCAACGTGGCCAAGGAGAACCGACAGAGCGACGCTGCAGAGAAGAAATCCCCATTCCTTGATTCTTTTCAAACTGCCAATATCGACATTGAGGTTCCCTCAGGTGTAAAAGGAGTACCGCCAGCCACGTTTTCTGTCCCAGGACTACTCTATCGGAAATTCACTGCTGTTATCCAAGCCGCATTCTCGTCACCCCTTGCACCCCATTTTCACCTCACTCCTTTCAAATTGTTTCATGTGTCTCCCAGTGGCGAAGAGGAACGGGTATTCTCAGAGGTTTACAACTCAGATGTTGCCATTGAGGAACATGACAAGATTCAGCGCGCTCCTCTTCCCCCAGATGAACCCAATTGCAAGCGAGAGAAGGTCGTATTTGGCCTCATGGTCTGGTCTGACAGCACCCACCTCGCTAATTTCGGTATGGCGAAGCTCTGGCCAATCTACTCTCTTTTTTCGGGTATTTCAAAGTACATTCGCAGTCAGCCAAATTCAGGCGCTTGTCAGCACATTGCTTATATCCCCTCTCTTCCTGATTCTTTCCAAGACTTCGCTGCGTCTTTCTGCCGTAAATGGGACACCCAGAAGAAGGACATCTTAACGCATTGTCGGCGTGAGCTTATTCACGGTGTCTGGAAATTCCTACTTGACAATGATTTTGTTCATGCCTATAAATACGGGATGGTGGTTAAATGTGCCGACGGTATTGAACGCCGAGTGTATCCTCGATTTTTTACATATTCAGCAGATTATCCAGAGAAGTAAGCAAGGCTTCACCTTCGTAAATCCTTGGTCTAATTCATTTGATAGGGTCTTACTTGCTACCATGCGAGGCAGAGGCCTTTGCCCCTGCCCTCGATGCCTTGTGCCAAAATCAAAACTTGACCAGACTGGCACAAAGCGCGACAGTAAATTTCGACTCAAAAATGCTCGTAAATACTTATTCGACTCTGTTCAATATGCACGCAATGCGATCTACAACTCAGCGGCTGCCATCGCCGGTACCGCTGTAGATCGACTTCTCAAAGCAACGTCTTCTGTTCCGACCTTGGTAAGTAAAGATCTACTTTTGATTGTTCATTGATTATCCAAATTTGTTCTAGAATGCATTTGTTGATAAACTTGGCCTTGACATCGATATCCCCCGTATGCTCGTTGTTGATCTTCTCCATGAATTTGAATTGGGTGTCTGGAAAGCCCTTTTTAGCCACTTAATTCGAGTTTTATATGCAGCTGCTCCTAACGGCAGTTTGGTTACTGAACTGGATCGACGGTAAGTCGACTTTGATGACCTTGGCTACATACAAGTAATAACCTTTCTTTTATGGCTAGCTTCCGGGATATTCCAACTTTTGGCTCAAGCACGATAAGGCGTTTTGCAACAAATGCTTCGGAAATGAAGAAACTCGCAGCGCGTGATTTTGAGGACCTGTTACAGGTAATACTTTAGACTTCTGGCGAGAAACATGAAAAGCTAACAAGAACATTTTTATTTAGTGTAGCATCCCAGTGTTTGAAGGGCTGCTGCCGGAACCCTATAATGCTATTGTCATGACGCTTTTATATCGAACTGCAGAGTGGCATGCATTTGCCAAACTCCGGCTCCATACCGAAAGCACCCTACAACACCTGGACAGGCTTACGACCGAGCTGGGAGGGTTAATGCGAAAATTTAGGGACGCAACGCAGTCCACCTTTGTGACCTTCGAACTCCCAAGGGAGGCGGGGGTACGACAGAGGCGCCAAAAATCTGGTAAGGGAAAGGAAAAGGCGGCAGCAACTAGCTCCTCTGGGAGGAAACCGAAAAACCTGAACCTCTTCACATACAAATGGCACGCACTTGGGGATTACGTTCGGGCTATCCGTCTCTTTGGTGGAACAGATGGATTCTCAACACAAGTGGTTGGTGATATTCATCTTTAATTGCCTGATTTATTCATACCTGGTTGGCAGGGCGAACTTGCTCATAAAATTGTTAAACGCCTGTATGGAACAACAAACAAGCGCAACGCTGAACGCCAGATTGCCAAGCGCGTTCGAAGACTTGAACGTGCCAGTTTGGCTCTTGATAGAAAGCGGCTTCACAGCCGTATACGGCAGCAGGCAGTAGAGCAAGAAGATACCAGCGCAGAGGGTGACTCAGACCTGCGATACCACATTTCTGCATCCAAAAGAAACCCTCAGGACATCTTCAGCACCATCCGCAAGAACAGAGGCGACCCCGCTTTTCATGTATGTTTTTGGCTTCGAACTCTTGTAAATCTCAACTAATATGATAATTGAAGAAATTTTTACCGAAGCTTCAAGACCATTTATTAGGACGACTAATGGACCGCAAATTCGACGGCGACATGCATGAAGAATTTACAGATACAGATCGAAACTCCATCCGGTTTGTAGGAAACCGGATTTATTCAGTCCAAACTTGCCGCGTCTACTACACCACCTACGACTTACAACGGCAGTGCGACGTAGTCAACCCTCGCGCACACCCAGATATTATGCTACGATCTCCTGCTGCTGAAGGTGCTGAACCATACTGGTATGCAAGGGTCATTGGAGTCTATCATGCCAATGTTTGGACCGAGCACCCAGCGATTCGAGGTGGCAGAAATGCGAGGCACATGGATTTCCTTTGGGTTCGCTGGTTTGGTGATGAGCCAGACTATCATTCAGGATTTCGCAAGGCGCGCCTGCCTAAAATCGGGTTTGTAGAATCCACAGACGACTTCGCCTTCAGTTTTGTCGACCCTGCAAATGTTATCCGCGGATGTCACTTGATTCCAGCATTCAACGCCGGCCAAAGTGTCGACCTCCTTCCCCATTCTCACAGCATAGCTCGCTGCCTTAATCCAGAGGATATAGATGACTGGTTGAATTTCTACGTAAATATGTGAGCGGTTACTAGATTGAATATCCTGTTTTAAATCTGTTACTGACCTGAAAGGATTGCCAGCTTTGTAGATCGGGATATGATTATGCGTTATTATGGTGGTGGAATTGGTCACCTAAGTAATACCCCGCCACGGCAATCAGATCTTCTCGATTCCATCTCTGACGAAATGGACGTTGAAGAAGACCAGGAAGACGCTGCTGGCGACGATGCAAGGGATGAACCGCAGGATGCTACTGTGAATGTCGGAGAGCTGGAAGTGGATGAAACTGAGGAAGAGGCCAGATCCGGGGACAACGACAACGATGGGGATGATAGTGATAACTATGACTACGGCGACATTGATGAGGGAGGCGATGAGGACGAGGATGAGGATGATGATGACGATGACGAACCTATTTGCGGCATTGATAACTTTGATGAAGAGGATGATTATGGCTATGCTTCGCCTTAGACAGCGAATTCCATTCCGCCGATGGGAATGACGACCTTATATATACCTTATATATAATAATTGGAAGATTTAAACTAATCAACTGTAATTCTAGGTATGACACTCAGTCGCGATAGATCTACAGTGTAGCAAAATGCGAGGACCAGGACAAGGTCTAATAGATCAACTATGTTGATGGATGCGAAGGCCGACTAGCGCAGTCTCTGCCCAACACTGCCCCTCATCATAAACATACAGAAGGGCCGGCGGGTGTTGTTCTTGTTGAGGGTTTATGCTTTGGCTACTTAAACAGCGAAAGTTGAGAACTTATGAGTAAGCAAAATAGCACTTCTGAAATTATTTGAGCTGCAGGCAATGGGCAAGGCGATAGGGGACAAAATGGGATGCCAACTTCTCTGCAATGTAGCTGCTGTGGCGATTGGCAAAGCATCCTCCATAAAAAAGCACCCTGCCTCCACTGCCCTCTGCTGCTCCGCTCCTTTAGCCAGCCCTTGAGGAGAAAGCACAGCGAGGAAGCTGTTGTGAGGTGCCAAAGGTGGAGTCGGTGGCAGCGTCGATCGCACTGGTCTCAGGGAAGTGTTGTGGGGATGAGACGACTCGGAAAGCGCGTGATCACACTCGCACCGAGGAGCACGGGATTGTTTCTTCAATCATTCATCTGACACTTTCTTTCGTTCTGCCACCGCGCTTTTGCCTCAACCCACCTTTTACTCCCCACATAGCCACTGTTCATAATGGCACTATACCGCAACAATACATGTAAGTTATCATCCTGGTCAAGATTGCTAAGATTGCTGATATACCCTGTCCTTATTTAGGCCTTCTCTATTGGCCGTTGCGGTGCAGGCAACCTCTGTTCCCCATTTCGCGACCAAAAGCCCCCCGCAGACGTCGATACGGCCAGAAGCGCGTAATAGGTAGACATTTTATAAGGCTCTACACTGATGAAAAAGATCCAGGATGCGGTGCCCATGCGTGGCGACCAGATTCTAGCTTTCAAAAGCTTGAGGAAAAGGCAACTCCCCTCAAGTTGCTCATCGTTTGCTCGGCAATGAAAACCCAAACCTACTTCGAAAGGCGGCAGAAAGACTTTGGGATGACGATGATGACGTATCACTCAGAGACGATGCGGAGCAGCAGATCATCTCTATATCGACGGTAAATCAACTTTCTCTTCACAAATTCACACCAAGCAACCGTCTCATCCCGGTACGCGTAGATTGGTTAAGAATCCTCATCTTCCAGCGTGAAACCAGGATAGATTTAATTCTAGGTTCTTCCAATGTTGATGCGAGTGCTCGGGCGATGGCTGTCAGGGCGCTAGTAAATTCTGTTGCAGGAAAGGAGCTCTCGGACATACGGCACGGTGAGACTCTGGAGGTAGCCATGTTTTCATTCGCTCATATCAATGTGGACACAATACGCAGTGCCCTCATCTCTAGGATTCAATTATCTTTGGCAACGGAATCTCAGTCGAAACCACAACGTGACTTTATTACTTCGCCAACTTCCTCACATCCATCCAGGGCCATATCAGTATCCCGAACATCACGGTTGGCGTCTTGGAAAAACAGTTACAACATTAACGGCGCGGTTGGAGGGCAATGACCCTAACGCTGAGCAGGCAGCACGCGGGGCTAGTGGAAGCACAGCACGAGCTGGGCATGACACGCACAGCAATCCAGGAGTTCAAAAGGTTCTTTTTGAAAATGAAGAAGCAGTGGATGGAACCAAAGGACCGAGTCATTGGACATGTTGTTTAGGCACCTCCCATAAGTATCTCTGCTCCTCACAGTTATACGAAGGATGTTTGTGTCATCAGGCTTGACCAGAGGAAGTTTTCGCAGAACTTCAGAGGGAATGTGCTCGACTTAGGTGTGTACTGATCCATCTAACTAAAAGGCGTCTAATCTTACTGTTCATCGTGTTCATATTCCAGGCCCTGAGATCGATACCATTAAATTTACTACTCTGATGCACCCTCATCGATGTGCCCTCGGATTTTGAGTATCCAGATGAACGTCTCCTGTGGCCTAACCATGACCGAGGCCGCTCTTGCACAGGGAAACAAAGCTGTCGCGACTCTGCGAAAATCCGAGACGCTCGAGAGTCTTCAAGCCAAATACTCAGCCGACAAGCTCCTCGTTACCAAACTTGATGTCACGAAACTCGATGAAATCGAAAGTGCGTTTTCCAAAGTCAAAGAAGCCTTTGGACGCATTGATGTCATCTTCAATCATGCCGGCTGGGGGGCGCTTGGTGAAATCGAAGGCACCCCCGACGACCAAGCTCATGCCATGTTTGAGGTGTGTGATCAGCTCTCGTCGTTTTTTTGGGGCACGCTTTCAAGGCTAAGGCCCCCTTGGCAAACGCACCTGACGGCGAAGGTTTCATCAGCAGAGTAATAACGCAACTTATTGAATTGTCAACGCCACCAGGTGGGAAGTTTAGTACAGAGACCAAAGTAGAGGAAATAGCAGAGGCTGCTCGCGTGTTGATGAATAAACTTCTATAGTAGGTAACAACTTTGCCGATCTCTTGTTTCTATCCCACTGAGCCTGAGCCGCAGCTAACTCCTCCGGCGTCAAAGCAGAAAAAGTAGAACCCCCGGGACAAGACGACGTGCCATCAAAATGGTCCCAGAAGCCACTGGCTTTAATTGTGTCCCGAAAACGAATCCAGGAGATAGTACAGTTGACGCTGCTGTATCTAGCTTGGGTATCAAGGAAGGCAGGGAGTTGGAAAGTGAGGTGGTGATCACGAACATGTTAAGGAAAGGAATTCATAAGTAAATGGCGGAAATGGAATACAATGGATCTCGAGCACGGGCACATGTTTACATGCTCGTAGTAAGATAATGAATATACTACATAGAAAATGAATACATCATGCCTGCTATGAAGAGCAGGACAAAAGATGGAATGGAGAGCTAAAATATGGAGAGTATTGCCCACGGCATGTCAGCGCCTATCGCGTTTGCCTGCGATATTCCAACACTGTACCTGTTCTATGTCCTCAGGCTATATGGGGATTGTAATGACCAGTGAAGTGTCCAATACCCGATATCAATACTGTGATTCCCCTATGGACCTCGCAGCCACTTCACAGTGTAATTACAACCTCCTCGCCATATTTTAATCATTTCATATTACAGAAGCAATCCTGTATCCAGTTTATAATACCCTGGTAATCCTACAGTGTGTATCTAACAGGTTGTGAGTTTGTTGTCAAGATGGTATGTCATTGTCTTTCCTCTACGGACTTCGCAGCCACTTCACAGCATAGTTACAATCTCCTTGCCACATCATATTACAGAAGCGATCTTGTATCCAGTTTATATTACCCTGGAAATCCTACATTGTGGATCTAACAGGTTGTGAGTTTGTTGTCGAGGTGGTATGACATCGTCATTCCTCTACCAACTTTGCAGCCACTTCACAACATAGTTACAACCACCTTGCCACATTATAATCATTACGCATTACATAATTGATGTTGTATTCGATTGACAATACCATGGTCGTCCTGCAGCGTGCATCTAATAGGTTATGAGCTGTTGTCAAGGCAGTATAATGTTGTAATGGATTTATGAACGTCATATGGCTAAATCGGGATTTCCCCAATTTCCTGATGACCATAGTTCTACAAGATCATTCATTACCTTTTGTCCATATATACGTTGCGTGAGGACTCAGAGGATCACAGCTAGTTGCCAATCGATAGACCCACTTTGCATTTACAGCGCTCATGTCGTTTATTCAGGTGTACAAATAAATCTAAGCTAAATCAGGTAGCCTGAGGTAGGATGTGCGCTGTTGGGGGCTCAGTGTCGGACTGATTTGGCTTAGAATTATTTGTACATGCTCTAAGACTAAACAAAGGACATGGGTGCTGGAAACGGAAAGTGGGTCTATCGATTAGCAACTAGCTGCAAAGTATGGAAACCCCTGCCTCAGACTTCAGGCTGCAAATTAATCGTGCGTCAGGGTGTTTATCTCAGGCCTTAAAACTTACCTGGAGAATTCGT
>Ga0307517_10003392_pt1 | contig 24793 bp, 16 predicted proteins | sample 23_EM_MG_FD_194515 | JGI IMG/M metagenome (GOLD analysis project Ga0307517, IMG submission 194515) | Populus trichocarpa ectomycorrhiza microbial communities from riparian zone in the Pacific Northwest, United States - 23_EM | ecosystem: Host-associated > Plants > Roots > Unclassified | place... | reverse complement strand
AAAAATTCATCTTAAAACATAAACTATAATTTATATAAAAAAAAACTAAAAATACATGTTTTTTATTTTTTTATTCCATAAAAAAAAAATTCAAACTCACCGCACCTGAATCTCGAACCTTTCTAATTTTTTTCTAAATCTTGGACAGCTCTTCGCTCTCCTCGTTCTTGTCATTAATTTATGTTTTTAACCTTATCGCTTTCAATCAAACTTCTTTTAAATTTTCCAACACCAAGATATATAGAAAGAAAGAGAGAGAGATTATAGAGGTTACTAGAATGTCGACAGTCACCGGAGGTTGCCTTTTTACGGCAGTTCATTGTTGTGTAGTGCCCTCATCGTTGTCGTCAACAAGTAAACTAAAACTACAGCCCACACCAACACCGACTCTTCGTTTTGCTGTTTCTGGTCAGATATCAGCGGAAACGACACCATCAAAAACTGAAACGACAACGACCAATTTAAATGGGAATGGAAGGTTTAAAAAGAAGCGGGAAGAAGAAGCAGAAACAGAGGGAAAAAAAGAAAAGCAAAATCCATATGTATTAGAGATAGAGAAAAAAGAAATCGAGTTTACAAGTAGTAGAAAAGGCTTGGATGCTTACTTTGAAGGCAGCAGGAATTTCATTAAATCGGACGGCGGTCCGCCACGGTGGTTCTCTCCGTTAGAGTGTGGTTCTCGCTTGGACAATTCGCCTCTCCTCCTCTTTTTGCCTGGTGATCAATCTCTATTATTTTTCTTTTATTGATCGAAAATTTCAAAACATCTTTCTTTGTTCGCCATTATAAGTATTAATAGTAGTGTATTATATATATCCAGGGATTGATGGTGTTGGGCTAGGACTTTGTAAACATCACCATACTCTTGGAAGGTGAGTATTCCTTCAAGTTAAATAGGACTGGCATAACCTAGCGCGGCTAATCCCAAGCCCTAGGTAATTGGTTGTGGTGGCTTGAAATGATCCACAAATACCCCATTGTTTGTAAATATAGAAGGGAAAAAAATCCAAATTCTTGATGGTGCAACTACCACGATCGTAGGGATGAAAATAACTTGAGTTTTTAAGTTCAGATAGTTTTTTTTTCTTTTGACAAATGCATAATCGAAACCATCTTGATTAATGATAGAGAGGTTCTAATTACTGAACGAAATGCTCTGCCTAATATATGATTTCTTCTTCTTCTTTTTCCTCTTTTGAAAATCTAGGATTTTTGACATATGGTGCTTGCATATTCCAGTGAAGGACAGAACGCCCTTTTTAGGTTAGCTTCTATGTTTACTCTTTCACTTGTTTTGTACTGCAATACAGGTGGGAAAGATTGATGCCATATATGCATTTAATTACTTAATAAAATTCAATGAACCAGGCCTTGTGAAGCTTGTTGAGCGAACAGTAAGATCAGAGAATTACCATTCACCGAAAAGGCCTATATATCTTGTTGGAGAATCTCTTGGAGCATGCCTTGCTTTGGCTGTTGCGGCTCGTAACCCTGACATTAATCTCTCTCTCGTTTTGTCAAATCCAGGTGAAAAATTGCTTGAACAACAATGAAAGTTTGCTCTCAAAAAAGATGTGGCAGCTTATTACTATGTAGTTTATGATTCAAAATGATGCTTGTTAATTAATTTAATGTTTGTACGGCAGCAACATCTTTTGAGGAGTCACCACTGCAACCTCTTATCTCTTTCTTGGAAATCATACCCGTCGAACACCAACTTAGCCTTTCCTATATCCTGAGCTTAATGACAGGTTTGTCGAATAACCATCTCGATTTAAAAACTTAAGCTTTTAGGTAAATTATGAATATATAATTTATATCATGACAAGGTTCACCTTTCTTATATAGGATCATTGCCTATTCTGCCTTTTTTTCTACTTGATTGAGATACACATTTCATTTTGCTAATAGTTAATGACAATTTAATTACTAGCTTTTAGAAAATGGGATAATACTGACATGAACAAAAGTATCTTTTAAATGAAAAAAAAATCATTTATGTTGGATATTGCATAAATGAGTCTTAGACCAGCTTCATTGTGATTGGACCTGCTACAGTATTGATTTTAGTAAACTACCTATACATTATTTTTCCCAATTGACTCCAGCCACTGTGTTGCACACATTTAGGTGATTCTTTGAGGATGGTAATGGACAATGCAGTAAAGGGAATTCCTCTGCATCAAATAATTGGAGGGTTATCAAAAGATGTTATTGCTATGTCTTCTCACCTCAACGTCAGATCAACAAAAAGCCTTTAGTTGATTCTTTTATTAGAGATATTCATGGTTTGTCATGTGTAGTCGGTCTTGTTAATGGAAGTTGATGGTTTATGCCACAGGATTTAGCTGCCCTCTTGCCTAGAGAAACACTCCTCTGGAAGCTACAGATGCTTAGACCAGCTTCAGAATTCGCCAATTCACGACTCAGTGCTGTAAAAGCTCAAACGCTTGTACTTTCCAGGTCTGTCTCTTTTGGAATCCATTGCGTGGTAGAAAAAGAAAATCAAAAGCATACAACAAAAGCTGTAATCTGGCATTGACATTCGCGTTGCACTTGAATTTGAAATAACTACAGGGAATCAACAATTATTGCATTAAGAATTATTGTCTTAACTCTTACAAATTGTTTTCGTTCAAGTAGTGCCCACACTATTTCCTGCATGATAATTGTGAGTTTTGCTTCTCCAAGTATAAATGATTGGTTCGTTGCTTGTCTTTTTTAGTGGAAAGGATCAGTTTCTACCAAGTGAAGAGGAAGGTCAAAGACTTTTTCGTGCATTCCCAAAATGTGAGAATCGTAAGTTTAATGACAGTAGACATTTCCTCTTTCTGGTAAGATAATCTCTCTCAGCTTTTGTGTGTCTTTGTGTTGCATATAAAATATATTATGTTCCATTTAGTGGCCGTGCCTGTTTGTGGCAGGAAGATGGCATTGATTTGGCAACAATCATCAAAGGTTCCGTTGCTTTCTATCGCCGTGGAATGTACCATGACTATGTTTCAGATTATGTACCACCGACCCCTTCTGAACTCAAAATGTTATACGAATCGAATAGGTTCATTATCTTATTCTCTTACAAGAACAAGTGATCATTTTCTATTATCAGGTCATGAAAAAACTTCTAATCACTTAGCTTGTCCATCAATGGCATAATATTTGTGGGCAATGGAAAAATTATGCTTATTTCAACTTCCTCTCAAGAAATATATAGATTCGATGGACTTTTTCCAATGTGATTTGCCACCTTAATTTGTAATTATGTTATGGTAGACAATATTTACACCAGCCTGCCAACTACTTTAGTACATCCTCCAGTATTATAGGTGTTGAGGTGATTGAAATTGCAGCAGAATCATGTTACGATAAATATTGTTTTCTAATAATTATTGTGTTTTTAGGTTGTTCTTATTAGCTACAAGCTCTGTCATGCTCTCAACTCTGGAAGATGGGAAGGTTGTGAAAGGCCTTGCAGGAATTCCTTCAGATGGACCCGTCCTTTTCGTTGGATATCACATGTTAATGGGACATGAACTGGCCCCTATGATAACCCAGTTGTTGTTGGAAAGAAATATTCTTCTGAGAGGGCTAGCTCATCCACTTGTTTTCATGAGGAAGAAGAAAGAAGGGAGGCTACCTCCATTGTCAGATTTTGATCCAGTGAGGGTTATGGGTGCAGTTCCAGTTTCAGGAACCAACTTATTCAAACTTCTATCTTCAAAGGCTCATGTGCTACTGTACCCAGGAGGAGCGCGCGAGGCTGTTCATCGGAAGGTAGCTTAGCTTTCAAGGTTTCATCTCGATTAACATTCCTACATTGTGAAATAGTTGCTTCAACATTTGTGTTATCCCAGCTCCATATAGTGATTTAGCATTTATTCATACACATAGTAAAATTGGAACCAAAGTTTGCTCGCAGCTTTTGTGACTATCTTCTGGCATTGAGACTTTATGTGCTTGACGCTCAAAAGGTTATAACATTTTATATTATGGAACAATCAAATTTTTTCATACTTTTCAGGGTGAACAGTACAAGTTATTCTGGCCAGAACATTCTGAGTTTGTTAGGACAGCTGCCAGATTTGGAGCCAAAATTGTGCCATTTGGAGTCGTTGGAGAAGATGATTTTGGTGAAGTAAGTCCTGCTGGGAGCTAAATGTCAGTCTTAGTCTCATTCTTTTCCATTACTTTATTTCTACCCTTCAATGAATAACTGATCGCATGTTCATCATCTCAGGTGATTTTTGATTATGATGATCAAATGAAGTTTCCTTGCCTAAGAGAAGACATTAGAAGATACACAGAAGAAGAGGGAATCAAAGTGAGGTGCTGAGTTTTTCATTTTCATTTCTTTTTACTTCAATCAGAACATCCCACTACCTTATAAATAAAGCTTTGTCCTCGTTCTAAATGTTTATCTTTACGTTGTTAGCTTGTTTCAGATTTTTCACTTTCTTGTGATGACAGGGCTCAAATAAATGGTGAGCTGGGAAACGAAGATATGCATTATCCATGGATTCTACCAAAACTTCCTGGCAGGTTCTATTACTATTTTGGAAAACCGATTGAAACAGAAGGTATGGCCATCTTCACACAAGAAAAACATCTTCTTTTAATAGAAGAGACAGTTGTAGACGTAGGCAAAACGAACATACCTCATCTTGTCGAAGCTAATGCAGTGTGTTGACTTGAATAATTGATATGTTTTGAAGGCAGGGAGCTGGAACTGAGGGACAAGGACAAAGCTCAAGAACTGTACTTACAAATCAAATCTGAGGTGGAGAAAAACCTTGCTTTTTTGAAGGAGAAAAGAGAAAGCGATCCGTACAGGAACGTAGTGGCCAGGTTAGCCTACCAGGCCATGCACGGTTTTACTTCTGAAGTTCCAACATTTGAGATTTGATTGCTCTGCTCAAAGAAAGTTTGCTTTCTATAAAGAAGATCAAAGAGCTTTCACTGGCATAAAGATAACTAGATGCGTGGTCTAAATCATACTTGGTGACGAACAAATGTATTTCCTTTCTCCTATGGAGAAAAAATGAAGTTTCAAATTTTCAATTTCACTATTGGCTCCGATCTGGTATATATTTTTTATGAATTAAAATCCATAATGTTTTGAACTCGTTAATCTATTTATTAAATGATATCTCGATCTAATCTGATGATAATTTGATCTAAAATTATTTTTTAATAAATATCATTAAGAAATTCTCAGAAATCACCAGGAATTAAGATCAACTCAGGGCAGCAATCTATTTTCAACTCCACCAGAGCTGTGCAGTGTTGTACGCTTGGAATGGATGTCAGCTTCTTACACCACCGTATCCTCAAGAATTGAAGAGACGTGAAGCCATGAAATTCACCACATGAACATCTCGGTTCATCACAATCTTCAATTTCAAATTCTACAAGAGATAAAAGACGACATATCGGAACGCTTTTCAACTTGCCACACCTCCGTATGCTCAACTTTTCAAGACAAGGAAATACTTGATCACCTTCTCCACCTGATACCATCAATTCTTCAAGACCATCCATGTCGAACAGACTGAGTTCTTTTAGTGCTGGAAACAATACTGCTACACTGCCGCTACTACTATAGAACTCATTGCCTATACATTTTACAGTTACCCATTCCACTCATCTCTAGAATCTTAAAGCGAGGAAGGCATCAAGTGCTGGGAGTTACCTCAACTTGCCACACCTCTTTATGCTCAACTTTTTTGTTATTTACTTCTTGCCTGATTGAAATTGATTTTAACCTTTAATATAATTTTTTTATTAGGATTATTTCCTTCTTAGATCATTTGATTCATTTTCTTCGGATTAAATAATGAGTTAATTATAACTAATTAATTAGTTTTTATAGAATTTTAAATAATTAAATAGTCCCTTGATTGATGTTGATCATCATCAATTTAGTAATTTCTTATTCAAAAATACCTTATTTTGTAATCAAATATTTTCATTACATCAATTTTTTTTTCTTTTTTTATATTTTTCAAGAAAGAAAACAACAAAGTAAATTAAAAAAAATGAAATTGACCGCATAAAAACTTTAAACCAATTCAAAAATACAAGGATTAAAATTATAACTTCTAAAAATATTAAGATGAATTAGCTAGTTTTGTTAAATCACAAAAACTTTACTCGTTCATGTTAAATAAAAAACTTTAATTATTAATTTTTTTATCTTAAGTCAATGATCAAAATTTTATATATATTTTTTAAAAATATTTACATTATTTTAATATCTTTTTCACAATAAAAAAATAATAATAAATATATAGCATAGCGCTAACCACTTATCTAATTAGTTAAGCTAAAATCAAGCAATCTAGGGACAATTAAGAATATTGCCGATGGACTTAGGGTCTAGACTAGAAGCCATGTGCCCCCAAAGTTCATCTACGTGATGGGACTAGGTATTGGCAAGGGCCTTGTTGATTATGCTACATATTTAGTTTGGTTAAAATCTATTTGAAAGCATGGTAGAAGTTATTTTTTAAATTGTTTTTTTTTTAAAATGCATTAATTTTTATTTTTTAAAATTTATTTTTAAAACTAGCACATCAAAACAATTCAAAAACACCCAAAAAAATTAATTTGAAACTAAAAATAAAATTTTAAAAGCACAGCTAGATTGCAATGCTAAATGGGATCTAAAATGACTCACGTGTCACCGTACGATCTAGAAGACCTATGTATTGGGCCAAGGCGATCCATTGGTTCATTATTTTTCAAGAAATAAAAATGAAAAGAAAATTATTTAAATATGTATTTAGTTAAAACTAATATGAAATGAATTTTTATATGTAAAATAAATAAAAATTAGATTTTTATAAATGAAAAATATGTTATTTTAGCTTTTACAAAACCAAGATTTGAATCATAATTATATATGAGGTTGAATATAAAAAACAAAAACTATTTGACTAACTAACCAATTTTTTTTGTTGAATAAAAAAACAAAAATTATTATAATACCAAATAATCTAACGTATCATCACTTTTTAAGAAACCAAAAGAAATAATTAAAAAAAATAAAAGTGATATCAAATGCTCTCCTCGTGTCATGAATTGTACTAGTAGATGCCACATCCATTAATTTTTAAATGAAAACCAGGGTTATTAAACCCGACTCATTCTAGACGGTCAATTTTTAAATGAAAACCAGGGTTATCAAATCAGTGCATGAAGGGTGTCAAAATCAATAAAAACAATTTGTTTTATTTGTCATGCCTACGTTTTCAACTTAATTCTAAGTTGCTAATAAATACAGCGATACTTTATTTATTATAAAATAATTAGTTTGGCTTTTTTATTATACTATTTCGCCATTTTGCCCTTCTCTTCATTAAATAATTAGTTATGTGACTTCCGCTCTTATTGTGGGTGGGTTAAATATTTTTATTTTTTTATAAAAAATTATATATGTAAATCTTTTTCAATGTATTTTTATAATTAAAAAAATCTAATAAATCAAAAAGTTTATACACAAATGTAATCAAATAAACTAAGAACTATATGCACTAATAAATAAATAAAAAGTCATTAATAACATCTAAAAATAAAATTTAAAAAACCGAGAGATAGATATAGATCAAAATATTTAATCTCGCAAGACGAGACATTTATCCGATCATGTTTGCTAATTTTTATTTATTAAAATATTTTTATTTAATCAAACAAAAATAAACAAATATATTAAAATGATTAAATAAAATAAAAAAATAATAATATATAAAGCTACACATATTATAAATATCATCTTAAAATAAATATTTTTATTTTTAAAAATAGAGCTCATCAGTACAAAAGATTAAAAAAAATAGATAAATCAGAAAAACTTCTTTAAAAATTAAACGCATAACCAAAAAATTATTATTATTTAAAAGAGACTCTCCAAACAAAATAAAATAGAGAAGAGGTATCAATGTAAATATAATTATGTCTTTTTTTAAAAAAAATTAATTAAAATAAAAAAAATAAAAAAAAAGATTAGACGTTGTTGGGTCTAACTACCCACTAACCATTTCATTAGGACCCGCATGATTGAGCCTTTTTATTTTTAAGTGCACCTGGGAGGATGACATGTCACCCATCTCATTTTCTTGAAAAAAAATTAGACGATATGTCATCTATTTTGTCCAAATTTCAGCCACTAGCTGGAAAATCAAACTCAATATTCTTTTAACCTAAAAACCCATTTTTCAAGCTGTTTTTATCCAAAAACATCTTAGAAATTATGATAAACTTATCTATGACTTCAAAAACCTTCTCCAAAAAAAGAATTCAACTCGAAATCAAAAATCAACCCTAACTCAAATATGTTTTTTCACAAATTTTTAAGAAACAAAAATACCTAATATGAACTCCTTTCATCAAATGAAACAATTTGACACAAATATCGTTTATTTTGGTAGCTAAATTGATGTCCACAATATATTTCTTTCTTTATTGCTGGAATTCAGCGATTTCTCTCAACCAGGAATAACAAAAATAATAAAAATAAAATTTTGTAATAAAATAAAATTAAAAAAACATTAAAAAACCAAGATGGTATAATTTCCATAATTATTTAAGTTAAAGAATCATTATTTATTATTTAATTAAAATTAAATCATTCAAAGAAAAAAAAAAGCCAAACTGAAAAAATATAAAATTTTAGTGAAAACATCACACCAATTTAGAGGTAATGACCTCCAAACAAGAGAAACAGAGAAAGATAGAAGAAGGTACTACACCATGTCAACCGTCACCACCGTAGGTAGTTTTTTCCCGTCAGTCCGTTGCTGTGCACCGCCGTCCACATCGCCTTTGTCAAACGGTAGATTGAAACTGAACCATGTATCAAATACGGCTCGTCGTTTGGCTGTTTCAACAGAGCAAGCGATATCAACTGAAACGACAACGGAGAGAAATGAAACGACGATGAGGAATCATGTAAGCAATGGAAGGTTGAAGGAGAGTGAAGAAGGAGAAGGAATGAAAGAGAAGCAAAAGAATCCGTATGCACTGGAGTTAGAGAAAACTGAGATGGAGTTGAGAAGTAGTAGAAAAAGCCTGGAGGATTATTTTGAGGAGTCGAAGAATTTTATTGCTAAATCAGACGGTGGTGGTGGTGGCCCGCCACGGTGGTTCTCTCCGTTGGAGTGTGGATCCCGGTTGGATAACTCTCCTCTTCTTCTATTTTTGCCTGGTCAGTCCTTTTTTGCCAATTTATTATCTGATTATTTTAGTAGATTAGGTAATATTTATTTACATAAGTAGATCACGAATTTACTGGAAAGTGGAAAGTTTCCTTTTATAAGAATAACAACTTCGTCAAATCGTAAAATGCTCCCTGAACCGTACTTATTTAAAAAACGAACATCTCGCTGAACCAAAAACATTCTTGATTTTTCATCCTAAACAATATGATTCTTCGAATTTACCTCTAAATAATAGAAATTGATGAAAAAGCCCAAAACATTCCTCTTAATTCCACAATCATCAAGAACTAATTGAGTAGATGTCTTCCCCTCCTCTCTTTCTTTTTATTTTTGTTTTAGGGTTTTTTAATTCTTTTTTTTTAATTTTTTTTTTAATTTCATTCTTTATTATTTGGGTTGGGTTATTGGAAAATTCATAATTTATTTTGATTTATTTTTTATTAGGTTATTTTAGTCTCTTGAGTCATGAATTTGATCGGTTAAACCGAGTTGATTCAGGGTTTTTTTATTTTCTTAATTGATTTTTTTTAATTTCATCATTCAATGTTAGATTAATTAAAAATTAAATTTCATAGTTTGCTTTAATTTTTTTTCTATTAGATTCACCCAGTTTCATGATTCAGGTTTGATAAGTTAAACCTAAATTGATCGAGTCATATCGAATTGATATTTAAATTTTTTTTTTTTTTTTTTTCAAAACATGTTATCAATGCTTGAATATTTCTTAACTTAAAAAAAATGATCCATGGGTAAATAATCTAGTCTTTCTTTGCAACTCCTAATAAAAAAGAAAAGATAATTTATTTTCATTGATTGTTGGTTTAATTTGAATTTTGATTTGAATGGTTGATGTTGATTATGTTTAGTTAAAAATAGATTTTAATATTTTTTTCTCATAGAGAAAAGGAGAGGGATTAGAAGAATTTTAAGAATTTCTCATCAATTTCTCAATGTTGATATTTAATTTTTGATGATGTTTAATTTTTTTTAATTTACTCCTAAATAATAGAAATGGATGGAAAAGCCCATGAAAATTCAAATGCAAAAGGTATTTTTTAAAATATATATATTTTGTTGAAAATGAAAAATTATGATTTTGTTTTTATTCTAAGGGGTTTTGTTTTTGTTTTTTTCCCTAATATTCAAGGCTTTTTTTAAACAATTTAACCCTTTTTTTATTAATAAAAGTAATTACTGGAAGATAGTAATGTAAATTTAATTCAAACCTAACGGATGCCAACTCAAATTGATCTTGATAGATGGGGTTTTTTTGTAGATAATTACCTTAGCTAATAGGTAAATAGATAGAGTATATGTATTGTCAAACCTAATTTAAAATCACGTGTGTGGGTGATATCACTATTTTATTTTATTTTATTTTATATTGGATATAAATGATATTTGAATAATTATATGAATACCTAAATCTTAATATTTTATTTTTTTTAAAACGAAAAAGGTAGACATATAGTAGAAATCCGATTGCCATCCTTTTAGAAGATTTATAGTTTCCTTTTCATTACGGTAAGAGAGCTTTGCTCTCTCTCTCTCTCTTAATCACCGCATCTTTAAAATTATTTGAAAAGAGAATTTATTTTCAGTTGATGTTGATGGACAAGCTGGTTAGATGATACCCCATATTGTCGGGGGAAAAAAAGAACAAAAAAGTAATGGGAGACATGGACTTAACTCTGGTTTACAAAAATACACAAGGTTTAATGATTGTTGAATGATGCAAACCTTTTTTCTTTTCTCTGGTTTAGTTAATAAGGTTTGCTGGACCTTGGATTGTATATTAGTCCTCAATCATTTTTATTTTTGTTTTTTGAAATTTCACTTTTTTATATCTAAATTTAAAATTTTGTAGATTAGGACTGTGAAGTTTATGCAATGTTGATGGCACTTCCATTTTCAAGTTTTCAGCCTGTTTGTACTGGGTTTTCATTTCTCACTTTCAAATTAGTCAGTTCAAACTTCTACAGTTGCTGTTCCAAAAAAAAAAAACTTTAACTGTTAAGTAAAAGATTCTGAATCTTGCAGGGATTGATGGCATTGGACTAGGACTTAGCAAGCAGCACAATACTCTGGGGAAGTAAGTATTTCCTCAGATACCTTGACACTATTACATCAGATTTTTATTTTTATTTTTATTTTTTTGTGGATCATCCAAAACCAACATAATCATTACATGACTTTCTATTTCCTGTCCACATATTCTGCCTTACGTTAATGGCTATGCTGGTTAATATATGATTTTTCTCTCTTCTTGAACTAGGATTTTCGACATATGGTGCTTGCATATTCCAGTTAAGGACAGAACATCCTTTCTAGGTAGTTTTTTTTACCCTGTAACCTGTTTGATACGTGTTATTTGTAATAGAGATGAGCTCTTGTATTTGTATAAGCAATTTTTAAAAGGATTCTCATGATTCAGGCCTAGTGAAGCTTATTGAAAGGACAGTAAGATCAGAGAGTTACTGTTTCCCAAATAGACCTATATATCTTGCTGGAGAATCTCTTGGAGCATGTCTTGCCCTGGCTGTCGCAGCTCGTAACCCTGATGTTGATCTTGTACTTGTTTTGGCTAATCCAGGTGAAAAATTGATACCTTATCTATCATCGAATGAAATTTGAGACATTCAGTACTTTCCCCATATCTATGGGATGAGGTAATAGAAGAATCAACATGAGCAAGGACCTATGTGACAGAACAAATAAATGGATTTTTTTTATGCCGATGAATAACATAAATGGATCTTTAACTTTGGATAATTAATGTAAAGCAGAGCTCTCTGTTAAATCATGAGAAGAAAAGCTTAGATTTAGTCCAATAATCACATATGCTTTTAGAAGAGGTTGTTCACCTTGCTCAGTTACATATGATTTTTGTTTGATGATTTATTGCAGCAACGTCTTTTGAGAAGTCACAGCTGCAGCCTCTAATACCCTTATTGGAAGTCTTACCCTTCCAGCACCAGCTTACCATTCCTTATATGTTGAGCTTGATGACAGGTTCACCTTGTCCACTAGAGTTATATTTCCTGATATTTTTTGTTGCTTCAAATAGATATTTGATTATGCTAAGAGGTAAAACAACCTGTTTATTTTTTAGAAAAGGGGTAATATTGACCATACCAAAATATTTGAAAAGTAAACGTTTTATGCAATATTTTGTTCTGCATACGAACTGATGTTTGGTGTCAGTTGCAATGCAAGTTTCTGATTAGTTCTATAAGATTTTGTCTGTTAATCTTTTGATTTATTGGGGGAATCTTTTGATTTTCCTGAAAATAACCTTGCAATCCACCCTTAGTAGCTCTGGCTTCCTGCATTATCCTTATCCGATTTCATCATGAAAATTGGGAAACAATTTACATGGTCCTCTATTGATTGAAACTTGAGAGTAGGTGCTCAGTTATGTAAATCCATAAATCAAAGAGGGTTTACTTGGAAGTGAGCTGAAAATTGGGCATGGAGGTGTAGCTGAAGAGTTTTATATTATTATGCTTCTCTACTGGTACCGAAAAAATTCAGAGGCCGGTGCCAACAAATTTCTGGTTAGTTTGCATGGTGGAAATGAAAATGTGGAGGAAGGATGAATGAAGGATAGGTTTTTTTTTCAACCCTTTAGAGATACAGAAAAAATAATCACCTCAGAGATTAGAGTTTAGGATAGCTCACCACCCAATGGAATCCACCAAAAAGATACAGGGCTAAATATCAAGCTTAATAAGCTCAATTTGATTTACAGTGTGGTTTACAGTCTTGTTTTGCAGTTTTGGTGGATTTTTATTTTCCTCTGTTTTTCCCATTTGCTTGTTATTATCTGAATATTGATAACTCAATAAATCATGGAAAATAAAGTGTCGTGTATACAATATTTTATCCTGCTTACACCAGCAATTATGTTCCATCTATCTAGGTGATTCTTTGAGGATGGCCATGGACAATGCAGTGAAGGGATTTCCTCTAGAACAAACAATTGGAGGATTATCACAAGATTTGGTTGCAATGTCATCTTACCTCAACGTAAGATTTCACTTTAGGACATGTTAACCTGATTGATATAAATTACACTTGTTTGAAAAACGATAGTACAGTCTTAATGAAACTATAAAAGACTGGTTTCACTTGACTTCTCATCAACTCTTAAGTGTCTCCTGTAATATTTATGAACATGGCATTGACAGGCCATATTTCTAATTGATCATAAAGAGAAATTAATCAAAATATATAGCCTAGCTGACATTTAAAAGTTTATGTAAGATGATGGTGTCATCCCGTCTTCACTTTTCTTATGCTGGTGCTTACACCAAGTCATGTGGTGTTACTCTTGTGGAAAGAAACTGATCGTAGCTGTTGCAGGCTCTGGCTAATATATTACCTAGAGAAACGCTTCTTTGGAAGCTACAGATGCTTAAAACAGCTTCGGCATATGCCAATTCACGCCTCCATGCTGTGAAATCTCAAACACTTGTCCTTTCTAGGTCTGTTTCTCATGCATAATTTATCAAATGTCAGTTGTATAAATGTTTCAACTCTTTTTCAAACTCGTTTAAATAGCTAAATAGCAACAAAAGGGCGAGAATTATTATTTAGCACCCAGCTTTAACTCTACTAAATGCATCTTTATTTAGCTAATCCATGAATAATAAAATTTTCGATTAGAACAATAAAAAAATTCTCCTTTATGAAGTCTATAATATAAACTATGACATCATACGCAGTAACTAGGCATTGTCATTTCCATATCATTGGAATTTAAATCGATGGAAAATCCAAATACATTTGCTTCTAGAATTGGAGTTCTAACTTCCATAAATTTATTTTCGTTGTGTTTCCTGCATACTAGCACCTTTGCTGCTTAGAGTCTGATTTGTTGTTTGCCTTTTCTCAGTGGAAGAGATCAGCTTCTTCCAAGTGAAGAAGAAGGTCAAAGGCTTTATGTTGCACTCCCAAAATGTGAGATTCGCAAGTTTAACGACAGTGGTCATTTCCTCTTCTTGGTAAGATAATTTCTCCCACTCTCATCTATCCTTGGCTATGCACTGAAAAGATATCATGTTTCAATATGTTATCTTTCAAGTTTCCTTGTAATTATACCCATTTGTGGCAGGAACATGATGTTGATTTGGCAAATATCATCAAGGGAGCTAGTTGCTATCGTCGCGGAAAGTATCTTGACTACATATCAGATTACATACCACCAACCCCTCTTGAATTCAAAAAATTATATGATTCGAACAGGTAGCCCTATTTTACTGTCTAACATATTAAAGGTATATTTTCTATCAGTTGAACAGGGAAACAATTTCTCTAACTTCATCAGTCTATTGTTGGCATGACATTAGTGGGTATGGGAAATACTATGCTTATATCAACTTCTTCTCAAGGATTAATTTGAAGATCACTTCTTGGTAGGGTTTGTGCAATGTATCATGCAACATTGATTTGTATATGGTCAAAGCCAACCTGAAATTTGCTTTAGTCCTCATCATTAAATGAGTCCTGAAATTATGTTTGCTTTAACTACAATTTCTCATAATTATTACTATGTTTTAGATTGTTTGTGCTGGCCACAAGTCCTGTGATGCTCTCATATTTTCAAGATGGGAAGATTGTGAGGGGCCTTGCTGGAGTTCCTTCAGAAGGACCAGTATTGTATGTTGGTTATCACATGCTAATGGGATTTGAAGTGATCCCATTGATATCCAACTTTTTGTTGGAAAGAAATATTCTTATAAGAGGGATAACACATCCAATGTTGTACGTGAAATTGAAGAAAGAGGGGATGATGCCTCCATTGCAACAATTCGATGTGGTCAGAACTATGGGTGCAGTTCCTGTTTCAGGAAGCAATTTCTACAAACTTATGTCTTCAAAGGCTCATGCACTATTATACCCAGGAGGAATGCGGGAGGCCTATCATCGGAAGGTAATGCTTCTGATAGATACATTTTACTGAGATAGGTGGTTTTACATTTCAAAAGAAGTTTAATTTTATATTCTTTTAAGTTTGAATCTTGAATCTAACAATCGCAAGACTATACAAGAATAAAGTAACATATTTCTACTATTCTACTTGCCTTCCAAGAAAAAAAAGAGAACTAATTTGTTTCAAAGACTATGAAAATATAATGAAGTGGCAATGGTCCATTTGGCCACTAAGAGAAAACGGACTTAATATATATAAACAAATTGAAATAGCTCTGCAAATGATTGACTCTTCATGCTATTCAGGGTGAAGAATACAAGTTATTCTGGCCAGAAAAGTCAGAGTTTGTCAGAATGGCATCTAGGTTTGGAGCCAAAATTGTGCCATTTGGTGTTGTTGGAGAGGATGATTTTGGAGAAGTAAGTCTTAAGGACTTCATTTCTATCTGATTGATTTACATCACTTTTTTGCATATAGATGCGCCACATTATGATTTATTTATTTTTATCTTGCTAATGGAATATATCTTGCTCTGTGACGAATGCTCTTTACTCAAAATCTTGACACTAAGGGCATGCATATTTTTGTGTGCATTTGTCTTCAGAGCATGTTTGACTTCTTATTATTTGGGAAACCCAAAGGAGACATTAAAAAGAAAGCACTAATTTTTTTTAGAACTCACAAGTTTTATAACAATGTAGTATAAGGCTAGATTTCTCAATATCAGTTAGTGTGCGCTTGCAGAAATTCTGTGCATGAACTTTTTCTTGCTGTCTCCTCTCTGGCGTATCTATGTTAACACTAAGCCTTGTGTTCGGCTCATATCAGACACGCAATCTCTTACAGTCAATTAAAATCAAGCTGGGTTAGTCTCATAGTAATTGATTGCTTGTATTCATGGTTTTTCAGGTGGTATTTGATTATGATGATCAAATGAAGATTCCTTTCCTTAGGGATTACATAAAAGGGTTATCAGAAGAGGTTGTGAGTTTGAGGTATGTGAATCTTTGTTTTCCTTGATTTCCTTCCATTAAATCTCACCCATATTGAGTTTATCTTCTTGGCTCCAATTTTTTTTCTTTTACTTGACTGCTTCAATGTTTAGATCTTTCATATTGTTTTGCTGATAGGACTGAAGCGGATGGTGAGGTGGGACAACAAGATCTGCACCAGGTAGGAATTGTACCAAAATTCCCAGGCAGGTTCTATTACTATTTTGGGAAACCAATTGAAACAGAAGGTATGGTCATTGGACAACTCGTTACCATTGACTATCTGCATAGTAATAATAATCATGGATGTAGCAGAAAAAACATGTGTCAACACTATACACCTAAGGCTTTCCAGCCAGCCTAATTATATGCTTCTGCACCTTGCCAATATCATGTCTAAAACATTACCCACAACTATTGTTGCTGCTTCATGTCCGCATTTCTCAAGAAGTTCAAGATCAGCTCCGAGTAATGAAAGTGCCTTATTCTGAACTAAAATTATAAAGAAAGCTGCTAAAACTGTTTTATGAACTTGTCCAAGAATGTTCAATTAATAACAGCATTTGAGTAACAGTGGTAGAAATTTTGCAATATTTTTTTATACATATTCTTAATGCCAGTGGAGTACTGACTTGAATTCTCAATTTTGTGCTGAAGGGAGGAAGCAGGAATTAAGAGACCGGGAAAAAGCTCATGAATTATACTTGCATGTCAAATCTGAGGTGGAAAACTGCATTGCTTTTCTGAAGGAGAAAAGAGAAAGTGATCCTTACAGGAATATATTGGCCCGGTTGGCTTACCAGGCCTCTCATGGCTTTGATGCTGAAGTTCCAACATTTGATATTTGAGTATTCATTCTTGCTCATTGAAGATTGAATTTCTCTCGTGTTCTCAAAGAAAATTGAAAATCTTCCCTGGGCATAAAGGCACTAAACCTCACAGAATGGTGTAAACTACAGTCTCAGCATTGGCAAATGTTTCACTCTCTAATAAAGGAGAAAAAAGTATGAAACTCTGATTTCCCTATTGGGTGCCTTTGCCGAGCAAAGCTACATATGATTCTTATAGTTTATTCCCTTCAGATTGATCATAGGTATCTGATAAGTGTATTTGATTATTGGCAGAAACCTTTTCTGCACTGAAGTTTATGTAGATAAACTATGTATGCAGCATTTAAGATGCTTGGATTTACAACGTCAAAATGTTCGCATTACCTATGCATTGAAAAGTAAGAAACTTCACCTCTTTTTCAATCCCCAAAACGGGAAAATGCTTCCACTGTGAGCTCCTGATGAAGCTGCATCTGCTGAGTTTGGGGTGGTGGAATTGGTGAGCTCAAGTACGAACTCAGTTTTATCATACCACTAAGCATATTATTTTTCGATGCATGGAATGGAACAAGTTCTCAATTGATAGATTTTTCTTCTTGAACAACTCTATTTATAGGTGTTTGGACTTTGGAAGCGTGGACAGACGCTACAAAACGGTGACTTTGACAAAGCATTTAAATCAGGATAAGTTAACAGTGACTTTGATCATTGAACTAAACTCTGGGTGGCCAGTCGCCTGAATCCACGGGAACATAAAATTATTTCTTTGGAAAACAGATGCACCAAAACAGATCACAGGATTTATGCACAAAAACAGATCACAGGATTGCAAGATAAAGAGTCTGGTCCTTGTTATGAAGAACGATTTGCCTAAACGACTTGGTGTCTAGTTATATATCATTGTGTGCTAGTGGTTGGAGCCTGTTTAACTTCTAAACTACAAAAGAAATCATTTTCATTGATAATTTGGTGGAATTCTTTTGCTGATGACAAGAAATTACGCAGCATTGTTCGGAAAATCAATGAAAACGAGGGGTTTTTTTTTTTTTCATATTTTGGATGGTAAATGAACTCAATGATTGGAAAGAGCAAGAAGCAGAACATACACATAGCTTATATGATTCATTTTTTCCAGCTAGACCAAAGTATAATGCATCCACTGATGTGCCAGCGCGGTTGGTAAAACCATGAAGTCGATAGACTGATCGGTTTGAAGATGATAAGGTGCTAGCTAGTCACATGACCAAGATATGGGTGGAGAGGTGGTGGGGATTGGATGTTGAATTGTTGATACCCTCCAAAGAAAAGTTAACAGCTGATATGACGAGCAAATGAAGATGGGATTGCACTTTCTGTATTTCTAGTGTCCTTTATGTTATGTTCGATGCAAGATTTAAAGAAACAATAAATTGCAAAACAAGAGGCCAATGGACCCTTTGGTTTTGAAACAAACCAGTCAAAATTGTCACAAAATGATAACTTAAGAACCAATGGACTACTTCAACCCATTCACAAGTTGCTCTTGTTTGGATGAAAAATCTGTGTTCCAGAAGATTGCAAAACTAGAATTACATCGCAAAAAGTCTCCCTTATTTCTTTAAGAGCTCATCAAAATGGAGTTTCCACGGATTCACTTGTTAAACACTCTGCATGATTCATGGAAAGCATGTGAAAATAGAATGCTATTGAAGACCTTGTGGGGGAGAGAATATGCTTGTGAAGTACTTCTTCATCAAAATACACTCTTAAGTGACCCCAAAATGATTGTTTGATCAACTAGGTAGGAGCAGAGGCTGCCTCCTTTTCTTCAGTGTAAAAGGGAATAGGTTTAGTCGGGGCAGGCAAGCGGCCTATGCTATCAACTTTATCTTTCAGCTTTGGTGGAGGCCTGGCAGCCTTTGGCAACAACCTGCCCTTCTTTTCAAACCACTCAGGCTTAAGCAATGCCCGGAAACCCAGCTTATTGTAATGCACTCGTCTGACGGATCCACCAGCAGCTTCAACTGCTTCCTTTGCCCTGACAGTAACTCTTGACACCTGTATACATCATTTATGAGCATAAGTTTAATCAATTTCAGCAAACATGTCAAGAAATTCCATGACACTGTTACAGTACAAATTGGTATAGTTAGCTGGTAGGAATAGTATTGATGGGAAGATTCAATTAGTTAGTTAGTAGTCTTGAAAGGGGAGACGGTTAGAATCAACTATCAAGTCCTACATGTCTTGAAAGGACTTTAGCTTAGGGTTCTAGGTATCTTTTTGCATTTGTGATTCCCTCTCTCTGAATTCTCTTTCCTGTCACTTTCTCTATTTCAACCAATAAGATTTCTTCCTGTTTCCTACCATTATTGGTTGATATTCCTCTTCCCCTCTTCTGGGACATATTTATAGCTAATTCAACTCCTCAATAATTGGATTGTATCAATTGGTAGCAGAGCAGTTCATCCTTGGCCATTAATTGCTCAATTCCTTTTTATTCATATCTCAACATCTCTACTGTCCATAAATCTTGAATCTTGAAGGCCAGAATGGAAGTTCCTACAGTAAGGGTTCACTACCAGATTATTACAAGAGATGTCCTGCATCAGGTCTTTAATCCATATGGTTGTGTGCCCTGAATTGAAGAGTTTGAAGGGCTTTCTCTGGTCTATTTTCAATCCTTTCAAAATGCACTATCAGCTACAACTTCCCTTCATGGAAGGTGCATTTATGATGGGTTTTGTAGATTAGATATTAGATATTAAATTTCGCAACCTGGTTTTGGGGAGACACAATTAGAAAGCGTTGAAGTGAATTCAAGCCATGGCAAGCACCATACCAAAGTCTCGCAACCCAGCAGTGTTCGATAAAGATTCGAAGCAGACCACTCAAGAATTGACTTTGAAGCTTAATCAGTTAAAGAATGAGATTCTTGAGAGTTTGGAGAGGCTATTGCAAGATGAAAGCACTACAGATGAAAAGGAGATGCTGCCATTGATGAATCAACAGGAAACAGAGATTAGAGAATGAGAACCTTCCTTGCATACCCAAGAATCAGGTCAGATTGAATCCAAGTCCTATACTACAGCTGTTGATTCGATTAATTTTGTGGGCCTTGATGAAATACAGGATAAAAGATGATCATTGCTCTGAGTTCTTTGCTAAAAATCAGAACATGGATGGGATTTCTTTAGGAACTGACTGCACCGGGTCTGATATCAAAGAAACTGTTGAAACTCAGTTTAAGAAATGCCTGGAAACTGAATTATCCATTGAGAATAATTTGGTGAAGGTTTGTTGCTACAAGTTTGTCAAAACGTCGAAGATAATGTAGTGATTAATCAAGATAAGGTCAATTTGTTCTTGATGCTATTGATAAAGCTAATCAAGAGCATTTAACTGATATTAGGAATCAATGGCAGCATTGTGATGATTTTGGGGTTCAATTTGTGGTATTCTGAGGGATGTAATTTTTGGAGGATGGGTTTTTTGGTGGAGATTTTACAAGGAATGGTGTTAGAATCGGGGATTGTCATGAAGAAGTGGAGGCTATGTCTAGTTATGCATGTGCACAAAAGAGTATAAAAGAAGCATCAGATTCTTTGTTTGTGAGCAATGACAGCCTTGTATACCAATTCACATATGGGTTCTCTTCCAAATCAAAAGAATTTTATGTCTGCTTTTACACATTTGATTGTGCAAGGCATTCCGTATTAGGCAGTGACCTGCTACAGCTGGAAGATTTATTGGAAAAAAAAATGATAGCTTGGTTCTGGAACTAAGTGGATGAATTGCTTGGATAAAAATTATGAAAGAATCAACGACTGTTGTTGTGAAAGAATTCAACATGGGGAATGCTTTCAGAAAAGTGATTGCGGGCATAAAAGGTGGTTGTGATCTTGTCTATGTAATCATAACATTTTTGTATTCAAGGTTGCAACAAAGGGGAAAATTGAATTGGATGGTATCAGGTATTCGATACATATTCTATGGCAAGTTGTAGAAACATGGACTTTGGAGGCTAGTGACTTGCTTGGAATATCAATCAATTATTTTATCAGACATCAAGCCCTGACAAATTGTGTTGTCAAAATGAAATTCTGTGAAATGTTCTGGTTGCATAATTGCTTTACACTCCAAAAGCAACTGTTTTTGGACATCAAGGAAATCAGGCAGGCTTGTTTGTTTTGGACGATTGACAGTGATAAACAAGCAATAAATCTTTATCTTCAAATGGGTTATAGCTCGACAAGAACATGGGTTTATGCAGCGACAACCTTACTGTTATGTTGGAAGCCTTGAAATATTTGGAAAATACGAAATGTTCCTGAAAATTTGGAGCCTCTTAATCACTAGATTGGTTCAATGGAATTGTAAGATTAGAAAAAGAAACTGCAGAATATTTGATCACAGAACATACATCATGGCTGCAAATGTTTTTTTTCCCGAAGGTTGTTGTGCTACTGTCTACACTAACAGGGGCAACATTGCAGTAACAGCCCAGCCCCAAGTGGATTGGAAACTTGAAGACATTGAAGCTGGAGTTTCAGTACTTAAATCAAGGATCCAATTGACGAAGATCTAAATGTATGATCATAGAATGGAATGTACCTATAAACAGAACTCGAGCAATGAATGAACCTCGAGGACAAGGTTCTTTAAGCAGGGGGCATTGTTACAGTACAAATTGGTATAGTTAGTAGGAAAAGCAGTATAGGTGAGAAGATTCAATTAGTTAGTTAGTAATCTTGGAAGGGGAGATGGTTAGAATCAGGTAGCAAGCCATCTCCTCTCCTGGGAATTAGCATAGTTTATAGCTAATCCAATTTCTCAATAATTGGATTGTATCACATCCCCAAGGAGTTAATAGTTTTAGCTCTGAATTCTGGATCTTAACTTGTACTTAAAATGTAAAACATATAATTTCCATCACACAATATTGATATATGCTTAAGTGGCCTGTTTCAAACACTCTGATTAATGTAAAATGCAGATTCTTATAATTTGGATAATTGTTTCCCCTATTTGAACAACAAGTAAAAGAAGTAGAATCTGTGAGTCAGCACATTTTTGACAGCTTTCTAGAAATTTGTTTGTTCATTAAGTTCAGACAACAATAACAATAGAGGGGAAAAAAATTCAAGTGCAAGGGGAAAACCTAGCAGTTTGCTGGAATGTTATGCCTATAGTGCCACCGCAGCTAAAACCCCAGTGTTTCTTTATTTAATAGCTTGCTTGCATACTTGATGCTGTCATCATTGAACCAACAAAAACTAAATTCCAGAGGATTTGGACACAAACTATAAATTACTCAGGGCACTTTGGATTGCCTCAAGAATACTTGAAATCAAGGCTTCTAGTCAAGTTTGTATAAATGCAGAAACTTTTCAAATAAAATTTACCTCTAGATGAATAGGCCATTGGATCTTCTCCGCGCCACGTCCCATCAGTCTTACTCCATCTTTTATCTGCTTCCCAATGGCCGCAGTATCCTGTTGGAATAATTGTAATGATCAGCACAGACCAAGGCCAACCATGGCACAGTGGCTTAGATTTGAGATCTAAAGAGGGACACTAACATACCTTGAGGATTTTCATTGTGATTAATTCATGGGAATCTATCTTCCCTGCATTGATAAGTTTTGCAATCTTTCCCAAACCTACTGGCTGCCAGAGAAAGCACAGGAGTAAACGATCAAGGCATGAGCAAAAGAATGGAGACCATTAACAATATACTTACAAGAAGGGATGAAATCAATAGCAATATTCAAACAGTCAATAAATATAACAAATTTGAAATAATGTTTATGGATTGTTTTTCTTTATCTAATACCAGAGAAAACAACAGCCATTAATCAACTCAGCAAAATACAACTATTTTCAGTAGATTGCATCCCATCAAAGAAGAGTTTTTCCATTTCACTTTCTTTATCCCTACATTTTATCCTAGCATCCATAAAGCAAGCACAGCTCATTTTAAACGTAGTACAGAATAGCACAACTATAAACTCAAAACACGACTCCAAAAATTCTTCTGGGCGTCTAATTAAGCATTCTTTCAGGTTAGCATATAATCCTAGACTAACCTCGTGTCTGTTATGATCCCTACAAAGAAAAAGAAAAAGAAAAAAAAAAGGACTTTCATTCCTAATCAATCTCAGCAGCGAATCCTCAAAACAACAAAAAATTGAATTTTGACAAGCTGCAATTACCAATCACTTAACCACAGCTACATTTTCATATCAAATGCAAATTAGGCTTCATTGCTCTAAATAAAAACTAAAAACCAATAGATAACAGACCCCAGGTTCCCTTTTTTTTTTCCAATTCAAAACAATAGACAGAATGGGGAGCTTAGAGACTAGGAAAATATACCTGAAAAGTGAGACTAAAGGGGTTCTTAAACCCCCTTTTGGGCAAACGCCTTCGCATTGGAGTCTGTCCACCTTCAAAACCAAACTTCATAGTCCCTCTAGCTTTCTGTCCTTTATGACCTCTCCCTGCCGTCTTTCCTTTACCAGACCCAATACCACGACCCTTTCTTGTCTTCTGCTTCCTTGGCACATTGTCCCTCAAATCATTCAAACTTAACAAACTATAAGCCCTAAAACCCATAAATCCAGATGCCCCATTTGCAAAGTTTGAGTCTTTGAGAGTTTGAATTGCAGTGAAAGTGGAAATTGAGGTGGTTTTGGGAGTTAAGAGTGGGGTTGATGAGAGCAATGAAGAGAGTAATCTTCTCCTTATCATTTTTTTTTTTTTATCAAAAATATGAGTTGGGTTTTAAAGGGTTTTGTAATTTGTTTGTCATCCGATGATTTAGGGTTTTAGCTTCTGTGTCTGTTAAGAAATACCAAATATGATATATTGGCATGAGTATAATAGATTGTTAATTGTTTTGAGCGGCGGTTGCACCGTTTTGCTAATTTTTAATTTTTTTAAAAAAAACATTTTTATATATATATTTTTAAATAATTTTGATCTGATAATATTAAAAATCAATTTTAAAAAATAAAAAATTATATTATTTTAATATATTTTTAAACAAAAAATATTTTAGAAAATAATATTTATTATTATTCCAAATATTTTCTTAACTTGAACATCAGGCAAAGATAATTTAAAGCCCAATATAGCACACGTTGGTAGCATTTATTTAACAGACAAATAAATTAGACAAGTCTCAATGTTCTCCATGCTTTAAAAATATATAAATTTATTTTTAAAATATTTAAAAGATAAATTTAATATATATATATATATATATATATATCTTTCATTATACACATTTATATCTCTTTTTAAATTTGATATTTTTGTTATAGAACATTAATCAACTGCAAGGATGCATATAGAAATTTTATAGCATGGTTACAATTTGGATTGTTGCTTTAAATTTTAGTTACAAAACCAAGATATGATTCAAGCTTGGATTGTTTATAGGTAGAGTCAACTCAATTGTTTTTATTTTAATCAAAACAACCTATCCTTTTATTTAAAAAGAAAAAAAAAATCTAGTTTAAAATGCGAGCTCTAGAATGAAGAGCCATTGAGTTGAACTAAGCTAAGGTTTATAACTTTTGTTTAGAATGAAGAGTCATCTAGTTTAAAATGCATTTGTTGTATACCTAAAGGCATATGGGAGATGCTTAAACTATGCTTACGGTACTTCTCAACATTCAAAAATACTCTTTTTATTGTCTTAGTGAAAGCATCACCGTATTTTTTTTATATAGATTTTCTTTCTTTTCCCTTTAAAATTATAATTTGACCTTTTTAGTTGTTGATATTTCAATTTCAATTGTTATTCTTTTAATTTCTTGTTTTTGGTATTGACTA
>Ga0307517_10003391_pt1 | contig 24795 bp, 12 predicted proteins | sample 23_EM_MG_FD_194515 | JGI IMG/M metagenome (GOLD analysis project Ga0307517, IMG submission 194515) | Populus trichocarpa ectomycorrhiza microbial communities from riparian zone in the Pacific Northwest, United States - 23_EM | ecosystem: Host-associated > Plants > Roots > Unclassified | place... | reverse complement strand
AGATTTATCGATTTATTCACTGATGTCAGAGTCAAGAATAAAAATACCGGTTTAAATTTATATTATTCATTGTATTTTATTTTTATTTAGCAATAAAAAAATAAAAATTGTGCATGTGTAAAAATAAATTTATTTTGTTTGTTTATTCACTGACACCAGAGTCAGGAATAAAAAATATTGATTTAAATTTATTTTGTTTTTATAGCTACGTAATATTTACCAACGTCAGAGTTGGAAGTATCCGTAGTTGAATATTCATTGGCGCCAGAGTTAGGAATATTATAAGCAAATTATCATAGCAAAAACTAATAAACATTTAGCAATATAAGATAAAACCAGCAATGCAGTCTGCCTCAGGCAGAACGTTTAAGGGGTGATAATATCTTTCCTTTTATGTAACCAGTCCCGAACCATAGAATCTCTGTTGACCAGTTAGGGTTTCTAGTGACCATAATACTAGGTGGCGACTCCTTAAACAAGACTTTTCCCCTAAAAGAACAAGATGCCAGAAATCTGTTCTTTTTCCACAATTCAAGAGAATTATTTTTAGGGCCGCCGCGATGCCGGGTGCGACAGGATGACGACTCCACTGGGGACCCTTAGGATTAAGCTTTGTCTTTTGTCTTATTATTACTATTTTGTTTGTTGTGTTTATTTGTTTATTTTTTCTTGCATTTACTGTTTTAACATACATCCTTGTTTATATTGTAATGCATCACGTTAAGAGCACACACTTTACATTCTAGGATAAGTGGGGGAGTAACGGTACCCCAATGGCTTTAGCCTGGGTAAGACTCGTGAAACCATCCAACTCTCGCTTGATTGTTTACTTGGAAGTGGTTGATATGCCAAACTGATATTACTCAGGGCCTCTATCTTCAAACTACTTGTAAGCCTCATATCGACCTTTCAAGGACGATCACTGAGCATGCGAGAGACCCTTTGAAACTAGATAATGACCAACCTCTTGATGCACTCAACAATTAGGATCTTCCTACTAGGTTGTCACCCCGTGAAGGGCAAGTTTGCATTTCATACGCATTTTTTTTAATCAACATTTTTGCATAAATTGCATGATTTACATTTAGCAGGTTGAAATATAGGTTCCCATTGAAACCCATCTATAACACTCGTTCGGAAAAAAGACAAATGGAAAATGAAGAAAGAGCCTAGTTGGAAGCCCAACATCAAAAAGAGGTGGATAATCTTAAAAAAAAAGTCGCAAGGCTTACTAGTCTACTCGAGCAGGCCTTGAGAGATAAATCCGGAAAAGCAATACTTATAGCTCAGCCTGAAGATATGCATATAACTCATTTCGATCCATAGAATCTGGGGGCAAATAGGGTGTCATCTGATTTTCAACAAGCTATGTATTTCCAGCCAGCATACCCCTCAAGAATTTCGTCTACCATTGATTCTACCGAGAAAGAATCTCAAAAGGGCAAGATGGTGAAAGAAAAGGGTTTGGAAAAATGGACTGCCTTAGAAGAGAGGATAAGGGCAGTTGAGGGAAAACATTTGTATGACCTGGTGAAAGCTGTCAATATGTGTTTGGTACCTAACGTAGTCATTCCTAAGAAGTTTAGGGTGCCAGAATTTATTAGATATACAGGAACCCAATGTCCTGTAACTCATCTCAAGGCATACTACAACAAAATGGCCGAGGTGGTTGATGATGAGAAATTGCTGATTCATTTCTTTCAAGACAACTTAAGTGGCGCTGCCCTCACTTGGTATATGCAGTTGGACAATACCAAAGTTAAAAAATGGAAGGATTTAGTTGATGCCTTCATGAGGCAATATAAGTTCAATATAGACGTGGGCCCTGATCGGTCAAGCTTGCAAGCTATGGAAAAGGACAGCAAGAAGTCCATAAGAGAATATACTCAAAGGTGGCGTGAGGGCTGAGGCCGCCGCACAGGTTAACCCTTCTTTGTTGGAAAAGGAGATGATCAACTTGTTTGTCAGCACTTTTAAGGCCCCGTACTTTGAATACCTGGTTGGAAGCTCTGCACAACATTTCACTGACCTGGTCGTTATAGCCAAGAGGATTGAACAAGCCATTGGGATAGGTAAGATTCCTGACCCAATTGAGAATAACGATTTTGGCTGGAAAAGGGAAGGACACTGAAGGTGGTTGCCAAGTCACTTATCGTCCCTATAGCTAATTTCTTCACACCAACTCCCAGAAATCAACTATCTTGAAGATAAAGCTATGGTGATGTTAGGTTGAGAATGGTCTACATATGACTTCAATTGATTGTTGAAAAGATGTTTTTGTCGAGGATAATGAATGACTAAAAGATTCCAGCCCCTTTATGTGTTACCGTGCCAGTATTCATAGCCCAAGATGTTGTCATAAGTTCTTTGTTGTTGAACTTCTTTTCCAAAGCTTCAATGAAATAATGAGTTTGTCATTCAATTGTGTTTACGATCAAGCATTATTCATTTTCCTGAGTTTTCTTATAAGAACTCACAAATACACATTTGAAGCCTCGCGTGATCTCATAGACGTCATTCGTCTCTTTCCCTATTGGAGTTTTGAAAAATTGAACTTGCATTTTGATTTCAAAAATAATTTGATGTTTATTCAAAAACCATATTTTTGACATTCTACTTGTAGAATAACAAGTGAATCAAACAACTCCATCATTGAGATGACTAAATTATAAACAAAAAAAATGTGAAAAAGAAAAAAAAAGAAAAAAAGAAATGATTAAACACTCTTACCCCATGACTCTTGAATCATGTGTTTTTAAATGTATGAATAATGGTATGTAGTGAAATCGTTGCTCATGACCCATGAAATGCATCTTTGCAAAGATCAAACCATCACACTTGACGAGGTCAAAGTTTATTGATCATAGTTGCTTGCGCTTGAAATGAGGAAAGGCCATCTTTGTTATCCCTTTCACGTTCTGAAATAAGTACATCCCTTGTGATCCCTTTTTGAGCCTAAATAATTTTTCTTTCATGAAAAAAATCCCAACTAGGATCACACCCCACACTTGGGGGCAAGAGAAAATTTCAATGAGAAAAGAGAAAAAGCCGTGAGAAAGCCAAAAAGGCATAAGAGCTCAAGAAACTCAAATGCTTTGGCAAAGTAATAAAAAAAAGAAGCAACAAATCAAAGAAGAGCGGCAAAAAAAAATATGAATGGCGTCAATAGTCAAACTGTTGATAGTGATCCTCAGTCTTTGAAACCTTGAAATACTCTTTGAGCCTTATGAATCATTTTCTTTCATAGCCAAAAACCACAGCCTACGTTACGTGCCTGTAGAAGTCCTTTCTAATCAAGCAAGCAAGCAACCTAGAACAATAAACAATGCTCTCAAAATGCAAGAAATACTTTTTCATAAGATTCATGACATCAAGAATAAACTACTCATTATTATTCATGCTGATAAAGATGAATGTTCAAAAAGAGGCAAGTTTTTCTTAAATAAAACCTCGAGCTTTTTCTCAAGCCCTTCACTTTGAAAACCTATAAAGGTCACCTCATGATGTATTTTCACCGAAGACCTCATTTCTAAACACAAGAGCAAATAATCTCTTTTCCAAGAAAGAAAATAACCAAGGAGTTGCAAGATTTCAAAATCAAATTGTTTTAGACTCACATTGAAATAATTTTTGTTTTTAAAATACAAGATTAAGATTTCAAGATTCATTCTAAACCCATATTCCTTCACCAAACTGAAAAGGAGAGAAATGAGAGAATGACCTCTTAAAACCATTATTTGTCTAAATCGCTGACAGAGCACACTTGAGGGCAATGACCAGTACAAGGGGCCAATATTGTGCTTCAGGAAAATCTATCTCTTCTAGAAAAAGAGACGAACATTTCCTACAACAAGACAAGGGGGATTCTGGTTTACAAAAGACAGCTTAATTCTTTCAGCAAGTGACATCGAATGTTTCTAGTAGTGAAACAAGGAGTAATGAGGGGTCCCCTCAAATTATTTGACGAGACAGAAAATCTCTAGCAAGCAAGTGGCTCACGATGGGCACCACAAAGGCTGAGTTGTGTAAACAAATCTTGAAATAGACTTACATGGGCCAACTCGAGTGGGTTAGAAGCCAAACGACAAAGATGACCCAAATCAGAGGTAGTAAGTCCTTATCAATCAAACAACAAGATTAAGAAGAAATGGGGGCCTATATTTCAAAAACAGGTAAAGATGCATGCATATCATCTTTGAGACATTGGACAATGAGTTTTGCTAATTTCATTAGAGAAAATTCTAGCGGAATCCATCAAGTGGAAGGCCAACTTGAAATGGCCAAAGATTGAAATTGCTTTTGAAAATTTGTCATTTTTGAGAATTTTTTCAACCTAGGCAGGCCGCCCATGAGAATTAGGCCACCTGAAAAATCTCTGTGTTTCTCTACCTCCTTCAAATGCACCTTCGAGCCTTCGATCACCATTTTTAGGGTGTCTTCGAGCCCTCATTTCCTTTCAAGTGCGCCTTTGAGCCCTTAACCATCCAAAGTAGTGCGTTTCCTAACCCTACCTCTCTTTTGAGTGCGCCTTCGAGCCCTCACCTCTTTCGAACATGCCTTTGAGCCCTCGCTTCATTTCCAGTGCACCTTTGAAATTGCTTCACGCGTGCAGTTTAATTAACTCTGCCGGGCCACTGGTTTGGGCCAGTGGCCGGGCTGGCTGGGCTAGGCCCAGCCCCTTTTGGGCTGAGCTGGGCCCAGCCCAAAAAATATATGCTAAGCCGGGCCGGGCCCAGCCCAGCCAAAAAAATAATAAAAATAAAAAATAAAATGTGTATGCATGAATAAAAATAATATAGATTTATTGGTTTATTCACTGATGCCAGAGTCAGGAATAAAAATACCGGTTTAAATTTATATTATTCATTGTATTTTATTTTTATTGAGCAATAAAAAAATAAAAATTGTGCATGTGTAAAAATAAATTTATTTTGTTTGTTTATTCACTGACACCAGAGTCAGGAATAAAAAATACTGATTTAAATTTATTTTGTTTTTATAGCTACGTAATATTTACCAACATCAGAGTTGGAAGTATCCGTAGTTGAATATTCATTGGTGCCATAGTCAGGAATATTATAAGCAAATTATCAGAGCAAAAACTAATAAACATTTAGCAATATAAGACAAAACCAGCAATGCAGTCTGCCTCAGGCAGAACGTTTAAGGGGTGATAATATCTTCCCTTTTATGTAACCAGTCCCGAACCATAGAATCTCTGTTGACCAGTTAGGGTTTCTAGTGACCATAATACTAGGTGGCGACTCCTTAAACAAGACTTTTCCCCTAAAAGAACAAGATGCCAGAAATTTGTTCTTTTTCCACAATTTAAGAGAATTATTTTTAGGGCCGCTGTGATGCCGGGTGCGACAATATTGTTGATGGATTTCTCATGTTGAAAATACCGGACCAAGACTGCTATAGTTTTTACAATTTTCTGCAAAATGTCAATGGGAGAAACAGAAGGACTGGCCCTGATCTGCGCCCGCATGTGGAGCTACAGAGCGGTCTGTTATATAAATCATATCCTGGGACCTCACCTAACAGTTTAAGCTATTGGGTTGAGATGGTTCTTTGACATGGTATCAGAGCCTTGATGACCAAGTGGTCTCGAGTTCAAATCTCACCATCTCCATTTATTTGATAAAAATTAAGCACAAGACAATGTGGGCCTGTGTAAGTTTCAAGCCCAAAGGGCTTTCACTTGAGGGAGTGTGTTATATAAATCATATCCTGAGACCTCACCTAACAGTTTAAGTTATTGGGTTGAGATGGTTCTTTGACACGGTCAACCCCACTTTTTAAAATAAGTGGCATCTTGCAAATCAATGCTCATTGGCCCACCCGTTGGAAAGTTTGTTCGATTTCTGTAGCTCGACAGCAATCCTACTTTAATTTTATATTCATCCACTATAATCTCCAACTCAACTATGAATCTATCCAACTGTAAGTTCTTTCATCCAAACTAATCTCAAATCTGTGCGGCTCTTCTTTTCCAGTACACTTCGACTTTTTTCTTCATAAGATTTCATCTTTTCATCCAGCACCTTTTCTCAAAGAGGAGAAACCATGGCTCTGGCATTGATTGGAGAATCACTTCTCTCTGCTGTCATTGAGGTTTTGGTCGACAGGATAGCCTCCTCACAGGTTAAGAACTTCTTCAAAAGGCAAAAGCTTGACGATGGACAGCTGAGGAAATTGAAGTCTACCGTGAGAGCAGTTGGCAAACTTCTCAATGATGCAGAGGAGAAGCACATTACTGATCCAGCAGTGAAAGGGTGGCTCGACGACCTCAAGGATGCTCTCTACCAGGCTGATGACTTCTTGGACGAGATTGCTTATATAGCTTGGCAATTGAAGTTTGAAGCTGAACCTCAGAGTGAAGCCTGCTCAGATCAGGTGCGGAGCTTCCTCACTTCTCTTGTTCCATGTAAGAAGGGGATGGGAGAGATGCAACCGGAGTTAGAAAAGATCATTCAGATTCTTCAAGACTTGTGGCAACAAAAGGGTGACCTTGGTTTAATAGAAAGCGCTGGAAGAAGACCACCTCTGTCATCACAGAAAATACCAACAACTGCTCTGGTAGATGAATCTGATGTTTTTGGCAGGAAGTTTGACAGGGAAAAAATAATGGCATCGATGCTGCCAGACGACGCAGAAGGAAGACAACTAGATGTGGTTCCAATTGTGGGTATGGGTGGGATGGGTAAAACCACCCTTGCTCAGCTTGTCTGCAGAGAAATCGAACTCTTAGAAGACAGAAATGGGACGAAGTTGTTTGATCTCAAAGCATGGGTCTATGTCTCGGAAGAATTTAATATTCTCAAGGTTACAAGAGATATTCTCAAGGAGGTCGGTTTGCCAAAGTGCGATAACATGACTGAGAATCAGATTCATAGCGAGCTAGAGAAAAAATTGAGGGGGAACAGAGTTTTGCTTGTTTTAGATGATGTTTGGAGTGAGGATCAAGCGGCTTGGGATTTTTTGCTGAAACCTTTCAAGTCTGTGAGAAAAGGAAGTAAGATCTTAGTCACGACACACAGCGAAAATGTAGCATCAGTCAAGTCTACTTTTCCATCTCATCGTTTGCAGAGCTTGTCCGATGATGAGTGTTGGCTGGTGTTGGCAAAAGTTGCATTTGATGGAGGAAATTTCAGCGCATATCCAGGGTTGGAAGAAGTTGGTAGAGAAATAGCAAAAAAGTGTAGCGGCCTACCTTTGGCTGCAAAAACACTTGGAGGTCTCCTGAGATCCAAAAGAGAAGGCGAGGAATGGAGGAAAATATTGAAAAGCAATTTGTGGAAGTCACCAAATGACAAAGTCCTTTCAGCTCTACAGTTGAGTTATCATTGCCTGCCATCGTATCTAAAACAATGCTTTTCATATTGTGCGATTTTTCCCGAAGGCTATGAATTCAACAAGAAAGACCTGATCCTTTTATGGATGGCAGAAGGCTTTCTAGTTCAACCCGGAGGAAATAAGGAGATGGAAGAAATAGGGGCTGAGTTCTTCGATGATCTTGTATCGAGATCATTTTTACAACAATCAAGTCGCGATCCATCATTATTCATAATGCATGACCTCATGAATCATTTAGCTGCTTTCACATCTGGAGAATTTTGCTTCCGGTTGGAGGGTAATGGCTCGAGAAACACTTCTCAAAGGACTCGCCATTTATCATGCATAGTAAAAGAACATGACATCTCTCAAAAGTTCGAGGCCGTTTGCAAACCTCGTTTGTTGCGCACCTTAATATTATCAAAAGATAAATCAATATCTGCTGAGGTAATAAGTAAACTTTTGCGGATGCTTGAGCGCCTAAGAGTGTTGTCTATGCCCCCCTATATCTTTGAGCCTTTACAATTTCTTGATTCAATTGCCAAGTTGAAGCATTTGCGATATCTGAAACTTTCTCAGACAGACCTTACAAAGTTACCAGAATCTATATGTGGTTTGTATAATTTGCAAACTTTAATCTTGATATGGTGTTTTATGCTTTATGAGTTGCCTGCTGGCATGGGAAGGTTGATCAACTTGCGGCATCTTGATATCACTGGAACAAGACTCCTTGAGATGCCACCACAAATGGGCAAACTAGCAAAGCTCCGAACATTAACTTCTTTTTCTTTGGGAAATCAAAGTGGATCTAGCATTAAAGAGTTGGGGCAGCTTCAGCATTTGTGTGGAGAACTTTGCATTCGCAATCTTCAAAACGTGGTGGATGCTAAAGATGCTTCTGAAGCCGATTTGAAGGGTAAGGCGGACCTTGAGAGTTTGGAGTTATTGTGGGAGGATGACACTAATAATTCACTGCATGAACGTGTTTTGGATCAATTACAGCCTCATGTCAATTTGAAGATTCTCCGCTTAGAAGGGTATGGGGGTACAAGATTTCCGGTTTGGATTGGAGGCTCTAATCCTCCCTCAAATTTACGAGAGCTTGATGTGCACAAGTGCTTGAATTTGAAATCCTTCCCTGAGCTCATGCATTCCTTGCTGCCTTCCCTAGTCAGATTGTCTCTAAGCAATTGTCCAGAACTTCAGTCCTTTCCAATAAGAGGCTTAGAATTAAAAGCATTTAGTGTTACGAATTGCATACAACTCATCAGGAATCGCAAGCAATGGGATTTGCAATCACTCCATTCTCTTTCAAGTTTTACAATAGCTATGTGCGATGAAGTGGAATCCTTCCCAGAGGAGATGCTGCTCCCCTCCAGTCTTACGACTCTTGAAATTAGGCATCTTTCAAATCTAAAATCTCTGGACCACAAAGGGCTTCAACAACTCACCTCTCTTCAATGTTTGACGATCTTCGATTGCTGTAGGTTAGAGTCATTGCCCGAAGGAGGGCTACCCTTCTCCCGTTCTACTCTGAAAGTTTTTTCTTGCCCTTTACTAGAAAAAAAGGTCCAAACGGGTAACAGGAGAAGTGCTGCAATTTCAATGTTACCGGGCAGCACAAACACCATGCAGAAGCAAGTGCCATTGGTTCCAGTTCAACTAAGTTAAGTTATGATGGATGGAAACACTCAATGCAAGCTACCTTTCCAACGTTACACGTTGACAGCAAGGAAGGATTATAGGTTGAAGTTGATCTTGTAGTTACATGTGGCAATGGAAGTTAATTAACTACCACTGTTCGTATCTAACTTCTTGTTTATCTTTTCAGAAAACTGTTATCTAGAAAACTATATATATTGTAGAATAGGATTGTAATGGGTAGTGTGTGTTTCTGAAATTGTAATCCTTGTTTGGTGTGATGCCTATAGGAAAGTGATTCTCTTAAGAGTGGTGTGAGGATACTCATTATCGATCATTCCAGTTATTTGTAACAACTATTCGTATGTAATATAGTGTTCTTTGTTCATTAGATTTCTGTCTCAAATCTGTATATATATATATATATATATACACACTCGTTTCCTCAAATATCATATACACGGAAGTTATAAAATAAAATTATTCTCGTTAGATAAATTTAGAATTGTTTAGAGATTTATTACTTGAAACTCTGATATTCTGTGGCTTTAAATAATTTCTTAAAAGTCGGGTTAGCACAAACCACAAGCTGTCTAATTATCCGGTTTCTAATGGTAATTTACATTAACTATCTATGAAAAATCTCCTAAATTCCTATTTAGAAAAGATGAATTGTTTTGTCTAGAGTGCTAACTCTAATTTTGTATTCACGTGTGTTTTTTACCTAATAGATAACCACTTTTCTTTTTCATTTACAAAATAATAGGTTTAGCTTTATATTTATAGGGAATCTTAAAAACTATATAAATGATAAAAATATCTATTTTTCCTTTAAATAATATCTATATATTATTTAAGGATAATTTTAGAAATTTAATCAATGAAGTGATCCTTGATTTTTTTCTAAAAATATAATCCCTGTATTAATTATATTATAATTCTTAATTTTAAAAATATATTTTAATCAAGTCATATTTATTAAATCATTTCAGTTTAGTTTATGACTGATAGTTCTAAATGTATGTGACCCATTAAGTTCCTAATATATCTATCCAAATATAAATTATAATTCTAATTAAATAGAATTCAATGAATTAAATAATTTAATTTATTATCAATATAATAATTGATTAATTTATATTTAAAAATTAGATTTTAATTCCTCAAATATTAAAAAATTATTAGTAATTTCACTCTTGTAAATTGTGTTCTCCCTCTCATTTAGTTTGTGCTTGCACCTTTTTGTAAAGGTTTCCTCAGCTTGTTGCGTGCATGGAGCTTAATAATATTCCCTTATAGAAAAATAAAAAAACAAAAACCAAAAACGTTTTGGTCATTTTCTTCTCCAAGTTGCTCTCTCGGTCTTGCTCTGATCCTCCAGTTCCCATAGGATTGTCCATGTCAACTCTCAATGCAGGGAACCACCATTAATTTGCCATATCGCTCCTAACATGCTTGCTGGCCTTCTAGAACTTGCAGATCATTGGTGCCATGCCTTTGAAGGTGTCGATCGCACAAACGCTTGATTCATCATTTTAATAGTTGAGCCGATCGGTCAGGTTCATTTCTATTTCAAGTGCGTGAAACCCAATTATTAACACCAAAAGAATTGCTGCTCCACACCATCTTGTTACTAAAAGAATGTGCGGGTAAGTGTTCTTTCAGTATCTTTAAAATAATTTTATTTTAATTTCATTTAATTGAAATTAAGTTTATAAATTTTCTAATTATATTTTTAGTCATAAAATAACACTTAACAATCATTTTATTAGGGCATAATATAAATTATATTATATAACCTTCTCTAACAACTTAAATTTTTAGGTTAATATGATTTTTTTAATAATTTTAAAAATCAAACGTTTATGAGTTTGAATTTTATCATTTTTATTTTAACTAATAAAATTAAACACAAAAAAATATATACAAACTAAATAATTTTTATTTGAAAGTATATAGGTTAAAAAAATATCTCATGTTTGGGAAGAGTGGGTTTTTGAAAGAAAAAAAAAGAATGGAAATAAAATAAAAGGGATAGTTAGGGATAGCATGGACTCTAGTTAGGGATAAATATTTAATTCGCACTCAATGAATACAAACCATATTTGAATGAATATGTATTTTTTGAATTTTACCCGATAGATAATAGATAAAGTATGTTTATTATTAAATCCAATTTAAAATTCACCTAATTTGAAATATATATTTGTAATATATAGATATATTTATATAACATTTAGATTTTTTTTCTTAATACAATATGATATATATTTATCTTAATATTAACATAAAACATTCATATATGTATAATATTTATAATTTATCATATACTTGAAATATATATATATATATATATATATAACTATTTTATATTTTAGTGAATAATAAATAATAATCAAGTAATAGGTAATAGATACTCATGTGAAAATTCAAAATTTTATAAATAGTTTATAGATATTTAAATATTTTATCCAATAAATAATGAATTTGTAAAAATTCTATCTGTGATCTCTAATTCTAATATTTGAGAATTACGAGGAATATGATGTGATTGATCTCTCCAGATGAAGGGAGCGAAGACATTGCTGCGTGTAGAAATAAAAAGTGATTAGAATTACATTTTTACCCTTATTTGTATGACTGTTCTCATTCACAACAAAATCATATTTTTCACTTCAATATATATATTAGGAAAATTAAAGATATTTGAAAGAGTTGGAAAAATAAATGCAATTAAGATTGTTGTTTCCTTTTCAATATTTAAATTAACATCTAAAATTAACAATAAAAATAAAAAAGTAAAAGTAAATATGAAAAAAATAAAGGTTTATAAGAAGTGTTATCTTTAAATAGAAAACACCCCCTTTATATAAGGATAATTTTATATATAATATGATTCTTTTTCAACATACAGAATTTTTTAATGTAGAAAAAAACCTCCAATTAAGCCATTAAATCACCATTTTCTAACTTAAATTAATAAAGTATGAAAAAGGAAATGCAATAAAATTTGAGAGGAATATATAGAAAAAAAAAGATCTTAAATTATGTGTTGAGATTTATAATTGACAAAAATACAAAAGTATTTTTAAAAGTTTTGATGATGAAAAATATTATATATTATTATCCTAAAAACATGTCACACACACACACACTCAATAAATACATTAATTACTAAATATATTTAAAATAACTACATATAATAAATTAATTTAATCATAAGCGTTAGCTCATCAATTATATTAATGTTAACCTTTTAAATTTTATGTACCATTAAAATAGATAAGTCAATAAAATGTAATAATTAAAAAATTCTATTATTAATTATTATTTTAAATAAATATTCTAACAATATATATATATTAATTATCAAGAAAAAAAAAAGCTTATTATATGAACGACTCTTTTATTCTCTCTCTCCTTTTATCATCAAGTTACTCCCATTCAAATCACAATCTTCTTATTTAAAGAATTTCGAAAACTTTCTAGACCAATATAAAAAAAAAAGTGAAAGGGTAAAATTGTAATTTTACAAAACCCCTCCATTTTCCTTCCTTCCAAATTTACCCCTTCCAAACTCAGTGAGGAAAATCGTTTTCTTTTCTAATATTTTCCTTCCTCGCACTTTTATTCTTCTCATTTTCATTCCTCCCTATTTTTTTTCCCAAATACAATACAAAGGTAAACTTTTACAGAAGGATCAAATCACAGATATTACGTAATATACAAGGACCAAATTAAACCACAGAACAGTAGAGGGACCCAACCAAAACATTTCAAAAAGTACAGGGATGATTGACCTTTTCTTCTCTATATCTTTTGGCTGGCATACAGCTACACAAACTGACATCGACCGTTATTGACAACTTTTTCTACTTTCATGTCCGAAAACGTCTAATCTCTGAGCTTCACACCAACTGACTTGACTTGATTAAATCAGAATTCCTTTCATCACTCATCCCTGGAATTTTCCTTCATTGTCACCTAAATACTGCTGCATGCTGTCGGCTCAAGTAAGCTCTGTTTCCTTGACTTCCTTTGTTGGCTCAATCTTTTCTACATGTTCTTGAATTTTTTTCATCGCAATTTTGCTTTCTTTTCTGCAGCTATGTATATATTAAAGAACCCATAATAAGGATTTTCGTGTTCTGGGTTTGGGGTATTTCAATTTATTTTTTTGGTTCTTTAGGATATTTGATTTTTTGGAAGTATGAATTATGTGAATTGATGTTACATGGCCTTAATCTTTTTATTTTGATGAGTTATTTAACGAAATATCATGAAGTTGAATAATTTTAATGAAAATAAAGATTGAGTTGATTGATGTCTTGATTCGAATGCCTGCTGCATAATCTTGTGTACTTGTTCTTTCTGGTTCATTTGGCTTTGCTGACTATTTATTATTTGTGAAGAGGGGAAATGGCTCTTGCGTTGATTGGAGAATCAATTCTTGCTGCAGTCCTTGAAGTTTTGATGGAGAGGGTACTTTCTCCTATGGTTAGGGACTTCTTCAAGAGCCAAAAGATCGATGATGAAGAATTGAAGAAGTTGAAGGCAAGGATGAGGTCTGTTAGTAAACTGCTCAATGATGCACAGGAGAAGCAGATTACTGATGCAGCTGTGAAAGAGTGGCTTGATGAGCTTAAGGATGCTGTCTATCAAGCTGATGACTTCTTGGATGAGATTGCTTATAAAGCTTTGCGGTTGAAGTTGGAAGGTGAATCTCGAAGTCAGACCTGCACGGATCAGCTTCGAAGCTTTCTCGCTTCTCTTAATCCATGTAGAAAGGGGGTGAGAGAGGTGCAAACAGAGTTGGCAAAGATCCTTCGAAGTTTAGAAGAGTTAGTGGGACAAAAGGATGTTCTTGGTCTGATAGAGCGCATTGGGGAGAAACCATCGTCGCGGATAACACCAACTTCTTCTCTGGTAGATGAATCTGGAGTTTATGGAAGGGATGCTGAAAAAGAAGCCATAGTGAAGTTGCTGCTAGCAGATGATACAAAAGGCAGGCACCTAGATGTGATTTCGATAGTGGGTATGGGAGGGGTTGGTAAAACCACCCTTGCTCAGCTTCTCTATAAAGAAATTGTTGTTTCCAACGACAGAAGCCAGAAGAGCTCGTTTGATCTCAAAGCCTGGGTTTATGTTTCGGAAGAATTCGATGTTCTCAAAGTAACAAAAGATATTCTGAAGGGGGTTGGTTCGATGAATTGTGACAACATGACTGAAGATCAACTCCATTGCGAGCTGGAGAAGAAATTGTCAGGGAACAAACTATTGCTTGTTCTAGACGATGTTTGGAGCGATAACCAATCACAGTGGGAATTTTTACTGAAACCTTTCATGTCCGTGAGACAGGGAAGTAAAATTATCGTTACAACGCGCAATGAAAACGTAGCATCAATTATTTCTTCTGTTTCAACTCATCATATAAAGAAGTTATCTGACGATGATTGTTGGCTGGTGTTGTCAAAACATGCATTTGATGGTGGAAATTTCACTGCCCATCCAGAGTTGGAATTAATTGGCAGACAGATAGCGAGGAAGTGCAACGGCCTACCTTTGGCTGCAAAAACACTTGGGAGTCTCCTGTGCTCCAAAAGAGCTATGAAGGAGTGGATGAAGATATTAAAGAGCAATTTTTGGGAATTGCCAAACGACAACATTCTGTCACCTCTACGGTTGAGTTATCATTATCTCCCATCTCATTTAAAACGATGCTTTTCATACTGCGCTATAATTCCGAAGGGTTATAAATTCACAAGGGAGGAGATAGTCCTTTTATGGATGGCAGAGGGCTTTTTGGTGGAACCCAGAAGAAATAATGAGATGGAAGAAATAGGCTATGAGTACTTCAATGAGCTTGTGGCAAGGTCATTTTTTCAGCAATCAAGTCCCAGTTCATCATTGTTCGTAATGCATGACCTCATTAATGATTTAGCTAGATTTGCATCCGGAGATTTTTGCTTCAGGCTAGAAGGTGATGATTCAAGCAAGACTACTGAAAGGACTCGCCATTTATCATACAGAGCAACAAAAGATGACTCTTATCAGACATTCAAGGCAATCAAGAACCCCCAATTGCTGCGCACCTTGCTATGTCCGAGTGGTTGGCCTAGACACATGATACAACAAGTTGAGGTAATATGTAATTTATTGCCTGCACTCAAGTGCCTCAGAGTGCTATCTTTGCACCCCTTTCATGATATATCTGTGTTGCCTAATTCAATTTGCAACTTGAAGCATTTACGGTATCTCGATCTCTCTCATACAAAGATTACAAGGCTCCCTGAATCAATGTGCAGTCTGTATAATTTGGAAATTTTGAACTTGCACTTTTGTGTTAAGCTTGTTGAGTTGCCAGTTAACATGAGAAGCTTAATCAACTTGCGTCATCTTGATCTTCAACACACAAAATTGCCAGAGATGCCACTGCAAATGGGTAAACTAACAAAGCTTCGAAAATTAACTGATTTCTTTATCGGAAAACAAAGTGGCTCTAACATTAAAGAGTTGGGAAAGCTTCAACATCTATCTGGTGATCTTTCTATTTGGAATCTTCAAAATGTCACAGATGCTCGAGATTCTTTTGAAGCGAATTTGAAGGGTAAAGAGCATCTTGAGAAGTTGGAGTTAGTATGGGATTGTGATATGGATAATCCACTCGTCCATGAAAGGGTACTTGAGCAACTACAACCTCCTGTGAATGTCAAAATTCTCTCCATTAATGGGTATAGAGGTACAAGATTTCCAGATTGGGTTGGGAACTCCTCTCTTCCTCTCCTCCAAGAGCTTTACATCAGAAGCTGCCCCAACCTGAAGAAGGCCCTCTTTACTCACTTTCCTTCTTTAACCAAACTTGATATCAGGGCATGTGAGCAGTTTGAGATCGAGTTTTTCCCATTAGAGTTGTTCCCTAAATTAGAATCTCTTACTATTGGTAGTTGTCCTAATTTAGTATCTTTCAGCAAAGGAATACCCCTTGCCCCAAATTTGAAAGAGTTTCAGTTATGGAGTTGTTCAAATTTGAAGTCATTGCCTGAGAATATGCATTCACTTCTACCTTCCCTTGAGAAATTGTCCATATTTCATTGTCCGAAACTCGAGTCATTTCCAGTAGGGGGTTTGCCCTCCAAACTTAAAGGACTTGCTATTTGGGGTTGCGACAAACTCATTGCAGACCGTGCACAATGGGATTTGCAATCACTCCATGTTCTTTCAAGATTTTCAATTGCAGACAATGATGTTTTGGAGTGCTTCCCTGAGGAGACGCTACTGCCCTCAAGCCTTACCCGTCTTGAAATCAGGACACACAAAAATCTGAAATCTCTTGACTACAAGGGACTTCAACACCTCACCTCTCTTAGAGAGTTGATAATTATGAACTGCATGGAGGTTTCCATGCCAGAAGAGGGGCTGCCCCCCTCCATTTCTTCTCTAACTATCTGGCAATGTCCTTTGCTGGAAAAGAAGTGTGAAGGGGAGCTGAGGAAGTTCCCAAAATACATCAGAGATCCAGAATATATGACATCAGGAAGAAAATCAATTTAATCCAACTTGATGAGGTATTGCTATTTTTAAATTATTTTCCTTTTAGCAAGTGATTAATCACTATTTCAGAGTACATTTTGTTATTAATTTACCGCAATTTACAAGCAGGATTTTGATCCTTTTGTTCTTCAATCCAAATTACAAGTGTCAATATCGGCTATGAATCTAGGATAACCAAAATGTTGGCCCCAAGAAAATTCAACTGATTGTTATTGCTTGTACTCAATGCATGAAAAGAACATATTATTCACGTAACATCCTGTATTATCATGTTTGCATTTAATTTTCTTAAGATCAATCCTTAATTGCTTTTGTTGTCATTGAAAGAATCAATGTACTTTTACCACAAATGATTTTATCACTTTGTTCATTGCCTATTTGTTGGGTTTCTAGGCGGTCTGAGGAACTACTTCACAACTATAAGTGGGAAATAAAAACTTATCAGCACAGAAAAGGTTCAAGTGGTCCATGTACTCTGCTTTGCATAGCCTTCCATTTTTCTTGATGTTGTTATTATCATCCGTTGTTCTGTATCCTTGCATTGGTTTAAGCATCAAACGTTGAAACTCAAAGTATTTGCAGAACTCTCTGATTTGGTTCAAGAGTTTCTCTGATCTCTACTTAGTTTATTCTGATATATTGCATCTACAGATGAATAGGGTTATTTTCTATTCTGTTGGGTACTATCTTCCCAAGTGCCTTCCAGAAGGACTTGCATATATACTTTTAATTTTGCAATGCTTGGCATGTCTCGGAAGGTGTTCTGGTCCAAAAGAGCAACGAGGAGAAGGAAGCTTGCGTATGCTTTCATGCTTTCAAATGTGAAACTATTCCTTTTGAACTTCAAATCGAGTGTATTTGAGGAAAGCAGGGACCCTCGTGCGCATCGTTGGAATTTTCCTAGTTGTCTAATAGTGCAAACTGTCTCTGCTCAAGTAAGCTTGGTCTGCCTTGATCTAAATTGCTGGGTCATTATTTTGTACTTTTTTCTTGACTTTGTATTTCGTGACATTGCCGGCCTGTAAAATTTAATTTGGTCGAGTTAATGATGTTGATGCAACTTAATGAATTATGCTATTTTTTAAAATAATTTTTTGAGTAAGTTATTTTCTTTATAAAAAAAACAATTGAGCATTGTGCTAGTTTGTTTTCTTTTTTTAAAAGAAAAAAACTCTATTTCCCCACTTGTAAGAATGATTTCTTTCCACCACACTTCATGGAAAGTTTTCATTTCTTCGGAGGATGAAATTAGGGGTTGTTTGGTTGTTACACTGTTTCACCAAATTTTGAAAAAAAAATTGTTTAAAATTAATTTTTTTAATGTTTTTGAATCATTTGGATAGGTTAATATCAAAAATAATTTTTAAAAAATAAAAAATATATTATTTTGATGTATTTCTAAGTAAAAAAATATTTTAAAAAACAACCGCTACCACACTTCTAAACATTTTCTAATCTATCATGCTTGCATTCCACTATATAAAAAGACATGTCTTTATTATTTCTATTTTTTCTATCTTGAAATAATAACCAAACACTACTGGACAGAGGCATATAAAATAATCGTCTCATCATGGACAAAGAAATAAACAATCAAATGTGAAACTATTCTTCTATTCAGGAAAAAATTACAGAAAAGACAGGCTATATCAAGAAATTTGCTTCCATATTGTGTGCATTATTTCACGAGACTGATGACATCTAGCAGGCTAGTTTCAATGGCTGTGCTACAGAATATGTGTAACTAAAATGTGTATTTTCTTCTAACTGGTAATAGCTGTGTAGAGAAGTTCATTCCAAGTATCTGGAACTCCTGCAACACACCAATGAGTACAATCCATGCCCTTAAAGCCATTGTAAGAGCTCGGATGTCCATCTTTTCTCAGCTGAGAAAGAGTTGTTATATTAAGTAAATGAACAGGTTTCTTTATAGTACTTAACACATCTTCTACTACTTGCAATGCCAATGGTGACCCACCAGGGTAAGTTGATCCGCTAACTGGCTCTGTCTCCTTTCCACAATTTGTCACTCCTGGTTCGTCCCATTCCTCTCCGCTGGTTCAGGGACAAAAACGTTCAAGTCGTGAGAAAATAGCTTTAATCTATTGATTTCAAATGAAAACAAAAAATGAATCAATTCTTAAAACACTTCTCATAAAATGAAGAGCCATACTGGTAATGAAATGGAGAAATTCCCTGAAAAATAACTGTGGTTTTACTCGTATCGACATCCGAATCGACCCATTTTGCCCATGTTGTTAAACCTTTCTGAAAAGCCACCATACGGTCCATGTCCTTAAGTATACTCTGCCCTTCTTGAACATAATCCCATCTGAAATTTGAAGCAGAAAAATCAAACACACTACATCAGCTTGATTCCTTTTCAATTGAATTCACAAATCTTCCACATTTGCCAAGTTTTTCGAGCTCATACGGTTGCTTCGGTCCTCTCCGGTACCACCAAAGCCAAGTATTGAACACTAAAACATCCATATCCTTCCATGTGTTTCCATCCTTAATCGATTCAAGTTTTAATACTCGGCCGATTTGTTCTTGTTCAATGTCTACTAAGTAGTGAGTTTCAAACACCGATATTGATACACCATGATCCTGAGAAGTTCTAGTCCGTCAATTACATAAAAGTAGACTCAATTTTGCTTGGAATAACAAGGGCTGTAACCTTTCCAGGACCAGTTCACTCACCTGGAATGTCACCGTGTTAGTCGAGTTACTCGTCTGCGTTGTGATCCTGGCATCAGGAACGGCTGCATGAAGCAAGCATAAAAGTGACTCGTAATGGTTGACACTAACAGAGTCCCCTATAAACATTATCTTCTTGCCCTTCAACTTCTCCAAGAAATCTATACCATCGAACCTGACGGGATTACATATTCCAAAATAGTAACAGTATCAGGAACAGAGTAACTCGGCATGGAACTCGTCAGAATATCTGATATTTAATGCAGGTCAGATAATATCCGATCTTAATGACAGATCACCTTGTAACACTTTCCAAAATCATAAAGATTTTGCACTAAAGTTTACAACTACTTTTCTTACATGGCTTTACAATCGAGTGGTGTCCTGAATAAAGACAAATCTTCTGTCCGATTAAAGAAAGATCATGTTCTTGTCTGAGCTACAAGATCTAAAAATATTTTAACCGAAATGGCTTCAGATGTCCTTGTATAATGACTTAAATATGTATTAAGTTTCTAATAATATATCATTTGGATGAGATTTTTAAATTAACTCACCACAATCAGTACTTATGTGATGTGCACATGATAATAATGATAAGTTTACACTTAATTAAGTTTCCAAGTGATGTATTTAAGTGCAAATCACGTAACCAGTTCCAATGGGTTAGCCTAAAAATCTTACAGGTAAAATATATTAGAAACTTAAATCATATTAAAGGATAATATTAGCGCAATTAGGGATATAACAACAAATTAAAGATATATATTATTATATAACGACATATTAAATATATGTATAGAAATACAAAGTATGGTGTTTTTTAAAAATATTTTTAATAAAAAAAATATAAAAATAATGTTTTTTTATATTTTTTTTACTTTTAATATAAGCATATATCAAAACTACTTAAAAGCATCTAAAAATATTAATTTAATATTTTTTCAAGTAAAGAATAATTTAAAAAACAGTTGAATTACATTATCAAATATACTATAAAGTGACAAGGGTATTTTTAGAAAACAAAATCATGCAGGGGAAACGTTAGATATTTGTTTCTTCATCAAATTGATTGTGCATAGTGTACAGACTCACTTTTGCCTACAAGCAATGCTACGAAAAATTGGTCACACAAACTGATTGAATGCATTTTTAGCAGATCTACATGCAGGGGAAACGTTAGAAGAAGAAGAATTTTATCACTGCCAGCAGATTTATATATGATGTGACCTAGGAGGAGGAGGAGGAGGAGGAGGAGGAGGAGGGACCAATACAATATGCTTTTTTAGCATTGCTGCTTGAATTGTTCCAAATTTATTTTTATTTTTTATTTTTTAGTTTGTTGATGAGATGCGTCAAATATCAACATCATTTTCTTAGCTTTTCTTGAGGTACACCACCACCACTAAATAATTTAGTTATGGGAAAATTGACCCATGGCAACAACCTATCACCGTCGCAATAAAATAATTAAATGTTGATCTTTGGTTTTTAATATTAAACAAACATCATATATACCCCCCCCCCCCCAAACTATTAGGATGGTCTCAATTTTGTATATAAACTATTTTTTTTTTATCAATTTTACTTTTAAATTATTTTGATTTTTCAATTAGAGCTTTTATTTAGAATAACCTAACAAAAACCATTGAATTCTTTATAAAATAATGTCTTTAATTAATTGATAGTTTCTAAGATCTAAAAGTAAAATTGATATATAAAAAAAAAAATTGTTTAGTGACAAAATTGAGACTAACTATGGATTACTTTTTATGTTTGCCCTTAATTTTTAATATTTTATGGTCTTGAGGCAAAACCATGCTAATTTCAAGTAATTTAATAGTGGGTCTAAGACTTGCTAGCCTAATCAAACCACATGGAGACCCCTATGTTTCCACTTTCCATTTGTATGTATGTAAACTACAGCTCAAAAGAAGGCAGAAAAAGCCTTAAAACATCATTGCATGGAGAAACTAGAAGCTCTTTTTTTTGAAATTCTATGAGGATTCATTACAAAAATGAAAATATAAAAGCTCTTCTTGTTAATTAACACTTGGTCTAAGATCAGAAAAGAGAGATGGGCAGATGAATGCATGTACCTGGGCAAGTCACAGGCACTAGGCTGCCATCTATATTGAAGGTAGAGGTGATCAGGGCGACCATATTTTTGACAGTCAAATTCCTTGCGGATAAAAGGGCAGGCTGATGAATTGTAGAGAGGATACGAAGTGTCTTGAACCCAACTTCCTTCATACCTGTTGCAATCACTCTTTTGCCATTTTGTGCACTCCCAGTCGACGTTCTTCTTCGTTGTAGAGGTTTGCAGAGTCTTTGATGAGGACGAAAAACAAAGACAAGAAAATGTAATAAAGATGGCAAAAAGGACACAAGAGGATCTTCTAGTCCCAGAATCCATCATTGTGGAGAGTCAGAGGAGAAGGGGAGAGAGAGTGAGAGAGAGAGAGAGAGAGGTTGCTAAGGTTGCTGGCGATATTGTCCTGTCTGTGTTCTTCATAAATATGGCAGGTTACTGAAGTGTGTGCTATATCTTTAATCAATTTAGTTTCCTTCTATATGTATATTAGAGGGTTTAGATTATGAAATTAATCAATTAGATTCCTTTTCTATGGTCAATTGTATATGATTTTGACATTAATGGAATTGCTTACGTTTTTGCAGCTTTTATGTTGCTGGATTTTTTTTGCCATAAGAGTTAGATTAGATTCGATTATTAATATTACCGTGAAAATTTTATAAATTAATATTTTGGGACCATCAAAATTTACTAATCAATTAAGATATTATTTAATCAAATTATTAATTTATTAAGTATTTTATTAAACAAAATTGGTAATTTATTTTGATTCAAATGGTACTAATATCATGTTTTTTTTTTTTTGGAGATTAGAAATATTTTTTGGAGTTTGTTCATATATTAAGTAAAATGAATTTAAAAACACAATCCTAATCAAAATATTCACAAAGTTAACAAGAAAAGAATTAAGATTCTTAATCACGGGAGCAATCTCTTAAAATTGTACTCAAGTTGTCTTTCATGAACCACCCAATTCAAGACCCTCTCGATTGGATTATACTTGGGATATATTACATGGGGATTTTCCTCTCTTGTCAATATCGAAAATTAGACTCGTGATCTCGGGCTAGAAGAGCTAGCAGATGAAAACAGCCACTCTCTTTGACATTTTTGCATGAAATAGTTGTGCTTACGAAAAGACATTTGGCCTGGTCTCCGGAAAAAGATAAGAAGAAAATGTGAGTGATTAATTAGAGTGCCCAATGCAGCAAGGATCTCTACAAGACTAGGGTTTCCGTTGCAGAAAAATAAACGGATTTTTAGTAACTTAAATTCTCATCACCCCTTTTGTTTTTGCAAGAACACACCAAGTTTAAAGTTCAATATTGGTTGATGGATGCTGATTTTCAGTTCCCATGATGGGTTAATCATATTAGGAAAAAAATAATAATTAAAAATGTGTTTGATAATCGAATTGAAATCGTTTTTTTATGGTATATTTTTTTAGATTTTTTTAATATTCATTTTATCAAAACTTGTTTAGAATATTTTTTAAAAAATAATCAATTTAAAACTAATTTAGATTAAAAAAAAATTTCAAAAATATTATCTAAACTCCTCAAACCAAAATATTAAAGTCAGTTTGTCCTGAATAGATCTGGAATTTAAATGACCTATCTCTTAACATTGATCAAGTTTTTAAAAAAAAAACCTCGAGTTAACTCAATTAACACAATAAATTAACCTATAATCTTGTTAAATCTTGATTTAACTTTTAAAAATATTTTTTTAAAATAATATATGTTAAAACTCGATAAACATGTAATCAACATCTTGATTACATGTAAGATGGATCATGTAGTGTAACGGTCAAAGTTTACTAACTTTATCTCAATCTATGACTAAAACAAATTATGATGTTAAGTTTGCTTTTTAGGACTTGGAAGCTTTAAGAACTCGTAGCAAACTTGCATATATATGGCTAGATTGGCCTAACAGCGTGCACGAGCCATGATCAGATATATGCCTGGCTTTCACATGCAACACATGGAAAACAACTCAGTTGAAGGACCATACTTCTATTTCTTAATTAATTTCTGTTTGCATATAAATTTCAAAATAATAAATTATGGGTTTTTGTAGGGCAGGGCATGGAAATTGCAAGTCGCATATATCCCCCGGTGGAGGTAAGAGCACATGAGAGCATATCTTGGTCTCTCGAGGAATAATTTGAGGGTTGGTTTCAACCTTGCTTTTATGGCATTAATTTTGACTTCAATTTGCTCATGATGATGGTAACACCAAGATATGTCGAGAGAACCTTTTTTTTTTCCCCCTTTTATAACTGTTTCAATGTATTTATTACAAGTGGTCAGATTCCTTGGTATGGTTCTCCCTTATGGTATACATGTTTATTTTGCGGAAAATATTTCTCTTGATAAATATTTATATGAATTTTTTTTCCTAGAAAACGATATGTTTTTCATTGTTTTGGATATTAAGGAAAATATTTTTTATAAAATAAATTATTTTTCATTCATGATTTTTTAATGATAGTAATAAAATGAAAAAAAAACATAAATATTTTTTATAAAATAAATTATTTTTCATTCATGATTTTTGAATGATAGTAATAAAATAAAAAAAAAACATAATGTTTATGATAAAGGTAATAATTACTAGTAGTGGTAATGATAATTATGATGATAGTATTAGTGTATATTTGAGAATGTGGTAAATGTTACTTTTTAAAGTTTTTTTATTTGAAAATGTATTAAAATAATATTTTTTATTTTATTTTTTAAAATTTATTTTTAACATTAACACATCAAAACGATCCAAAAACACAAAAAATATTAATTAAAAGCTAGAAAAAAATCTTAATTTTGTTAAAAAAAAAAAACACGGTTTAACCGCAATCCCAAACATCCACTTAATCATGATTATTGTTGTAGTATTAATAGTATTTGTGTGATGATGATGGTAATGAAATGATGATTGTTGTTGTAGTAATGATGATAAAAATAGCGATGGCATTATGGTTATTTTAATAACAAGATAATAGTGGTGACAATGACAATAATAGATATGAGGTGGTGGTTGTAGATGTGGTGATATTGATGTTAGAGGATGTCATGGGATAATGATAAAATGATAATTATATTGACAGTAAAATAATAAATTAATTATATGTATAGTTATGATGATAATATTGATAAAATAATTGTGAAGGTAGATAGTTGTTATGTGGTGGTAATAATTGTATGGTGATTGTAAAGTGGTGGCAATGAAGATGGATGGGATGATGTTAATGAATATTATAAATTAATAATGGTGAGGAAAATGTATGTTTTTCGCTTTTTTGCGAGGTTAAAATATTTTAAAATGTTTTTTACATATTATTCAAGAATTAACTATAATTTTTTTTTGTTAACTTATTCATTAATGTTTGTTTCATATTATAAATTTCGGAAAATATTTTTCTTCCATAAAAAAAAAGCCATAATTGTCTCTTAGTCCAGAAAAAAAAA
>Ga0307517_10003390_pt1 | contig 24797 bp, 25 predicted proteins | sample 23_EM_MG_FD_194515 | JGI IMG/M metagenome (GOLD analysis project Ga0307517, IMG submission 194515) | Populus trichocarpa ectomycorrhiza microbial communities from riparian zone in the Pacific Northwest, United States - 23_EM | ecosystem: Host-associated > Plants > Roots > Unclassified | place... | reverse complement strand
CAGCTTGTTTTACGTTGGTCCAGGGGAACGAATTGCTCCCTGCAGCGATGGCTACAGCGTCGTGCGCAGGTGTTTTATTAGAAGACGTGCCCACCCGTTCGCGTTAGAAACCGACGATTGAGTGTTTTCGCCAAAATCACCCGGATTGGGGACCCCGGAAGTCTAATTCAGACCCGTCGCCCTGGGCAGGACCACTCGCGAACGACACACATAATCTCGATGGCGCAAAGCGTAGCTCAAATAACGGGCAATGACATAAAGAAAGAATACATTTATCCATGCCCGAGTCCATACGCTGGCGATTTCCTTGCCATCCAGACGGGGCGGATAACCCCCGCACCTCGACGGACGCTGCGACCTTCCAACTAGCACCGCTTGGTAGATGTTTGTGGATCTTTGGAACAAAGATGTACCGTACTCTCCGGTCAATCTCCCTCCAAGATCGTCCCGTCGGGCTCAAACGACGATTAGTCAGTGGACGGCGAATGGGTCGTTCGCGTAGCGTCCCAAGTTGGTTTCCATTGGAGACGATTTGCTTCCGACCCGAGTTTGACCGTAACAAGTCTCCGTCTGCTTGGTTGCCGACACTAACGAAGGATGGCTTGGCCTGGAAAAGATCGGACGTCCAGGCATTACGCTTACGAAGCGATGGCTCGTCGATGTGGGAAAATGGCCCGCGCTAAACATTCTTTTAGCTGTCCGCCCTCCTCCCGTGCCGATATCGTCGCCAAAATCGTGCATCTAAACTACCCCACAAATTCTGCCCCGCGTTAACCGGCGGCCATTCCTTACTCCGCTACCTCTCTGGCGAATTGGAGTGGGAGAGTAGGTGGCATTTGTAAAGCCGTTTGTGGGTGGATCGCGTGTATCATTCTAAGAGCCTGGACGTGTCACTTGACCGCAACTGCACATCAGTTCAACCAGTGCGTTGCATTTTCATGCTCATAGGATTGGTTCTCATCTTCCTTCAGAAGGTCACCCGTCGGCCGCATGTCACCGGACGCGAACCCTCCCAACGCAACGTCTCGATGGCGAATCCAAAGCCTACGTCACCAAACATATTCAGAATATCCTCCTCGCCTTGACTCTCGCCCTGTTGATTCCGAGAAGCTCAATAATTTCAACGGTGGTCCCACCAGGTTTACCGGGAATCTCCGTTCTTCCCTCTTCCCGGTCCATACCCAGCCCTCAACCTCAGCCAGAACCATTCGACCAGCACAAACGCCTGGGTCTATCAGCGTCACCAACACCTCTGGATCCCCGGGCTCCCCACCCATTGAAGAGGCACTCCTTCCGTAGCATCAAGCCTCACCGAAATGGGACGGATTCATGTTAGCCACGTGAAAGCCCTCTTCTCCATCGAACGCATCCGAAATAGCCTCACCACACTTAAGACCAACCTCGTCTTTCCCACCAGGCTAGACCGCCATCCCCCATCCACTGATGACCACAAAGAGACCGTATCCATTTCGCCCGTCTCGTTGAGCGACTTCACGAAACTACTTCCCCTATGCGAGCACAAGTCAAATAAACTTTTGGGGTGGTTTACGGGATTGGTGGCCGTGGTAATGCCGAGGTGGGGGGAAGATAACGGAGGTCATCGATGGCCTAGAGGGAGTCATTGGAAGGGCTGTCGAGAAGAGAGTCTTTTCTCCATCCCGGTCACCGAAGAACTTCTCAAAGGATTCATGTCGATGAGGTTGTCCCACTTCTACCAAGTAACGGGTTGACACTCCAACCACTGTCAAGAACGTCGAGATCCCCAAACAGTCGATTCCAGTTTGGTCCAAAGTGACCATCCCCGTCTCTGTGGATCCCCTCCAACAGAATAAACTATTCCGACGTCCACCGTCCGTTTCTTATTACTCAAGCGCTGACACTTTGCACGTCGAGTGCTGGACCTCCGCCAACTAGATCCGATTTTGAACCGTCAACACTTTTGGCTGCGATTCCAGGCCCAGCCGTGATTTAACCAGGTCGGTAGGCTCTCGGGTAGGCACCATTGACACCCTGCCAACCACTATGGCCCCTCCCCTCCCCGCGACCAAGAGATCGACAATGCGACTTCAATGTGACGACCAACTCGGCCTCCTGGCCAAGTTCATCGCTGGATCCAGGCTATCAAAGGACTGATCCGGTCCGGGCGCCCCGAGGCATCTCTCCTACCTGCCAAGATGACGACGCCTCCAACGAGAGACCCAGGTCGCTCAAGTGAGTCTATACCCTCTTCGTCAGGTATGAACCCCTTGTCAGCGCATATGAATGACTCTGACTTATGCTCTGTTCGCGTTGTAGGGATGAACTTCTCGGATCGGATGGTGATCGTTTGGAATCTGGGCAAAACCAAGATCAATCGCCTGTTCCGTATCACGCCTCCGAGGACGCGCGCCGTGCACGATTCGACCTGCCGCTTCCCACCAGAACTCACGGAGATGATCATCGCCCACCTCATTGGCGACCTCCACGCTCTCAAGACGTTTTCACTGATCTGCCGCGAATGGTACATCGCCGCGGTCCCATACCTCCACCATACTCTTACACTCATGAAGAGGATACCCAACGAACCCCACGATAACCTCGAGCCGGTATCCAAGCTACATAAGCTAGGTCTGGCGCCCCTCGTAAAAGAGATTCGAGTGATACAACCCCATCGCACGGGAGATTATTGGTTCCAGCCCCAGACATTCAGCCGCCGTGACTTGCGCCACTTTTCCGCTTTCACGAACGTTCAGACACTGACACTCGAAAACGTGGACATATCCCGCTTCATGCCCGATATCGATCGGTATTTCGGACACTTGTCGCCAACCCTGCGATCCATCGTATTGGCCCAACCACGTTGTACCCCTCGACAGCTGTCATCTTTCCTATCCCTCTTTTCCAACCTGGATGATATCTATATCTACTCCCCCGTCGACGAGCCCACTAAACCTGCCCGCGATTCAGAGCTCGTTCTGTTCTCCTCACCGAGATTGAGAGGGCGGCTTGAGCTTTTCGGCTTTACTTGGGCCGAAACATTTACGGACCTCATCGCTTTATGCGGCGGCCTACGATTCCGCGAAGTGGACCTACGGAACGGGGTAGGGTGCACACCCATCCTACTGGAGGCATGTGCCGAGACCCTAGAGACACTGCGATTCTACGTGGCGGGTAAGGAGTTCAGCGTGGGTTTGTCTGCGGATTCGAGCTGATGATTGGCAGGAGTTCGTTCGTCCTCGTTACTCCCTGAATTAGATCTATCGCGTTTCAAAGCCCTCCGATCTTTGCAAATCGGGGCATGGGCGACAAAGTGGCGTCCGAAATGCCGCCATGCGATCGCCATGGAGGTATTCTCGACCATCACATCCCCTGCCTTTTCCGAGCTCGTCATCGTCCTCGAACGTGATGAGATTATTGATTTACTCTCGGATGTTGGATTGTTCGAGACATTGCGCAGGATGAATCAAGTCCGGCCCTTCACATTGGTGTTTTTGGTCAAGGCTGAGGAATTATACTGTAGAATGACGGGGGTGTTAGAGGGGTTGGAGGATGCTATATTGCTTGCGACTGCGAACGGTCTTCTCAATTTTCTCGACTCGCGGCCCGTCATCCGCGCAACAGGACTTCGAACCCCAGAATGGGAGACCTGGCCTAGGAGCTTCTACTGCGGGTTGGCAGCGCTCCCCCAAATCCCACCCCTCGATCCCAGTGGGTTTTTCGTATCATAACGATCGTAAATCAGTTGGAAGTGCTTCCACGTAACATAATCCGTAGGTTGTGGGGTAGATATGTCAATAGCAGTTCAATGAAGAGGCGCCTTATCTAAAGCTACACCTGACTCTCTTTCTCTGGGCCCCAGCGAGAATAATCGTTTGCAACTTGGAGCCGGTGCCTAAAAAATGACGGCGTAACAGCCGATTGCGTCGCCACGTCCAAGGGTGGTATCTACAAGAGGTATGCTTTCTGTCATTCCACCTCCGGGGTCGTGCATGATTAGCTTTCAGGGTAGTCCTAGGTTCACAGCCAATATGGCGCGATTTCACGGGGGAAGGCCCGCTGACGTGATTTATCTGCCCCTCTGTGATTATATCAGTAGCGTACTCATCTACCCCATGGGACGTTTGACATATTAACGCGAACGTGTGGTGGTTCTAACAGAATTGGAAAGCGACTCGTTGTCCGTTGTGCATGAAAATCGGGCCAGTTTGAACAACGCCCTAAGCTGGGAGGACCGTCCGCGTGCTACTGACTGAGTACTTAGCTTTCAGAACCGCGGCCCCTCCATATGCTGTCACGGTAGAGGGAGATGCACAACTCGAAGCCAGATCGCTCTCTACTCCGTTGGGCGTTCGGTCCGTCTCCGCTAGGACCCAAGCGCCCACCCGACCTTGCTCAGTCTTACTGCACGATGATCACCCCAACCGACGCCCCCCCCCCCACCCTCCATTCCATCCCACGAGCCTGACCACCACCCCCTGACGTCGCCGCCAGAGCAGCGCCGCGAAACATCGTGACTAACCGAAACCCAGCGCCGCGGCGACCAAGACGTCAAAATGTCAGCAGATGGGTCTGGCGGTACCTTCAACGCGAGAGATGCGACGAAAGCTGCGGACTTCGAGCTCGTAGGTTACTGGGACGAAGGAGAGTCATTGGGTTTCTACCAAACTTGTACGTACCAAGATTTCCACCGAACGACGCGACCGGTGTTCATCACAGTGCAACAGGTATCAATGAACCCACCGATGTCTTTTCTTCTGGCAGACATCTGGTAGTACACCATAGTGGAGCCGATCTCGGATGGGTATCTCTTGGGGGGAGGCCATTGCGGAGGATCCACTGTCCGTGACGAACGCCAACGCGATGACGTGGGGAGTCGGTTGGTTGGCATCTGCTACTCTCACTGTGCTAGCCCCGTGGTCCCGGTTAAATGCGTCGTCGCAGAGGTGATCAAGCCCATCAAGTGAGCGACGACTCATTCCGTCTCACGGTTCACGATCCGCGACCCTGACCTGCGGAATCCGTCAATAGATTTGGAAAGGTCAATACATCGGGCTCCTTGAGATCTCGGCCTCCGCTTTCCGCAAACTGTGTCGTCCTGCGATAGGTAATGGTCCGGCATGGCTTTATCTGCGGATTTGAGCTGATGGCCGACAGGAGTTGATTCGTCCTCATTACTCTTCGATCTATCGCGATTCAGAGACCTCTGATCTCTGCAAATCTGTGCTTGGGTGGGGTGATACCCAACGAACCGTTACGCGATCGTCACGGAGGTATTCTTGATCATCACATCTCCTGTGTTCTCCGAGCTCGTCATCGTCCTCGATCATGATGAGATTGGTTTACTTGCATTCTGCGCAGGATGGATCAAGTCCGGGCCTTCACACTGGTGTTTTTGGTCAAGATCGAGGATTCGTGCTGTATACGGACAGGGGTGCTACAGAAGTTCGGGGATGCCACATTCTCTGCGACTGCAAAGGGTCTCAACTTTCTCGACTCCCGGCCCATGATCCGGACAGCAGGACAAACCCCAGAGTGGGAGATCTGGCCAAGGGGGTCTTACTAAACTGGAACGAATCCACAGGGTAACCCCCGGTCACGCTGGACAGTGCCAGTGGGCGGCTTTTCATTCTTTCATCTGGCGACCGCGGAAAAATGACCCGCGCTAAACATTTTTTACCCATCCGCCCTCCCTCGAATGACCATACCAATGTCGACATCCGGACTTCTCTTTGCAAATTCCTCAAGTGAGCCGATGATCATTCTTTACTCCACCACTGCTCAATTGCACTCGAAAGTTGGGAAGCCTCTCGGGCAAGTGGGAGTGGGAGAGCGAACTTGAGTATCGGTAAGATCGCTTGTGGGAGACCGCGTGTACCGGTTCTCGATTGGTTCTCATCGTCCTTCAGAAGGTCACCCATCAACCGCGCCCCACCAAATCACAGCTTGGATCGCCTGAAGGTCGTCCTCGGAGTTCAATAGCGAGCTGTTGAACGCGACTAACAGAGTCCGATCACATGCACGAGCCCTCGATGAACAGTGAAGATGCGTGTGGAGCAATTGCATCGGTTCCACTCCGATGGGGATACTACGGGGAGATGAAACCGTGGATCGACCAGGGCTGTTGTCACTCGACTGCTTAGTTTGAGAGGATTATTAGTAGTAGCCGAATACCCTGAGTGTACAGCAGGTACCACAAATCGACTTATGTGACCCTCGCAATCAGTGGTTGAAAACCAATAAGCTTAGTCTCGCGGTCTCTGGCGCATCGAAGAACCCACGACCGATGCACGTAGGACCCACGATGTCGCAGAAAGCGGTGGACCGAGTCTTACGGCCCAGTCGTAGTGTCTCAAACCACTACTTAGGATTCGTTGAGCCTGCACAGCACGGACCACAAAGGGACAAAGACAACGCCGCGGGAGTCCAAAAATGCGTAGGTGGGATTCCGGGTGACGCCTGTAGGAGCGGGAACCAATAAACCGTCATGTGTGCTTGGCGTATGTCGGTTTTGGGCGGGGGTTCGCGTGAGGATCAGAAACGCGGAGGCCAGAGAAACGTGAACTGACGAATATACAGTCCAAAAACGCGCCTTGAGAACGTAAAGGTCGCCGATGAGATGGGCGATGGTCATTTCCATAATTTCACGTGGATTACTATTGGCACTTCTGTCTCGCAACCTACAGGTTATGTTACATAGAAACTCTTCCAACTGAGCTACGATCATCCTGAAACGAGTAACTCGTGCCAGAAATCGGGGAGGCTGGTACAAACCCGCAGCGGAAATGACGCACAGGCAAGGTCTCCATAGGCACGGGCTCCCACTCTGGGGTTGAAAGCCATGTTATGCGGACGACGGGCCGGGAATCGAGAAAATTGAGAAGACCCGTCACAGTTGCAAGGATTATAGCATCCTCCAACCTCTCTAACACGTCCGCCTGTCTACAGCACGACTCCTCTGCTTTGACCAAAAACACCAATGTGAAGGGCCGGATTTCGTTCATCCTGCGCAATGTCTCGAACAATTCGACATCCGAGTGTAAACCATCAATCTCATCACTCTCGAGGACAATGACGAGCTCGGAGAACACAGGGGATGAGATGGTCGAGAATACCTCCATGGCAATATCATAACGGCTTGTTGGGTACCACTTTGTCGCCCAAGCCCCAATTTGCAAAGATCGGAGGGCTTTGAATCGCGATAGACAGGGAGTAATGAGGGCTGATAGGATGCTATTAACCATCAGCTCGAATCCGAAGGTGAACCCACGTTGAACTCCTCACATGTTGGCATATAGAATCGCAACGTCTCTAGGGTCCCAGCACATGCCCCCTGCAGGATGAGTCCATAACCAGCAGCGTTGCGTAGGTCTATGTCACGGAACCGTAGGCCACCGCACAAATTGGCGAGGTCTGTAAAAGTCTCGTCCCAAAAGAAGTCGAAGAGCTCAAGCCGTCCTCCCAACTTCGGTGACGAGAACAGAACGGGCTCTGAGTCGGGGACGACTTCGGTGGACCCGTGGAGGGGGTAATAGATATAGATATCGTCCAGGTTGGAAAAAAGGGATAGGAAAGATGATAGTTGTCGAGGGGTACAACATGGCAAGGCCAATACGATGGATCGCAGGGTTGGCGAGAAGTATCCAAAATACCGACCGACGTCTGGCATGAAGCGGAAGATATCCACCTCTTTAAGCGTCAGTGTTTGAACGTTCGTGAAAGCGGAAAAGTGGTGCAAGTCGCGGCGGCTGAACGCCTGAGGCTCGAACCAATGATCTGCCGTGCGATGGGGTTGTATCACTCGAACCTCTTTCGTGAGAGGTGCCAGACCTAGCTTATGCAGCTTGGATACCGGCTTGAGCTTATCGTGGGTTTTGTCGGGCGTCGTGTCCCTGAGTGTAAGAGTATGGTGGAGGTGTGGGACCGCGGCGATGTACCATTCGCGGCAGATCAGTGAAAACGACTTGAGAGCGTGGAGGTCGCCGATGAGGTGGGCGATGATCATCTCCGTGAGTTCGTGTGGGAGGCGGCACGTCGAATCGTGCACGGCGCGCGCCCTCGGAGGTGCGATATGGAGCAGGCCATTGATCTTGGCTTTGCCTCGGTTCCAAAAGATCACCACCCGATTCGAGAGGTTCATCCCTACAGCGCGAACAGAGTATAAGCCAGAGTCATTGGTATGCACTGATGGGTGATCCATACTTGACACTGGGGGTATAGACTCCCTCGAGCGACCTGGGACTCTCGTCGGAGGCGTCGTCATCGTGGTAAGCGGACGAGATGCCTCGGGACGTTCGGGCCGGGCCAGCCCATTGATGACCCGGATCCCATGGTAAACTTCGGCTTGGCCAGGAACCCGAATTGGCGGGGCGTCAACGGTGTCTTGGATCTGAGGGTCCATCGACTTAGTTCGATCGCGACCGAACCCGGAATTGCAGCAAAGAGTGTGGTCAGTTCGGGATCGGGACCGGTCGGCGACCGCCGGTTTCGGTGAGAGTTCAAACGTTCAATATGCAGGGTGGCAGTTGTGTTGTCATATCAGAATCTGCCAGAGTGTTGGATTTCGGGACGGTCTCTTCAACCGGAGAGGATCGACAGAGACCGCGACGGTCGCCTCTGCCGCGGCGGGCCAAGCTGGAATCGACTGTTCGGAGATCTCGACATTGTTGGCAACGACTGAGGTGTCCACCAGCTTTTCGGTGGAAGCAGGGACAACCTCGCCAACATCGAAATCTTTGAGAAGTCCTTCGATGATCAGGATCCTCTTCTTCGTCACCTCGGCAATACCATGACCGTCCATAGCCACGAGAAGCTTCTTAGCCCATACATGGTTTCTGCCACGGTTCCTCCGGGCCCGGGCGTACTTACTCCTCGCCATGAGTTCTGTGCATTCGGGGGTAAGGGATAGCTCTGGGATGTGGGGTGATATTTTATTTTGGCAAACCAATACAAATTCAAGCACGGTTACAACTGCAAATTAACCGTCGCAAAGTCAACAATCTTATGGGTAATCGCACGCCCAGTCAATGTATGGCACAGGTGTTAAAAGACGTCCCGGTGACGTGTCCATTTCCTCGTCTACCTCAGACGCGACCGCCTCAACTACAACCATCCCCTCAGTTACAACCGCCTCTCTCCACGTCACGGGGTCATGCCCGAATAGATGATACAACCTCCTCAACTGAAAAACCCGGGAAACAGCAAGAACGGCCACGTCCCGGTCAACGGGAGTTGGTGCGAACGGAATATTTCGCGTGCGGCATAGTAAATCTTCATAGTGCCTCTCGAGAACACAGAGGTGATACCACTCCCCGGTCCTGTTGACGATGTGCCGTTTCAAGCTGGCCAAGCGTCCTATTCCGTGGGTTTGATAGAACCGGAACGTATAGTCCTCAACCAACTTCCAACCATCGTGATCCATCGTGTTTATGAGACCAGCGGTCCAGGCCCACATGATCACGACTTCAGCCGTGTTTGAACACTGAAGCTCTTCAAGGCGCCTGATGGCTGTGGTTATCTTTATGGGTGTGCAAAGGAGTTCTGGCCAAGTGTCGATCGCCGTAAAAAGCATGCGGTCGATAAGAGTCCTCTTCATTTCTTCTGTGGACAGGACCTCTTCGCAGGAGATGAAGTTTGAACGGCGGAGATGGTTCCGCCACAGGTCCAATGATGCAAACTCAATCAGGATGATCATTGAGTTGAGGGGCTCGTAGTTGTGTCGTGTCGTGGACTGCCAATCCAAAAAGGGTGGGTCTGGAGTGGACTGGAACGGGTCCCCGACTGCTTGAAGAAACTTATCGAGGTCCTTGGACATGATGTTCTCCATCTGTGAGGAAAACCACCCAGGCATGAGTCCACAGAAGGCCTCCAGAGCCAATTTCCGTGATTGTAGAGGGTGGGTTGGTAGAAGTGTTGATGAGAGAAGGGGGACTACGAGAGCAGTTTCAGCGAAATCGGTTCCAATAAAATTGGCTTCTAGCTGAGTGGTTGATAGAATGGAGAGAGCTATGAATCCTGGGTGTGGTTCAGGATTCAGCCCATGGAGCTTCTCGCTCAGCAACAAGACACCCAAGAGAGGGAGTATCCAGTCATATGGAGCATACCCATCCTCCCTGGAATAGAGACATTTCCCTAATGATTCCACCACCGGGCCAACCATTCGATATCGATCATCCTCGTTGTACCTGGAGTTGAGAATTTCGGTGACCCACGAAATGCCCAATCCCATATTGACCTTGACCCGAAATGGATCGGAATAAATTGATGCGCATATGCACTGGTATAGTTTGTTTGGGTCAACTTTCCCCTCTTGAATCGACTTTTGTAACCGTTGATGGAAACAATTGAGCACTGCCTGCAATGCGTCACTACTCCTTGATGAGTGAACTCCGTGGGAAAGCCGGAAGAGAGCACACACCTATTGTTTGGGACATACAAATCACGAATGTCAACCCGGAGCCCCAAATGGAGCGCAATGACAAGAAAACTGTTTGCTTTGAGGATGACGGACGTTTGGTTCCCATCTGCCACCACTCTCTCGAAGAAATCCCCCAGTTGGAGCCTGATGGTGCCGGTAGGATTCTCAATCTGCCACCGCCACGAAGTCTGGAGTATCACCCTACTGAGCCAGAGCTTATGCGTGATGGGTAAATCTTCAGGTATATGAAAAGATGGGTAACGGTACCAGGCTTGCGCAACGAATTTGAGGACCGTGACGGTCAGTATAAGCCTTGGCCCGGATGAGGGTCTCAAATATTGTGGGTCTACCAATTGACGGCTGTCAACACGTAGACGGAGGTCCCCGAGTTCCCAACTCTCAGGTTTTATACAGAGCTGGATGCTGAGAACAGACGCCAATGCCATCCCTGTTAAGATTGCGTGCTCCTCCTTGCCAGGAATCACTTGTCCATCCAATAGGCAGTCGAAGAAGAGGTCCGCAAGAACCTGGGGTGATAGGGCTCCTGTGGTCTCCGGGTACCAGATCGTGTCCGCAATGAACCGGACGGTGGAAAGTATTACATCAGGATCTGTCGTGGAATCCAGCATCCATGAGATACAACGTGCATCTGCCTTGGAGACCTCCCAGTCGATCAAAATGTCCTCGAAGATCCGGATTGGTGATGCCACGACGACAGCGATTTGTATGTGCTCTGCTTCCTCTGCTACAGCTGGAACGCAACGAAAGCTCTCCAGTGCACTGCGAATCCCGGAACGAAAGCGCTTAAGACTTCGTCCGAGGTTTTTGGTGGAAGGAAGGGATGCAATAACTGATCGCAGCGGACGAGCGAATGCGGCGTCGCTACGTGTCAGGTATCCGATGGTGGCTCAGATGGCGGCTCGGATGAAGGTGGAAAGAGGTGTCTGGTATGGGCAATTGTAGTAGAGTGTTGCTGCGATGGTGAAGGAGACGTAGGAAGCGACCCCGAAAAGCGTGAAGGCGATGACAACCCTAGCGACGGTGTGGCTGGTCGCCCATAGATATCGCGATAGCGCGCACCCGAGCAACAGCAACGCAAGCTGAAGCATCGCCGGGAGGCTCTCGATGACGACGCGAAAGTGCCACTTCTCGAACCCATCCAGCTTCCGTTGTCTGTCCCGGCTCTTCTCCGCAGCAGAACCCCCGCGGTTCCGGAGATATCGATTGACCCACTGTTTTCCAAACATCGCCAGGAACGCGGCGAAGAGTGAGGTCGCGAGACTTGCATAAAGTAGAGATTGAGTGGTAACGACTTCGGGCGGAGGTCCGGTCCAGGCGGTTGCGCCGGGGTCTGCGTCGGGGAAGAGGGAGTTGTTCATGCTGTGGATGAGGATCTGCATGTAGGCGGCGGTCGCGTCGTTCGGGTCTGGTTCCAGCTTTGATTGGACATCGATGATGAACGCTGAACTGACTGCAGAGAACAGACCGGCCTGGGTACGATTCAGAGTCAGTGTTCAGTACCGGGGACAAGAACCGGATGGCTCACGAAAATGAGGGATGTGTTCAGATCCTCGTCATACTTTTTCACATAATCCCGGTCAAACTCTCCAGATTCCCTACGGTAAACGGTGAAGAAGTCGGTGCGCGAGTCCTTGGTCCTCAGGGGGTCGAAGAACTCCTTGAGGGCGGATTGGAGGCTGGGTCGGATGTCAGTTACGGCTAACAGCGACAGCAATGCAATGGGGTGGGCGCACCACTCTGGATTAATCTGGATCGCCGTTGGCTCTTGCGGCCGAGGTTTTCCACCCTTACGGGAGGGCGAGTCCATCACTTGTGGTCGCGGGGGGAGAGTGCAAACCAAAGGTGCTTATCCAGCTGGTCCCACGGCCACGATCTTATCGGATGGCAGGACTGCAGGGGGTGCGCGGCAGTGTACCGGGCGACATGCGACCGTCAGGACTCAGATAGGACCCCGGAAGTACCCTCTACCACCCAGATTTGGACGGATCCTCACCCGCACCCATATATATCAGTCCATCTATTGTTTGTGACTGCGAACGGTCTTCTCAATTTTCTCGACTCCCGGCCCGTCATCCGCGCAACGGGACTTCGGACCCCAGAATGGGAGACCTGGCCTAGGGGTTTCTACTGCGGGTTGGCAGCGCTCCCCCAAATCCCACCCCCCGATCCCCACGGGATCTTTCGTATCAGGATGATCGTAGCCGCTCAGTTGGAAGTGCTTCCACGTACCATGATCCGTAGGTTGCGAGATAGAGGTGTTAATAGCAGTTCACGTTCAATGAAAAGGGCACTTTATTTAAAGCCGCACCGGACTCCAGCGAGAATATAGTCGCATGCAGCTTGGAGCTGCTGCCCGGTAATGACGGCGTAACACCCGATTGTGCCGCCGTGTACAGGGGTGGTATCTACACGAAGCATGATTTCTGTTATTCCACCTCCGGAGTCGCGCATGATTAACTTTCCATCAGGGTAGTCTTAGACTCACGGCCAGTATTGCGCGATTTCATGGGAAGGATCGCCCGATGTGATTTATCTGCCTCTGTGCGATTATATCAGTAGCGTACTCATCTACCCTACAGACCGTTCGACATATCAACGCGAACGTGTGGTGATTCTAACGGAATTGGAAAGCGGCTCGTTGTCCCATTGTGCATGAAAATCGGGCCGGATTGATTAACGCCCAAGCTGGGAGGACCGTACGCGTACTGCTGGCTGAGTACCGAACGTTCATAACCGCAGCCCCTCCATATGCTGTCACGGTAGAGGGAGATCCACAGCTCGGAGCCAGATCGCTCTCTACTCCGTTGGGTGCTCGGCCCGTCTCCGCTAGGACCCAAGCGCCCACCTCACCTTGCTCGGTTTTACCGCACGGCGACCACCCTAACAAATGCTTCCCCCACCCTCAATTCCATCCCACGAGCCTCACTATCACCTCCGACGTCGCCACCAGAGCAGCGCCGCGGAATATCACGACCAGCCGAAACCCAACGCCCCCGGCGACCAAGACGTCAGAATATCAGTGGATGGGTCTGGCGGTACCCTCAACGCGAGAGATACGACAAAAGCTGCGGATTTTGAGCTCGTAGGCACCTCGGACGAAGGAGAGCCACTCGGTTTCTACCAAACTTGTACGTACCAAGATTTCCACCAAACGACGCGGCCGGTGCTCATCATGCAGCAGGTATCAACGAACCCACCTATGTCTTTTCTTCTCTCTTCTCCCCACTCGCACAAGATTTGAATTCGTCCTCTGGCAGACATCTGGTAATACACCATGGTGGGGCTGATCTCGGATGGGTATCTCTCGGGGGGAGGCCATTGCGGAGGATCCACAACGACGCCAACGCGGTGACGTGGGGGGTCGCGGTTGGGTTGGTATCTGCTACTCCGACTGGGCTAGCCCCGTGGTCCCGGTTAAATGCGCTGTCGCAGAGGCGGTCAAGCCCGTCAAGTCAGCGACGACTCGTTCCGTCTCACGGTCCGCGACCCTGACCTGCGGAATCCGCCAATGGAATTGGAAAGGACAAATGCATCGGGCTTTTTGAGATCTCGGCCTCCGTTTTCCTCAAACCGTGTCGTCCTACGATAGGTAATGGCCCAGCATGGCTTTATCTGCAGATTTGAGCTGATGACAAACAGGAATTCATTCGTCCTCATTACTCTTCGATCTACTGCGATTCAGAGTCCTCCGATCTCTACAAATCGGTGCTTGGGTGGGGTGGTACCCAACAAACCGTTACGCGATCGTCACGGAGGTATTCTCGACCATCACATCTCCTGTGTTCTCCGAGCTCATCATCGTCCTCGATCACGGTAGGATTGGTTTACTCTCAAACGTCGCATCCTTCGAGATATTGCGCAGGATGGATCAAGTCCGGGCCTTCGCACTAGTGTTTTTGGTCAAGATCGAGGATTTGTACCGTATACGGACAGGGGTGTTACAGAAGTTTGGGGATGCCGTGTTCTCTGCGACTGCAAAGGGTCTCCTCGATTTTCTCGACTCCCGGCCCATTATCCGCACAGCACAACAAACCCCAGAGTGGGAGCTCTGGCCGAGGGGGTCTTACTAAACTGGAACAAATCCACGGGGCCACCCCGGCCACGCTGGACAGTACCAGTGGGCGGTTTTTCATTCTTTCATCCGGCGACCGCGGGAAAGTGACCCGCGCTAAACATTATTTACCCATCCGCCCTCCCTCGAATGACCATGCCAATCTCGACATCTGGACTTATCTTCACAAACTCCTCCCCAAGTGAACTGATGGCCGGTCTTTACTCCACTATCTCTTAATTGGACTTGAAAGCTGGGCAGCCTCTCGAGCAAATGGGCGTGGTGGCGAGAGTGAGCCCTAGCATCGGTAAGGTCACTTGTGGGGGACCCCGTGTACTGTTTCTCTGTTAGTTCTCATCATCCTTCAGAAGGTCACTCTGAAACCGCATCCCACAAAATCACGGCTCGGGCTGCCTGAAGATCGTCCTTGGAGTTCAATGGCGAGCTGTTGAACGCGACTCACAGAGTCCGATCACATCCACGAGTCCTTGATGAAAAACGATGATGCATGTAGCGCAATTACCTCGGTTCCACATCGATGGAGATACTTCGGGGAGATAAAATCGTTAATTGACTAGGGATGTTGCTACTCGAATGCTTATGTTGAGAAGATTATCAGTAGTAGCTGACTAACTTGGGTATACAGTATTACGGGTTGGCTTACGCGACCCCCGAAATCAGCGGTTGAAAACCGATAAGCCTAGTCTCGCGGCCTCTAACATATCGGAGAACCCACGACCGATGCACTGAAAGGGTCCGCAAAACCGCGAAAAGCAGGGAGACCGAGTCTTCGGACCTCGTCGTGCTATCTCAAACCATTAGGGTTTGTCGAACCTGCACAGCAAGGACCACAAAGGGTCCAAGACAATGCCATGAAGGGCCAAAAACGTGTAGGTGGAATCCCGAGCGAAGCCTGTAGGAGCGGGAACCAGTAAACCGCCACGTGTGCTTGACGTATATCGGTTTTCGACAGGGGTTCGCGTGAGGATCAGAAAGGCCGAGACTAAAGAAACGCGAACTGACGAATATCGAGTCAAAAAACGCGCCTTGAGAGCGTAAAGGTCGCCGATAAGATGGACGATGGTCATTTCTATAATTTCACGTGGATTACCATTGGCATTACTCCCTCGCAACCTACATATTATGTTACATAGAAACTCTTCCAGCTGAGCTACGATCATCCTGAAACGAGTAACTCGTGCCAGTAATCGAGGGGGCCGGTACCAACCCTCAGCAGAAACCCACAGGCAAGGCCTCCCTAGGCTGGGGCTCCCACTCTGGGGTTGGAAGCCCTGTTATGCGGACGACGGGCTGGGAGTCGAGAAAGTTGAAAAGACCCGTCGCAGTTGCAAGGATTATAGCATCCTCCAACCGCTCTAATACGTCCGTCTGTCTACAGTACGACTCCTCGGCTTTGACCAAAAACACCAATGTGAAGGGCCGGACTTCGTTCATCCTGCCCAACGTCTCGTCGAGCAATTCGAACAATTCGACATCCGAGAGTAAACCATCAATCTCATAACGCTCGAGGACAATGACGAGCTCGGAAAACACAGGGGATGTGATGGTCGAGAATACATCCATGACTATATCCATGACCATCTTGTAACGGTACCACTTTGTCGCCCAGGCCCCAATTTGCAAAGATCGGAGGGCTTTGAATCGCGATAGATCGAATTCAGGGAGTAATGAGGATGCTATTAACCATCAGCTCGAATCCGAAGGTGAACCCACGTTGAACCCCTTACCTCTCATATAGAATCGCAACGTCTCTAGGGTCTCGGCACACACACCCCGCAGGATGGGTACATAACCAGCAGCGTTGTGTAGGTCTATGTCACGGAACCGCAGGCCACCGCACAAATTGGCGAGGTCCGTAAAAGTCTCGTCCCAAAAGAAGTCGAAGAGCTCAAGCCGTCCTCCCAACTTCGGTGACGAGAACAGAACGGGCTCTGAGTCGGGGACGACTTCGGTGGACACGCGGAGGGGGTAATAGATATAGATATCGTCCAGGTTGGAAAAAAGGGATAGGAAAGATGATAGTTGTCGAGGGGTACAACGTGGCAAGGCCAATACGATGGATCGCAGGGTTGGCGAGAAGTATCCAAAATACCGACCGACGTCTGGCATGAAGCGGAAGATATCCACGTATTTAAGCGTCAGTGTCTGAACGTTCGTGAAAGCGGAAAAGTGGTGCAAGTCGCGGCGGCTGAATGCCTGAGGCTTGAACCAATGATCTGCCGTGCGATGGGGTTGTATCACTCGAACCTCTTTCGTGAGAGGTGCCAGACCTAGCTTATGCAGCTTGGATACCGGCTTGAGCTTATCGTGGGTTTTGTCGGGTGTCGTGTCCCTGAGTGTAAGAGTATGGTGGAGGTGTGGAACCGCGGCGATGTACCATTCACGGCAGATCAGTGAAAACGTCTTGAGAGCGTGGAGGTCGCCGATGAGGTGGGCGATGATCGCCTCCGTGAGTTCGTGTGGGAGGCGGCACGTCGAATCGTGCACGGCGCGCGCCATCGGAGGTGCGATATGGAGCGGGCGATTGATCTTGGCTTTGCCTCGGTTCCAAAAGATCACCACCCGATTCGAGAGGTTCATCCCTACAGCGCGGACAGAGTATAAGTCAGAGTCATTGGTATGCACTGATGGGTGATCCATACTTGACACTGGGGGTATAGACTCCCTTGAGCGACCTGGGTCTCTCGTCGGAAGCGTCGTCATCGTGGCAGGCGGGAGAGATGCCTCGGGACGTTCGGGCCGGACCAGCCCATTGGTAACCCGGATCCCGCGGTAAACTTCGGCTTGGGGCGGATAACCCCCACGGTACCTGGACGGACGCTGCGACCTTCCAACCAGCACTGCTTGGTAGATATCTTTGGAACGAAGATGTACCGTACCTTCTGGTCAATCTCCCTCCAAGATCGTCCCCATCGGGCTCAAACGACGATTAGCCAGTGGACGGTAAATAGGTCGTTCACATCACGTCCTAAGTTGGTTTCCATTGGAGACAATTTGCTCCCGACCGGAGTTTTATCGTAACGAGTCTCCGTCTGCTTGGTTGCCGACACTCATGAAGGATGGCTTGGCCTGGAAAAGATCGGACGTCGTGATCATCCTTGGAGGAACATCAGGCATTGCGCTTACGAAGCGATGGTTCGTCGATGTGGGAAAATGGCCTGCGCTCAACATTTTTTGACTGTCGAATGCCCGTGCCAATATCGTCGACAAAATCATACATCGAAACTACCCCACGAATTCTGCCCATGTTGACCGACGGTCATCCCTCACTTCACTACCTCTCTGGTGAATGGGAGTGGGTGAGTAGGTGGCATTAGAGGGCACTCTATCTAAAGCCGCACCAAACTCCCTATTTCTCTGGGCCCCAGCGAGAATAGTCGGATGCAACTTGGAGCCAGTGCCTAAAAAAATGACACCGTACTACAGTTGATTGTGCAGCCACATTCAAGGGTGGTATCTACACAAAGCATGCTTTCTGTCATTCCGCCTCCGGGGTCGCACACGATTAGCTCTCAGGGTAGTCCTAGGCTCACAGCTAATATGGCGCGATTTCATGGGGAAGGCCCGTTGATGTGATTTATCTGCCCCTCTGCGATCGTATCAGCAGCGGACCCGTCTACCTTACTAACGGGCTTTGACATATTAACGCGAACGTGTGGTGGTTCTAACGGAATCGGAAAGCGGCTCGTCCGTTGTGCATGAAAACGGGGCCGCTTTGATTGACGCCCCGAGCTGGGAGGACCGTACACGTACTGCTGACTGAGTACTTAGCGTTCAGAACCGCAGCCCCTCCATATGCTGTGCCAGCAGAGGGAGATGCACGACTTGGAACCAGATCGCTCTCTACTCCGTTGGGCGCTCGGTCCGACTCCGTAGGGCCCAAGCGCCCACCCCACCTTGCTCGGTCTTACTGCACGACGATCATCCTAACCAATGCCTCCCCCACCCTCCATCCCATCCTACGAGCCTGAATATCACCCCCTGACGTCGCCAGAGCAGCGCCGCGAAACATCACGGCCAGCCGAAACCCAATGCCCCCGGCGATCAAGACGTCAAAATATCAGTAGATGGGTCTGGCGGTGCCTTCAACATGAGAGATGTGAAGAAAGCTGCGGACTTTGAGGTCGTGGCCACTCGGTTTCTACCAAGAGCCCTGAAACTTGTACGTACCAAAGGTTCCATTGAACGACACGGTCGGTGCTCACCATGGAACAGGTATCAACGAAGCCCCAACTATGTCTTTTCTTCTCCCTTCTCCCCACCCACGCGGGGTGTGAACTCGTCTTCCGACAAACATCTGGTAATACACCATAGTGGGGCCGATCCTGGATGGGTATCTCTCGGGGGGAGACCATTACAAAGGATCCACTATCCGCGACGAACGCCAACGCGATGACGTGGGGAGTCGGTTGGGTTGGCGTCTGCTACTCTCACTTTGCTGGCCCCGTAGCCCCGGTTAAATGCGCTGTCGCCGAGGTGTGCAGGCCCGTCAAGTAAGCGATAGCTCGTTCCGTCTCATGATCCGTGAACCACGATCCTGATCTGCGGAAGCCATCAATAGAGTTTGAAAGGCCAAATACGCTGGCTCCTTGAGATCTATCTCTGTCTCCACTTTCCGCAAACCGTCTCGCCAGTCACATCGCAGCAATCGAGTATGCGCACCCGCCCTTCACAATGGGCGTCGAGGGCGAGTTTTTTTTTGGACTTTCGAAGGCTGCGAGCTGGCCAGGCGTCAAGACCGCTGCTCACTCTCCTCTCTCCTGGCTTCGAGGACAGCTGGTTCTATGAATGCATTGCGGGATACCCAAGGAGGACTTCTTTCAATATTCTCAAGCTCGCAGACGGGCTGAGGGAGATCGGAGAGTACAACGCGACTGTCTGTCGCCCTGCCCGTTCGACATTGGCCCAAGGAGACAGATGGCACCCCAATCCCTGTACCACTGGACTTCTGGTATGTCCTGTATGGGGATTATTCCACACTCGGAACTGGACTATTACTGAGACGATGGCACGTTTGCAGAACCTCAAAAAAAATATGGATGCTGGGAAGATCTGGTAATAGTCAAGTCGTTAGAGGCGCTGCAGGTAAGGTCGATGCTGCCTCGGGTGACCGTTATAGGGGTCTGTCATTCATGAAGTCTCCAGTTGCGGTCAGTTCTCCCTCCCGAACCATGTGCTGGTTATGCTTGACGAGTATATGCGGTCCCATCATGTACAATAGACAAGTAACAAGGAGATAGGTATAGGAAAAACAAGTGAAGATAGGATCGTCGACATGCGCAAATACCATTCGGCTCTCGCATCGCGAGTTAAAACTCGTGTACCAGAATACCGTTGCGTTGTTTAAGTAAGAAAGTATATCCTCTACGCCGCCGGGTCGTGCGTTGTGATCTTCTAGCCAGCAAAGCTCGATGGTTCTCCACAGTTCAGCGTTGAAGCCGAGGCGTTTCGCCTCATCCGGTTTCTTCGGTCGATCCCCCTCAGTGATCGCGTTGATGACGAGGATATCCGACTCAATTTCAACGTAGGGGTGGTGTCCGCATAGAACCTAGGGTACTGCTGGTTAACTGTGTAAAACCACGAATCGGTTCACACAAGTGCCTACCTCGTAGATGGCCATTCCGAGGGCGTAGCAATCGGACTGCCTCGTTGGCCTATTCTCCCCTGATACCGGCATCCCGAACCTCTCCGGATCCAACAGTTCAGGGCTCATCCACCGGTATGTCCCCCCTTCAGTGAATGACATCAGTGTGTCATTCGAGATCAATGACACTTGGGATGTCGCGGCAGACGCGTGGGTCGCGACGCCGGTGATCGCTGTAAGGCCAAAGTCGGCGATGCACGCTCGCCGGTTCTCGTTGATAAGGATGTTAGCCTTCGTAGATCAGCGAGAAGTGCGTAAACGTCCGATTCGAGAGAGCACATACCCCCTTCAAATTTCCGTGAACAATGCAGAGGTCGTGCACATACTTCATGCCATTTGCGGCACCAGCTAGCTGGACCGTGAGTCAGTTAGGCTCCAGCTGGGGTCGAGCGCAACACGTACAAGCTCAATGCGGTTTACATGTTGATCCTTCCCGACAAACTCGTTGATATTCCCGTTTTCCATCCATGCAGAGACCATCGCGAACCACTGGGTGCTCACTGTCATTCCGATCAGTGGTAAGATGTTCGGGTGCCGGAGGTGCTTCCAGGCTATCCCCTCTCGGCAGAATCTCTGCAAGATGTTCATCTATATATCCATGGTAGCGTAGACGGAATACTCACACTGAGGATGAGATCGAGGTCACTCGTGATATACACGCGTACGACCTTGATGGCCACCCGACACCCTTTGTATGTACCCCGTGATACGTTGGAGTAGCTGCCACTTGCGACTTCCATGGACCCTTCCGAACAATTTGGGATGTACATGGACTTCGGGATCATGCGGTGTCGGCTGCATGTTTCGCAAAATTTATTGAACAGCTTCAGTCGGCCTTGATCTGACATGGCATGACTTTCCAATCGCTGTTGCTCACGTTAGCGTTAGCCTCGGGGGAGAGTAGGGAACGAGTAAGAGCTTGCCTTATCCATTTCGTTAACAATGCTCTCGATTTCCGGTTCCGGATCCCGCAGAAACCGAAATAGAGAGGCAATGCGTGGGAGAAATCTTCTGCGTCGCTATCGCCTTGTTTCGATATTCAGCACCAGGGATTGCGGTATTCCGAATGTTTCCGTTACCTGAATTGGCATTCTGGACCTCCCGCCAGCCCAACGTCGAAAATAGTTCACGCACGGCGGAAACTTCCCACCGTTTCGTTGGGTCCTCGCTCCAACAGGTTGTAATCACATCCCACACACTGTCCTGCAACTGTCGATCTACATCCCTATTCCTTGGACGCAGAGGTCGTTCTCCAGATCGAATGCGAGAAGTGGCAGTGGGGTAGTCATGGGTCCCAGCATACGGCAGCACTCCCGTGAGGACCTGATAGTAGTTAGTTATACAAAGTTACTCTGTTTCCCAGCGGGGAGGAGGAGCATACCATGAAGGAAGTGATCGCGAGGGAGTAAACATCACTTCCTTTCGAAGCATGGGTAACGCGACCGTCACTGCCAAATCGCTCTGGGGCCCCATATAGCGGGCAGTTCTTAGCTTAAACATGCGGTGAAGGACATTGGCAAATTTATATGTGATCCCAAAGTCTCCTAGGCACACGTTGCCTTCGGGAGTAACCAGAATATTGTCCTGGACGTACAAAGGATCAGCGTGCAGGTAAGCACGCCGACTGTTCCGTTTCACCTACCGGAGCGATGCAACCATGTACAATCTTTAGCCCGTGAAGATATGAGAGTCCGTCGCAGACCCCTACAAGCTGTTGTCAACATGGTCAGCGGTGTATTCCTATCAATTTCAGCGTATCCATACCAGCATTAGCCGATTGCCACTGTGAGTATTTTGTGTGTACTGCACGATATTTCCACCTGGGATCTGGACTCATGACGCAGAGCGGAAACAGTGTCTCCGATATCTCAATGATGAGGAGTATGTTCGGATAGGAAAGGTACTCGCTCCCCTCAACTTCACGGCAATGGGTCTGGTGTGAAGCGCTCTAAGTTTAGCTCTGATTAAAAAAGGAGCCACGTACCCTTTTGATTTTCTCCAACCGGGGCCTCCACCGTGTCCGAATTACCTTGATAGATGCCTGGCCCCCATGATAATTTCCCCTCCAAATATCCACGAATCCGAGGGGCTCGAAGCCCGGGGATTCATCACACAACTTTACATCGGGAAAGATTTGTGATCCACGGAGGGCGTGGGCATAAAGTCTGAACCACGAGTGGTGGTAGATTTGGCCCGGGGAATAGCTGGCGATGCCCTAATCACCGGCAGTTTCAGAAGGTGAGGGAAGGTTTGATGACGAAAAGGTACCTTGCGAAACGTTTCCGCCAATATTGCCGCGTCTCATGAGGACAGACTCGTTGGAGATCTTCCAGTTCTTTAGGCCACTTCGGAGACCTCGTCTGCATACCCCTTCTCCACTTGCCACTCCGGGTGCGCCGGACACGGGACAAGGGATGTGCGCATAAAGTCTTTCGCCAGTCTGGTCATGTTCTCGGGACCAAGTGAGGCGAAGTCAACTCAATCATCAATTTATCAGCTCTCGCCATTTGCGTTCATGTAGTTCGGTAGCCCACTCTCGCGACATCTCATGCGACTTGCACGATTCATGACTACCTGACCAAGTGGGAAGATCGAGGCGATGGGAAGAGAGGTTTCTGGTCAACTGTTGGCGGTACTGTTAGAATATGTAGCATCATGCATCTTCATCGCTTTTCACCTTTTACGGTAGTTTGTTCGCGCCGTGTTTTTTTCCCTTATCAGTCGGATGATCTCTCGGCCTTCTCCTTAGTCGCAGCGCTCTTCCTCTACTGAGGATCGTAATCCGACAGTTCCATGGACGATGTACCCCCAACCTCGCAGAAACCACGTCATTCCCTCACTGGCCACGAGAGTTGCCTGAGTTGGACACTGACGCCGTCAATCGCACGAACTCCAGATGGCTGGGCGCTTCCCCAGGTCCTTGTGACTTCAGCTCGCCATCCTCTCTCTGCCCGGGGTTTCCTGCGAGCACCGGTATTGTATCCGTGAACCACAGCGGATTGGGGTGGAAACCTCGATATTTTTTGGCACGTGGTCGGGGTCGTCAAGTAATGGTCGGTTGCGAGCAGGGGGCGAAGGGAACAGATGTAGGAAGGCTGGAAGTTTTTGACACAACGTAACCGCTTTTTTCTTCTCTCCCGTGCACCACGCATGGAAGTGGCCCGAGAGTTTCTCAAGAGAATGGTGAGGAGGGTAGTGAAGTACGTCGGGGTCCACTCGAACCTTTGATGAATTAAGCCAGTCATCCGCATGATCCTTGCACAAATGTCGGTAACGAATAATCCCTGGTGACCGTTCGTGCGTCTAAACAGTCACGGCGGACGAAGAAGTGGAGAATGTCAATTATATTTTCTGTCAATCTGCTGGTACACGATACCATACTGGCCCTTCCATCGAAACGAGCAGAGTCGAGGATCTGCATTTGCATGGTCTGATGGTGTTCGTCCTTTGGGATATTGACCTCTGGGGACGACGCGGCCGGAGTCGGCGGTGGTGGTGGAAGGATTAACTCCGTCGCATCGTGGTGGGGAAATCCCGAAGTGAGGTCGGCAGGGAGAGCCCAAGAAACAAGCGGAAGCCTCGAACAAGTTTTGAGACTGGCGGTGGAGGAAGATACGAGTCCCTGGTGGTCGTATGCTCGGCTGGACAGTGTGGAAGCGGAAAACCAAACAGGCTTCGGGTGCCTATCTTTGAATAGCGCTTTAAGCATCTCCTCTCTGTCAAGCTTGCGTCTTCCTTGCGGTTTCCTTGCAACATAGCTTCACGCTGTACTGAAGGGATCGGTTTCAGAGGTGGATGTGGAAAAAGAGACGGCAGGGATAGACATACCCGCTTTACGCGAATGTGGTTATGGTTTTGGTCGTAGGCTGGGCGGCCATTTGTCCTGTAGTTCTCGGCCTCGTTCCTTCGCTGTCGATGCGTTGGTGCTACTAGGGCCCCAACTGATGTCACACTTTCTTGTGAATGCTGTTGACTGATTGTGGGGGGAAAGACTAGGTTGATATGGATCAGCGCGAGTTTATTAGGTGAACCGGAGGATCGGGTACCTGTAGGCGCGTGTGTTCGGAGAGGTGGAAGAGTGGGAATTGATGACCGGGCAGTCTCAGGCCCGTGAGTAAATAAAGGTGTTGGGGAAGGAGATGATAGTGTAATCGAGGGTCATGGCTTTGACTCGGAACTCCTTTGGGATAGCTGCACGCGCTGGATTGCGAGGTATGGACGACAGTGGGCGGGCTGGTCTGTGCCGGTGAAGTTGCTGGGGTGCCACATCCTCAGTGGGAGCTGCAACAGAACCGCATCGCGTCACTAAGTGAGGGTTAAACTGACACGATGAGTACCTTCGTGGAATATGCTGAAGTTTGAGAGGGTGAATTTGGTGGCGGTGGTGAGACCTTCGCCGAGCAGAGATAAAACATAGGATTGTTCCCGGGCGGGTTTCGGAGTATGGGTGGGAAAGAGTTCTTGTGAGGCTTGTCGCTTTAAGCGTGTCATCGAAAAAGCCGTGAGTGAACGGTGACAATGATTCCCCCCCCTGCGGAGGGTGGGAGCCGTCGAGTTGCTGAGAGTCACATGTCACACCTCCGTCACTCAGCTCAGAGTCCAGACCAAGGCCGTTCAGCAAGTCCCAGTGTCAAAATGAAAGGATGGGTTGTAAAGGTCACCAAGGC
>Ga0307517_10003389_pt1 | contig 24798 bp, 21 predicted proteins | sample 23_EM_MG_FD_194515 | JGI IMG/M metagenome (GOLD analysis project Ga0307517, IMG submission 194515) | Populus trichocarpa ectomycorrhiza microbial communities from riparian zone in the Pacific Northwest, United States - 23_EM | ecosystem: Host-associated > Plants > Roots > Unclassified | place... | reverse complement strand
CCCCCCCACAACACCCACCCCCCCCCCCCCCCCCCCCCCCCCCCCCCCCCCCCCCCCCCCCCCCCCCCCCCCCCCCCCCCCCCCCCCTCTTTTTCTTCTTTCTTCCTTTTTGAAAATATGGAGGGTATCATAATATCAGAATATCGTATATGCTCGGCTTGAAAGGTGATTTGGAATGGCTCATTTAATGTCTTATTGTATCGTAGTAAATAGTGCAGTATCAAGCTAATATACATCGGATTGTGGTAAAACAAATTACTGCACTGGTCAGCAAGTAAGACTCCTCTCTTGACTTTTCATTATACTTTCCTAACAAAAGTACCGTGCGTTACTACACTACAACTTACTCCCGCAACCCACATTAAGTTAAGAAGATGTCTAGCAATCAAGCCCATTACGGTATGAGGCACCCTCACTAGGGAAAAGTAATCCCGCCATGGCAGGTCAACTCAGCAGAACTGGATGCCCTTCCAACTCCACCATACAACAACCATAAAGGGTTGGTTCACGAGGACGCTCGTTTGGCTAATTAGACAATCACAAGCAGGAGGAGGTAAGCATAAGTGCGCCGAAAATCGCCTAAAATCAGATGGGTCTTATATATCATAGTATAATGTTGATAAACTCTAAATTTTAACGAATCCCGAATTTGCTGTGATGGCCGAGATCTACCGGAGCCCTAGGCATTATATCATAGTCACAAGGGCCAGCGGCTTTTCCCTCCCCCGTGAAGCGGGGGTTTAGCGAGCTTTTGAATGTGCCGGTACTGGGCTTGGTAACACTTGGGGAAATAAGTTCCCAGATATTTGCAGCACAGGATGCTATTCCAGAGGTGAAAGTACCCGGTATAGTACTGTATAGTGCTGGGGATATCACGGGGCCAGCTAAGCAGCAGCAGTTCCGGTACTGTACTGTTGGGACTGATTGATTCCGTTTGAATTCCGGATCAGCTTTTTAGTCTAAGCGATTTACGCCGGGGATGGCATTAATCTACTGTACTATATAGTACAGCACCGATATAGTACCTCACAGGAAGAACCTGAACCTTTTTTCTCCGTCACAAAAAGTAGCTAGCAGATGACATAATCATCCATAGTTCCGGTACCATCATAATATGGAGTTCTCGGATCATCATATTTTCCAGATCTGTATTTTCGTAATATGGTAACTGTACTGCACTGCACTGTATAGTACAGTACTGTGCGCCCAGCAGGATGTTTGCGGTAAAACCAAAGTACTTGCAGAGACTCATTAATACTAACTTCCCTATTCGTCCATCAATCAATATATTTGGCCTTGTATTGGACATGTTCGTATCGGGCCAGTGATATATTGCGCAGTACCAGTGTACAGTACGGCGACTCCAACTCGGAGTATCAGCTAGGAAATATCGCCCATCGTGGTAATCGCCATTCCCCGCACATTAATCCTGAGAGCAAGGAGTCGCCGGAATATTCGCATGCAAGCTCTATCCCTTCCCATCCCCGCCCTTCTCCACATCCAAACCCTGGGCCAAACAATTCACAATACTTAGCGAGCAAGTAAGTATGACAACCTCATCTTCCCAGCACTCTATGGCGTGATACCATACTATACAAGAGATACCCTATCCTCAACAATACTCCATAAAGCGCACCACCGTGCAACTTCCAAAGCCTCATCTGTAATACAAAATATTAATATATACAACCCCTATAATACCACAATAGAATACCTTCCACCATAACACAACATAACAATAATATTATCTTCATCCTATTTAGAATACATCAATAAACACAAAGAAAGAAAGAAAAGGAAAAACAACCCGAACACACCACCACCACCCATCCGCCTCCCCCTTTCCCACCGCAAATCATATCCCACCACCCCACCCAACCACCACACAGCACAAACGTCCCTCCCCGACACTACCGGCCGGCGACAAACCCTGCAACGTTAAAAACTGCCCATGTCAATGCTTACCCTACCGTACCCGTCCATATTGCAGGTATTACCTTTTTTTTTCCCTTTCCTTTCCTTTCCTTCTTCCAAATAAACAAACGCCTTACCATACCAGACAGGCAGGAGGTGAGGATGAGAACCTGTAAGGCTGAATAAGGGGGGATAATAATAATATAATAATAATAATAAATAATGCGATGCTTGTTATTGTAAATGAGAGAGGAAGGAAGGAAGGAAGGAAGACAAGGTTTTTTTCTCCTTCCTTGTTCCTTCACTGTTAGGATGGGAGGGAGGGATGCCCTTCTAGGGTCCCTCCCGAGTTTCCTTAATCGATTGCCAATTTGGGAAGGTGCATGATGAATTGGGGGAAGTTTGGGAGAGGGGGGGGGGGATCCGGGGGAGGGGTTCTGGAGGGAGGCAGGGAGGTGCGTGTTGGATGGGATATAGATTGGATAGTGCGATTGGTGGGGTGATGGGGTATGATTGGTAGGGGGGGGTTAGGTGTGTGTAAGCTGGGTTCTGTGAATCGGATTCTGCATTTGGTGGAGTGCATAGTGTCATGGTAGTGGTGTTCGCAGTGTAGGAGGGGCCTCAAGTACCTCCATGCATAAAACTACAAATGTATGATATTGTAGATATCGACACCACACCACCACCACCACCAGTATCCACAAAATTGCATCAACCTCTCAACCCAAACGGATTTGTGCCGAACCCTACAATGGTGTCTATCGACCTCAGCTAACTTTGATTGGGCTCGTACAAACACTATATACAAGTACAACCAAATCGCCAAAACTTGTCCCGACTTCAAAAGCCTTTTATCCCCTCCACCGAAGCTCAATCTCCGCTCCCCCGCTACGAGTATAGTACCAAACAAAGTCTCCGTCGCTGGTAACCATCTTAGCGCTTGAACACGAAATACTGAGCTACCGGAAGCAAACTCGCTCAAAGTAACCATCAGGTTCCTTCCCACCCAACCCGACGGGCACCCTAATGCTCCTGTTCTCCCCCTTGCACACCTCCTATCCCTATCGCATTGCCCTTGCTGAAAAGCGAAAGAGAATAAATAAACAGACACATACACGCTTTCAGGAGCGAGACAGTAGTCTGGCACCTTACGGGAGGAACTCCCTGGCAGTAGGGGTAGCGGGCAAGCCGGGATCATCCATACCCCTCTGGGCCTTGTCCTCTGGGAATACCGAACTCTCGGCGATTCCATAGTACGGTATGCCCCTGCCTGCTGGGTATCCCCCGCTTCAAGAGCTCGCTCTTTTCCCGTTTTTTTCTCCCCAAGTGCCGGACTGAAGACAGAGGGACTAAAGGTGGAGGAGGGAAGGAAGGTGTTTGCACTAAGTTGCATAGTGTTGCTTCCCAGAGTCGTTAGCGCGATGAAGAGGAAGAGGAGGAAGCTAGGATAGTGAAGCAGCCGTCGTACGAACCATACCGGATATTGTTTGTGAACAGCACAGCAGATTCTGCTCTGCTCATCGACGGTAGTTTGGTGGGGGTTCCTCACTATCGTCGTTACCGTAGTGTGTCACGATGTCTTTGTTTTTCTTTTTCCATCTTTATTCTCCTCCTCCGGCTGATCACCACTTGCTTTTTTCGAATATTCCTCCAGTACGGTACTACCTTTTCTCCTACCGCCACCTTTCTAAGACGGTAACCCCTAGAATAGAAGCCAATTGTGTACCGTACTAGTACAACGGTAGAAAAATAATTCTTTTTTTTTTAGCAGGCAGTGTAAGGATGCGCACGTAATTGACTTAACTTTCCCTTATGATAATCTCCTCGTTGGGTTAACCTACCCATTCCCTAATCCCTCCCTGCCCAAATCAAAATAGATCCATGTCCTGGCAAAAAAAAACCCCCCCCCACATCCCGAACTCACGGAAGCAGAAACAACTCCACGTATGATATACCAAACAAACCCAAGTCTTAGTTCCAATGCCAAACCAACAGCCGCTTGCCCACCCGCCCGCCACGCGTAGTGCGTCAATTCCGGGAAGCAAATGATCCGCTCCCATCGAGCAACCCCCAACCAAACCTCTAAGGTCCATCCCGTTCCACTTCCAGACCGTGCCGGGCTGGCACCCCTCTCCTCTCTGAAGCACCACGAGGGGAGGTGAGGATGAGGACAATACAATACTAGTACGCTTCTGAAGTGTAGCGGCATGCCCATCTACGAGTAGATTAGCTGGTAACGTATGGTTGCGGACACCTCAGAACAAAGCCTTAGCGCCATCCAGGAACGAGTGAGCTAGCCCTAATATACTTGGCGACCTACCGCATTAGGCAATACCGCGGGATGTTCCGCGGCCAAAACAATCCCACGCAAGCGCCTACCCCCAAGTTGACCCAGATTTTGCCTCAACTTCAAGATCCATTGCACCTCTCCAGGATGAAATCCACTCTGCAAATGTGTTCTTCACATGGATTAGGGTGACTACATAGAAAGTGGTAGGTGAAATAAAGCATATGATTTTGTCCGTCGACAAAGTTTGGGAAGATGTGTTTATCGTGGGCGTTGTCGATTTTAGGTTGCCGCCACGAGGACGGCGGGGGGTAGGCTCCCGGTACTCCCTCTCGTTTGCCCATCGGGAGGGGGGATCGGTAATTGAAGGCGGGAACTGCGATAATAGAGTAGCACAGCAGAGTGTCGCATTAGCGATCATTGATTAGTCCAGCGCTGAATGCTGTACCTGGTTGGCTGGCTGGCGATCGGGCGGGCTGGATGAATGGGTGAATGTTTCCCTCTCCCTCCCCTCCCCTCATCCCGTTTGCCCTCCCTTGTTTCGTTAGAACGACGATGAAGGTCTCAGTTTGGTTTTTTTTTGTGGATGCGGGAATGACAGTTGTCGGCATTGTGGTGGACGAGTGGGTGGGCTGTTGAGATGTATGGTATCATATCTAGATGACATGCAGTGAATGATTGGCTCGCGGGTTCGAGGGAAGGGAGCGCGGGGAGGAGAGGTGGAGTTGGGGCTCACCGGACTGGTATCTACTGCTACTGGGCTGTACTGTACTACCGCTCCTGCTGTTACTACGGAGGTACAGCGCAGTACTACCGGATGGCACTACGCTGTCAGTTACAAGGTACTGTAGTACCGGACAGTAGAAGAGCCATTAGAAAAACGCCACAGTAGATAGTGACCGTGTCCACACCCCAACATCATTCAAGCACAGCCAGTACAGTGCGATACGCCGGCACCTTGGCCCGCGAATTAGCTATCAACTTCGCCATTACAAGCAAGCCCATAGTTCACAGCATCGCTGGCAAACAAACCGTCCACCACTCACCGTACCCAACCAGGGCCAAAAAGAATTCCGACTCTCCCACCCACCTATAATACTGTACAATCCCCAGCCATACCAAACAAACCGTCGATCTCCCGCTCAATAATATTTTTGAGCTGTATTATACAGCACTATGCCTGTAGTGTCCGAGCGCCTTTTTGAAAAATAAAAGACTACTATGATATCCCCTATGATATCACACGGATCGAGATCCAAACAATATAGGGCGGCATGCAATATCAACCATTTTAAACAACCCTTGGGCTAAAGAGCACTTGATGATACCAAACTCCAAAGCAAGCCACGAGACCCCCTCTCCCAAAACACACCTAATTAACAAACAAAAAGATAGCACCATACCCGCACCATAACCAGTAACAAACCCCGCACTCCAAAATTTAGCCAAAAAAAAAAAAGCTCCCCTACCCCGATTCCTCAGCTAGGTTTAACGTACAGCAGTCCGTTGACACCCGCACTCATAACCCTAAGCGGACACAAGCACTGCACAGGACAGCAAGGAACATGCCTTAACGGTACTGTAACAGAACGGTAAAGAGTAACAACGTACGGCTAACTTCCCGCCCGCCCACTCACTGGTGGGGTTTCTAACTGTCTCTTCCGTCCGCCTCTTCTTCTCCTCCTCCTATACCTTCTTTGCCTTCTTCTTCTCCTTCTCCCCCGGGCACATACTCATTGTGGACAGGCCAGTACCAATACGGTATGATTGGGATGTGCGATGGCGGTGACAGTTGCGGAGGAGGGGAGATGGTGAGGGGGGGGGGGGGGGGTATTGGGGATGGGACGGAGACTATGCCGAGCTTTTGCTCTCTATGGCACCATCCTAGGTGAGAGCACTTGTAGTGATTGTCTGAGTTTCTTTCCTTCTCCTTCCCCTCTCTTATTGGTCGGTCATTCGTGAGGAGGGAGTAGGTGAACCCATGGAGATATGCTATAATCCCCATTTTATAGCGCTATATCAAGGCATAGTATATGGGAGGAGTATGAGGTGAAGTCAACCACCTATCCGTCCATCCCATCCCCCATCATCTCATGACCTATCCATCTATCCCCCTAAATACTGCGTCAACAAAACTTCTCCTCGCACAGTGCAAGTGCAAGTGCAAAAAAAAGAGGGAAATCCAATTACGTTAATCATCCAATCCGGCACCAGAGAAACTTATGCATGCATGCAAGTTAAATTAAGTTATAATAATATGCTGAATCTATCTATATCTATCTCTATGAATGCACATCTCTGGGCTCTAATTACTGTAATTAATATTAACCAATCCAACGGATGAATAGAAGATGAGTAGTAGTAGCAGAGAGGAACTGACGAAAGGATGCACGGGGCGGAGTGGAAGCGAAGCGCAAGGCAAGGCAAAAGCCAACACGAAAAGGAAAAGAAAGGAGAGGGGAAGAAAAAAAAAGGAAATGATTGTATGCGGTATCATAAGAACTACGATATAATACACTATTATACACCCACCACTCATCGTCATCACCAGGAGAAAAGAAAATGAGTGAAAAAAGAAAAAAAGAAAAAAACCAGGCAGGAACAGTGCAAGAAAAGAAAAAGAAAATCAAAATCAAAACCAGCCCAGCCCAGCCCAGCCCCAACAACCTTTCCTTTTCCCGCCCGCCCGCCCCTCCCCCCACCAATAAAACAAAATCAGAAGAAAAAAAAGAATCCCCCGCCTCGCCCTGTAATAAGAAAGGAAAAGATAAGAAACGAGAGCCAACCACTCCACCGCAGATAACTATAAAGGAAATGATAAAATTGGACAAATGAGTGAGAGTGTGAGCAAGACGAGTGAGCTGACGTATGCTAGCCAATGAGCGGAGTACGATACTTAACCAATGAGCAACTAATGGAGTGGAAGTGTAAGAGAGCGTACGAAGCGCGAAGATCATCAAGTAATTTCTTTTCCATCGAGAAAAAAATATATCTGACAAGAAAAGGAAGTAAACGAGATAACCGTCCCACCATGCCATGCCAGACCATCTGCCCTGCCAACCCTCCGTTACCAAAATACCGGGAAAAAGTGAAGGTGGGAACCAACCAAAACCAGCCAAAGGGAATAATAAATAAGAAAGGACAAATGAGACCAGACCAGTAAATGCGTTTGCAAATGAAATAAAACCCTTCGATGATGATGAAAATTGACAAAGCAAATAGATGAACACAGACAAATATTTTATAAAACGATGATCCCCATATTAACACCCCTAAATCCCCATTTTTTTTGTAAAAGAGAAATCTAAGAACGGACAAAGAAAAAACAAAAGGACAAAAAAGGCACCACCAGGCCGTGAAGATAACAGACACAAGGGGAAAAAAATAATTTTCTGCAAATGTGGCACGTATTAGTTGAGACGGCTGTTGGCAAAAAATAAATAAAAGGGTTAAGACTAGTAATAGCAATACAAGTTATGTGTTTTCCCGTTGTGGGAAATGGGAAAAAAAAGTATAGACAGGCAATGTATGTTTCCCTGGTAATATTTTTGTTCAGATGAAGTGAATGAGTCCCTCTTCCTCAATAGGGATGGAATGGGTGAGCTCGGGCCCGAATTCAACAACCCCCGGCAATGCCGCGGCGGCAAACGATAACCCTTTCTCGGTTCTGCCCTCAAGGTACTGTGAATTGAAGTTGACAGAATTGTGAGCCGAGCTGGAGGGTGTAATAACCTCGATGCTGTCGGTGGGCGTGACGGTCTCAGTGTCCGAGCACAGAGTAACACACGTCGTTTCTGAGTCTGCCCTCGATCGGCTGGGGAGGTAGGATGTAGATAGGCTGTGTGATACAACGAAGGGATGGAAGGCAGGGTGCTCCGCGACAGGTGGGGCTATTTCATGGTTGAGGGCCGCGATGTGCTCATCCAACTTCCTTGCTACTCGGGTGAGTTCATCGCGATGTACGCGACACGGAGTGAGGTCTGGGAGCGAAGCAGAGCCGCTGAGTGATCTGTGTCGCAGTGCTGTGTCTGCTGCTCGGAAGATAATTGCTTCATTGTCAGGCTCATATGCGCTGAACCCCCCATCGACTACCCCAATGTTTGACACTGGGGTAGCTTCGAATGGTGGGAAACCGGGGCTGGGTGGAAGACGAGGGGTGGGTGGTAGGAGTAGCTTGTCCTCAAACGTACCAGTGATCCGCTTGTCAACAAAAACAAACTGTTCCTTGGGCTCAGAGAACTTTAACGCCTCACTGCGTAATGAATCGGAGTCACGCATGGACATCGGGAGGTCGATAGCCCCCTCCACATCATCCGCCGCCTGGGCCCCACACTCCGAGTTCTGATCCCAAACAAAATCGCAATCAGCATCGATCTGGTTCTCGTAGCACCAGTCAATGTCCTCTTCCCAAGAGTCAAGGCAAGCGCCAGATTCAGGAGCAAAGCCCTCTGACGCACACATGAGCATTGAAAGCCTTTTCGAAGCACGGCGGTTGCAAATGGACTGACTTGGGCTGGCAGGAATAGTAAAGGTGCCGTTTAGTGTATCCGAAGCCTGGCTGAGCTGGCTAATAGGCCTTGTCCGCACAGTGAGGAAGCTTCTTTGCCGAATATGTGTCAGGTCAGGCGTAGATTTGCATCCTCGTAACTCCATTCGATCCTGCTGGGCTGGAATAGGTCTGTCAGGTACATCGCTCATAAGTTTTTCAATCCCAGGGGATTTTCTACCATAGCTGCTATTATCAGGCGTTGTTACCGCATGAGGAAGCGTCCGCTCTGAAATGTCCGAAATGTTTAGCAAGGCGGTATCGTTATCCAGGACACCTTCTGATGGGCTTTCCTGCAGGCTACGAAGGCAATGCCTTGATGATGTCCTCAAAGGTGGAGTGAGTGGGCAAGCGTATCGAGAACCATCCTCTGAGCGGACCTGGCTCAGCTCACATAATGACTCACTAGGTGATATTGACTTGGTTGAATTGGCTCGCCGTCTTGATGCAATCGTCTGGAATGATGATGAACGTGAACGATTTGATGCAGGAAATGAAGACATTGGTGACGGTAATGATGACTCGTCCGAGTCACCAGTCTCCCTCCTTCGCAAGGGTAGTGAAGAATCTCGCACCACTCTATTGAAATCACGCACCAGTTCCTGATCGGGAGCCTTGTGCAGTCGGTTGAAGTCCTGTGAATTGGCGTGCGTGATATGTGAGAAATTGAAGGGATTGCTGATCGGACTAAGTCCCTTTCGTTGAGCTAAAAGTACGATGGCATTTAGTTAAAGTGGATTCAATAGGGTGGGTCCATCAGGAATTCATTCATACCATAAGGCATTCGTCCTCCTCTCAGGATTTCAGAAAGTGATCTATACCCCGACTTCTCATCCGGGCTCTCGTGAATTGTCATTGAACTCATCGATCGGAGGCTGACTTTCGATGATGCCTTCCGTAACTTTTGTCGTCCAAAGGTAAATGATACAGCTTCCTGATCGCTCTTATCAACCATCATCCCCGATGGGCTCCCACGTTTATTTCCACCACCGAAGAACGATGTCCTAATCCGTGACTGTCTCTTGTCCCCTCTCTGCTTCGACCGGACATCCGGGGGGGCTGCATACACATAGGTGCAATCGTAATCCATATTAAGTTCGCTCTCTGTACGATCTTCTAGCGACAGCTCGCGAGAATTTCTTCGGGATGTATTGGGTTTATTTATGAGATGCATCCCTCAAACAAAGCACCCAAAATGGTGTGGGTGTAAATTGGGGGGGGGGTGCGTGTGCCGGGGGGGGTTTGGGGTAGCACCTATAGAGTCCCGAGAACGCTGCCAACTACCTCTTGAGCTGGTGTCGGGAAACGCCGTGGATATATTCTCTGGCAGTGCTGCTTGCTTAATTGCGAATCCCAAGGCAAACGCTAGGCTAGCAAAGGCCGATTAATATGGATAATTGAGGCAGCCCTACAATTGGGGGGGGGGGAATATTCCTAGGGGGGTATCAACCCAAATCGTGCAACGGCCGGGAGAGTGGTGGGAGGGGGGTGGAGGTTGCAGCGAAATCACTAAAATGGCTTTTTTCGCCTCCTGGGTCGGTTGGGTTGTACAACCTTCGGGAGTTGGAAATACCGTACTCAGTTGATTAAATCCCGAATCAGATTATACTACTGTACTGAACGCTGCTGCTGTGCTGCTTCATCCCTCTCTGCGGCGAAGATGAGGGGTACCTATCGAATTCGTAAAAAGGTACGAACGGCAGTATGCAAGGTACTAGTGTGATATATGGGACCGACAGAGGGACTGCTGTATGTCGCCTGAATGAAAAAAAATGCGGGACGCGAAAGTGATTGTGTGATGAAAGGAATGCCGTTGACAGTGTTGCAAGAATGATGATTTATGGGTGATAAATGACGGATGATAGACAGATAAATGACAGATAGAATAGAGAGGGAAGAACGATAAAAAAAAGGGTCTCCAGGGAAGGAGGATGATAGTTCTTTTTTCTTTTTTCGTCCAGCGAACCAGCTTCACCTGCACGAGTATTGAATGGAGGAGAGGAGTGAACAGGAGAAAGTACAGTAGGAGAAACAAGGAGAGAAGAGATGATTTTTGAAGTCGAGCGCTGGGAACTGAATTATGCATTTTCCGAGTCAAGACTAAGAGATCACGGCTAGCGTGCGCTTTGTTACATATGCCCAGGTGGGAAGTGCATGTGTGAACCACACCACGCCTTTCCGCAGAAGCGGTTTGGAAGGATTGAAAATACTGTGCAGCAAAAATAAATAAAATGAGGATGGAGAATGGGAAATGTCGAAGGAGAAACCGCCCTCAGGAGGAACGTGTCTGGGGGCCTGAACCAGGGACACCGGGCGGGCTCGCCCACGGAGTGTCTACTTGTAGGGAAATCTGAACTTGTCTGTAACCTTCGCAGCAGGAGTTATATATGCGAATTGAGCTCTCCATCCCGTGAAGTTGTTTGCCAGGAGAAGTTAATCCAGACATAATAAGAGCAGGTGGGTTTGATGGAATATCGCCAAATATAGAGAGATATCTTATTGTGGAGAAATCCGTAAACCCCCCAAGAATGTGAAGGCCAGGTGACTGAGGGCGTAGCCATTACTCTGTTCAATAATGATACAACGTAGATACACACAATATCATGTCCCAGGCCTAGTGTAGCATCACCACACCATCGCCATCGCCATCATCACTCATCCCCTTGACCCCTCTCTCCGCCCTGCTCTCCCCTTCTCTCCTTCTCTCCTTCTCCGCTTTCTCACTCCATCTTTCCCTCCGCCGTCCTGAATTCTTCCCCCCTGCCCCGGGATATACCCGCCAAGGACATTCCCCGAAACCTGGCAAGGTTATCGTACCCAAGGAACGGTTCCAGGCAGGGACTCGTAGGCTCGCAAGAAGCGTGAGAACGAACCTTCACCGAGTTTAGGGTAATGACGATGGGTACTGGGAGGGGAGATATCCCTAACCTCTCCAATTTGTGAGAACCCCCGCGAGACCAGAATATTAACTAGGTGAAGCCAGTCTGAGCCCTTTTTTGAATACCACTCGAGTGATACCGTTCTATACTATGCAATGCAAAGGCTACCCACCAGGAAGCAGTACCACAGCCACTTTCAAACGCCGGTGGGCTATGTACTCGTACTGAATGATTATATCACGATTATCTACCGCACATTTTTATACCGAGTACCGTATGTATGCACAGATAGTTGAATGCAGCCATTTCATACCTCCGTCCCTCCCACCATCGGATGGCCCTCAAACATATGACCCGCAGCCCGCATACATGGTAGTCATCTACGGTGCTCGAGTTATCAATCAGTCCCACAAATACAGATTTGTGAAGCACATGTTATAGGTTTGGTATGGCGCCGGGAACTTGAGATCAACATCTATTGGCACAGTATTCCGTTTTGATTTCAATGTCGTAATATAACAAGAGTGGAGCTTGGCTACAATAGCCCCCAAAACGATCACACACAGGCAGTTCGAAATTTTACCACCTCCACGAATACTGCTCCTATTGAAAATTAGAAAATATCAAACTGGAGAGGAGTGTCTTCTGAGGGCTCCTACAAACCCTTTTTTGTTCTTAATGATGTGGTTGTGGTTGGAAATTTTCGAAAATTATTACTGTGTGTTGGTACAAGTACGTTGATTTCAAGTGCCCTCACAATACTCGCATTTTGGTAAGGAAGGATTATCTACAGCAGCGTCCGGCCAGTCCCACTCCCCCAGTTCTCCCTCGCCTCCCTCTCCCCCACCATACTGCAGGAGTACGCACAGTAATATCAAGACCGTCAGACAACGCGCATCTTAAAATCTCTCCTTATCCAGCTTACCGACGGTCCCGACCACGGATGTACAGCAAGAGCAGGATAGGATAGGCTGGGGGAGACGGACGAGGAGAATCCCCCTTAACAAGTAGAGGGACCCAAAGCAAGATTCCGATGCCGCCATCGGCTTCTATGCTTCGCCTTGTCTGTGAGGAGCGGGGTCACACTCACGTATCAACTTTTCTCACCGCCTTGTAAGCTCGTTTACCGTTTACACCGTCGGCCAATACCTTTCCATGAAAACAATGGGAAACGAGACAGGGAGGGTATTCTCCTAAAGGGGTCTGCAGGTCCCGACTCTCTTGATGACATGCGCCCTACCGTCCCTACCATCCATTAGAAATGCAAACGTCTTTGTTCTACTGGATTGGGCGGGTGTGGGTAGGTGTGAGCACTAAGAAAAGAGACACTAAATGAGGAAAGCCCGTTTATTTGTGGTCGTTGCCCGAGTGATATTCGGTTAGCTTCCCGAAGCTTATCCTATGATTGCCCACGAAAATCTCCCCAAATTGCCGGTACCACAGTTTGAACCACCTCCACAACTTCAGCTTTGACGCGTTCTTCAACTCCGGAAACGAATTTTAGGGCCTCTATTTGGGAAGCACTGTTAGTAGGGCCCGAAGCTCCTCTACTCTGCTATAGGGAACCGAACCGGCGATCTTACAGTGTACGACCTTTGGATGCGGTCTTTATTTCACGTTTTTTTCTCCCCTCCCAGCCCTCACCAAGGGCAGAATTTTCCCCAAATAATTTTCTACCTTCCCTTCTCATCTCCGCCCGGGATCGAGAGAGGGTACCGAGCTCTGCATTCGTATGGCGTGGATCAGGGATCAAGCAGAAACCGGATCCAAGACCTTGCCTGTGTCCGCGCCCCCTCTCCCTTCAAATCTTGGGAAGAAGGCTGGATGGGCGAACGGGTGTACCGTATTCACTCACGGTACTTGTGTTCAAGAAAGGCACGGCAAATGACATTCCTCGGGAGCGCATCCTGGCTCGTCTGGGGGTCGGCCCTTTGTTTTTTTTGGTGAAATGACATCCCCTCGGAAAAAAGACAGGGGCCCCAAAGTCAAAGAAACACAAGGTGAGGATATTCAGCCCAATAGAGGGCACCGCCGACGTCAAAGCTCTTACAGCAAAGACTGATATCTGAAGGCTATCGAGGAGAGAAGTTGAAAGGCTCCAAAATCCCGACAGATTATTAGACCGGGAAAGGTTTGATCGAAAAGCGTTACAAGTGCAACTTGTCAAGCCTCAGTCACATGCAGGGGGAGCGTGGACCAAGAGGAAGAAGAAAAAACGACTCAAAAAAAACAAAAAACAAAAACAAGAAAGGCCCAATATCCCGGGTTCACCCACGCAGCCTACCGCAAGCAATGGCTCGTGAGGAGGAAATTGGGGAGAAGGAAAAATAAAGAGAAAGAGCAAATACCCCACGCCCAGCGCGCTAAGACCCACGATGCCATTGTCAATGCCACACTAGCATTTTGCGGTTGTCAGTGCATCAAGCCAGCAAACAAAACGAAAGAAAATGCTATGATACTAAGCGTACCGTAGCAAAAACAAAAAAGGAATGGAAACAACAACAACAAAAAAAAAGGCCGGGATTAATCCCGACCAAATAACTCCACTCACCCACTCACTCACTCACCTGCTGCCAGCCAGCACAATACCGTGCTCTCCATGACCGGCTGACAGATAGAGACATCCGCCTCGCCCCAGTCGTCCTAGCCATAGTCCTTACTGTGCGTGCCAAACCCCTCAAGCGCGAGTAGCCCGTCCATATCATACGCGCATGCACGTGAGCTTAGACGCCCCAATGTGACCTTGTGAATATGTACCCTACGTCTGCATTCTGCCAGCGCATGTGCAAGCAAGGAGGCAACCAAGCAGAGATACATTTTCGAGGCACTGCGTACCGGTTTTCTCTATCCGTCGTTTATGTACGTAGTTTACTCGAGTACTGTACGATGATTGTGGTGCTGTATGGTCGGCCATTGCAGATGAGATGGAATAGGATGGTGCTTGTGGTTAGGCAGGTGTAATTTACTGTACCGGTAGTTGACAAGGAGAGCGAGCAGCCACGCCCATGCTTTCTCGCTCTCGCTCCTTCCTTCCTCCGTGTGTTCTCGCGGTTAGCGAGGGGGGGGGGGTTCTAGAACATGAGCCCAGAACATGAAAGTAAGCAAACAATTAGTGATGGTAAATGGGTTCGGCGAATGGTATTCGTAATGTCGTGACGTTTGTAAAACGCCACGACATCGCGATCATACCATAGCATATTGTCCCTCGCACAGCATAGTCTATATGCCATACCGTACAGCTTACCCAACCACCACAACCATCACGAAAACTCACTCGGAAAACCATAGATCTTCCATCCATCCACTGTATCAACCTCCGCATCTCACAGCCTGCCCCCCTCTCATGCTCTACACCACAATACTCTGCCCTGCTCCACAGCCCAGCCCATCCAGAGAGACAGGCTGAGGGGATACCAAGCTAAACCCATCCTCCCACCAATTACGCCAACAACAACCACTCCCCAACTCCCTCGCGCAAATCTTAATCACATCACATCACACCACATCACATTACAGTACGCCGAAATCAGATCCAATCCGATGGCATAGATGGATCGGCCCCGCCTCGCCCCGTCTCGCCTCGCCTCACTTCACCTCGCTCTCACCGCGCACCGTAGGTTTTCACCTCTTCGGCCCCCTCTTCCTCTGAAGCTGCGGGTATAGTGGCGCACGAACGGGGAGATTAGAAAACGTTCATGTTGTCCTAGATGATGAAGCCCCACTCCCCCCCCCCCACGAAGATAACGACTTCCAAGCGAGGTTTGAGGTTTCTGGGGGCTTTTTTGTTTTATGAAGAACGGTGAAATTGTGATGTGAGAGTGGGGGGGGGGTTGGGTCAATCTCGCCAATGGTAAAGTTTTCACATATCCTATGTTCCGATATTGTTTTCTTTCTTTCGTGTTTTATTCATTCATCAGTTTTGTAGCGAGAGAACGGGGGGAGAGAAATGATGGAGGGACTGTGGAGGGCTTCCGATTGCTGATTGTTGAAAGCTGCCTACTGGGTAATGGACCGCGTTCGGATACAAGCTATGTTTCTATCCGTTCGACGTTGGAGTGTTAGATGTTTTCTGTGTATGTGTGGGCACTTTTGCCCTGCCCCCCCCCCTCGATGATACACTCGTTCGCTCATTCATTCACGGAGCTTAGAGTGCTGGTTCTGTCCGGTTCGGCTCCGGTGGGGGCGCGGGTTCGTTGGTCGTGGTGGTGGTGGTTTTTTTGCTGGAAAAGTTGGATTTGCGTCCGAGTTACGGGATCGCTTTCGGTTTTCGTGTCACGTACCGTAAAACTGGAATGATTGAAAATCTCGCTAGGACGTTGGAGTTGCCTCTCCTAGTTAGGCGTGCTGCAGTTTTCTTTTTACTTGTCTCAACCGAGGACTCTTTTCACTTGTGCTTTTTCTCCCCTTGGACAAAAGGGTAAAATTCTGGACGTCCTAGCGTCCTGCTCAATTATTACGGTTTTACTCGTACAGCATTGGGGTTGTGTGCATATCGTATCGCTGATGCGGTAGGGCGGAGAAGGGGAAGAAAATAAGGAATAGCATCACGAACCAACTGCTCGTGCAGTGAAGTAGTTGGTTAGTGATGCCGCTATTCCTTTCTTTCGTTATCTTCTCCCACGATATGGGAATATATTTCTTCTTCCGCATGTCCATCCACGTCCCCCGCCCGCCTGCCCAGCCATCTAGACAGCTCTTTTAGGCCGCCCCACCACCACTCCTCTCTCTCGAAATCTGCAAGCACTGAGCACAACTAACGGCAAAAATTCCCCCTCTAAACTAAAAAGAAAGCAGCAGAGAAAGAAAAAGCAGACACACCCACCTAACTTACTTTTTGGATCTAAAACTTCAAGTCTCCTGGCGCCGCCGCAAAACAGCCAAGATCATGATCTGATTCGGCGAGACATGACTTACAATTGCCGGAATTGCACCTTTTTCTCTCGCGACATGTTACTGATTTCGAGGAGGCCGTTAAGTGCTGGAATCTCTCTTAAGGTCCTCTTTCTCCTTCCAACCTAATTTCCCACAACTCACTTTCCTCCTTTTAGTCATGAACTTTACCCTTCTTGGTTAGAGGAGCAATCCTTACCCCTGCCGTGGCGTCGAGAGAATTTTTTTTGAGAGAGAAAGGGTGGAAGGATCGACAAACTGACGACCTTTGAGAGGAACGAAACATTATGGGGCTGCATTTGCAGGGTGGGAAGTGGGGTTCTACCGTTGAGTCGAGATAGTGATACGAGACAGACAAGGTGATGAGAGGAGGAGTTAGACAAGAGGTTGGAGCTGAGTAGGAGAAAAGTGCAGTGTGCGGTGTGCAGTCTTTTTGTCACCGTGCTAGTAGTTGATTGATTAGCCGGAGGATCATGTGATTTGAGATCGCCGGGCGGGGGTGGGCGAGTTGTGTGAAACGAAACGAAACGATAGGAAAGGAGATAGGATCCTCTAGAGGGAGGCTCATTTCCTTTTGTTTTTGTTGGTGAGTTTTTTGTTGGAAAGATGGGGGGAAAGTTATGCTGAGGACTGGTGAGGTTAGGTTAAGCGGAGAGGGGATCGATCGTCGGTGTTGCTGCTGTTGTAGTACAGGTTGGTAAGTCTGCGAGTTTGTAGTGGCATGTATCAGAGCCACGGTATCGATTGCCCGATGTAGTACGGCAAGGCAAAGTGGGTAAAACATAGTCTAAGAAAAATGGTAATGATAACAATAATAATCCGAATCCGATGGAGTTTACTCCAGCGCGCTTCAGCCACAGTTTTTTGATACTTTAATACGAGGTACTGCATCATAAGGATCCATTCGACAACCTAATACCGGTACTCCAACCGAGGGGATCAGCAGAGTACGGTACTGTGCCGGTAGCAAAGAGAAACAATGACCAGCAAAGCACGATCTCCTATGCATACGGTACGTGCCGTGCAGTCCACCGTTCCATCCCGCATGATATGGTGCTGTATCAGATTTCTTAAGCATCACATGACTACCCCCCTCCCTCCACAATGCACCTCTCCTCCTCCAACTTTTTACAAAGTAAACGCACAGCAGAGTACACTACAGAACGCAATGGAAAGAACTGCCCACCTTGTTTCCCCTTCTACCGATCATGTCTGATTCCTTCCTTACCGTTTTACGTACTCTAGAGCCCACATCTGCAGCTCAGACTACAGTTACGCATGCAGAGCGGTAAACTATCATACAGCCGGTAACTTCAGTAACTCCCTTCAATCAATCCATCCAACTCCCCCTAGCATGACCCCAAGACCGCAAAAGTAAATATCATAATTATCATACCTAAACAAACGGCCGATCGACAAAGTCGCGCGTAAGACTGGCACTTGACCTACTAGAGTATAGTACGGATGTGATACCAAGACCTAACATCCATGTGGGGTTTAAAAAACCACCCGAATCCGTCAAGGGAACCTGTCAGGGCACCAATAGTATGATAGGGAGCCCCCCCTCCTCCTCCACCAACATCCCCGCGCTCCTCCGTGGGAGAACCGTTTGATGGTGTAGTTGTAGCGGGTAAGTGCACCACGCCACGGATACTAATGGTGGGGTTTCGCGGACTAAGCCGCTGATCGATGCTAGACTAGAACTAACCGTCATGAAGAAAGGATAACAAGTAGGAAAGAGAAAAAAAAACAAGTTAAAAGAAAAAAGAAAAATAAGGGAGAGGAGAGGAGAGGAAAGGAATTGATGGTTGGGTTTATGCTACAATAACTGTGCTGTAGCTCCCCCTGAAGGCTTGCTTTGGAGTGGGCGAGATGGAGAGTTATTCCCCGTTATACGGGGGTATCATGCTTGAGTATCATAATTGCGATTGCTTTTTGTGTTTTTTCTTATTTTTTCTTTTCCTTCTTTCTTTCTTTTGTTAGGGCCTGACTTGTCTCTATAGTGCGTGGTGGTGGTTTGCTACGGAGGGGTGAGTGCTTTGCTAGGGCTGCGGAGCCGATTGGAGGGGGCGGAGGAGAAGGGGGGGAGGGGGATGAGGCAGTGGTCATGGCGGGTGATGGACATCATGCGTGATACGGGGGCCAGGGGGCGGAGGGGATATCGTAAAAGGGCAAGGAAGACCGGTTTGTTTACTCGGTAGAGAAGGGAGGTGAATGAGGTGAGGAGTAGTGCAGGGTATTGAGCAGTAAGTTCGGATGATACTGTCACATAATATGTGCTTTTTTTCTTCTCTGAATTTTTCTCTCACCCTGTGAAGGGAGGGAGGAGAGAAGAGACTGTTATGATATGTGAGAGTACGGGGTACCCCTCTCCTGGGATTTCCTTTCTTTTTTCTGATACGATTCTGGTATGATATTCATGAGGGCTACTATGTTAACTACAGAGTACAGTAGCAAGAAAAGAGGCGGAGGCAAAGCAAGGATTCAGAGAAGGAAAAAAGAAATAAAAGATGCCGAATTAGAGTAAATGTAGCCGTTATACGCCCATTAACTAGACTAACAAATACAACTGCATGTTTTTAGATGAAAAGTGGGGGAGGGTACAATGCGTGAAGGTAGATAGCTAACATGAGAAAAGTGTGAGAAAGAGGATCCTTCACAATCTAATCAATCCTCATTGCCGACTCCAGGAGTAGGAGCTCTATCCCCCATCTCCACATCCTCACTATCCTTAGACCCGCCGATAGTCTTACTAAAGTCGTCATCAAACAAATCCTCGTTTGTGTCGTCTAAATCATCGTCATCCTCACTATCGACGGCCCTGGTAGGCTTACGCTTACGCCTCTTACCCCCTTCCTCGGCAGCCTCGGGAGGTGGGGCGGGAGGCGGGACGAGCATGTCATCGTCATCCTCGTCGTCGCTGGAGTTGACCACCTCTGAAGATTTGAACTTTCCCTTGTTGGTTGGAGATGCTCTGCGCGTTAGCTTTTTGCGCTTCTTGGCTGGCTTCTGATCGTCGTCGTCTGTGATGGCAGACTTCGACTTGCTCCTGCGACGGGAAGGCTCAGAGGTAGAGTCGGAGTCTATTGTTCCGTCCTTCTTACCGCGCTTGCGGGCGGATCTGGACCTTGAGCCAGCAGTTGAAGGTCTTTTTCGCTTCTTCTCGCCATCAGAGTTCTCCTCGCGAATGCGTTCTTCTGCTGCCTTCCTCTCTGCGAATTCTCTTGCTTCCTCTTGCATCTTCTTGCGCTGATCTGCTATTGCTTTGTTGCGTTTCTCGATCTCGCGTTCTTCTGCTTCTTTGGCTTCCCTTTTGCGCCGAAGGTCTTCCTCGCGCTTACGCCTGGCTTCTGCCAGTTTAGCTTGGTTCTTTTCCTCGTACTCACGCTGCTTCTGGATTGCTCTTTCCATTTGCTTGCGGAATGTATTCTTGCCCATAGTGGACCGTGCCTCTATTTCTGAGGATGGGTATGGGGGGTTGTTGGACCGTGCAATATCTGAGAAAGACCTATGGAAAATCATATCAGTCACGGGAAAATGCAAGAGAAGGATGCTCGGCACGTTTGCCTAGGAGTTAAGCGGCTGTAGCCGTCCGGGACCTGTCTGTTCCGAGCAGAGTCTATGCGAAGGAAGGGAGGAAAGAAAAGAGAAATATAAAAAGCAAAGGGGAAAAAAGGAAAATATATATATATACAGGGCTGAACTCACTGTATTCCCTCCTCTAGTCCTTTGGAAGAAGCCTCGAGATCTTCAAGGCTGCGTGAAGTTTCCGGCAGGCTCATGATGAATTGAACAATCTGGAATTGTACATATGCGACATTGAACATGTACATCACGTTGTCCGGTGCGATCGCCAAAGCCTATGATGGCGGTGTTAATTCGCTTAACCATCCTTGGCTAACCGCTGGTCGGGTGGATTAAAGTAACTTACTCGCTTAGCGTAATCAAGGGCGTTCTTAAAGCTCTCCATTGACTTCTCGGGCTCGGTCGTTCGTTCCTTCCGACCCTTTGAGAAGTATGCTTTTCCGAGACATGTCAATGTTGTTGGGTCTTTACCCAATTGAAACTTTGTAAGAGCGGACTCGTACTATGGTGGAATGAGGGCCGAGTTAGCTAGATGAAAGGCCCCAATTGAGTGAGCCTGAGGGGGCCGGGGGGGGGCAAGGAGGATCGGTGAGTAGAGAATAAGCGAGGGTATTGGGGTGGCAAATTAATGAGTGAATAATCAAGGAAAACCAAAGGCGTGGGGGAAGAATTGGCGGCGACGGCGCGTTTGAAGCAAACAGATACACCGTCTGAAATAGCCGGATGAGGAATAATTAAGAAGCGAGAAGTAACGTTTGGCAGGAAAGCACTCAATTGGGATGCCGGCGCCTGCCGGAGGCTAGGGTATAATAGCGAAGGGGAGGGCGTATGAGAAGAAGCGAAAGAAAAAACAAGATATGGTGCGAACAAGAGGAGGAAAGGCCCCCATATGAAAGCAAGCAATTGTGTAACTGAGTTGATAAAGAGAGAGGACTTACGTTCTCGATAGCTCTGGCCCATTGGTCCAATCCAGCAAGACAATGTCCAAAGTTGACCAACGAGTGTGCATCTTTCGAGAGCGTCTCTTTGACTTTGGAGAACATACTGACGGCGGTTTTGAGATCTTTCCGATCTTCCACAGAAGCAATTGCTATCCCTTGGGCCGCGTACGCATTTTTTGGATCCAATTGCAATGCCTTATCAAAGAACTCGACGGCCTTCTCGTAAAGCTTTCTCCGCTTCTCCCTCTCTTGCTCATTTTCTTTTTTGATATCCCGAGCAGCAAGAAGGTAGATATTGCCCATTCCAATGAGGGAGTAGCGGTCGTGTTTTTCATAGTTCTGAAGAGTATGCTTGTAATGCCTCTGCTCTGGATCCTCCCAGATAACAATCGGATGCTTGCGCTTTTGGCGCCCCAGATACCAACCATATAGCGCTCGAACCTCGAGATTGTTTCCATCTGTCTGCATCAACTTCTGGATCCTCTTGTGGCCATCCTCCGCGCCACGTCGGAGGGCCAAATACGCCAACCGCATATTCGCATCAACATAGTCGTCATGGTAGGCCAAGAGCTTCTCGTAATTCTTAGTTGCTTCCTCAATATTGCCGGCGGCTTCCTCACATCGGGCTAAATTGTAGGTTAGGGTGGTGGCTAGAGCATCAGTATCGGCGGCCTCGTCCTTTTCCTTTAGCTCAGGAATTGCGTTCAGAGCATTCTGATAATGCGTTCGAGCTGTATTGTATTCGCCCTTTTGCCAGTAGAGGGTTGCAATGTTGTTAGTCAACTGGGCGGGTATCATAACATCGTCTCCATTATCTATTAAATATTTATATATCTCTTCGACTTGCAGTAGGCATTGGAGTGCTCGCTCGGGCTGGTCGTTTTCGTAAAGTCGTGCTAGGGAGAGGAGGATGGTTTCGTGGTGGGCGTCATTCTTTTTAGCTTCTGCCTTCCACGTGAATCGAACATTCTCGAGCAGACTGATAGCCTTTCTGTGTAGAACTGTGACATCCTCTTTTGAAGCAGAGAAGCCGGTTCGTGGGATAGCAGAGAGAACCTCGTCTGCATAGAGGGTCCCCAGTATCGATCTTGCCTCAATGCACTTCGGATTTGCCTGAACAATGGCCTCAAAGGTGTACTTCGCTGCGCCAAGGTCTTTGAAAATTGGTTAGTGAGGGCATTCGAAAATCACGAGAATTAAAAGGTACCTTTCATCAGAATCTGGACTTGTCCAATCCCGAGCTTTGCCGGGAGATATCCTTCCCGCAATGCATCACTCCTCTTGTAATGTCCTAAAGCCTTCTCATATTCTCCTTCGACATGTGCCTTTCTTGCGAGCGAAAACCATCCATCAGCCGTAACAGCTGCAACATCGCTGTACTCGATAGCTTTCTTAGCTAGAAGCTCACATTGCGAATATCCTCTCTTGATAAAGAAATGGCTAGCAAATGTTGTGCACGCTAGTGGGAACTGCTTGTCGAGCTTAAATGCCTTCTGAGTGTGCTCAATCACTAAACGGTAATTGTTGATAAATTCAGGGTCGTATTCTGACAAACTTGAGGTGACATGAAGATGATATAACGCCTTTAGAATGTGGGCATATTTGGAATTGGGATCCAACTCCAATGCGCGCTCCCATGCCACCAATGCGTCGTCTTTGTGCCCCAAGTGCCAACAGCACAATCCGATTCCTATTCTCGGATCGGGATCCATATCCGGCCTCTTGGTTAATACTTCCTGGTACGATTCGAGCGCCCTCTCATACCTCCCTTTCCCATACAAAACTCTCGCCCTTCCCATGATCGCAAGCATATTGGTCGCCCGTGAAGTTCGAACGGCGTCATCAAATATTTTTGCCGCATTGTCCATATGGGTGTTTTTATCTACTGTGCCAACAGATGCCTTGAATATAGAGTATACACCACGGGCAAGAGTGACTAATGTTGAAGCGGGATCTAGGCGTGAGGATTCGTTGATAATTTGAGTCGCAAGCTGAAGATAGTGATCCTTCGTCTTTGCTTCGGAAATCAAAGCAGACCCTTCTGCACGGGGGTGCGGATTTAGCATACTTTCGAGAAAGTATTGGGACATATTCATACCAGCCACGTTTTTTGCAGCTTCACGGCTGCGCTCTAGATACAACCATGTGAGGAGATGAAGCATTGGGAGCCTCTCAGCCATTGGTTCGTGGGTTTTGGCTTGTAATCCTTTGGCAATAATTTCAATGGCGATATCAACTTTGTCGTGTTTTGCATATGCGAGAGCGATATACATCCAATATTGCTTAGGGGATCTTTCGTTCTCAAGAAGAGTACATAGCTCCGTCGGGTCCTCGGGAAGCATGTCGGGGTCCACTTCCACAACGGCGTTCTCGTCGTCCTCATCTTCGTCTCCGGCAGACACTGGAATATCGATACTTCGTGGAATGTCGGAGAAGCGCGCGCGAGGAGATAATCTTACGGTACCATGGCCGTTCGGAAAGGCTAACGAGCTAGCCGTCGCGAGCGACTGTGAGAACGATGAGGAGGGGCTCCTGCTGAGCATAACAACGTGGTTTGAATATTCCGAGGGTGGTGAGAAGTGTCGGTTAGGAGGTCCTTACCCGTAAGGGGCCTTCGAATGGCGGCAATGGGCAGCGGGAGGGCAATCGGCAGACGTATTTGGGGCTTGAAGCTTGTTTAATATTTTGTTAGACGGGTAGGGCGGATGGGAGGTGAGAGTTGTGGTGAAGAAGTTGAGGTGATGAGAGGTAGGTGGATGGAGCTGTGCTCACGGAGGTGTTTTACCTCAAAGTTTGGTGAAACCATGCCTGCTGACTCATCAAGGTCTAGAAAAGGGTCTACCAGCGGTTTTCAAAAGTATCAGGATGCCTGGGCGCCAAGACGTCGAAATTCACACCTAAATCCAGCAGCTCTACCGCCAAGGCATCCGAATACTTTTGAAAACCGGTGTGCCCTGAGGTGTTTGATAGGGCTCTTATTTTAACGCAATCGTAAGTTTCATCTCAGCCGCTCCTTATTTCGACTACTAGCGCGGTGGCCGTTCTTGCCAGTTTTTGCGGTACCACCACTCTTCCCTAGCCTGTCATAACGCCGTCACACACACTGTCACTCGTATGAATTAAGGTATGATACTTCTGTTATTTTTTTGTATTTTTTTTATACATATGCCCGGCACAACCACTACAATTACCGGATTCAACCCTTCTTCAAAAACTCAGAGGAGCCAGGCAAAAGCGCTTGCCATACTAGGTGCTGGTTAGTAATGTCGATCGACATCCGGGAGAGCTGGGATAAAGTTACCTCGCTGCGCAGAAGAATAGCGCTTGTCGGAACTGAGCTTTCTTGCAATACCATATTGTGATCACGTGTACCACCCTGCGAAATAATCCGCACTAATTAATTCAGCACTATCCACACTCTCGACAGACTGCCAGAACTCACCTCGGCCATTCCCAGAAACATCCTGACAATAATTAATTCAGCACTATCCACACTCTCGACAGACTGCCAGAACTCACCTCGGCCATTCCCAGAAACATCCTGACAATAATTAATTCAGCACTATCCACACTCTCGACAGACTGTATTACCCTAGCGGGAATAGCTTGCATAATTATGCGCGAGGTACATGCCACCATAGGGGAGAGCATATATCCGAACCCAAGCTTCCTGAGTAGGGACTTCCCGGAGGCATCTGGGAGACTACTCAGAAACCTCAAAGAGTTCACGTTTCAAGATATGGCTAACTGATTGGA
>Ga0307517_10003388_pt1 | contig 24803 bp, 14 predicted proteins | sample 23_EM_MG_FD_194515 | JGI IMG/M metagenome (GOLD analysis project Ga0307517, IMG submission 194515) | Populus trichocarpa ectomycorrhiza microbial communities from riparian zone in the Pacific Northwest, United States - 23_EM | ecosystem: Host-associated > Plants > Roots > Unclassified | place... | reverse complement strand
AAAACCTTAGAAAAGTTTGAATTAAATAAATTGACATTTGCTATAAATAGAATATGTATAGTATGTTGAGTGAAAAAAAAATTGAACTAATATTTGATAAGTTGCACAAACCAGTCGACCGTTTAGGATTACCAAATGATCTAGTCGACCGATTGATAAGAGGAACAATGAAATTGACTATTGTCAAATTCGGCTGATCAAATAGCAATCAAACCTGTTAACTGTTTTTTCAACCATTAAGGAAACTAATGAAATTTAGTAGTATTTAGTCGACCGATTGGTTGTACCATTATGAACCGACCAACTATTCTTACTGGTAGTGAACTATTATTATTTCAAAAAAAGAAAAAAATCATGGTTTTTCTATGTAACCTTGATGACGAAAAGATCTGAACATGTTTAAAAGTAAAGGATGTTACACAATGGTTCTAAAGACGAGCTGTTGTAAGGACCTACTTCCCATAATTTCTCTTCTCGATGCAGGAATCATTCCCTGCTGAGGTGCCTTCTAAGATCACATTGATTTCGGGTAGTGTCTGTATGGATTGGTTGGGCTCTTCCCTGTTTGGCTCAGGATGAGAATCCCTCTTCAAGAAAAGGAAAAGATAGCATTTAACTATCAATCTTTTAATTTCTTCTTTTAACATATAATACTCTTCGGTGTCATGTCCTTTAACCTGATGGAACAGATAATATTCTCGGAAGTGTGAGTACTGAATGGTGATCTCATGGGTGAAGGGTATTGAAAAAATTCTCGAACCTCAATGGTAATGAAGACTTCTATTAGGAAAGCATTTAATGGAGTCATACACATTTCATGGTAGGTCATGCGTTCTATTACTGACCTCTTCTAACTCTTTATAGGGTTGTTGTTCCTCCTAGAAGAGCAATCTTGCTTAGGAGACATTTTTGCAAAAACAGGAAGGCCTATGACGCAACACATTTGCCTCTTTCACTTATATATGGTTCTCCATGACATGCTTCACTTTTAACAAGCTTCTATTTGGAAGAGTGTACAACTCTTTCTTTAAAGCTCTCCTCTAGACTCCAATTATCAAGCCCTCAGAAACCACGAGCTTAATTAATTCCTAGATCTTGAGCATCTCCTCCTTAAACCTTTTCAGGTATGCTTATGTGAACTCGTCATCTGCATGAGTGACCATAAAAAGTTATGTGCAACTTCTTTTTAGTTGGGATGCTTGTGATGAAACACACCACTAGCTTAGTACAAAGTTCACCAAAACTTGTAATGGATCCTAGCTCTAAGCTATTATACCATGCACGTACTGACCTTATAAAGGTTGTAAGGAGGATCTTGTACATGGCATAGCTATCCTCGATGACCAATTCCAGGTTGCTCTGTATGTTTTGCACATGCTCCCTTGGATCAACAAGATCATTATAGTTGTCCAAGGTCATCTTAGTGGATATATAATCCTTGGGTATGCGAGTATGCAACACTCATCTTGACAAAAGAGAATCTTGAATATGATGAGGGGTATAGACATCCTCATGCATATACTCCCTCATAGGCTGCTTCTCACTCCTATATTTATAAGGTTTTAGGGAGCTTGAGGTTTCTGATATGGAGTGGTGGTGCCGATGGGTAGCCTTCATCCCGTGATGGCCAAATAAGCATTAAGAGTGTTCACTATATGTATGAGCATTATGATGACATGAATGCCATCTGGAAGGACTTGCTGGTCATTGATGCTAAAATCCCCTCAACACTTTATTCTAACCAAACTCTTTTGGTTAGAGTAATTGTTTACAGGTGCTGGATGTAGCCTATGACCACAAAGCTGTAAATGAAGGTGTTACGGGAGCCAATATTTGTTGAGTTAGCAAAATCTGATTTGGCCCTTGAGCCGCCAACACAACCTAGGTAAGGAGTCGCACCTAGTTGATGAGATGTTAAAGGTTTGGTTAAACAGAAGTGTTTGCTATGGTAGGAAGGTCTATCACACGTCCTATTCTAAGAGTGTTTTGATTATTCGCCATTAATGGTGATTAAGGATGTTAAAAACCAATTCAGGGATAACAATTGATGGCTTTTGATCAGTTTCCCATAAACGATGCCAATTGATGATATTCCAAAATCCAATATGCTCAGGAATGAGGTTATTTGGTGTTTAGATAATGGTTAATCCACGTTTAAGACAATATTCTCTTCTCTAGAGCTCAAGAAATAGATGGTTGGTGGTAAAAAAACCCATTACCTATAAAACAATCATTTTTTGTGGGGTTTATAGGCCATCAGATGGTAAAGTCAGTGAGTTTTAAGAGATTGCAATAAATGATAAGAATGGGCTTTAAATTCCAAGAACAAGGATGTTTGTTCTTGTTTTTGGATGATAAATGCTCTGAGAATTGAAATATGAATACTTAGATAAATGAGAGAAATTGTAAACGCTTAACCTAGATGGTTCAGAGGGTATATATAGCCTCTAAACTTTGTCAAGTTGCTTGAACAAAAGGGTTGAAATGTCATTTCCTCCTAATAGTATTGATGAAGGATAAATATTCATTGTAAAACATTAATGAGAGATAAATATTCCTTACACAATATTAATGCTGATGGAAATATGATAGGCCTTTTAATAGACTTATATATACTTAGGGGTGTAGGGATATTATTATTCTTGACATTTAATATTTCATATTATAAGCCATAAGAATAAACAAACACAACCTCGTGATCTAAAATAGAGCTTATAACAATCGTCAGTCCCATAACCACTTGGACTTGGAATGATGCCAAGTCCAAGAGCGATGGGTTTAGCATCTTGGCATACTTATGCCTATTTGGACTCAGTGCAAAGCTGAATCTAGGGATGTTGGGTCTGACAACTCGCTAGACTCATATGTACTTAGGCTCAACGCATAGCTAAACCTAGGAGTGTTGAGTTTAGCAGCTCGCCAGACCTATTTGTACTTGGACTTATCGTATAATTGAACCCAAAGGTGTTGAGTCTGAAAGTAAGTTAGACTCATGTCATCTAGACTTGGAATTTTACAAAGCCTCTAGGTATATTGAATTATCACCATGTTTTTGATCTTTATAAACATGGACTTAAGATAAAAATGAAATTTAAAAAATATGTTGATACACTATAATCCTACAAGGAAAACAATTTGCTATTATTTTAAGCTTGTTATTTTGACTGACTTTTATCGCCAGGTCACATGAAGATTTAAAGGAATCATATACATTGTGCCATTTATTTCACATGAAGATTTAAAGGAATCATATACATTGTGCCATTTATTTACTACTTTCAAGTTTTTCTAATCTTATCTCCTGTTCCTTTCTAATTCCTAGACCTTTAAGACTAAACTTTAAGTTTCCCTTCAAGATTTCAGCATACATAGACTTATAGGTTGGGACTACCCTAACCAACTTGCAGCGTAAAGCCGACATCACCCCCATCAGCCTCAGAATTCTGATTCTTCCCTAAAATTCAACCTTTTATTCCATTCAAATGCTTATATTTAGTTTCCTCCGAGAAATTATGTTGTTTTTTCGATTGGTATACTCTACGATAAAGCAGATGCTTATAGACTACTGCTACAATTTAACTAATATGACTCAGAAACCTAACCAGACTCGTTTTATGGTCTTGACTGTCACCACGTATATCAAGTAGACAATCCCAGCACCAAATGTATGGTTTGTAAGTAGTGATTTAAGTTCACAAGACAATTTAGAGTTTTTATATATATATATATATATATATATATATATATATATATATAAATGGATAGAAATAGAATGGTAATAAGATGGATAGGTATTTGAAGATAAGGGTTTGCCTGCTGATTTTCTGAAAACCTCCAAATGAAAGATTATATCATTGTATCATGATGTAAACTCTTTTTAGCAAAATAAGCTAATCATTTTCTATTAATCTATCACAGTATTAAAGATAATGAAAATCAACAAGCTAATTAATTAAAGATCATGAAAATCAACGAGCTAATTATTTTCTATCAATCTATCACAGTATCAAAGAACATGAAAATCTTGTAGATGGACAAGTTTCTCTAATAATTAAAGATCATGAAAATCAACGAGCTAATTATTTTCTATCAATCTATCACAGTATCAAAGAACATGAAAATCTTGTAGATGGACAAGTTTCTCTGATAGAATTGGCCAGTCAAAAGAACTACAATAACTTAAATCTTCTTCTAATGTTCCTAAGATGAATAAAGGACAGGTGACAAGAGTCAATAGCTCCACTGGGGCATAAGGCTCCTAACATATAGGCCAATAAAAAGATTCTGCAATCAGATATCTATTCAGATATTGTAATGGATGTTCATCATTGACAATTCAAGGGTGAAACAGATACGTATGGGCCATCAAAGATAGAAGCATCTGCTCGCCCTCAGAGAAGTAAACTTTGTACTCAGCTATCCTTTTACACGAGGGATAACCTGATTGAGCAATAAAAACAATAATATTTACTCTATAAGAGGATAAAATAAACAAGTGGGAAAATGCTGTGAACCCATCTTCGTTACTCCAGCTAACACACCATCTTGAGGTAACAACAAAGCAGAGAATTCATCTATTGATTATACCCTTGTTATATATGGTGGCACTGAAGCTTGTATTATGTAATAAATACCCTGAACGTGTTTGGAGACTGAAAGGGCTAATATCTTACATAGTTGCATGGACTGATTACCAATTTTTCATGTTTTCTTGTGCCTTGTTGGTAACTTTTCCACAAACACTTCGATTATCAATATTACTCACCCGCACTGATATTATTTTCTTCTAACCATATAATTAATGCATCTCTGTTAATCATGATTAAGATGTTTAATTTGTTTTCACAGATGTTGATGCTTTGATGGATGAAATTCAACAAATAAGTTTTCACTAGAGTACACGGTGATAAGATGTGCCAAGTAAGACCATCAACTTTTTGATGGGGAGTGGTAAGAGAATGTTCATTGAACATTAATGAAAGTAGACTAGAAAAATCTGATAGCATACTTTGTTTGCTAATCAAGTGTCTGAACATTTTTGCATAAATAAACATGAGTAGAACGTATAAAATAGTGTCTAAATATCTAATTATATTTGCTATTTAAAACAACACTACAAAGGGAAAACCTAACTTTATGGAGAGAGAGGGTCCCAAAAGCTATAAAAGGGTTTTTTTATTTTTTTTAAAAAAGAAATTAGCATAGTAAACTTAAAATTTAGTTAGAATAACACCGTTTGAAAACGATTTGGTGAAATAACATCTTTTGACCTTGTTGCGCTTTAGAAGCGCGACATTTACTATTAAGATGCACGACAAGGTAGTTGTCGCACTTTAAAAGTGCGGCATGTTTAAATGTTATGCTTTAGAAGCGCGACATTAATTCAAATTTAAACTCTCCCTCAGACCAAATAACACATAGACTAGACACAATCTCTCTCTCTCTCTCAAAACCAACCGATGCCCTCACCATCTCTCTAAAAACCCACAAAATACATTTATTTTGCCCTTAAAAGTTAAAACAAGAAAAAACCAAACTCCTCCTAGTCTCTAAGCATCGTTGGATGTTTTTGTGTTCATAATCCACCGTTGTGTTTGCTATCACCGCCGCCACTCTTTTTCTAGTCCTACAAGTAAGGTAAACATACTACATTGCTATGAATTTGTGTTTGGTTTGGTTGAAATAAAATAGTTGTTTAGGTTGGATATAGGGTTTATGGTGAATTTAGAGTTTGTTGAATTAATGATAAATTAGTTAAGAATATTATCAATTAGAATTGATTTGATATAGTTGAACATGAAAATAAGTTAAAATATTTATGAATTAATAATTTCAATTAATTATGTATTGCGTTTAATTTTGGTTAAGTTGTTGAACTATAAATTTTATGTATATTGTTGTAATCAACTAATAATATAATTAACTATGCTTGATGATTTCATGTAAAAAGCATGAATGCGGTAGCGTTATGATGAATTACACGTTCAATTGAATTGATGATAAGTTGATGAATTTAATATTTTATTTGAATTATATTAATTTGCTATGAATTTGAGTTTGATTTAATGCAATTGAGCATGAATATATCAATTAGATTTCGTATCATGAATTATGTTTAATTTTTGGTAAAGTTTGCTTTGACGTTAAATTTTGAAAATTTGATTGAATTTGTTAGAATTTTACCAATTAGGGTTGGGGTAATGCAATTTAGTTAAAATTACATCCAAGTGACCAAAATCTGATATTTTTTACATAACATCTTATAACATATTTATGTTATGTCATTATGGTGACACTATTGTTCATAATGTAAACAATAGTATCACATATAATGACGAGAATAATTTTTTGTTAAATGGGAATTTGATTGAACTTGTTATGAATTTTGTCAATTAGGGTTGAGGTAATGCAATTTAGTTAAAATTACGTCCATGTGACCAAAATCTGATTTTTTCACATAATATCTTATAACATATTTATGTTATGTCATTATGGTAGCATTGTTCATGATGTAAACAATAGTATCACATATAATGCCAAGAACAATTTGTTGTTAAATGATAATTTAGGCATGTCATATACAGAAATGAAAGAAACCATTTGTCATGGACTTGGGTGGAATTATAATGATATTTATAAACCCCGGGATAAAGTAAAAATAATATAGTAGAAATTAAGGTATAATAAAATGAAATAATAAAAATGAATATAAAAAAAGTTAGGAAAATAAAAGAAAAAAGGTTTATAGCCAAATATGTAAATTGTTCCAAGACTAGAAATGGTCTAGCCGCTTTGAGAAATGACGAGACCGATTTAATAAAACAGTCAGATCGTTTCTCAAAATGGCTGGACCATTTTGGCTACTAGATCTCTTAAAGCCGACAATGTACAATTAAGAGAGAAAAATATCATTTTCATTTCTTTTTCTTTCCTTTCACCTTGAAGGGTTAGAGAATGATGTTTAGGAGTGAAAATAGAGTGTTATGAGAGAGAAGAACCCATCCACACTAGAAATCAAGAAAGATCAAAGAGAGGGGAGATCGTATTAGAGAGAGAAAGTGAAGAAAAGAGAGGAAGAAGAAGGAGGCTTGTTAAAATATTAACTCGTTGGCATTTGAAACTTAAATTGTAACCATGTAAGGTTTCTAGAACCCATCTACATCAATTTGAATAAGAATTACTTGATTTCCATCACAATAATAGCAAAATTGATTAGAGTTCTAATGTAAAATTTAGGGGAAAGTTAAATTCAACGCGAGAACTTCGAACATAACAGGTAGGTGTAAAATTGTTAAATTAGGGCATTTTAAACATTATGGGAATCTATTTCTTTGTCTTTGGTATTGTTGTGTGAAATAAGTGAATAAATAAATAATAGAGGGAAATAAAGATTATGGATAAAAACCTTGGTTAGCTGCTTTTGAATGAAGGCTAATAATGTCAAAGGACTCTTGACATCGACATTAACGAATGAAAAATTAAAGTATCTAAGATAATTTGATTAGTTATTCCAGGTTTGGATAGATAATGATATCAATGGGTCACATTGATGTCAATATTTATATGGAACTTGATTAGCTGCTTCTGAATGGAGGCTAATGATGTCAAGGGGTTCTTGACATCGACATTTTCAAATGATGAATTGAGGTACGTGTAAGGGTTTGATTAGTTATTCTGAGCTAGGATAACTAATGATATTGATGGGTTACATTGATATCGATATTATTTTTAAAATGTGATTAGTAGATCTCGGGTAAGGGAGACTAATGATACTAGTAGGTTTATTAGCATTGCCATAACCCCAAGGATTGAGAGAATGAAAATGAATGTGATTAAGTATTTCCAGTCATTAGAAAAAGATAATAATATAAAAGGGAATACCTTGATATCAGCGGATTGTTAAGATTTAGATTAGATATCCAAGGAATGAGAATAAATGATACTAGTGATCTAGTATTAGCATACCCTTAAAAAATCCTTCTTGAGATGAAGGGAAATGTTACTTACTAATGATTAACGATGTTGTTTTTAGTATTTGATTGATATTGTTCCAATGTAATAATTATTTTTATAGTTGGTTTATTTATCATACTGTTTTTATTGCACTTTTCAGGGTCATCTCAGTTACATCAGGAGTAGTCCTCACCTAATTCTATTTTTGTTATTATAGATTATGAATGATATGTATAATTTTAGGTACTGGCTGTAATTAACTTAATTATGTAATAACAACGTTAAATCTCTATTTTTGATGCATGGATACAAATGAGTTCCACTACTATGATATTCTTATAACTTTCTATGCATATGCTTTTATTTTTATTTTCCTTTGGACACGTAACTAATGAGTATATTTATGCGGACATGCGTGAAACAATGAGTACCATTGTTATGGTTTGAGATCCAGGATGATTGGATCAAGAATGAAAAATGTCAAAATCGATAACTTGGACCTCTCGGTATAGGAGAGACAATGCTTTTATGCATCTGTTTGACAATGTATTACTCATAGACCTTACATGGAGATATATAACATTAATTTATTTGACGCTTTTTGATGATTTTGATGTCATCACCACATATACCAGGGGATCTGCTGTTTTGACATGCTTGTATAAACATCTATGACATGCTTGTTATATGCATGCATGAAGAGGGCCAAACAGGTCAGGTCAATATTTAATATTTCTTCAGGTATGAATTGTAAAATAAGGTTATAACAATTTACATTTAAAATATTTATTCTTAATAATAAATAATCAACTCATTTTTATTTAATAATAGTTATAGTTTCGGGAGCATCTTCTTATTGGCCGAACCCACATACCCAGATTGTCGCTCATGACTGTCAAGACTATGGGGGTTACACTACAACTCCCACTAGGATGCAGGTATTACAAAGTTATTTTGCAATATTCACGCAAATTTATATTATCTAATTGTAACTTTTAAAAATACAATTAAACTAATATATTTGTAATGCTAGGTGGTGTGCTGATAGAGTATTTGAAAATAATCCAACACTTGTATTGACATTTTATCTGAGCGAGCTAGACAGATAACATGTTATCCAAGTATTTTTTGAGCCATTTGTTAAATAAAATACTTAACTTCACTGAATTGTATCTGTTTAGTATTTAAGAAACTTCTATTTTAAAGGTCATAAGAACACCTTACTCGGATGAAAGATTAGTGGTTGCTCCAGCTATTTGCGCTAATAGGATGAACATGTGGACATTAGTGGTCTAACTAATATTTTTTGAGATGGTCTAGCTACGTTGCCTAGATTAGGTAATGCACCAATTCAGCTACAAACATCATATTTTAGTCGATATTAATACGAGTGATGCTTTGCACCCCATAACTTGTCAGGCTAAAAATGATGATTACAACTAGTTAAGCTATAATGGAGCTTATGTATCACAATGAGATGCACAGAGGAATGAGATATTTATAGAGATGTATCATGTGATTACAGATGTTGAGTATTTGATTTGGTACATGGATATCACACGTCAAGTCATTAGTTTGAATCCAGAGCAGGTTCCTCCACCTAGATACATGCAATATAAGCAACATGCCCAACGAATTCAAAATATCATAAGTAATCTAATTTCTTTATAATTAATATATGTTAAACATTGGGTTTTATGTATTAATATTTTAATTTAACATTAATGTTTTATTAATATCAGGTTGACTTCATGCTATGAGAGGGTCGAGAGGCTGCATTAATGCTTTGTAATATTGACAAAGAAAATGAAAGTTACACCTATACATCCTAGTGGTTCAATGTTTGCCGCACTAGACTTGAAATCTACTCTTGATAATGATGTGGTAGAGGATGAGACTACTCTGACAGATGCAGGAGTTGGATCAACTCGTGTTATTGAGGAGCCCAAATCTTCTAGTAGACAACGTAAACGTAATTATATTAGTTATGTTTATATATTTAGAGATTTTAATTACTTGAATGTTGTATTATTAAAGTATTTTAGATTCATTTTGCATGTATATACGTTTTCTTATTTTTGCATTTGTAGGGCTACATGTGATAATGAAATGTGATAATGAAATGTAAAAATATGTTGAGTTTGATTATTGTAGATTTTCACGGGTATTTTTAAAAGAGAAAAAATTTTAAGTGTAGTTTCTATATAGACGAAACTCTGTCCAAATTTTGTTAACATTATAAAATCATTAACTTTCTAAAATCATTAACTAAATTAAATGTCAAATTAACAAAGTAAATAATAAATCTCATTAAAAAAACATTTTTTTTGCTAGATTTAGATGTTGGGGAAATTTGGTGCTGGGAGGGGCAGTAGCCTCATTATCAATTTTCTAGCCTAACCGGTCGATAAATTGATTTAGTTGTTTAAATCGGTTGACCGGTTCACATAAAAACTATAATTTTTTATGAATCTTTTTTAAATATGTTTTATGCGTTAAAAAATATATTTTTGTCCAACTTGTAGACTAAAAAATATACTACAATTAAAATCTCTAAAATTTATCATTCACACAAAAGCTTACTTTTGTTTTTCAGTGTTAACTGGCCTGCTGGTGAAATTGAGTAATGTGAAACCGTCAACTAATTTGTAAGAAAATTTAATTAAATATCGCAGCAACATCCTAAAAATATGCTATTTTGTTAAAAAGTTTTTTTTCGCTATTGTGATAATTCGTCATCTATTTGTATTTTTGCATGCTAATGGACTAATTTATCCCTATAAAAAGGTAGCATATGACCTTTTAATCATTGTACGGTACAAAGCAGCCAGTTGTTTTGCTTGGAATGTTGTTCAGGACGTAGTACACTTATAAGATCATCTCCATAATAATGAAACAGAACACGAGGGATCTTTTTTCAGCAGTTAATCCTTTCTGAATTGGAAAAAATATGGGGTTGTGGTGCGCGCGTGAAAGGTAAAATTGTAAGGTCTGGTTGTGGCTTTAGCTTGGTGTTGGACCACCCAACTCAGAGCCCTCTGTGCAAGTTAAGGGTAGAGAATAAAACAGGGAAAGAGTAATAATCTGCATAAAATCTCAACAGGTGCAGAATCCTACCAGGGATTTCCACTATGTTGTTCTCTATTTCTCTATTGGAATTTATCTTTTAAGGTTCTAACTCAATATAATTTCTAACTTGGAGTTGGTCCAATGGTTCAAAACGCTTGTTTGCATCATCAAGATAGTCATGTTTCGAGTCGTGAAACTGTAGTTTTATTTGGTTGCAACTCTACATTTAGCACTACCCGCTGAGATATTCCAACCTTTAGCTCGCCTGAAATAATTGGGTGATGTATCATACCATAAGTTCGAGATAGCCTATCTATACTCATTTTATGTATCAAAAAACAATCAATATAATTACCCTTTGGTTCAACAACATAAGAAAGTTCCTAGCGAACTAAACCACGTGAATTTTGATGGAACTAAGTTTATTTGAAAAATACGAGATGATTAGCTCCACTTGTTTTGGTAATTATTGATGTTTGTTTTATTAGTGTATGAATTGACAATGGTTAGAACTTAATTAGATGTTAGATGTTATATTTTCTATCATATGATGTGTATTATAAAGATAGACAAGAACTTAATTGTGTTGTTAATTAATCATTGAAGATACTGATTCTCCTACGTTGTTGCTCCACTTCAATATTTTGTGGTTCCGAAGGAGACACATTAAAAATTCTCCTGCATTTGCTAGATTTCTTTGCAACTAGCCCTACCCCACCTCATCACCCCCTTCACCTCCGCCTATAAAGAGCAGGCATTGCCACCTCTATTGCACATATCATCCTCTTGACTTGCAATCTCTTCTCTTTTAAACTCCCTTTAATCACCCTTTTCATCATCTTTTGCCCTTGCAGCCAGCCTCTCCATAACCTTCACCAAAACATCATTCAAACAAATGGCATCAAGCTCCGTGTCCTCTCGCGGTTCGGGCTCGTGGACTGCTCAGCAGAACAAAGCCTTTGAAAGGGCTTTGGCTGTTTATGACAGGGACACACCCGACCGTTGGCATAATGTAGCCAGGGCAGTTGGTGGAAAAACTGCTGAAGAAGTGAAAAGGCATTACGAAATCCTCGTGGAGGATGTCAAGCATATTGAGTCAGGCCGAGTTCCCTTCCCTAATTACAGGACTACCGGGGCAAATGGCCACTCAAAGACTGGTGAGGAAAAGATGTATATATATAGCAGTTTATAAAACCAAAGTAAAATCACAATAACAAATGCATATTTAGCTACTCAAAGACTTTATAGCTAACCATGTCATGCCACGATTAAGGTATCTGAATCTAATAAAGTGAACTGTCATGGAGTCACTACTGCTGTCTAACTCTCTAACTTTAGATGGATTCTCTAACTCTTTATTAGTGCTTTACACTTCTAGATCAGGGATTGCTCAACAGTATTAATATTCTTTTAGGAGTAATTTTTCTTGCTTTTTGAGAGCCAAAACCACCTATATATATATATATATATATATATATATATATATTGATTTTCAAATGTAAAAAACTGTGCATCTACAATCCAAACCAAAATCACGGTTCCATCGACAGGAATAAAAGTTCATGGAGACTGACCTTAAATGGTTAAAATTACATGCAGAAAGTATATTCCTATCAGAGAATAATAAGATATTGTAGGAAATTATTTGCAAATTAACTCTCAAATTATATTTTTTTGAGACCCCACAAGCACTTTTCACGTGGCTTCGATGGAGTGATTTTGACAACTAAATTATGAATTTAACAAGCAAATATATATATATATATAGCTTTCAAACTTAAAAGCTAACAGTTCAGTGGTATTTCTCTTTCACGAGTTTGAGCCACGGCAAAACATAATTTCTGGACAACAACATAAACTTAATGACCCCCCACAAAGATAAATAAATAAATAGTAACAATAACCATATATTAATTAGAATTATCGATCACAAGAGAGGACTAAATGTGCTGATCTTTTTGTTTTGACATGCAGGATGAAAAACATGAAGCTCCAGTGAGCTATAGCTCTACGAACTTCATGTTTCCGCAGCAATATAGATTCACTGCTTTCTGCTCCTCCTATTACTATGCTCCACTCATGAGCTAGCTCTAGCTGTCACAGGTTAAATAATTTCAAAAGAGCACTGATTTTGATTGAAGAATCAAAACCAGTGATTCTACCCTTTATTTTATTATTCTAGTTGTCATCTATTTTAAATTATTATCGTGCTGCTAATATAAGCACTTAATAAATGTATCAAGGAAGAAGGTATCTTGAATCTTTTGATGATTCTAATCCCTTCCTCATCATGTTCCTAAGTTTCTAAGCAATGAAATATATTATTATTTTATGTTTTTTAACCTTTATGATCAGTGCTTGCATTTACTCTTCCAGTAGTATATATAATGCAACATGAAGTTACTATATGGACGAAAAATATGTCGAGATCTAAACTATATACAGTATATAACGGTCCTACCTCTAGTTTTTGAATAATTGGAGGACAGAATACAAACCAACCAATAAATTAAAGATAATATATATGGGAATAGAGAGGGTTGCGTGTGTTAAAGCAAATAGAGAGGAGGGTAGCGAATGAATAGGCGGGATTCTGGAATATTAATTATTTATTTTGAAAATTCCTGTGCATATATATTTAATATTTCCTAATTCTTTGTGATTAAGCAATTTTTTTTTATTTTCAAAAAACTATATATAGATACATGGAGAGACAGATCAAAGGCATTGGAAATTGAAAGGAACAGTAAATGAAAAGAGAGTACTGCTAACTTTGTGGAATATGCTTTGATCTTTCTTGAGATTACTTTCCAAACAATCTCATATACATTGATGAAAGAGTCCTGCGCTATGATCCCATAAATGCAACCATATCCACGGCATGGCATGTTCCTTTAGGGTTAGCTAGCTAGCCTAGGCATCCAATGTTGACTCAGATACTTAATCAAATAAAGAACAGGAAGAAATGATCATAAGTTGTTGTAAAGAATCCCATGTAACCTTCTTACCGACAAATTATTTTAAGGTAACAACCTTATTGGTTCATTAAACTCTGAATCTTTCCAGTTATATACAATATCATTAATTATTAAGCATTGGGAAAGGTTCTTAAAATCCAGTGTAAAATTATGTAAAAATTAAAAAATAATAAAATTGAACTAAAATCAGGTAAAATCATGATTTTACTACCACTTTTACAATTTTACAATAATTTTAAATTCTTATTTTTTTCATTGTATACCCTTATCTTTATTCACTAACACATGAGCCTCTCAAACGCTTATATTCATGGATTTTTTCTTCAATTAATAATGCAAGCATGAAGGAAACATAATCTTGCTTAAACCCTTCCTAACAAATAAGAAATTATCTATTATGAGATAAAACTTTTAAAAAATTATTTTATAGGGATATTTTTACAGACAAGAGTGACAAACCATACTCTGAAATCTAATCTATGTACCATGTGTTTATGCCTAAATATCATAGTTTTTTAAACAAGTTTACAAAATTATGATTTCTTTATATAAAATCTCATAACTTGTCTAAGATATGATCTAATAAGAAATCAGACTTCAAAATTAAAAAAAGTCCTACTTTGAATTCTTTGATTCATTCATTTTACTTCATACAAAACTTACAATTCCTTATTAATTCACTTGTTAGAGATTTATGGTGTGTAACAAATAATATCTAAAACTTATAAAAATATAATAATATTTAAAAGAAAACGTAACAATATCTAAAATTAATGTATTATTCATCAAGACAAAAACATCAAAAAAGCTAGAACATTACAAATGATCATGCATTTAGAGGGAGCATTGAAATTGGTGTTAGCTAATAAAAGAGCATGGTTACGAAAACATAGATGTTTTAATGTTTTTTCTTAGACGCAAAGTCTTACCAACCACTTTTAATTTTTCTTAGATCTTGTAAGGTAAGATTTTATCGTGTAATAATAAGTACATTATATTTTAATTGATGAAATTGCTTATTATTTGTATAAACCATGAATGAAAAAAATTATACTTATGATTTTATAATTTTATAATTTTACAATTTAAATTTACATTGTATTGTATTTTTCGTATAAAAATATATTTTGAACAACCATACTGAGAACATGATTAATTATATAGGTATCTAATCTTGCAACTAGCAGCCCTATACATCCAGGTTTAATAAGAAAAAATAATAATTAAGGCAACCATGTGCTCATTATACACCGCACTTACTGCTTTAAGTTACATGATGCCAAACATGTTCCTAGATCTTTACCACTTAAAGAAATGATTATATATATGCCAAGTCTCGAAGACGATTTGCCATAGATTTAGGCCAAAGTTAAGACTTTAGAAGGTTAATGATAGGATAGTTTCCAACCTTTAAGATAAGAATGAGAAATATCTTGATTTGATGTTATGTTGGCTCGTCGAACAAACTTACTCAGTGTAAGAGATGCATGTGTCCCATGGCCTTGTCTCTATATCACAGGCGAAGAACTGCCATTTGGCTCTAAATTCCAAATTACTTCAAAAATGAAATTAATCTGTTTGCTATTAAAAAAAATACTAAAATTCATCAAATTTTTACTGTTCACATACTTAGTTTACTGTGGATTCATAAATTGGCCATTTTGCCCTACCACGTAAAATCATTTATCTTAGTTACGAGGGTAATTTATCTTTTTATTATGATACAAATGTTATTATTAAATTTAAAAGGGATATAATGGTTAATTTATACTTTTATTGCACAGTAAAATTACTAAATTGTTTTTAAAAGTTATTTTCATTTAATTAGCATAATGACGCATTTTTTGTTTTTTTACTTTATTTTAAATATTGAAATGACTAAATTACCCCTAAAATCAAATTTTCTAAGCCTTATGCTCGAGGGTGTTTCTGTCATTTTAATGATTTTTTTTTTGTTATTATTAAGTTCGGTTATGGACAATCCAATATTTTTTTCATTTTAAAAAAATATTATAAAAAACAAGTTGTAGATACGTGCATGAGGCTGCTTTGTGCTTTTCTAACGGCGCGTGAGCCACTTTCTGATGGAGGAACACTAGCTTCTGCAATGGTGTTGGAAGCGCCACGGAACCCCTTTCCACGTGGGATGACTAGCATGGTTGTTACGGTGATGGTTTGTCGTCGGCTGCTCTTTCTTTTTCTTTTCTTCTTCTCTGTCTCCTCCCATTTGAATTTCGTCCTTACAATTAAAAAAAGTTAGGCTTGTCCTTTTATTTTCTGATATTTTAGGTTTAACCCTCAATATTTTAATTTCTAACTTTGATTCTTAGCACTTTTATTAAATTTTAATTTGTTTTTAATTTCATCTTCGGATCCATTATCTTATTTTTAATTTTTTTTTCAAATTTGGTCCTTGTGCTCTTGTTTTTTTTTTTTTTATAATTATTTAATGAATTTTTTCTTTTTAATTTCTTTCTTCAATTCAAAATTTGAAGATATTTCAGGTTCGGCCCTTAATGTTTTGATTTCTAATTTTGATTCTTGATCCTTTTATCAAATTTTAATTTGTTTTCAATTTCATCTTTAGATCCATGATATTAATTTTTTTTATCTTTTAAATTTGATCCTCATTCTCTTGATTTTTATTTTTTTTATTCTGGATTCTTTTGTTATTTTTTCTTTCATTTTTTTCCCTTCAATTCAAGATTTTAGGTTGTCCTCTCATTTATTTTTATCAAATGAGGTTCATATTCTTTTAATTGCTATTTTTTTTATCCTATTGTATAATTGATTTTTTTATTTCATCATTCAACATTTGATTTATTAAAAACTGGTCTCTATGATTTTTCTCATAGTTTTCATACTCAACTCGGGAGTCAATCCGGGGCAAGTATCAGGTCACAGGTCAAGTGGGTTAACTCGAGTTAACCCAAGTCAACCAAATCTTTTTATTTTATAAAAAAAAGTAAAAATGACATCATTTTGGAAAAAAATATAAAATAAAGAAATATATTCAGCAATTTTTTACTCTTTCACAATAGAACAATTCTGCTCCAATTTCTTTTGAAACCCGATTCTGACTATGCCCTGGGTCACGGGTCAATCCTTCGTGTCGAGTTGAGTCTTAAAATAGTGGTTTTCCAGATGGTGTGCTTCTAGTTTAGTCACTAGATAGGGTCATGAGTTTGAGAAGTTAATACAGATTGACATCATTTTTTTTTTCCGATTACATCCTTCAAAGTTGTTCGTTTTGAAAAATAAACTTTGTTTTTTTCTTTTATTTCCTTCAAATCAAGTTATCCCCTTCTTATGATCTAGGTTGGAGGTTTGACTGAGTGACCCAAGTTTTTTTAGATTGCTTTTTCATCCTTCAAAATTCAATTCTTTTTAAAATTAAGCTTTGTCTTTGTTCATGTTTTGCCTTTTATTGGGTTATTTTGTTTGCATGATCATGCTCGGGAGTTTTGGTGACCTCACCTGGGTTTGTTAGTACTTTGTTTTTTAAAACTTTTCTTTCTCTAATTTTTGTTTTTGATTTCATCTTTCTATGTTTGAATTCTTGAGGATTGACAATCATTATTTTTTTTTCAATTTTCTTCTATGATGTTGAGTCTTAATTTTTTTTCTTCTTTAAAATACACTGACAGTACTTGAGTATCGCTTTTTTACGCTACAAAAAATTCAGCCCTGTCCGCGGCGAAGCGCGAGGCACCTACCTAGTGTGCACTAAGATAATGTTTGACATTGTGGTCCAACCGCACTTTTAATTTTTTTTTAGTGTCAAAATGATTTTTTGTGTGCTTTTGGATCGTTTTGATATCCTGATGTCAAAAATAAAATAAAAATATTATTTGAATAGATTTTCAAGCGAAAAACACTTTAAAAAATAACATCTACCATACTTTTAAATAAGCACTAAAAAATATAGTCCGGGTTGCCAATCCCCCTCCCCCCTCATTTATATTTGATTATTTAAGGAATTAGACTCACACCCTAACTTTATAATTAAAAAACCAAGTTTAGGTTTGTGAAGTCTTGGTTATTAAACCTAGACCTAACCTAGAGTCGACTCAAGACTGACTCATCTTGAGATCTGATCCAAATCAAGTTTCACAATAAATGAGAAGTTGACACAATATGATCCGGTAAAAAACCATGATTAATAACCTGTGACATAGTGATTTGATCAAAATCTTTTGATTTTTTTTTTAAATTAAATTATGTTAGTTTTTTTAATTAAGCTAATCTATCTAATATATGATTCTAATTTATGATTCGAGTCATGTTTTGAATCAACCCATAATCAAGTTTAATAAGTATGAATATTTCATATATGACCTAAGCTAGAACGAGAAGAGAAATGAGAACACTATTTTTTTTTTTTTAAAGAGTCTATGGTGCCAATGGGCGCATAGTCCTAGTGGGTTAGGCCTCGCGAGTGACTACACTGCTTATGATCGGTGTTTTAACTTTTATGTAATGCTAGTAGGCTTAGAGCCCTAATGTGATTGGGCGTTGAGATGATTATATTTGTGGGTTTGGTTCGGATGATTTAGACAAGATAAGAAGTCATGAAGTTCAGACTATGTTAGAGGCAATCCATGTTTTACTTCATGCCCAATAAAAAACCATCTGAAGATGGCTACAATAATGTCTGATACTGGTTTTATGAATGAACAATTGTCCTTCTCCAACCATTATGACAGCTAATGCATAGCGGCTACTGAAAAATAGAACTAGGCCTGGCACAGCGTTGCCGGTAAGAAGAGAGTTTTGTTGCAGTACCTATACCTGGTGCTTGTAAAGCTGGCAAGAATGTCGAAAGCTGACGAAAGGGAAATTCGAGGAAGAAAAGTGGTGGAAAGCTTATCGGCGAGCTAGCTTTATACCTGGTGCATATTACACATGTTGAGATCTTTTCTTTGGCTGGTGCTTTGCCAGTCTAACGAAAGAGGTCCTCGACCTTCCCTTCTTCACGACAAGCCTGATTAATTTGCCCGGCCATAGATCATGTTGAGATGACATTACCTTAGACTCTGCCTCCAATTGAAACACAGAAAATTGCGGTTTCCTTGACAAGGACAAGAGTGAATGGGGAAGGAAAGGTATATGGCTGATCCGGGAATTTTCCAACTCTCAGTTTGCATTTGAATTCAAACTTGAAAACAATAAAATAGAAGAAACTCATAGCTGCAGTAAAGGGAGAATCCAGTTTGCTGCAGTTTTACCCTTCCGACTTCACAGCTACTTACCATGGCATCAAAATAAAAGTTGCACAATTCATATGAATATAAATTTCTTAGCTTGTCCCTTCGCCTGGAGATTAATTGGAAAGAAGAAAAATACTTGCCATGACACCTCTGTGATGCATCGAATTCAAAATTGAATTAATGATAAGGAAACACTTGAAAATACACCAAGGGCCAGAGCATTGAGAGTATAGCCATTTAAACGCGCAAACCAACAAACCCAACTCAAGCAAAAACTAGACAGGAAACTTGCAAGTGAAATGCATCCTCTGGCATGCTAGCCCACCAAAATATTGCAGCAAAGGCAACCATTTACGACAGCAACAGACGCATAGCAAAACCAAACTCATTCCATCACTTTATGATACCAAAACTTTGAGAGATTGAAAGATGAACTTCACCGGGTAGAACTTGGATTGGTGGGGACATCAGATCCACACCACAAACTACACGAGTATATGGACGGAGACGACGTAGGATGACCCAGCTTGTCACGCTTTGGTTGGGAGACTAAGCCCATTTGGACTCATTTCTTTGTTATTTTATTTATTTAGCCTATTTGGGCCTGCTCATTGTTATTTTATTATTTATGTTAAACAGTTTGATTTGATAGGCCAAACCCAATAGCAGGATGTTTTAGGGTTTACTATTTATATATTCTTCTGTCATTTTGAGACAGAGTTTTGATGATTAATGAAAAATTTGCAGACTTTGCATATCTCCAATCCCCTTTCTTCTCTTCTTCAACTTCTTTCTTTTCTAAAATTTCTTTCTGTTCTTGCTTTAATTTTATTATTTATTGTTCCACATCATGGATTACTTCGAGCTTTCAAGGTGTTGGAAGCGCTTTGCTTTAATAACTTCAGGGGAACAAAAACACTCAAGCTCTAGATGGAGTCCTCAGTAGAATTAAAACTCTATGCATTTAACAAGTCAAACCGAACAGGGTAGTGATAAGAAATTATCAAGCTGCACCAAATGTCATTACCATAACTGAAACTAGCGTTTAACTATGAGCTATTACAATAAGGATGAAGACATTCTACTTTGCCACTGTAGTTTGGAGAGGCAAAGAACTTTCGACTTCCTTAGCATCACCACTCCTCTCTGCAACAATCTTTGACATTCCAAACATCTGAAAATAAAACCCAAGTCTTAGGTCAGCAACCAATGCACACACTCTCCGATTACACTATAAAAAGAGTAGCGCATTGTCAGTTGGCAATTAAACATTGAACATGGAGGTGGGAACTAACCTTCTTGATAGTCTTCGTAAAACAATCCTTGTGCTCATCCATAGATGCATGAATGAACTCATCGATGTGATCCTTCAGATCCTCCAAAAAAGTGGCATCATCCTTCTTCTTCCTTCGGCATGAAGTGATGGCCGGATCCAGGGCTGCAGGTGACTGCTGTTTTGCTGGTTGACTTTTTTGTGTTTCCATTTGAGATTTTTCCTGTCATACACGAATTAGTTCATAACAATACTACAGAGTAAAGTTTAACAGGTTCTACAAATCCTGCTCCCACTCTACACAGAGTCATGGTGACGCAAACAACATGGAAATGTTAGCCAAAAAAAAACACAGGAAGAAAATAATAAAAAAAAAAACTAACGATACAACATAACATGAGATTCCTGCCTTTGGTCCTTGCTCAGCTATAAATATAAATAGTTGAAAAGAAAACAGAACAAAAAGCGGTTCTAGCTTCATCGATTTCCAAGTTGAGGCAGGCATTCATGAACAAAGACTTCCCTCATCCTTCCTCACGTTGGACTAAAAGATCTCATTAAGTATTCCGGAATTGAAATGGCTTTTACTAGTAATTTGATCATCACTTAAAATCTAACCAAAACCCGAACTTGCAACAGGAATACTAATTTAAATGGGCCAAACAGCCAAAATTAATAGATAATATAAACAACCCTTTTCGTAATATAAACCTTCAATACAATTTTCTCCCTCGATTCTCAAAACCCACACATTTACAACCGATGACCTTCGACTCCGCACAAAATCGAAACTTATAGCAGCACACACATTAACTTCCAGCTTTTACGACAGAAAAGAGAACACTGAGTGCAGTGTGCCCGGTGATTCAAGAGTGTGTATAACAGCTTTAACTAACTATCATCAGTTCTGATTTGTGTCCTAATAAACTTAACTAACATTAACTGCATCGAACAAGCACAGAAAATACAATAACTATTAATCGCAATAAACCAAAAAACAAAGAGAGTATAGAAACATACCAGGAGCAAAACCCAGTAACAATTGAAGCACGAATTGGTAAGAAATTTAGTCTGAATTTATGGATGGAAATAACCAGAAAGAATCGCTTCCTTTTTCTTGATTTGTTTGTTTATAACACAGTGATTTCTTCGTGAACTGGAGAAATTTATAAAATACTCCCGTCTTGGAAGAGAAGTCGGGCCTCTAGTTGCCGAATATGGTTTAATAAAAAAAACACTCTTCTGTCTTGGAAGAGAAGTCAGGCCTTTAATTGTTGAATGTGGCTTAGCCTAGTACAGATGAATGGTGAAGGACTGATTAGGCTTGAGCCCTTAAAAAATGTTTCCTTTTGGGCTCGGGTCGCCCATTGACCAACTTACATGTGGTCACCAGAGGGGCCATGCCCGAATTTGTATGCATGGCCAATCGTTTTATAGTCTACCAGTTAAGTACCGCCACAGCTACCACACCACTCAGTTTAGAGACTGTTTGGTGCTGTGAAAAATAAAAATAAAAATAAAAATTAAATAAGTAATTTTTATTTTTTTTATTGAATTACATATATAATTAAATTTTAAATCTTGATTTTATAAAAGTTAAAATAATATTTTTTAATTTATAAAAACTTGATTTTTATTTATTTTATATGCAAAGATCTATTTTACAATAATTTTAATCAAAAAAATTTTTAAATCTATTTTTTTAAAACCACCACTAAAAATATATTTTTAAAACACAATAATAAAAATCATTATAATACCATATACACACTAAAATAGTCTAACTAATTTTTTTAAGCGATATATCCCTAAAGACGTATCATTTTTTCAAGAGAATATGCTACAAGGGGCATATCCCCGAGGCCTATCATTTTTTTTAAGAGAATATGCTAGCTAGTGAATTAATTAGGGGTATTTAAGAATATTGTAACAATTATTTTTTAAAATATTTTTTATTATAAAATATATTAAAATAATATTTTTTTTATTTTTAAAAAATTATTTTTATCATTATATTAAAATTATATTTTTAAAAAAATTAATTTGAACAAATTTTTTTTAAAAAATTTCATGAAATATAATTTGGAACTATAAAATTCCACGCGGACATCGTATAGGACACGTGGCAAGCACATACACGTTTATCTTTATAGGGTGAGTGATAGAAGGGGTACAAAAAATCATTTGCAGCGCGTATCAAAGATGCGTGTGGCTAAGGACCTTTATTTTATTCCTGCGAACTTTCTAGTTGACCTACGGGATAAGGGTGATCATTTTCGGTTCGGTTCGGTTTTTATCAAAAAAAAGTAATCAAATTGAAATTTAAAAAAAAATAGAAACCGAACCGAAACCGGGTCAAACCGGCCTGTTTCGGTTCGGTTTTTTAGGACCAAAACCGGTTCAAACCGGTTTGGCTCGGTTTTTTCCGGTTATGCTCGGTTTTTTTGGTTTGGCTCGATTTTTTTTGTTTTTTTTCCGGTTTTGGTTCAGTTCAGTTCGGTTTTAGGCTTATAAAACCGAAACCGAATCGAACCGGCTGGTTTTTCTAAAATTTTATTCGGTTTTTTTTCACGATTCGGTTTTTTCAGTTTTTTTTTCGGTTTTTTCGGTTTTTAAGTTTTTTTGCTCACCCCTACTACGGGAGATGAAGTATTGTGAAATGGGTGTCTTAAGGTTGATAGTGAAATGGGTTTTGTGTTTTGGGATATTTGGTTCAACCCGCCTTGAGTTTGGATGGTTTTTTTTTATTATTAACATGGGTGTCCGGGTCAGTTTGCACGTACCTCGATTAATTTTACGGGCTCTAAAGTTAACGATTATATAAACTTTATTACTGCTAGTTAAGGTTGTGACTTTTACTAGATTGAGTTTTTGGAATATACCGTTATGTTATCATGTTGTGATATATTTTATATCTGGAGTGTCTTTAAAATTATGACACATAAGATCATAATTTAATAATTTTAAGAGGTTGACTTCGTGGCTAATAATTTGTTTCATTCCTTAAGTTTTTGTGTTTAAATTTTGGAGTCACCTTTAATTTTTCTTGTACGCAGCCGGCCAAAGTGGGAGTGCGTCCCTAGAATAGTCTATTAAGAGACTAATGCACGAGAGTTTTAAGAGAAAAGTTATTTTACTTGGTTATTATTATTTTTATTTAGTTTAGTAAAAGTATTTTTTTTCTATGGTGATTTTACCTTTTTCTATTTAATTTAGAAAAGTATTGAGATTGATAAATTTATTTTTTTCTAGCTTGTTTAGGAGTTTTGTTACCTTTTGTTTTTATTTTGAGGTTTTTTAGCTTATTTATGTTGGTTTTTAAACTTATTTAAAGAGATTTAAACCTCCTAAAAAGTCGGATTATAATAAAGTTTTATTTTTAACAATAAAACTATGAATTGAGGTTCTTGTATTCCATCATATTTGACCATTAATTTGTTTTTTCTTGTTATTGTCTTGTTATTTGTACTTCTGTCTGCTTTAGAGATCTAGTCTTAATTGATACATAAGCTGTTTTGACAATGTATTTGTTGTCAAACAAAAAACAAATCCAACTTAATATATGGATGAGGTGTATCAATTATATAAAAAAGGACAAATCCAATTTTAAACTGCTATGAAACCTTAACCTTAGGGAGTTGCTTTGATGGTTAAGAAGATTTGTAACATCCTTAACTTTTAGAAAACAATTTCAAAATAGTGTCCTTTTAGGTAATGCAAAAATCAGGATAAGTTTTTTTAATTCATAATTCATGATCACACGTTACCTCATTTTAACTATTTAACATTCTACTGAAATTTTAGCAAAGTTTTCCCTATACTTGGATTGTACCAAGTTATCAACATCTTTATATATGTCATAAGTCAATATCACAATCATGATCCAACTATTTTGGACCTTGCCCACCTCAACACAACTCAAGAATAACATACTTTTAATTTCCATGAAATATAAACAATCTAGGCAAGAAAATTAATCAACTCAAGACTTGCATAGCATGCTTAATTAAACAATCCAAAGAAACTTTAAAAATTAGAAGATGATCATATTTAGGGTGTGTTTGGTATTGCGGTAGCTGTTGTGGTTGTGGTTTGAAAAAAATTGTTTTATAAAAAGTACTTTTAATTGAGGTTGGTTTGAAAAAATAGGTGTTGGGTTAAAACTGTGGTTGAAATTGAGGTTGAAAAAAAATAGTTTAATGTGTTTGGTTAATAATGCTTTTGAAATTGAGGTTATAAAATAATTTTAAAAAATATATATTAATATTGATATTTTTTAATTTAAATATTGTAGATTTAACTTTTGTTATTACATCATGA